>Ga0163154_10001211_pt1 | contig 40054 bp, 37 predicted proteins | sample OliLakLV19MP9P1_FD_148649 | JGI IMG/M metagenome (GOLD analysis project Ga0163154, IMG submission 148649) | Freshwater microbial mat bacterial communities from Lake Vanda, McMurdo Dry Valleys, Antarctica - Oligotrophic Lake LV.19.MP9.P1 | ecosystem: Environmental > Aquatic > Freshwater > Lake >... | reverse complement strand
CCACCCCGGCTCCGGCCTTGGTGCAAGCCACCCTTGCTCATGAGGAAACCGCTCCTACTGAGACCGACGAAGAAACTAACACCGACCCCGCCCTGCGTCCCCAGCCTCCAGTCCGCCGGAGCATCCAGACCCCAGCGGCGCGGGTCCCGCGCACAGCTGCTGCCACGGAAAATACCCGTGGTCGGCGCACCAGCACCAGCACCAGCAATACCCGGACTGAATCCCGTCGTCAGGGGAACGCCGTGGGTAATAGTGGCGGCGGTGCCAGCTACCGTGATCTTGAGGAAGCCGGGGCGATTGACCCGCGTTGGGCCGTCCTCCTCGAAGCTAAGAAAAAGCTCGAACTCAAGGTCTGATTCCCCTAACTAGATCCTGCCGACGGTCAGGACTGCTGGTCTCAAGTCCCCTAGATAGTTAAGTCTAGGGGACTTGTTTTATTTTTTGATTTGGGGATTAGCTTGACCCCGGTCTGGAGTAGTTAATATACTAGGGGACTGTCGCCCAAGCAAAATTCATGCCAACCATCGCACAACTCGTGCGTCAGGAGCGTTCTAAGCTCCGTACCAAAACGAAGTCTCCCGCTCTCAAAGCCTGTCCGGCGCGGCGTGGGGTATGTACTCGTGTTTATACCACCACCCCCAAGAAGCCCAACTCCGCTCTCCGCAAGGTAGCCAGGGTCCGCTTGACCTCCGGGTTTGAGGTGACGGCCTATATTCCAGGGATTAGCCATAACCTCCAGGAACACTCCGTCGTCATGCTCAGGGGCGGTCGGGTCAAGGACCTGCCGGGCGTGCGTTATCACATCATCCGGGGCACCCTCGACGCGGCTGGCGTTAAGGACCGCAAGAATAGTCGTTCCAAGTACGGCACCAAACGCCCTAAACCCGGTCAACCCGCTGCGGCTGCCGGTAAAAAACGTTAAGTAATCGAGGAATTTGGGATGTCTAGACTACGCGCAAGGGCAATTCAACGGGCGGTGGGTCAAGACCGCGACCGGGTTATTGCCAAATTCAAACGCCCCCTGTTACCCGACCCGGCCTACAATTCACGGCTGGCGACCATGATGCTCAACAAACTCATGGTGAGTGGCAAAAAAGCGACCGCCGAGCGACTCCTGTATGGTGCGTTCCAGAAGATTCAAGAGAAGACGGGTAAACCGCCAATCGAAGTCTTCAACAACGCCATTCGTAACGCCACGCCTCTAGTAGAAGTCAAAGCTCGTCGGGTCGGTGGGGCGACCTATCAGGTCCCGGTGGAAGTGCGCTCCGAGCGGGGCACCTCCATGGCCCTGCGCTGGTTGGTGGATGCAGCCCGCAAACGGCCCGGTAAGTCCATGATTGACAAGCTCTCCAACGAGATCCTGGACGCTTCCAACGAGGCTGGTAACGCCATCCGTAAACGGGAAGAGACCCACCGGATGGCAGAGGCTAACAAAGCCTTTGCTCACTATCGGTACTAAAACGCCGGTACGCGCTGCTGGCTCAGCCAGTACTGATGGATGCGGGGAGCCACGCCAGTGGCTTGAGCAATGACCTCACTCGGGGAAATTCCCGCTAAGTAATTGCCACACAAAAAGAGCCCCGGCATTTGCTGGAGTCCACTTTCAATCTGGGCTACCTTTTGCGGGTGGCCTAGACAGTATTGGGGCAGACTGGCTGGGCGGCGGTGGCAGTCAATCAGGCGGGGTTCTTGGCGCATCTTAAATATTTTTTGTAGATCACAGTGGGCGGCGCGGACCAAATCCTCTTCTTCTAGCTCTTGGGCTTGGGGGTCCGCAGCTCCGCCTAAAAGACAGGTAATCAAGTGCCAACCCGCCGGGGCGCGGCCTGGAAATAAGCTGGAGGACCAGATTCCCCCTAGAGTGTTGAGTCCTTGACCCTTGGGAATGAGATGGCCCCAACCTTCTAAGGGATGATTTAACGTGGCCTGGGGATAGCCCAAGGCCACGGTCACGAGGGGCGGATAATAGATGCTCAAAAGTTTGCGGGCAAGGGCAGCATGGAGCGGTTTAAGGAGGTTGCCGCTGCTATAGGCGGGGGTGGCGAGGACCAAGACCTCAGTACGGAGGGATTCGCCCGTGGTGGTGAGCAATTCATAGCCTCGGTCCAGCTTTTGTAGACGCAGGACGGTTTGGTTGGGCGTAAAGCTCTGTTTGAGTTGCAGGATGAGGGTCGTAATCAGTTGTTGGAGCCCTTGGCTGAGCGAGACAGTGGGCGTAAAGACGGTCTTCGTTCCCACCAGCCAAGCACGCAGGACACTGCTGTGTTTCCGCTCCTGGGCGACACAGGTTTTGAGGATGGCTTCAGCACTGAGTTGACCGGGGTCCCCGCCGTAGACGGCCTGGATAATCGGCGCACAGATAATTTGGGCTACCTCTTCGCCAAAACGACGGGTGACAAACTCAGTGACAGTCTCCTCGGTCTGGCCCGGTTTGACAAATACTTCGCTCAGACAGCGTAGTTTTGCTAAGGGAGTTAACAAAGGCGTAGTCAGGAGGGCGGATATTTGGTCCGGGACAGGCTGGAGCCGATTTTGACGCCAGAGATAGCGCACGGGCTTGACTGTAGCCGATACAAGTTGGTCGGCTAATCCCAATTCGGTCAGTAGGTTCATGACTTGGGGGGTAGCGAGTAGATCGCCGAGTCCCCGCTCAACGAGGAACCCTCCTTGATTAACTGAAAAAATCGGACCCTGGGGACTGGGCTCCAGGACACAGACCCGTAGACCCAACCGCTGTAGACGATACCCCAGGACCAGACCGGATAAGCCCGAACCGATTATCACAACATCGGCAGAAAGCTCGCTCACCAGGGGTGTCCAAATAGCTTCCTGATCCTAGCACCTGTCCTCAGGGATCAACTGAGACCCCACCACTATGAGGTCTTCTGGAAAAGAGCGTGGAGATAAGTCCGGGCGGCGCGGCGGTCGCCGCCGCTATTTTGCAGTAAAAAGAGTGAGACAGCCGCTGTGAAGACCCGGTTCTGGTCCCAGTCAGCGTGATTTTCAAGGTAGTGCTGGAGAGTGTCGTGGAGTTCCTCAGGGATTTCAGCCAGGACACTGACCATGGAGCTTTGCATAACTGGTCTCGAACGCTACGTGCCTATTATTGATAGCGGTCTGGAACGGGGCCTGTCAATCGGTCTTCTTAACCTGGGCTTCACCTAAGACACTGAAAGTTTTACGGTCTGTCCGTATCTTTGAGGCTATTTTCGTAATATTTCGCCATGATTACTTGTTGAGAAAACTCGCAAGAGTTGCCCCTTTTATTTCCGCAAAAAGAACGCTCAACGTACTTTATCTGTGGAAAACCTGTGGAAAACCTGGGGATAAGTCGGGGGTTTCTCCCCAACCAGCCCCTATTGTTAAAATTTGTAACAACTTAGGCTCCAGTTAAGCGGCGGATCTCGGCTTCGGCAGGGAGATTAGCCCCGGAACTGCCCAGCTTCAGGGTTTGGGTCTTCACGCCAATACGAACGGTCTTCGTCGTATCTGGGGAGAGGGTCCCGGTCTGCTTGAGTTCAAGAGCCGCCCGGTCGAGGGCCAGGGTGAGGGTGGTATTGCCGAGACGTTGGGTCATCTGACGGGCTAGGGTCAGGGTGTGGGCGGCCTGCTGGGGGTTGTGGCGAGCCTGTTGGGTGGCCTGTTGGACTAGGGCGTCCAGATTGCGCTGTTGGACATAGCCCATTACCTCGGTGTCTATCTGTCCGGTCACAGCCGGGTCGTCGCTGAACTCCACCACCACGTCCTGAACCTCCGTTGTGCCTGTTTGGTCAAGGCCGGGGACGGTATAGCTAAAACTGAGTTGGGCCAGCCGCACTCGCATCACGGAGCGGGTGGGCAGGGAAAATTCCAGGACGAACAGGCTGGGTTCGTGGGCATCCAGATTACCCAGGGGTACGGGGCTCAGCGCGGGGTCTACTTCGGCTTGAAAGGGGTAGACCCTAGTGATCCGGTCCAGCGTGACATCGCGCACGGTGCGGACTTGGAGAGTGAGCCCGGTGATTACCTCTTGGCTCATCGCCTGCCACTGCTGAGCGAACCACTGGGGTAGTTGACTGACCGATATGCTGGGGGGTTGGGCGGCTCCGAGAACGACATGGACGGGTTGGCCCTGGGTCTGGGCCGCGAGATCAGCGAGTAAGTCCTCGTTGTATTCACTCCCCACGCCCACGGTGGTGATAGCGATATTTTGGTAGGTGAACTGGCGGACTAACTCGCGGCAGTGGGCTTCATCCTGGGTCTGACCATCGGTGAGGAGGACGACCCGGCGGTTAGTGGGGGTGGTGACGCGGTTGAGTTCCTGGAGGGCCAAGCGCAGGCCCTGGCCCATCATGGTGCCCCCGGAGAAATGTTTGAGGGCCTCGACCTGTTGGTGGAAGCGGTCACGGGCAGTGGCGATGCCCAGAGGCGCGACGACGCTCGCCTTATCGTCAAAACGGACCAGCGCGAACTGGTCCTTGGGGGTCAAGTCCGTGAGGTCCGCGACCCCATGGAGCGCGGCGAGGAGGAGGTCCTGTTTGGTTTTACCGCCGATGGCTTCTTCGTACAGTCGCCCATCCACCTCGACCATCCGTCCGGTGGTCTGGTCGGGCAGAGTGACGAGTTCACGCATCGAACCACTGGTATCCACTACGAAAACTAGGGCGACGGGGGGACGGCAAGTGCGGATTTGGGCTTGGGCCTGGACTTGGACTAACAGAAACAGCTTCTGGGGGACGGGGCACTGAGCCTGGAGGTAGGGGCGGTGGGGTGTAATGCGGAGGTCGAGCATCGGGTGGTCCTGGATTACTGCTTAAGTTGCCCTCGCACTTGGCTTTACCCCCAGGGAGCGGGCTGATAGGATGGCAAGGAAAGCTGGGACACATCATGTTGACGGTGAATTTCTTTTTAGCTGTGGGGGCCGCGCTTTTTTGTATTGGCATCTACGGGTTGGTGACCAGCCGTAATGCGGTGCGAGTTTTGATGTCCATTGAACTCCTGCTCAACGCCGTCAACTTAAATTTCCTTGCTTTCTCCAGCTATGTGGACCCGGTTAATATACGGGGACAGCTATTTACGATTTTCATTATCGCGGTGGCGGCGGCGGAGGCAGCGATTGGACTCGCGATTGTGTTGGCGATTTACCGCAACCGCAACACGATTGACATGGAAAACTTTAATTTGCTCCGTTGGTAGGCCGAGACTACAGGTTGACTCCCGGCCCGAAACGAGGCCAGGGCAATTTGTTAAGACCTTGACATAACAGAAGTCCTACCAGCACCAGCCCCCCACTCACAAGCTGTAACCCTGTGGGCATCTCTCCTAACAGGAAGTAAGCTCCGACCGCACCCACGGCAGGCACAAAAGAACCCGCCAAGGCCGCATCCAAAACAGTCGCTCGCCGCAAACCCGTAAACCAACACAGTTGAGCCAGAGCAACAAAGAGACTTCCGTAAGCCAACATCCACTGCCACAACAACGGCGAGAGGACATCGGCAAAATGGGGCGGCCCATAGAGCCAGAGCGCGGCACTGAAAAATACACCTGCTCCTACCCCAGTCCGCAGGACTAAGTAAACGCCAGCGGGTACCGCCGTCAAAAATCTTTTACTGAGGATAGTTGCCACCGCCACTGTGACCGCTGCTAGGACCGCTAGAGCCTCGCCCGTCCCCACTTGAATCAGGTCCGCCATCCTAAAAGACTGGGTATTGCCACCGGGTAACAAGAGGGGGATCAGTGCCCCCACGGAGCAAACCAGCCCTCCCAGCAATTGCCGAGCGTTAAGCCGCTCCCCCAGCAACCACACTGAGAGGGCCAAGAGGATCGGGGTCTCGATCCGGCTGACAAAGAGGACGCTACTTACCTGCGCTAGGCTCAAGGCTTGAAAGAGCAACGAGGGTGCGAGCGCACCCCCGAGAATGGCGACGACTAGTAGTACACCCCAAGCGCGGCGGGGTAGCTGTTGGAGGGTGTTCAGCGTCCACTGTTTACGGTAGATGAGCAAGAAGACGGGCAGGGCACAGATGTTCCCCACAAATAGCACGTTACAGAGAGAGACGGCGTTGCGTTCAGGGAATTGGGCACCGAGTTCGACGATTTTCCGCACGACCGGGCTGGCACTCCCAAAAAGGATGACGGCTAGCCACAGGTAGGCTTGTCCGGGTAAACGCTGTCTGTTCGGCATATCCATAATTCTTTTACGGGATGGCAGGGGCTACTGGATGGATTTTAAGTAGTAGGTCCGCTAGTTTTTGTCCTCATTAATAAGTTTAATAGCAAGGAACTTTAAGACACCATGAGTAATTGCCTAGTGTCCCTGTCAATGAGAAAATAAGAGAGGCGAGGCGAGTTAACTATGGAACAGCAAGGATTCTGAGACTGGCAACAACGACAGCAGCGATGAGCTGCGCAAAAATGCTTTCTAACCCAGCTTGACGCGCTGATTTCCTGGTCTCGCCCCTTACTCAATCAACATCAACAGCCTAAAAAGACTAATGCCGGTCATAAGCTAACCGACACCAACGCTAACTGCGTCCCGGCGGCGAGGAAGTCCAGGAGTTCGGTTAACCATTGGGGGCTTTGTTCGTGGTGACTGAAGGGCTTGTGAACGGCGTAGTGCTGCAACAATTTGAGGGTGGGTATCCTCAGCCATAATCCGGTCTACGGTCTGGAGGCCTCTGAGGACAAAGGGCAGGTCCTCTAGGTTGCCGATGGGGGTAGGGACAATATAGAGCAGGGGTTGCATAGTTCTAGGTTAGCCCGTGGGGATCGTAAGCACCTTCATTAGGTCAACAGTCACCCCCGGCGGGCGAACACTGAGCTGAGCTGAGCTGGGATCAACCGAGACGTTCCGAAGTCAACTTTGCCCTGCCGGGAGTAAACAACGAGCTTCAATAAGGTCAATAATGAGCTTTTAAGCGTCGATAGATACCTTCTTAGGATGAAAGTTGAGCTGAATTAAGGTCAAGCGACACCTGCTGAGGGGCAATTAAGACCTTCTCCAAGGTTAATCGAGACCCGCAGTAGGTCAATGGATACCTGCTGAGGATCAGTGCAGTACAACTAGATAAGAGAGGTTCAGCCATGAAGATCACTGTTGACCTATCCCTTGATACCGAAGCACAGTTGCGTGGGCGCATCGCTCGTGGCGATGCTGAGGCTGTCCGCGCTCTATTGGTAGAAGCTCTCACCCCGACCGTACTAGCTCTATTACGGGAAGCACCCTCTAGCTTCTCGGACGACACCTTCGAAACGATGGCGGACCAACTTGCTGACGAACTATTTGTAAGTTTTGGGCTAAACGTCTCGCCGCTTTCAGATTACGCGGTCAGTCGTGCCGGGATTTACGAGGATCATCCTTAGCGATGGTGTATCTTATAGACACCAACGTGCTATTGCGGTTCGTAGACCGTACCCAACCGCTGTACCCAATCGTTCGCAACGCTGTTCGTCAACTCCGCACCGACGGACATAGCTTACAAGCCACACCATAAAACTTTATTGAATTTTGGAATGTTGCAACACGACCAACTATAAAGAACGGGTTCGGGCTAGGTCTAACGGATATTGAGCGACTCTTACGCCGTGTAGAGCAAATTTTTCCCTTGCTCCCAGATTCACCTGCTATCTACCTAGAGTGGCGACGGCTCGTAGTTTCCTTCAGGGTTTCAGGAGTCCAGGTACAGGATGCTCGCCTTGTTGCTGCGATGATTGTTTACGAGGTAACGCATATTCTCACCTTTAACACCGTTGATTTCATTCGTTATGCACCAATAGGGATTGTTGCGGTAGGATCCGGTAACCGTGTGAATAGGGTTAAAACTTAGCTCTACCCGCCAGGATGTGTGAACAAAGCTGGTGCTAGGCGGTTTTGCAAAGAAGCAAAATTACTTGACTTGCAGCTATCAAGAGTTTCGAGATTGCAAATTCGGGAGCTAATGGTGGTAAGGGTCCAACTGGTCCATCATTTGTACCTATTGCGATGGAACTTAAGGAAGTGGTTTTTCATGAAAGTTCGGTTACTGCCACCGTTTATTGGTCAGTTTCGACCAAAAATGGAACCCTTCCAGGAGGGTATTGTACGGTTTTGGTTATTGCCGAACTCTAGACTTTACGGGCTGATTAGCACGTAACTTTTCACCACATATCAAACTCATTCCCCAATTACGCCCGTGTGAACAACCGATAGTATAGACCTGTACTCAACTCCTTGAGCGGGAACAGGAAGTAGGTCAGAGGATTGATGGTAACAACAATATCCCGACAGTCGCGCTCAGCCCAAAAGAGGATGCCACGAGCGACTTGGGCGGCGGACATGACGCCTTGGGGATTGAGGGCACTTTTGAAGGGGCCGAGGATGAGTTTGCGGAGGGTGCAGCGACTAGCCAAGCGTTTGAGGGTGATGAGTTCGCCCAAGCTGCGTTTACTTAGTTCGTACAAGGGGCTGAGAGCCGGGGAGACTTCAGCTTCGGAGGTATTGACCCAGATTTCTTTGGTGGCGGGGGCCATGGGTCCTTCGATAGTGCTGAGAAATAGGTCAATCAGGCGCAGGGTGGAGAAGGTGTTGACTTCATAGGAGCGGTGAATCGCTGCGGGAGTCCGGTCACTGTGGACATTGACCCCGTGGTTGGTGATTAGGATATCACACGGGGCGAGATGTGCCCGTAGGCTTTCCTCTTCGCCCAACCGCCAGGGAATGACCTTGACCCCAGGGAGTTCGAGGTTATCTGAGGTAGTAAAAGCCACCACCCGTGCCCGTCGCGCTAGGAGTTCGGTAATCAAAGCTTGACCCAGGGCACCGGAGGCGCCGGTAATCGCCACGGTTTTACCCTTGAGGGAGAGGGCCGTCCCCAGCACCCGGTCCACCAGCGTGAAGACCCCGCTGTAGTAGGCGTTGGGGTTATCGAAATGATGCCGCCAATGATAGGCCCGGTTCACCCACCAGGGCGCGGGCGGAGCCGTGAGTGGTCCCGGCAGGTGGTTGAAATCCGTCTCTACAGTTTTAAAAAGGTACCGCCGCGCTCCTCCTAGCAAAAAACCCAGGGCATAAACTACTCCCAACCATAGCCCCGGTACCCCACTCACCACCGCCACCACGGTCAAGACGACTACCAGTAGTGCAGACTCCAGAATGTCGTGGTAGAGTTGCGCTTTTTGGTAGAGTTCTACCGACACTAAGGAGAGGTCCCGGCGGTAGGCTAAGTGGTGCCAGTTGTGTAACTTGGTCAGCCCCGGGACCCGGTGGCAGAGGACGTGATAGCCGTCGCGCACCACTTCAGCGAGGAGGAGCGCGAACAACCCCCAGAGGACAAAACTCAACCAAAAGGTCATGGGCCAGCCGCTTCACACCTGTTTACTTTACTCCGCCTGTGCCTTTCTGGAATTGTTGCACCAAATCGAGGGCTACCTGCAAGCGTGGGATTACGGCTTGGCGTTGGTGCAACAGGAGGGCCAGAGGTGCAAGTTCTAGACCCCGGGGCGTCCCGGTCAGAGCAATCCTGAGGGTCTGCATCACCGGGCCATTTTTGAGGCCGAGGGTCTTGGCGAGGGTCTGGAGTTGGGCCTTGAGTTCCTCGACTTGGGGCGGGTCTTGAAATAACGTCAGGAGGGCAAGGAGAATCTTGGGGGCTTCGGGTTTGAGGAGAACTTGCAAGCCTTCATTCGTGAAGGCCACGGGTTCAAAGAGAGGACGGGCAACCCGTGCGGCTTCATCCATCCGGTTTAGCCCCTCACCGACCAACTGGGCGCAACGGGTCAACCAAGCCGCGTCCTCGGGTTGTTTCGGTAAGTCGTAGCCCACTTGGGTCCAAGTCTGGACGAGCCGCTGGGTCAGGTCTTCAGGCTTGAGCAAACGCAGATGTTGACCATTGAGCCAAGTAAGTTTATCCCAGTCAAAGCGGGCCGGGGACTTACTGACTCGTTCAAACCCGAACATTGCGTAGGCTTCTGCCAGAGAAAAAATCTCGTGGTCCGACGGCGGCGACCAACTCAACATCGCCAAGTAATTAATCAGCCCCTCGGGTATAAAGCCCAAATTTTGGAAATCCGCCAGCGATGTCGCCCCGTCACGCTTCGAGAGCTTCTTCCCCTCGGGGTTGTGGATGAGCGGCAGGTGGGCAAACTGCGGTAGGGGAGCTGCGAGGGCTTCATAGAGGAGGATTTGTTTAGGCGTATTACCCACATGGTCATCCCCGCGAATGACATGGCTAATCTGCATATCCCAGTCATCCACAACCACGGCGAAATTGTAGAGCGGTCCCCCATCAGCGCGGGCAATGACCATATCCCCGCCGAGATCCTGGGTCTGCCAGACCACTTCGTCCTGCACCAAGTCCGACCAACGCACCGTGCGTGGTTCCTCAATTTTGAAGCGGACTACGGGTTCACGCCCCTGGTCCCGAAACGCCTGTTGTTGGGCCACAGTCAGGTCCCGATGGCGGTTGTCGTAGCGGGTCGCCTGTCCGAGGGCTTTTTGGCGGGTGCGGAGATCGTCGAGTTCTTCCGCCGTACAGAAGCAGTAGTAGGCTTGACCAGCCGCAAGTAGTTGCTGAATCACGGTTTGGTAACGGTCTAGGCGTTGGGTCTGGTAGTAGGGACCTTCATCGAAATCCAGACCCAGCCAAGTCAAGCCCTGGATGATGTTGCGGGTGTACTCTGGGCGCGAACGTTCCTGGTCCGTGTCCTCAATGCGGAGAATAAACTTCCCCCCCTGACTACGGGCGAATAAATAGTTGAAAAGGGCGGTGCGAGCCGTCCCGATGTGCAAGTTCCCCGTGGGACTCGGCGCGATGCGTACCCGTACACTCATGACCCAGACCTGATGGTAATGGTAGGATCTTATCCTTTTGGTAAAACTTACTCCCCTAGTTTGTGGGTTGAGTTTAGGGCCGGTTTGCGGTGAGGGTTTTGCGCGGGGGTTCAACCTGGCCTTTGCCTAAAGCCTGCACCGCTCCCCAAAATGCAAAAAGGCGATGGCAGCCACCCACTACCGTGTCGGTGGCTTTTCCTATCGCTCAACCATTGCTCAGGCGTAGGTCATGGTGCCCCCTGTCGGCCCTCGTTACGGCCCTGGGTCAAGAAATGGTTGACTGCCCCGGCGTAGTTGCTGCGGCCTACACTCGCGGCAACATCCCGGTTGTTTTGCAAGTACCAGGAAGACCAGAAGTCCGCTGAACCGCGCCGTCCTTCATTGACCCCAGCCTGGAGCCAGTGGTCTAGGGCTTGCTCGTTGGTGTAACGGGCCAAGTCCGGATTATTGGCGACGTAATAGCGAATATCGAACACCAAGGAGCCGCGCCGTCCCTCACGGATACCGGCGGTCAGCCAATGCTTAAGGGCTTCTTGAGGACTGTTACCCAGGTTTTGGCGTAAATCATAGTTGGTGTCCAGGTAGTAACGCGCATCGAAGGCTAGGTTACTGGCCCGGGGATTGCCTGGGTTAACGGGACCGCCGCTATTCCCCCCACTATTGCCGCCGCCCGCGCTCGGTGCCCCTTTACGTCCCTCTTGAAACCCGTCGTTGACCCAATGCTCAATCGCCCCGGCGTAGTTGTTGGCTCCGACGTTGTTTGCCACATCTAGATTGGTCTCCAGGTACCAAGCAGGCCAGAACTCCGCCGAACCCCGCCGCCCCTCGCGGATGCCGTCCTTAAGCCAGTGACGAGCCGCCCGTTCGTAATCACGCCCGCTACTGCGGCGGAGATCGGCATTGGTGGCGAGATAATATTTGACATTGAAGACTCGTGAGCCGCGCCGTCCTTCTTTCAATCCAGTGTTGAGCCAATGGGTGCGGGCTTTGGGGTAGTTGTTGCCCATACTCCGCCGCAGGTCGTCATTGACCTCTAGGTAGTAGCGGGCATCGAAAATCAGGTCACTCGCCAAAGGATTGTTATTTACACCACCCGCGCCGCCAGACCCCGGCGCACCGTCACGGCCCTCACGCAGACCCGTGTTTAGCCAATGGGTGATCGCTCCAGCGTAATTGTTACGACCGACGCGCTGAGCAACGTCCCGGTTGTTTTGCAGATACCAAGAGGGCCAAAAATCGGCCGAACCGCGCCGTCCCTCCGCTAGACCGTTGCTCAGCCAGTGACCCATGGCGGCTTCGTAATTTTGACCATAGGTTTGGCGCAGGTCAGCGTTGTATTTCAGGTAGTAGCGCACGTCGAAGACCCGTGAACCGCGCCGCCCTTCTTGGATGCCCTTACTCAACCAATGGGCACGGGCCCGCTGCTCGTTGTTATTGAGGGACTGGCGGAGGTCGGGGTAAGTATCGAGGTAGTAGCGGGCATCAAAGGTATAGGTTTGTAAAAAACTATTGCGGTCCTGTAACAGTGACTGGGCTTGGACCGGGGGGAGCAGGAGCGCGGGACTCAGACTGTACAACAGCAGGGACAAGATAACTGGATTCAACTGTTTCACGGACTTTGTACCTTGCTACCGAGATAGTTCATTATGTGTGTTTCCGTACAAAAGAAACTAACGGCTCAACGCAAATAAATATTCAACTAATCGTAAGGGCCACGGATTGATAGAGGGTAGTCCGTTGCTGAGGGGTGCGTCCGGCCTGGATAATCGCTTGCATGAGGTCCTGGACGTCCAGGCAAGTTCCGCCTTGAGCTCCCGCCATGCTGGTGATATGTTCTTCCATTAGTGTCCCGCCGAGGTCATTGCAGCCCCAGTCCAAGGCTTCACGGGCACCCGCTAGAGTGAGCTTGACCCAACTGGGTTGGTGATTGACCACCCACCGCCCCAGGAATAACCGCGCTACCGCCATAGTTAACAGAGCATCAGCCAGGACGGGCTGGTCGCGCCCGACCCGGTGTCTGAGGCTCGGGGGGGCTTGTTCACCAACGTAGGGGAGCAAGATAAACTCCGTGAAGCCCGTTACCCCAGCGGCCCAAGCACTCTGCTGAATAGCTTTGAGGATTCCCAAGTGAATTACCCGTTGCGCTAAGTTCTCGATATGGCCCGACAAGAGCGTGCTGGTCGTGGGTAAGCCCATTCGGTGCGCGGTTTGAACCACGTTGACCCAACCCTGGGTATCTAATTTCTCTGGACAAAGACGGCGGCGCACCGGCTCGTAGAGAACTTCAGCGGCAGTCCCCGGCAGGGAACCAACCCCGGCGGCTTGGAGTTCCTCTAGTACTTGTTCCAGACTAATCCCGTCCTCCGTGGCGACGAAATCTACTTCCTGAGGCGAGAACGCGTGGATATGCAAGTGGGGGAAGTGGTCCTTCATCGTCCGCACAAGTTTTAGGTAATAAGTCAAGCTAGACCCACCGATTTTGGCAGCGGGATTGAGTCCACCCTGCATACAGATTTCCGTCGCACCCAGGGCTATCCCTGCCTGAGTCTTAGCTAAGACTTGCTCAAAGTCTAACCAGTAGGCCCCGTCCTCCCCTTCATCCCGACGGAATGCACAAAAGGAGCAGTGCTGGTTACAGATGTTGGTGAAATTGATGTTGCGGTTGACCACGTAGGTCACGGTATCACCGACAAGCTCAGAACGCATCTGGTCCGCTGCGACCCGAATTTCAGCAATCGCCTGAGCATCCCTCTGGTTCATTAAAAAATATGCCTCCGCCAAGGTCAACCCCTCGGGCTGGAAACTATGGCGGAGGACTTGGGTGAGTTGCATGGTCAAAACTGCTGCTGGACTTCTTCAAGGGTATGGGTCTGGGCACGCGTCGCCTCCCAATAACTCACGCGGGTCTGGCGTTTATAGATGTAGGGCCGTTGGCGACGCACCAGCAAGGCAAAGGGACCCGAGAAAATCAGGTAGAAAACCTGGAGAATGAGCCGCGCCATAAACTCGCCCACCGGCTGGATAAAGCGCAACCAAGCCAACCAAGCGGGCGGGTAGAGCCAGCGCAATAAGAGCAAGACCACCGAGAGCGCGACCAGGAAACCGACGATATACCAATGCACAAGCAGGACTCCATGGATAACTAGAACGGCGAACCCTTGAGAATCCAGTTCAGGGAATCCTTCAAGATCAGCGTGACCGAGAGTCCCATCAAAAATATTAACCCGGTCTGGAGGACGCGGTTCTGGATCTGCTCGGAGACCGGCTTACCCCGGATCGCTTCAAGAGCCAAAAAGACCAGATGCGAACCGTCCAATCCAGGGATCGGCAACAGGTTGAGGAAGGCCAAACTGAAGGAAACCAACGCTGCTACGGATAACAGGTTGAGGGGGTTGTCGTTGGAGACATCGGCGGTGTACTTGACAATCCCGACGGGACTGGAGAGTTGGTCTAGGCCGACCTTGCCCGTAAACAGTTGCCCAAAGCCCGACAATGTAGATTCAGTGATGAAAAAGAACTTCTGGTTAGCCGCTGCGAGAGACTCGCCCACACCTTCCACTGGACGCCGGACCACATTGGGAACAAGGTTGGGGGCCAGGGAAACGCCCACCTGTCCTTTGTCGGAAGGGGTTACGGTTTTGTTGATGCGCTCCGTGCCCCGACGAATCACCAGGATGAGCGGTTGTTGACCAGCGGCCTGGACCGCCGTGCGGAAGCGTTCGACACTCTCGGTGGGGGTGAGACCGAGGGATTGGTCGCCCGCTTGGAGGACCACATCACCCGCCTGAATATCCGCCTTAGCCGCCGGCGTATCCACACCGCCCAACCCCAGAATGCGGACCCCGCGCAGGTCCTCAGGGGTAGCTTCTTGCGTAATTCGTTTGCCGTCGCGCTCTAGGACAAGAGTTAAGGTCGCGGGGTTGGTTTGCAGGAGCGATGGGAGGCGGTCTAGGCCACCGCTACCCAAGTCCTGACCATTCACCTGACGGAGGACATCCCCGGCTTGTAGAGCGGTGGTCAGACCAGGGACGGGTTTGCCGGGGACTTGGAGGCCCGGTCCCGGCTCCTCAATTCCCGTGATGAGGACCAAGGCGAGTAGGGCGGCGTAGGCCACAATTAGGTTCATGACTACCCCAGCCGCCATGACAATGGCGCGGTCAAGGATGGGGCGGTTTTTGAGCAGGTTGGGGTCGTCCTTGGGGATCGTGCTGTCGGGGTCCTCATCTGGGAAACCGACAAATCCGCCCAAGGGTAAGAGTCGCAGGGAGAACTCTGTCCCCGCCCAGTCATACTTGAGGAGGACCGGGCCGAAGCCAATCGCGAAACGGTTAGCGTAGATGCCTTGCAGACGCGCAGCGAGGAAATGTCCGAGTTCGTGGAAAATAATGAGCGAAGCCAGTACCCCAATCCCTGCTAAAAAACCCATGAATTACCTTAATCGCGCTACTTTCAATTCTACTCACTGCCAAAGTACAGCCGTCTCTCACCACGGCGTAAATCAGAGATAATGAACCGATGCTGAAGTTAATTGTCCTGATCATCCTAGGGTTCTGGGCTACTCCCTGCTTAGCCCTACCCACACCGACCCAGGTGACAGCCGCCCTCTATCAACAGATCCCCGACTTTCCCAAGGGCGGAGTCAATCAAGATGGCACCCAAAACCTCATCCGCAGGCTCGTAACCTACCACAACTTCCTCAAGAACCGCTCGCCCTATTCCCGGTTTGACTGGAAGCTGACTGTGGCGGATTACATCGGCTACAACGACCCGATCCGGGCTGAAGAATACCCCGGTCGCGAAGAACTGCCCGTCAATCCCTACCTCGCTGACCAACGGCTGATGGACCAACTCACCCGCCCTGAGCGCGAGGCCCTCATCAGTACCCTGCTCAAGATTTACCGGGAGAATCCGGGCTGATGCAGTGGCAGCGGGGCAACTTAGTCCGGGGTCCATCCTGGTGCGTGGGCTTGAACCCAGAAGAACTGCGGGACTTGCGAGACCAAGCCCGCTACTTAGTTAAGCTTCTGGCTGAGGCTCCCACTTGGCTGATGGACAGCGAAACCCTACAAGTCGAAGCCCAGAGTCCGACCCTAGAACTCAATCTCAGCGGGGAACCCCAGCAATTCACGCTGCGGTTGCGGTTGTATTACGGGCGCGAATTTGAAGGGGAGTGGCTCCCAGCCGTTGCCCTGGAGGTGCTAACCCAACTAGCTGAGGGTTAACGGGAAGATTTATTAGGATTGTAGGGCGAGGTGTGGGCTTGGTCACGAAAATCACCGCAATCAATCGCCGCCTCACTAAAGGCCGTGACCGGATGAACCGTACATTTGAGGTAGTTGAAGTCAGGATTGGCGTAGCGGCAGCGATGGCAGGGGATGGCAAGGTTACGCTGGACCACCTGTTTCATCTGTCTGAACCAGCACACCAAGTCCCAAAGTAAACGGAGTAGAATTGACCCCAGGACGAGGGCCGAGAAATAGGGCAGCCAGTCGCGCAGCATGGTAGATTGCAAGTCCGTGCGCTTCAGATCCTAGCCCAGCCCGGTCCTGAAGCAACGAGTTTAGAATTAAACCATACCTGGGGTAGACCACCCCAGTCGGGGTAAGTGAACCATGCGTGTTTTAGGAATTTCCTGCTTTTACCATGATGCGGCGGCGGCTCTAGTTGTAGACGGTCAACTAGTGGCAGCGGCAGAGGAAGAACGCTTCAGTCGGCGTAAGCATGACAGCGATTTTCCACGGCTCGCGGTGGCTTTTTGTCTCCAGCGGGCGGGGATTAGCCTGGGGGATGTGGATTATGTGGTCTTCTATGAGAAACCGCTCCTTAAATTTGAACGGTTATTGTTGACCCAGCTTGCCAACTTTCCCAAGGCGGCGGGGGTCTTCTCTAAGGCGATGTTGACTTGGATCAAAGACAAACTCTGGGTCAAGGCCAAGCTCGTGAGCATTTTGGACCTAGACCCCGCCAAGATTTTATTCAGTGAACACCACCTCTCCCATGCGGCCTCGGCTTTTTTGTGTTCGCCCTTTGAACATGCGGCGATCCTGACGGTGGATGGCGTCGGGGAGTGGGCCACCTGTTCCTGGGGGGAGGGCCACGGCAACCGTTTGGCTCTCAAGGGCGAGGTCCACTTCCCCCATTCCGTCGGTCTGTTGTACTCGGCGTTCACCGCTTTTTTGGGGTTTGAGGTCAACGAGGGGGAGTACAAGGTAATGGGGATGGCCCCCTACGGTCAGCCCAAGTATGTAGACCAGATTTGGAAACTGGTAGACCTTGCCCCAGATGGCTCCTTCACCTTGGATCTGGATTATTTCAGTTGGCATCACAGTGTCAATCGGAGTTTCACGCAGCGGTTTGTGGAACTTTTTGGGGAACCGCGTCAGCCGGAGAGTCGTTTCGTCACCCGTCAGACCGGACTCCCCGCCAATGAGTCGCCCGCCAGTGACCAAGAACTCGACCGTTGCCAGTACTACGCCGATATCGCGAGCAGCATCCAAAAAGTCACCGAGGAAATCCTGCTCCACCTCACCCGCACCCTCCACGCCCAAACGGGTCTCAAAAATCTCTGTCTAGCCGGGGGGGTCGCCCTCAACTCCGTGGCGAACTACCGTTTACTCCAGGAAACCCCTTTTGAAAATATCTACATCCAACCCGCCGCCGGGGACAGTGGCGGGGCGGTGGGGGCGGCCCTCTACGTCTACAACACAGTCTTAAACCAGCCGCGTCAATTTGTGATGGAACACGCCTACTGGGGTCAGGAGTTCAGCGAGTCAGAAATCCATGCTTATTTAACGCAGGAACGCATTCCTTTTGCCCACTTTGAGGATGAGGAACGGTTGCTGGACCACGTGGCGGGGGACCTGACGCAGGATAAAGTCATCGGTTGGTTCAACGGGCGGTTTGAGTGGGGACCCCGGGCCTTGGGTGCGCGTTCGATTATCGCCAGCCCCCGCTCTCCAGCAATGCGCGAGATTGTCAACGTCAAGATCAAGTTCCGCGAACCCTTCCGGCCCTTCGCGCCCTCGGTTTTGGCAGAGCGCACCGAGGAGTATTTCGTCTTTCCAGCAGTTAACCAGCAGCACCCGCCCCGGTTTATGTTGATGGTCTGCCCGGTGCGGGAAGAGAAACGCGCTGAAGTGCCCGCCATTACCCACGTGGACGGTTCCGGTCGCCTCCAGACCGTCACCGCCCAGTCCAATCCCCGGTACCACCGTCTCATCACCAAATTCAGTAACGAGACCGGCACCCCCCTAGTCCTCAATACCAGCTTCAACCTACGCGGCGAACCGATTGTGACCACCCCCGCCAACGCCTTCAGTACCTTCAGTCGCTCCGGCCTCGACACCCTAGTGCTAGGAAACTTCCTGGTCCGTAAGGCAAATTAAGAGCCCCTCCGCCCCATACCCTGACGGGCACAGGTAAATGGGGGACCCTCTGGAGTGCTGAGCGAGCGGCCCCGTGGCCTGCCAGCTATTCTGTGCCTCAGCTACCCACTAACCACTAGCCACTACTAAACTAAGGATGACCTTTGGTAAGGGAATTATGGACGCAGATATCCTCCAGACGACGGCCCTGGAGCAGCTAGAACGGTTGCGCCATACCACCAGTCACGTCATGGCGATGGCGGTGCAACGGCTTTATCCCGAGGCGAAGGTGACGATTGGACCTTCGATTAAAGACGGGTTTTACTATGACTTTGACCGTCCCCAGCCTTTTACGCCCGAGGATTTGAAGGCGATTAAGAAAGAGATGATCCGGATCGTCAACCAGAAATTGCCCGTGCGCCAAGAAGTCCGTGACCGGGCTGAATTACAGAGGGAGATTGAGAAGCTAGGTGAACCCTACAAACTAGAACTATTGCAGGCGATTCCGGCGGGTGAAGATGTCACGGTCTATTACCTGGGTGAACAGTGGTGGGACCTGTGCGCGGGGCCGCACCTCAGTAATACCAGCGAACTCAATCCCAAGGCTTTTGACTTACTCAGCGTGGCGGCGGCTTATTGGCGCGGGAATGAAAAGAACCCGATGCTCCAGCGGATCTACGGCACGGCCTGGGAAACCCCCGAACAGTTGCAGGAATATCTGCGCCGCCGGGAAGAAGCCAAGAACCGCGACCATCGCAAACTCGGTAAAGAATTAGGGTTGTTTATTTTTTCCGATGAAGTCGGGCCGGGGCTGCCGCTTTGGACGCCCAAGGGGACGGTATTACGCTCGGTCCTCCAGGATTTTTTGCAGAAGGAACAACTCAAGCGCGGTTATCTACCCGTGGTCACGCCCCATATTGCGCGGGTGGATCTATTTAAGACCTCGGGGCACTGGCAAAAATATCAAGAGGATATGTTCCCCTTGATGGCAGAGGACGAGGCGAGCCGTCTCAGTGAGCAGGGTTTCGTAATGAAACCGATGAACTGTCCGTTTCATATCCAGATCTACAAGAGTGAACTGCGTTCCTACCGGGAACTGCCGATGCGGTTGGCGGAGTTTGGAACGGTCTACCGCTATGAGCAGTCCGGGCAGTTGGGGGGGCTGACCAGGGTACGCGGCTTTACGGTGGATGATGCCCACCTGTTTGTCACCCCGGAACAGTTGGACGATGAATTTAAGAAAGTCGTGGACCTCATCTTGGTGGTTTTTGAGAAGTTGCAGTTGAGCGATTTCAAGGCCCGCTTGAGTTTCCGGGACCCAGCCTCAGACAAGTATCTAGGTGCGCCGGAAGCCTGGGCCAAGGCCGAGGGCGCGATTCGTCGGGCAGTGGAACAGTTAGCCATGCCCTACTTTGAAGGCATCGGTGAAGCGGCTTTCTATGGACCGAAACTGGACTTTATTTTCCGGGATGTGCTGGGACGCGAGTGGCAGTTGGGTACGGTCCAGGTGGATTACCAGCTACCGGAGCGGTTTGACCTAGAGTTTGTCGGGGAGGACGGGACGCGCCAACGCCCGGTGATGATCCACCGCGCCCCCTTTGGTTCCCTGGAACGGCTAGTCGGGATCTTGATTGAGCAGTACGCCGGGGATTTCCCGTTGTGGTTGGCCCCCATCCAAGCACGGTTGATTCCTGTGACTGACCAGTTCAACGGCTACGCTCAAAGCGTCGCGGAGAAACTCCTGGACTTGGGGCTGCGGGTCGAGGTAGACCACAGTTCCGAGCGGCTCAACAAGAAGATCCGCACCGCTGAAAAAGACAAAATCCCCTGTATGCTCGTGGTCGGTGAAAAAGAGGTTGCCGAGCAGTTGGTCAATGTCCGGTTGCGTCAGGAGGTCGAGGGACTCAGTGGCAGCTTGCCCCTAGTGGACTTCATGGCGCAAATTAAGCCCTTGATGGCACCCTAGCCACGGCACAGGTCACGCTCAAGCTCACGTTAAACTCGGCCTCGAAGACCTGTTTCTCATCGGTGAGGTTCCAGAGTTCCAGGGTGCAGTCATCGCTGGGGTCTACGGGCTGCAACTGCAGATTTAAGGCGCGGTTGGGTTCCTGGTCTAGTTGAATCGCCGCAACAGACTGTTGGCGGCGGCGGTCGAGGGTGGTTGCCAACCGCAATAGACAACTCAACTGACTCACGAGTAAACGTTGGTCCTTGGGCAGAGCGGCCCAAGTCTCATGGCGACGTTTGGGCGGGGAGTTGCGGTGGTAGCGGGCTAACTGGGCAATCAGTTCAATCTCGGTCTCGGTGTGCCCGAGCAGGTTGCCATTGCGAATCAGGTAATAGGAATGTTTGTGGTGGGCGGAGTGGCTGACGTAATGCCCGATATTGTGCAAGATAGCGGCGGCCCACAATAGGTAACGGCTGTCCTGGTCCCAAGTGTGGAGGCCCAGCATCCGGGTTTGGTCAAAGAGGTCCAAGGCGAAACGGGCGACCTGCTGACTGTGGAGGTCATCGGCGCGGTACTGCTGGGCCAAGGCATAAACACTACGTTCGCGGATGGCGGCTTGGTAGCCCGCATAGGACGCAATCAGCCCCTGTTTGACCATCCAATCCACCACCAGCCCTTCACGTAAGGATTGTTCACAGACCGTCAGGTGAGGCGCATCCAGGAGCTTCATCGTCTCCAGCAGGACCATACTCCCGGCTAGGATCACATCGGCCCGTCGTTCGGGGATGTTAGGTAGTTTACGGCGTTGCGCGATACTCATCCCCTGCAACTGCTGGACTAAGCCCTGGAGCCGTTCACGAGTCAGGGTATAGGGCCGGCGACTATCGGCGGCGGCATCGAGCTGGGCCAAGGATTCAATCGTCCCGGAGGTCCCCACCAAGCGTTCATAACGCCCCGCCTGCCGGAGGTCCGCAATCACGGGCTCCAGTCGTAGCCGGATGTGTTGTTGAAGTTTCTCAAAATCGCTGGCATTAATCGGGTCACTGTGGATATATTCCTGGGTCAGCCGCACCGCCCCGACTTTGACACTGCCCAAAAAGCTCGGTTCTCCGCCATCACCCAAGATAAATTCCGTGGAACCGCCGCCAATATCCACAATCACATGGGGCAATCCTTCAAAGGATAGGGCCGAGAGGACCCCGAGATAAATCCGTCGCGCTTCTTCCCGCCCAGAGATGAGGTCTACTTTCAGCCCCACTAACCGTTCAATCTGCTGGAGGAATTCTGGGCCATTGGTGGCCTCGCGCACCGCACTGGTCGCCACCGCAATCATTTGGGCTGAATAGCTCTGGGCCAGTTCCTTGAAGCGTTTGAGGGCGGTCAGGCCGCGCTCCATCGCCACTGGGGTGAGCCACCCGGTCTGGCGGCAGGTCTCCCCCAAGCGGACCATTTCCTTGGCACGGGTCAAAACTATAAAGTGGGGCGGGTCTAGGTGGACTTGGACCACAACCATGTGAATCGAGTTAGTCCCCACATCAATCGCCGCTAACACCGGGCCTTTTTCTGTCCCCATCCGTCATTTCCTTAACCGCCTGGATTGTATCACCCCAGGTCGGGCTCGTCCGGTTTTTGGAAAACCGAGGCTGCGCTGTGACGGATGGGCAGCCTCATGTCTCTGGAATCCGAGTTTTTACTACGGTCTAGGGGTTTTCAGTAGAACTAGCTGCTGAGTGCAACAGCCGCCCCCTACCCACAGTCCCTCCCCCGCATGGTGGGGGAGGGGAGCAAGAGTGACCATCTTTTCTGTCTTCCGTCTTACCGCTTCTGCCTTGGTCCTATACCACGCCCGTGCCCGGCAGGGTATGGGGCGGAGGGGCAGTTTTGAGCATGAACAAACCTTGAAAATTTCATGAACAGTCAGCAGATGTTGATTGCTCAAATTGAGTCTAAGCTAGTATGGTATGTCACAGTTAGTTCATTGTTTACCCCGATACTGGCATCTCGCTTGCAGGAGGTTTATGTCTGCTACAAACTTCAACACTAAAAACGATACCTACCGCAAGTTGATGGGTAATGGCTTGACCTACCAAATTCCGCACTTCCAGCGTGATTACAGTTGGACGGAGGAGGAATGGGAGGACTTGTGGTTGGATCTTCAGGGGACGATTCAGCCAAAGGGGGAACTCGCTCACTATATGGGTTATCTTGTTTTACAATCGGATAATGACAAGACTTTTGATGTGATTGATGGACAGCAGCGACTTACAACGATAAGTCTGATTGTGCTGGCAGTGCTGAAGGGCCTCAAACGCTTGATTGACGATGCGCAAGATGCTGACCGCAATCAGCAACGACTTAACCAAATTCGCCAAACCTATATCGGCTACCTCGATCCGGTCACGCTCGTTACGCGCTCGAAATTAACGCTCAATCGTAATAATGACAACTACTTCCAAACGTATCTTGTTCCATTGGGGTATCTGCCCATGCGCGGCTTTCGTGCTTCAGAGCATGGATTGCGTAAGGCGTTTGAGTGGTTTGATAAGAGGGTGATAGAGTATGTTAAGCAAGCAAAGGGCGACCCAGGGGTTGTGCTTGCTCAGCTTGTCGAGTCCATGAGCGATAAACTTTTTTTCACCATCATTACTGTTACGGATGAGTTAAATGCCTACAAGGTATTTGAGACACTTAAGGCGTGGGGTGTGCGTCTTTCCTCGACAGACTTACTCAAGAATTATCTTTTTTCCGTGCTGCACCGTGAGGACTTACATCGGCATGAGATGAAGGTATTGGAGCTTCGCTGGGAGGAATTAGTGGGACGCCTGGGGAGTGAGAGCTTTCCTGATTTCCTGCGGATTCATTGGAACAGCCGTTTCTCTTTTGTGCGACCGACTGAATTATTTAAGACTATCCGTAGCAGGATTACGACGCGTGAAGCTGTTTTCACGTTGATTCGTCACATGGAAGAGGATGTGGATACTTATTTGGCTCTTACGCAACCGGATGCCTCGGATTGGTCTTTGAAACAGAAGGGCTATGCCAAAGAACTACGGATGTTTAGTGTGCGTCAACCCTTTCCGTTGTTGATGGCGGCTCATCGTATTTTTTCTAGTTCAGATTTTGAGTCGCTTTTGCGGGCTAGTGTGATGATTTCGGTTCGGTATAATGTCATCAGTAATCAGCCGCCGAGTGAGCAGGAGCGGGTTTATAACGCGGTGGCTGAAAAGCTTTCGCAGGGCAAGTTGTCAGATGCGGCGGTCGTTATTGGTGCGCTGTCTACGATTTATCCCAGTGATGAGCTCTTTCGTGCTGCTTTTGCTGGAAAATCACTCCGTACTACCCAGTCGCGCAATAAGCGGGTGGTTCGTTACATTCTTTGTGAATTGGAAAAGCGGCTTACTGAAACTGCTCTGGACTTGGATAGTGATAGTGTCAATCTTGAGCATATCCTCCCTGAGAACCCAGAAACGGGTTGGGAAGAGTTCTCTGATGAAGATGTGGAGGTGTTGATGCATCGGTTGGGGAATCTTACTTTGCTGAAGAAGACAGTCAATAAGAATCTGGGGAATGCATCTTTTGCAGTCAAGAAACCAATGTATGAGGCCAGTGGGTTTGGTATTACCAAAAAAATAGCTGAAGATAATGTAAATTGGACTCCAGAACGGTTGGCGGCTCGTCAAACCTGGATGGCGAATCAGGCCACAGCCATCTGGCGCATTGACAGGCTCTCGTAACAATGCAGAAACAAAAACTCGAACTGACCTGGATTGGTAAGGAAAATCGCCCCCGCCTGGAACCGCGTATCTTACTGGAAGACCCGGCGCGGTCCTATCACGCGCCGCATCGAGTGACGGAGCATGACCTTTTTGATAATCGCTTGATTTTCGGGGATAACTTGCTGGCGTTGAAGGCTCTAGAACAGGAGTTCACCGGGAAAGTGAAGTGTGTTTTCATAGACCCACCCTACAACACAGGCAGTACTTTCACCCACTATGACGATGGGCTTGAACACTCAATCTGGCTCGGTCTCATGCGGGATAGGTTAGAGATTATCCGCAAGTTGCTGTCTGAGGATGGTTCATTGTGGATCACGATTGATGATAACGAATGCCACTATCTGAAAGTCTTGTGTGATGAAGTCTTTGGTCGCCATAACTTTGTCCGGAATATCGTCTGGCAGAAGAAATATACCTCTGCAAATGATGCAGCAGGTATTCCTGATTCCCATGACCATGTTTTGGTCTATCGTAAAAGTGAAACCTTCACCCGCAATTTATTACCCCGGACTGACAAGCAAAACAACCTGTACAAATACGACGATCAGAATGGGCGGGGCCGTTGGCGCACAGATAATCTGCTAGTCAAGTCATTTTCAGCTAGTGCGGTCTTCCCTATTGTCAATCCCAATACCCGACGGGCCTACCTACCACCTTTGGGGAGCTGTTGGCGGACGAGTCGGGAGACCATGGACCGCTGGTTACAGGAAGAGCGGATTTATTTTGGTAAGCAAGGGCAAGGGGCACCACAACTCAAACGTTACCTTCAAGAAGTCCAAGCGGGCTTGGTGCCTATTTCCTGGTGGCCCCATGAGGAAGCCGGACACAATGATGAATCGAAAAAAGAACTCCAGGCCCTCTTAGGTCGAGACACCTTCGCCACTCCAAAACCAGAACGGCTAATCCAACGCATCCTCGCCATTGCCACCAACCCCGGCGATCTCGTTCTCGATTCCTTTGCAGGGTCTGGCACAACCGGCGCGGTAGCACACAAAATGGGACGACGTTGGATCATGGTGGAGTTGGGAGAGCATTGTCATACGCATATCATTCCACGTTTACAAAAAGTGATTGATGGTGAAGATAGGGGCGGTATTACGAAAGCCGTGGACTGGCAAGGCGGCGGGGGGTTTCGGTATTACCAACTTGCGCCCTCCTTACTCACCCAAGATAAATGGGGCAACTGGGTCATCAACCGTAGCTACAACGCCCCCATGCTGACCGAAGCCCTCTGCAAACTAGAAGGCTTCACCTACGCACCCTCCGACACCGTGTACTGGCAACAGGGCTACTCCACCGAGCGCGACTTCATCTATGTCACCACCGCCACCCTGACCCAGGCGCAACTCCAACACCTAAGCGATGAAGTCGCCGACCGCACCCTTTTGGTCCTCTGCCCCGCCTTTCGCGCCCATCCCGACCACCCCAACCTAACCATCAAAAAAATCCCCAAACACGTCCTTGCGCGTTGTGAATGGAGCCACGATGATTACTCCCTACGCGTCGAGAACCTCCCCCAAGCCCCAGCTAAACCCGGTCAATTACTCTTATTCAATCAATAAAATTGCAGGAAGGCCCCTCCTCTGTGCCCGGCAGGGTATGGGGCGGAGGGGCTGGGGGTAGGGAGCAACTATTGGGTTATGATGCCTCAACCCCAGAAAATTGAGTGACCAAAGACGATGAGCATTGACCACGACCAACTCTTCAAACAACTACTCTCCACCTTCTTCCTCGACTTCCTAGAACTCTTCTTCCCCGAGATTCTGGCCTGTCTGGAACCCGACTCCCTAGTTTTCTTGGAACAAGAGTTCTTTACCGATATTCCCCTCGGGGAGAAGAAGCTCTTAGATGTGGTGGTCAAAGCCCGTTTCAAGGATGTACCTCTACCGCCAGGACTCGGCAAGGAAACCTTCTTCCTGATTCATGTCGAGAACCAAGCCAAGTCTCAACCCGAGTTCTCCGAGCGCGTGTTTCGCTACTTCATCCGCCTCTTTGAGAAGCACAGTCTGCCCGTCTACCCCATCGTCCTGTTTTCCTTTGAGGAGCCGCTACGCCCGGAACCCAACGCGTTCAAAGTAGAGTTTCCGGGCTTCTTAGTCTTTGACTTTCACTTCCAGGTCATCCAACTCAATCGTTTAAACTGGCGCGACTTTATGAACCGAGCTAATCCGGTTGCCAGTGCCTTGATGAGCAAGATGCAGATTGCCCCCGAGGACCGTCCCCGTGTGAAGTTGGCGTGTTTACGGCTCTTGGCAACACTGAAGCTCGACCCCGCGCGGATGCAGTTAATCTCGGGATTCGTTGACACCTACTTGCGCCTCACGGAGCCAGAGAAAATTCAGTTTACAGAGCAGTTGGGTACGATGAGGACAGCCGAAAAGGAGCAAGTCGTGCAGATCGTCACCAGTTGGATGGAAGAAGGGCTTAAACAGGGCAGACAAGAGGGCAGACAAGAGGGCAGACAAGAGGGCAGACAAGAGGGCAGACAAGAGGGCAGACAAGAGGGTGAGCGACAGGGACAGTTGTCCTTAATCCTGCGCCTCTTGACCCGGCGGTTCGGTCCCCTCCCGCTTGATCTGCAACAGCAGATTGAGCAATCTTCCCTCCCGCAACTAGAGGCTCTCGGGGAAAACCTACTAGACCTAACCGATAGCGCGGCTCTACAACAGTGGCTCGTCCAAAATCAAGAGGCCGGATGAATCGTCAGGTCAATAGCATCGCCAGTCGTCTAAGCCTGCGCCCGTCCCAGAGTCATTCCTTAGCAATCCTCGGTCGGATCACTGAGCTTGCCCCACCACGTAAAGATGGCGACACCGGTCTCAGTTTGACTGCGATCCAGCGCGAGTACCCGTCAGTCCTGGACTTTGAACGCGAGTTCCCTTCTCTCTGCTTTGCCCTAGCGACGGGTGTGGGGAAGACCCACTTGATGGGTGCCTTCATCCGTTATCTACACTTAGCCCACGGCATCAAAAACTTCATTGTCCTCGCCCCTAACCTGACGATTTACAAAAAACTAATTGCTGATTTCACCCCCAACACCCTCAAGTATGTCTTCAAAGGCATCACCGAGTTTGCAACTGATCCGCCAGAAATTATCACCGGCGATGCCTACGAGTCACGGACCGGGACCCTATTTGATGAACTGATTCGCTGCAAAATTAATATCTTCAACATCGCCAAGATTAACTCCGAAGTGCGCGGGGGTACATCGCCCCGGATTAAGCGGCTCTCTGAATACATCGGGGAGAGCTATTTCGACTATCTTGCGGGCCTACCAGACTTGGTATTGTTGATGGATGAGTCCCACCATTACCAAGTCGCGCCTGGGTACCTACCTCATCCTTAAAATCTAAGGTTTTAACAGACGAGTCACTTGGCCCATGCCCATCGTGGTTTTGCGGCCTGAGCCCGTAAAAAAGAGGTAGTCAGCGAGGGCATTAACCTGTTGAATCAAGTGTGGTTCCAGGGCACCAAACAGACGATAGGTCGCTGTACCCAAACAGCCGATAAACGTACTCCGGGTATCTTGATGAACTCCGGTATGTAGGTCAAACCGGGTTGGATGTAAATGTTCAGTAATCAGTTCCAAGAGGTTGAGAGCGAGCGGGACCGTCGCATATTCCTGCCAACGTCGGTAGGGGGTTGCGAACAGACTGCGGGGCACAGGCAGGGCACTATCATAGGTGCCTTGGCGAAAGGCCGTCGGGGTACGGAACTGGAGGGTGATATCCCGCTGGTCTGGCGAGGCTTGGGCAAGGAGGTCTGGGTAAGAGATCGTCGCGGCCCACCCCCCAGAGGGAGCCGCACCCGTACTGAGGATATGGCTCAGGCGTAAGGAGGCCGGCCCCAACTGCCAGGAGACGGGCTGTAACCCCAACCACAGACTCCCCAACCGCGCAAATAGCTGCTCCTCCAACAGACACAACCGCCACCAACAGGGGGTCCCCGCTGGGATGTCGCGGGGGCGGCGCGTCCCTGAGTCTAACCCCGGTCCCACTTGCAACGGACTGACGGCAAAGGCTTTAGCAATCCGTTCCTCGTGGAGTTCGGCACTCAAGCTCGGGTCTACTTCTCGGACTAAGTGCAAAAATAGGGCGTGTAAATGACGGCCCTCGGTGAAATGGGCGGGGATGGTCTGCTCAGGAACAAGATGGATGGTCAGACTGTGGGGCATAGGTTTAGCTAAGTTGGAAACGAAATTGCATCTGGGCCGGGAGTTTGAAGCCGTCTAGGTTGTAATAATGTCCCCGGAGTTGGACGTTTTGAATCAAACTGACCGGAGGCATGTTAAGAACGTCGTAGGCAAAAACTTGATGTTGAAACATCACATCTAGGGGATTAAGGGGGTGGGAGCAAGTGAAATTTTGCGGATTGGGGCTGGGTTGAGCCTCGTGTTCGACTCTACTCACCATCGCCTTACTTAACCACTTACCTAAACGGACCCAGCGGGGTAGGACTAGGGGGGCAGTACTAATGACAAAGAACTCGAAAATACTCTCGGTTGCAATCTCTTTAGCCCGTCCAAAACTGGGAATATTCTTTTGGGTCTTCTCCATTTCAACGTGGTAATTGTTATTGGCGTACTTCCAGGTATGAAGGACGGCGGTGTGATTCAACGCACGGGCAGGCGTGACGTAGATGCCTTGACGGTTGAGGGGTGCGAGATGTGCTTCATAACGAGGTACCTGTTCAGCACAGAAATAATGGTACCCCTGCTCGGGGGGGACTTGGGTACCATGGCGTTCGCTGTCCACCAAGCCGAGCGCGTAGGCGAGGGCGTAGTTATGGAGAATAGGTTCAGTCTCGTAAAGCCGACCGATCTCACGAGTGGCATAGTAGAGGCTATCGTGTAACTCCAATTGGCACTTGTAAATGTGGGCCATGGTTAGACCTTTGCTTTAGCAGGTGTTTTCTTCTTGGCAACGAATTCATCGAAGTAATTTTTGGCTTCGTTGTCCGCTTGGGTCAGAATCGCCCTCATACCTTCCGCAGTCCCCGTCAGGCCCTTGACCTCAGCGAGCAGCGGCGTGAAGGCTTCTCCAATGAAATCGGTATGCACGATGTATTCTTCCTGGAGTAACGCTTGGATGGTTTGCTCAGCCGCGCTCAAGACTTCATCTTCATTCAAAGGATCTAAGGAGTGAAGTGCGGTGGCGGGTAGTTGGTCGTAAATCGCCTGGGTCCAACGCAAGTTACTGGTAATCTCACCATCGGCAAAAACTACCCCGACCAATTCGTTACGGACCCGGCCCGTGCGAGTAGTCTGGGCACCGTAGTGGCGTGTCCGCAAGATGTTGTTAAAAACATAGAGGAAACTGGCTTCGGTAGGGTCCTTCAGGGTGACAATGCTCGGGAAAAAGACTTGGGGTTTGATGTGGTCTTGTTGGTTAATCCGGCTGGTCACTTCGCCAATCTTGGTGTCGCCCTCACCTTTGGAGGCCATAGTTCCATTCTCATAGGGCGCGTTGAGGGTAAAGGTTTCGTGGGAACCGTCAAAAGCTTTGATGGAAAAAGCTGTATCCACCACCACTTTTGATTTCTCAGAGCCAGAGTCCCCGATTGCAAAACCATAAATAATACAGTCGGGGTTATTCATGGCGAACTTGACGTTGTACTCGCACTCCTTAGCCGTCATCAAACCGTAGCTCCGTAACAGTTCACGACCCACTAAACGCTCAGGGGTGGATTGTTTGCGCTTAAACATCGCTAGACGGCTGATGGTTTCCGCTTGGGTTCTACCCGCCCGTACTCGGGCTTTATTGAGTTCAGCATCGGTCTGGAAGAGTGGGTAAGATTCCGTGATGCGGATAGTTAAAAAGTGGACATACTTGCCCATGGGCTTGTAGGGAATGGCGGTGTGGAAAAGGTTGGCAGGAAGGGTCTTGAGAAATGACATGAGTTATCTCCTTGATTGAGGGGTTGAGTTAAACAGATTCAGAATCAGACTCAGATTCTTCTTCAGCAGGGTCTTGGTCCAGCTTCTCGGTGTCAACTGCTTGCGCTTTTCTCGCTTGATTCTCCTTATCCTGGTCTAAACGGTACAAAAATTCACAGGTATCTTTAATCAGGTTTAGTTGACGGCCTGACAGACGTGCCCGGTCGCCTGCAAAAGATTGTTCAAAAACATCCTGGACAAAATAACAAGCGTACTCAAGGATCGCCTGACGTTCTTCCTCTCGTTGCTGGTTAGTAAAAACAACTCGGCCTTCAGCACGGGAATTACGAACCCGGTCCATCAACCGGAAGACACGGGCTGCAACCATATCTACCAGCGTTTGACCCTGATGCATGGGCTCAGCTTCTAAGATGGTTTGAGCGGCAGTGTCAATCGGCTTAAGGACGGCGTTGGTCTTTGGGTTGTACATACGGTCGGCTCTGTAGAAGCGACGGTATAAAGTCGTCAACTGACGGGGATGATGGAGGGGCGAGGCGGGATTCACATGTAGCTCCTGGGTAATGGATGAATAGATGATGAGCGGGTCAAAACAAGGATAAAAATCGTATGCGTAAAGCTGGATTTTCTCAATGCGGGGCGCGTCAATTTTTTGGTTGCGGACCCAGCGGTTAAGATAACTGAAGACGTAGAGAGGACTGGTCTCAAAGTCCTTTGCTAGCTCCGTGAATCTACCCCAGTTGGGGTCATAGCCTGTGGAACTCTGGCGGCTATTCACATCCATATGGATTGCGTAGGCCGCCGTCAGTACGTTAAGCGGGGCGGGAAAGAGGTTTTTCTCATCATCTTTCCAGCCCTGGAGTAAATGATCCAGCCGGAAGCGGTCACGCTTGAGTAAGACCTGGAATGCCTGGGGCGCACTGTCAAGAAATACACTCTCCTCAAACTCACTGCCGTCGTTAAACGGCGGAATGGGTGACTCAGAGGCTACGGTTTTCACATCCAGAATCAAGGGGCAAGCGAGGGCCAACCAAGCGGGCATCACCCAGGATTCGGTATCGGTAGGATCACGTCCTGGCGGTAGAGCCATAAAGTAAAAGGTTAGAGGTTGGTCCTCCGGGTAAGTGAGTCGAAAGGTCCGGTCTGATCTGTACTGGGGGTCATCCCTGGGTAAAGTTCTCCTGTACTGGAGATCTTCATCTAGCAAGAATGCATCTACCTCTTGGTAACGCTTCTTACTGAAATCAGCTTGGAGGTCTTTGTTGATGAAGTGATTGCGTAACTTGAGGTCAAAACGAGTTTGGCTGATATCGTTGTAAGCCATGTGGAGGAAGCGGTTGGTCTCCGGGGTGCAGTAATAGGTGGGGTAGAAATAGAGATAACGGTATTTAGCGTCCTCAAATTTCTTGCCGATCGCTTGCGTCTGGTTCATTAGCACCTGTCGAAGCATCATCTCAATACCGGCAATACTGGAGATATTCCGTTTAGCATTAGACCCACCCAGCATTTGTTTGTTGGTGTACACCTGAGGGGTAAAAAGGACCGAAGATTCCATCTGTTCAGTCACTGTATAGGCAGAGTGAGAGATGGAGCAGATGAGTTGACGGCCCCGCCCGTTTTTCTTAGCGGTGGTGTAACGGTCCAGTTCATCCTTGAAGTTCTCGTGGATGGCTTGAGTGCGGGTTGGACCATCGTTAAGGACTTCAGGGGTGCGATGGGGAAGGATCACTACGCGCTCTACCCACAGGCGTAGGTCGGCCCAACCATCAGGGATCTGATATTGAATTAAAATAGGTTGGGTAAGCTTTGTCACTTGAGCAGCAAGGGCCTGACAAACGGAGCGCATATTCTCTACATCTACATCAGGGTTATGTTCCAGATATTTCGCTGCCAGGAAATACCAACTGTAGGGAACTCCACCTGTATTACCCTTGAGATTATTTTCCTTCAAGCTCTCATTGATCCGTTCAATAGCGCGGATAGCAGGTAGATATTGGGTTAGGTTCCAGGCTTGGATGATCTCTTGAATTAAGTCCAGTTGAGGTACGGGCGGAAGTAACTTAGCTTCTTTGTCTTTCTTGTTAGTCTCTTTGTCCTGTTTAATGACTTCTTCTATCATCCGCAATCGTTCACCCCAAATCTTCCGGCTCACTAAGTCCCCGAATTCGGCAAGCTGGTCAACACGAATATCATCTCCAAAAGTAAAATCGTAGTTAGCTGGTAAAATTTGCTGTTGTTGCAATTTCACCAAGTTTTCACTCCGGCTTTGAGCGACAGAGGGTTTCTGGAGATTCATAATCCGCAGGACAGCCCGGACTCCTACTGCCATCAAGCCAGCGTCATCAAAAAACAACGAATAGTAATCGGCATATTTCATGCCTTTACCATCCCGCCCGAACCCCGTCTGCCGCAACATCAGTTGGTCCGCACAAAGACTCTTAATTTTGGTGACTACTCGTTCGGGTAGCTCAGCTGAATCAATGGGTGGAGCGTTCCGGGTAGCGAGATAGATTACCCCGGTGGGTAGGTACAGTAGCTTGGTGTAATAAGTAGCTGTCTTGGTGTTGAGAGCGGTATGGGCTTCCATGACTGCATTATTAACCACGTTGGTTAGAACGCCCCGATTTTCGGTAATACTGTGATAGGTCAACTGTAACTCACCGTCACTTAAACTATGCATCAACGCTTTAAGCCGAGAGTGTTCTGCATCTTGAGGGTGTTTGATGATGGAAGAGAAAGAATCTGCTAAACAGCTTAAGTCAGTGAGACAGATAAGCGTTGAGTCCTTAAGGACAGGCTGTAATCCATATTCTGAAAAATTCCAGTTGGTATCCCAGCGGCGTTGAGCATTGTAAGCGATGCACAGGGAGTCATCCAGGTATTCGAGATAGGCCGTTGGGTTCTCGGGGTTAAAGAAGTAATCTAAACCCAAAGACTGAAGCTTGTCATCAAAGATGCGACGTTGCTCACCCAAAGGTAGTTTGCGACAGTTATCAGGTGTATCAGAAAACTTTTCAAAGTCGTGCAAGATAAAACCCATCACCAACAACCGCCGTTCCCGCTCCTGTATCCGACGCGCCACAGTAGTATCTAGTTGTTCTAAGCATTGCTCAACTAGGTTGGCTGGGAAAAGACCATTGAGCAAGTGAGTGTTCAAAGACTGGTCCTTAGCATTGTCGCGGCGGACCTCGGGCTTGCCTTCCTTTTTATTCTTGCGGTCTAGCTCTTCAAAGAACTCTCCTCCTTTGGCTGTCACCCCGATGGCTTGCTGAAGTAAGTGTGGTAGGACATACTCAGCGAAGTCTGACATGACGTTGTCATCAGGATTCTGAGAACGGATTGCCTCTCGAAGAAGTTTGAGGGTTAGGAGTTCGCGGGGACCTTCCTCAAGCGTGGTCTCAGTTCTTTCAAAACTCGTATCATCCGGTAGTTCGTCTAGAGCTTCAACATCATCAAATTCATCAAACTCGTTGGTCATTTTCTTTCTCCAGGTATTGGTTAATTTGTTGGACGTAGCGCGGGTAGTATTGTAGAGTTTTAGCAACAGCTCTAAATACAATCTCAGGGTCAATCTCATCATACCTATGAACTAGACGATTGCGCAAGCCACTTGACGGTGCCAATTCCTCGGCCAGTTCTCTGGTTATAAATCCATAATTTCCTGCCTCAATGAACGAACTGTAGTAAGTTTCTGGAGTAATTTGGTGGACACGGACCAGTAGGTGAGAGTTAACATCAGATGCTACCTCCACAACGAGATGTAAGATGCGTTCAGCAAAAATCTGTTTTTCAAAATCATCTAGGTAATCGCTCAAGGACAGGTTTTCAAATGGCTTGAGATAAGTAAGGTACTTGAGCATAAACGCAAGCTTCCGTTCAACAATCTGGCGGTCTGCTAAGGTCATAATCCCCACCGTTGTAAGCTCAATTTAATACTCTCCCTCCCAGCTTGACGAAATTTTTCTGTATCTGCGTAAGTTTTCCAAGCTTTACTGTGAAACTTGATGAACTCTCCCTCCTCTCTCTCATAGAGAAGCTGACCATCACGAGCAACCATAAATCCTAACAAGGGTGAGCAATGATTGAGTTCAACTACATCCACTTTATCTCCAACAATAGCAAAGACCTGAGCTAAAACATGATCCACCTCAAATCGTCTAAATCCTTCCTGTTCCCCAGCCCAATATTCCTCGTCGTACATTACTCCAAAATCCCAGTCACTGTTGAAGTGTACGTGTCCTGTGGCCTGAGAGCCAAAGAGGACTAGAAATTTAAGGTAGGGGAGTTGTTGAGCGAGTATAAGATTTAGAGTTTCTGATTGAGCTAATTCAATCATCACCCTCTCCTTGGAAAAAATCCTCGACTGATCTTCCATTATTGGAGTATGGGTCTACCCTACAAAGCAGCTCAGACACCTGCTCAGAGAGAGATTCGTTTTCTCTCTCTAAAACCTTATTGTTCTCTTTGAGATAAACCACTTGGTCTGAAAGATTTTTATTTTCTTCTATTAAATATTCAATCTTTTCTTTTAGCATAATCTCCCGTCTTTGAAGATTACGAATTTCTGTTTTTTGCAAGTTATTTTTACTTTTAATACAGCTAATATCGCTATGCAGTAGTTTAAGTTCTCTTCTAATGGCAGTAATCCCTGCGTGGAAAGTTTTGGCATCACAGCTGCGTTCAAGCATTCGAGGACCTCGGTATTGGATGATCTCACTATATGTTTTTTCGTAAGATGTCGCAAGACCAACATTTAATTTCTGCATCACTTCTTCATATACTTGTATTAGTGGGAGAAAACTGCCGCCTAATCCTTGGTAATCCCTTTGAGGGATTGAAACTTGCGTCATCTGACGGAAAGCGCGGTTTGCTCCCACCTCAAGTTTTAAACAATCCACAGCATCTCCCCCTTTACTTCTTTAAGACGGTAGGCCAGAGTCTCTAGTAGGAGGGCTGACTGACCAAAGGCGACAGAGAAGGGCTTGTCGCGGTGACTGTGTTCATCACTGAGGGAGTAGATCTGGAAGTGCATCGGTAGCTGAAGCCGATTGCGGATCTCGCCCATGGGTCGAGACAGGATGTAGCAGACCAAGCCCTCTTTACGCAAACGCTCGTTAATCTCTTGACACCAAGGGTTATCGGGTTGTCTGATTTTGAAGTCACGTAGGACTTGGACGCGACCATTACGGGCTAGGGCGATAAGGTCCCCTGGATGGATAAAGTGCCAGTCCAGCCGTTCCTCGCGATAAGCGACGAGCTTCATGAAACTGAAACAGTGCTTGAAGCGGCCTTGGGCGATGGGTTGCCCGGTGCGCCCTGAGGCATCTTTCAGGAGTCGAAGGAAAAAAGCCTCACTCATCATCTCGATATGGAGGTTTCCTAGAATCCCCGGTAGATCGTAGGTCTTGAAGCGGTCGGCCCCATCCGGTTCTGTGACATCGTAGATCGCGCACTGGAGCGGACTCGTCCCTCGAAAACTCGCTGCCTCATCAGCAATAGGATTCCCCTTGCGGCCTGATAACTCCTCCCACTCCTTGCCCCAGCGGTAAACGCAGCCCCGGACTTTTTTCAGGTCAGTCTCGAAAACAGTTTCGCAAGCTTGCGCGAAAGCGGCTCGACTCAAGGCGAATTGCTCACGGACGGTAATGTGATTCAAACGGTGGTCCAGGATGACCGATTGCACCGCACCCCAACGGCGGTAGTAACCCTGGAAGTTATTGGTTTTCCGGTACTGTTCTCGGATTTGGTCATGGAAAAAGGGCCGCTCGTAGGTCTCTCCGGGTATGAGGGGTGCATCTTCTTTCTCCAGAAGCCGTCCGAACAGGAAATTAGGGACCAGTGCATAGGCGGTGAACTGCTTAAATGTCACTCGTTCCCCGTCGCGCTCATAGCCGCTATGCCTACCCAACCGCCCCAAGCGTTGAATAAAGTTCCCTGCATCGGCGGATTCAAAGACCAACAGATTAATTTTGAAGTCCACACCCACATCAATCGTGCTAGTACCGAGGACCAAATCCGCCAGCAAGGAGCTATTTTTTGCCGTTTTACCCGTGAGACCTGTGTTCTCGCTGACCGTCAAGCCATGATGGGCGAATTCTTCTCGAAACACAGGCAACAATCGCTTCACCATCGCTACAGAGTTGAGGATGATGGCACCCTTTGTACCGGGGTACTCCAGAAAGTGCGTTAGGAGTTGGCTCACGTGTTCGCATAACCAAGCCTCCGTCGCTTGGTTGTTAGGCTCTAGCTTCTCCCAATGCAGGTCAATCCCGTGTACTACCCGCCGCCAGCCAGCCCCTTGCAACTCAGCTTCCGCCTCAGCAGTACGCGGAAAACAATACTTCCCCACCCCCAGAGGGTCAATCACCTTACACCGAAACCCTGCTTTCTCCAGTCGGCTTACCAATTGCTCTTCGGGTGTGGCTGAGAGAAACAGGAACTTCTTAGGCCGATTTAAACAGCGCATCAGTAATAGCGTATTAATGACGCTAGCAATCTGAGGCGCACTGAAAACGTGGAATTCATCGAAAATAAATAGGTCAAAATTCTTGTCAATGCGCTGCCATAACTTATCCGGGCTATCTCCCCTCATCAAATACGCGCCCCGGTGGACATAGTGAAAAATGTCTGGGTTCGTTAGCAGGATTTCGCGTTGACCCGTGAGGGTAGTGAGCGCGACAGCTTTTTTCTGGCCTTCTTGCTCAGCATAAAGCTCTAGGTCCGGTCCACTGAGACGGCTGATCCGTGGCTTTATCCTAGGATTGAACAGATCAATATACCCTCTAACCTGTTGTTCTTGGTCGCGGGCGAGTTCATTAGTTGGATATAGTCCTAGCGTTTCCTGGTCCTGTAATACAGCCCCTAAGTAGGCCGCTAGACTCTTCCCGTCACCAGTCATCGCCGTATTGATGACCACTTCGTAATTCTGTAAAGCCTTAAAAGTCTCCACCTGATGCCAAGAAAGCCCCTGCCAACCCGCCGGAAGCGTGATTCCGGGCGGCAACTCATCGGTAAGGCGGGAGTAAATCGGTAATAGCTGAATCTGCATGGCTCGTTGGTTCCTATTTAATATTTCCGTGAATTGGATGGGTGTTTCTAGGATGACCAGTACCTATCAAGGGTAACCCGAGGTCCAACCCATCTTGGACTAGTGAAAACACGTACTATATTCACCCTAGTTCCCAAGTAGTTGACTCCTAAAGTATAGTTGGGTCCGCGTCCTCGCGACTATCCAAATAGGCGAGTTAAGGTTCACTGTACAGATGGGCCAACGCGCTGGCTTCTTGCGCTAGCTTGTTGCGGAACTCTTTAGGTTTCAGGACTTCGCAGTGGGAGCCATAGCCGAGGAGTCGTTTTTTTAGCCAGAACAGATCCTTGGTTAGCAAGGAGACTTGGATGGCACCGGGAAGCTCAGGGTCAGGGTTGACCGTTTCGCCAGGGTGGGGGCAGTACTTGGTGGCGAGGGGCGGGGTGAGGCGGTAGATGACGGGTTTGGGGATGGGACCGCCGCCTTGGGTTGCGCCCCGGTTAGTGCAGTTGCGGACATCGGTGATGAAGTTTAGGAGGAAATCAGTCTCTTGGGGCGGGGTCCAGTCAGGACAGTAGGCGTGGAGGTAGTGCCGTCCGTCGCGTTGGATGAGGGCAATCGGCTCGACGGTGTGTTCTCGGTAGTCCTCGGTCTCCTTGCGTCGGTAGTGAAACTGAACTACTCCCCGGCGGTTGAGTTTGGGTTTGAGGAGTTGAATTAGTTCGCGGCCTGGGGGCGGTTGGTCGGGGTAATCGTGGATGACTTGGGTGGCTCCCAGGAGGAGCGTCAATTGTTCACGGGCTGGGTGGGGTAGACAGAGCAGGAGTTGATTTAGGGCGGTGGCGAGGTCTTGGTCGGCGGCTGCCGCGCTAATGAAGGCCTGTTGTTGGGCCAAGCTCAGGGGGATCGTCAGGGGGTGGGCCTGGAGAAGGTAGCCCTGCCGACCCGCCTTGGGAATCGTGCAGCCCCACTGCCGTAGACAATTCACATCCCGCATCAGTTGGACATTGGAGTAGGTCCGTCCGATGGTGGGGTCCGCCAGACAGCGTTCGTTGAGTTGCGCGAGGGTGCAGGGTTGTGCCAGGAGGGCCTTGAAGATCATCAGGACCCGGTAGGAGGCGAGATCAAGGCGGGGCGTGGACATAGCAGACTCATCAGGCACAACTATCCTATCTGGACAGAACGTCGGCAAGCTTTAGGTTTAGGTTGAAGCAATGGAAATTCCGATTGCCGCGCTCAATCAATACGATTATTGTCCGCACCGTTGTTGGCGGATGTTCTGTCTGGGTGAATTCGTGGATAACGTCTATACCCTGGAGGGCACTTTTCTCCATACCCGCGCCGACAGTGGGGTTTTCACGACGGTGGACGGGGTGGCGCAGTACCGCAATGTGGACCTTTATTCCGCACAACACGAGTTGGTTGGTAAAGCAGACTTGATTGAGCACAGGGCCGGGGCTTGGCTGCCGGTGGAATACAAGCGGGGCGGGCGCGGCAAGTGGGGTAATGACCGGATTCAGGTCTGTGCCCAGGGTCTTTGTCTGGAGGAGATGTTGCAGACGGTGGTCAGTCATGGGGCCATCTTTTACGCGGCCTCGGCCGGACGAGTCGAATTCGCGCTTGATGAACCTCTACGGGCGGAGACTCTGGCGGTCATTGCGCGGGTGCGGACCCTTTTCACCCGGGGCCAGGAACCCCCCGCCCACTTGATGCCCCGCTGTCAGGGATGCAGTCTACAAGCGGCTTGTTTACCGACCTTGGGGGAGCGGGTCGCTCGTTACCGGGAGCAGTGGGAATAATGGGCACAGTTTATGTCACCTGTGAGGACAGTATCCTCAAAAAGTTAGATGAACGGCTGGTCATCGTCGGGCCGGAGCGCAATGTGATCCTGGATGTGCCGTTATTGCGGGTGGAGGCGGTCTTGGTCTACGGGCGGGCAACGGTGACCCCGGCCTTGGTGATGGACCTGTTGGAGCGGCGGATTCCTTTAACTTTTTTGAGTGTGTTTGGACGTTACCTCGGTTGTCTCCAGCCGGAACTCAACAAAAACAGTCCCCTCCGCACCGCCCAATGGCAACTCACCCAACAACCAGAACGAGCGGTAGCGGTGGTCCGGGGCTTCATCCGGGGGAAGCTCGCCAATTACCGCATCGCCTGTCAACGTGCCCAACGGGACCACGGAATAGATTTAAGCGGTGCGGTCATCGGCTTGGCCCAAGCGATTCACCATTTAACTACGACGAGCCAAGTGGACCAGTTGCGCGGACACGAGGGCAACGGTAGCCGGATCTACTTCCAGAGTCTGCCCCAACTCCTCCGCAATCCGGCTTTTACTTTTAGCCAACGAGTGCGCCGTCCACCCACGGACCCGGTGAACGCCCTGCTCAGTTTTGGCTATGCCCTGCTCCGCCACGAGTGCCAGAGTATGCTCAATATCGTCGGCTTCGATCCCTATCGCGGGTTGTTGCACTGTGAGCGGTATGGTCGTCCGAATCTAGCTCTGGACTTGATGGAGGAGTTCCGGCCCTTGGTGGTGGATAGTGTGGTTTTAGCGACATTGAACCGGGAGATCCTCCAGCCGACGGACTTCACGGTGGAGGCTGTCAGTGGCGCGGTGCGGTTGACCGATGGGGGGCGCAAGGTTTTTTTGAAACAATATGAACAACGGCTGAACGGGACTTTTAAGCATCCGGTCCTCCAGAAACAATGTAGTTTTCGGCAGGCAATTGAATGGCAGGCCCGTCTTCTGGCAAAGTTCGCCCTCGGGACGACAGACCAGTACCCGCCCTTAATTTTGAAGTAAGGTGTTCGTCATCATCGCCTACGACATCAGCAACGACCGCCGCCGTACCCGTATCCACAAAACGCTCAAGTCCTACGGCACTTGGACGCAGTTCAGCTTATTCGAGTGCCGACTGACTGAACAGGATTACATCCGCCTCCGCCAACGCTTAGCCAAACTCCTGGACCCTGAGACGGACGCGGTACGGTTTTATTTTGTGTGTGCCAGCTGCGAAAAAAAAGTAGAACTCCTCGGCAAACCTCTCCCGCCCGCTCTCGATGAACCCATGTTCGGCGAATGAGCTTCTGAAGGTCACGACGAGTTTCTGTAAGGTCAATCGGGCTACGAGAAGAGCCAAGTAGTTATCTATTACCCTCATGCCAATGGGGGATAGAGAGCAACTAAAGCACACTATAGCAACCCTACAGAAATTGTAAAAAGAGTCATGGTGCTCAACCACCGCCCCCAACCCCCAACC
>Ga0163154_10001207_pt1 | contig 40121 bp, 46 predicted proteins | sample OliLakLV19MP9P1_FD_148649 | JGI IMG/M metagenome (GOLD analysis project Ga0163154, IMG submission 148649) | Freshwater microbial mat bacterial communities from Lake Vanda, McMurdo Dry Valleys, Antarctica - Oligotrophic Lake LV.19.MP9.P1 | ecosystem: Environmental > Aquatic > Freshwater > Lake >... | reverse complement strand
GGTTTTACCGTCATTTTTTAGAATCAAAATTAACGCCCGCTGTCGAACATGAGGGCAATCGTTAGCGTAAAGCTCTCGTTGCAGGATTTGCTTTTCTTCTGAGGAAAGGAAGCTTTTACTAAGCATGGTTGTAACATTTTTGGACATTGAATAATTCCAGTATAACGCATTTTAAATGCTTGTCAGCTTACGCCAATGCTCATAAATAAATGCTTTTAGCGAATCAAAATCAGCCTGACTCAAATACAGATTCGCATCAAATACAAATAAATCTTTATGGGCTGGCCCAGATATTACTGCGCTGCCGATGGGGGTATACCGGGCTGTGAGCTGCCCCGCCGATTGCTTGCGCCGGAGTAAGCCTAAGCCATCAAAATGGCTGAGTCCGTAAGTGAGGATAGGCCAACCTACCATCGAAAGCCGGAACTCAGATCCAAAGAGCATTAGTTAGACCTCGCCGTGCCTAGGGCGGCTGGGGAGGATGGATGGCTGGTTATTAGCACAGGACTACCGGGGGCAAAGGAATTTTGGCCCGTACTTAGAGCGAGCGGAGCCCTGGAGCCCGCCGGGGACTCGATGAGGAGGCGGCCTTGGCTGACCCCCACCGCACTCCCCGCCAGAGTCGGCGCAGCATCAAGGATGATCTGGCGATTGGTCTGCCGCTGCTGGTGCGCGGCTTGCTGCTGGATCAAGTGCCCAAAAATTGTGACAACTGGCATCACGAAACCTGGACACGGGTAACTTTCGCCACTAGGTTGACCCCGGCGGTAGGGCAAAATGCCCGGATAACTGCACCATTATTCAGGCGGCCCTGGTCCACGGCCCTCATCAAACTTTTGGCGGGTACAACGAGGACCAGTTGGTCACTGGCCGTGGTTCCTCCAAACTCAATAGTTACCTCTAGGGCCACCGCCGTTGTGTTATAGAGATCGAGCGTTACTTCATCGAAATCCACCGGAGACGAAGTTGCATTGTGCACCAGGGTACCGGGCGAAGCCGTGGCTACTACCCTTACAGGGCGATTATTGGTGGACCCCGAGGGTATGACGAGCGCGAATGAATTACCCATTTAAATCTCCTAAGACACTTAATTCAAGGACATCAACGTAGGCCACCAAGCTGTAAAAATCCCCCAGAGACCTTGCAGCCAGGAGATCGTAATCGCTTAGGCGGAAATCTTGTGGTGAGGCAGAAGCTCCGCCCAAGCCAAATACTTGTATCGGTCCGGGGGCAACAATTGCGGGCACCTGCGCCCAAATCTCTCCAGCACTAATGACCGCAAACTGTGGAGAAAAGACTCCAGAGAATAGCACTTTGTTGGCGCTGTTTAGGCCAGAACCGTAAATTCTCACTCGGTCCCCAACTTTAGCAACGTAGGTGTTTAGGGAGGAAATCCCAGGGATGGGGAGAACCGTAAAGATCCCACTAGCAGCGAGACCGCCAGAGGTAGTAATCACCAAGGGACCTGTAGTTGCACCTGGGGGGACTGTAGCAGAAACCTGGGAGCCCACAGTGGCAGCCGCACAAGCTACACCGCCGATAGTCACATTCGATCCGCCTAGGTTCAGGCCAGTAATCAAGAAGGTTGCCCCTACCCCCCCTTGTGCAGGGACGACACTAAAGATTTGCGGTGCAAGGCTAGTTGTAGTCCCCAATGCCCCCGGATCCAGGGTGTAGGGCGGGATCATACTCGGTCTGGCTTGGACCGCAACCGTGAAAGTCGTGGCGGCGGTAGCTCCGACTGCATCCGTGACCGACAAGGCAGCGGTGAAGACTCCTACCTGAGTAGGGGTACCGCCGATAAAAACTCCGGCTAAGCCAAGACCAAGCGGTAAACCCGACACAGCAAACACGTATGGTGCCTGCCCTCCATAAGCTCCAACCTGAGTTGCCGGATCGAGTTGTACCCCCTCATAAAGGATCTGGGGCTGAAAAGCCCATATAGACAAGGAGCCAGTGGGAACCGAAACGGGATAGGGAGCGCGGAACGGTACCGGACTAGAAAGTTGGCCCAGGTATCGCCCCGCAAATCCAAACCGCGCCTCAGAGCCTTCGAGCGCGAAAACACAGCTTTCCATTTTGTAGGCTGCATTGTGAATCCAGACGCTAGCGAAGGGCTCGAATTCCTCCAGGAAAGCATCCGGGATAGGCATGATCACTTGATAACCAAAATGGCGTTGGGCTATCAAACGGGCACAAGCGGTAGCATGGGCCTCATGCTGTGCATCCGACAGCAGATAGGCCGAGGAGAAATCTTGCTCCCGGCGCGAAAAGATATCCCCGGCATTGAGAGCCAAACCACAGGTCCCTCTCAAATTGACGGATATTTCAGCCAAACTCTCTGAGCGATATTGGGTGGGCAAGGGGTCGACCGCCGGAGTGACGGTCGTGCCCTGGAGAACCTGTACCTCCTGGTAAGACGTGGTATTTCCGGCCTCAGACCCAAACCCCAGTATCCATCTATTTCCCACGCTTCGAGCGGAAGGATTCACACGGAAACTAAGACTCCCCCCCGAGGGGGCATAGGGCGGCAATCCTGCGGTCCCCCCTGATGCCTGCAGGATTGCTCCAGGATAAATCAGGGGGATTACCACTCGTGGCAGGGTACGGGTTAGAGCTTGAGAATATTTACCTAGCTGAATTGCTGACGCTGCAAAGGTTGAAACCTCATACAAAGTACGTAACAAGCTCCGTTGATAGTCAAACTTCTGGTCGTAGGCGTTCAGGGTAATTTCACTCAGGTCGTACTCACTAAAATCCCGGACTATCAGGAGTTCGCGGCGGGTCTGCCACTTGGCGTAGGTGTACCCCGCCACAATGCCCGTCACATCATAGCCATAGGTTTTAATCTCTTGGAGGTAGGGAAGTAAGGTACTCTGCAAACCCAATGTAAACTCTGGGTGAATCGGGTCCTTGAACGCAGGGCGGATATCGGCTTCTATCGCCGTTAAGTGCTTGGTGAATGAGTAATTAATCAAGCGATCCAACTCATCATAACCATATGCGAAAACATCAACTTGGCGGGTAACTAGCTCCTCTTGCTGCACAGTATCAAGTTCCATTCCGCCGAAAGGATCACCGGGAACAAGTAGTCCCACAAGCGGTGCACTTATCCCTGTCGTAGACTGCACATTGGGATGGCGATGGCCCGCAAGCCTGACATTCTCCCACTCGCTGTAGCCTGCGACCCCAGCGCTTGCAATGTGGCTCCCATAGTGCATCCCGAGCAAAGCCCTGGGCACTTGGGTCGTTACCGTCAAAGTATAGGTATTACTGTTCGGGTCCTTAGTTGTGGCGCGGACGACCCGCTGACCAATAATCTGAGTATTTTGATAAGCCACAGTATTGGATACTAATGGCAGTCCGTACCAATCTGTATTCCAGACACTTTCAACGACACTCGGGACTATACCTACCGCTGCACGAGTGGTAATTGTGTCTAGGGTTGAGTTATTCGTGTAGTCAGCATTATAGGTGAGCGTCTGGCCCGAGGAACGGACCAACTTCGGGGGGGTTTGAGTGAGCGGTTGCCGCTTATAGACATCAACCTCAGCCCGAGAGCGCACCAGTGAGGGAACTGGTGCGTTATCCGAATCACTTAAAAACTGAATAACACCAAATTTATCAACCCAAAGATAATAATTGAGTGGCCCAACCAACTGCCCAGCCAACTCAATTAAACTGCCTTGAAAATTGACGATAGGAAAACCGATCACCTCCGCCAGTGGGCCAGTAAGCGGAGTATTTATAGCTGCGGCAGGCACCCCCGCCAACAACAGCGCACTCTCCGCAATTTGTGAGCGTAGGCGACCTACGGTGATGGAGGCCCCATCTACCAAAATTCCGTCCACGTACCGGGCGGGGGTCCGATAATTATTGAAACCCAGAAGACAAGCTAGTTCACAGCGGCCTAGCCCACTCTCCTCGTCATACCAATAGGTTTGAATTTTCCCGGTCCAGAGCTGCTTATAACTGCCCTGGGCATTACGGAGCAGAAGCGTTACGTCCTGCCCAGCGACCCACAGCGAGTTGGTGCGCTCATCTAAATTGAGCGCATCTAGTGCGATTAAAGAGCCCGCCTGACCGTGCAGCTCCATTTCCCCAGACCAAGGGAGAACTCCCGAGAGGGGATCAACGGTCGGCATTCCCACAGTGAATTTATTTACATAGGCCGTGACATCCTGCACCCCTACCAAGACTTGATACGCCCGTAGAGCCATATTCAGAACAGCTTTTGTGGATGCGGCACCCGTGGGCACAACCTCCTGGGCACTGGCGACAATCAGCACCCGCCCATTCCCCCAAGGCTCGGCCCGACCATCCCAGCTCAGCAGTACTCGGTAGACGGCTGGGTATTTCACCGCGCCCGTAGTTGGCGCGGAATCAAGGGTAGCTCCCGGCGCAAGGGTGCGGGTTTTCGTCGGAGTTTCAACAAAAGCTTCGCGCATATCAGCCAAATCTACATAGGCCCGCTGGTGCTGTGCCCGCAAAAGCGATTGGTGCTCATGGTGAAGTAACTCGAATTCGCGGATTTCGGTCTCGTTCAGGAGCAAGCTCAAACTCCAAACGAAGGAAGGCTCCGCTAGAAATTTGGTACTAGCAAGATTCCCTTGCTGAGATATCAAAACCTGGATTTGGGACTCTGTAGCCCAATAGCGGCGGCAACTCAACAAGGTAGCTGTATCCAAGAAATTTCGCGGCCCATAGGCAAGCCGCAGCCCCACGGCGGGCAGAATCAACTCAATCGTCGTACCAATACCGCTGGGCATTAGTTCTTCATACTCCGATACTGCTCTCGGGCACGGTGCTCCATCACCCGCATGACCGTCCCAGTCACATCATCCGCCCCATTTATCGTGATATCCCCGCGAGGCTGATTAGCAAGTGATTTCCCCAGCCCCCGGATTGCCGCTAGCAATTCCTGGTTAGAGGCTTGATTCTGCCCTCCAGGAATTTGCATCGCCCCCAAGCTCGCAGCTAAGAAAGCCCCGCCCTGGCGATTTAACGGCAAGACCAATTCGGCACTCCCGGCCTCGCCAATCCGCGCCACCGTGCCGCCAACCCGAGGAGAAACAATCCCCCCACTGGCAAAGGGCATGGGCATATAAGCTCCAAGGCCGATTAGGTTGGCGTTTGCTCGGAAAAAGGCCTCCATCCCGCTCGAACCTGACCCCATTGGCTGATTGGGATTCTGGAACCCGACATTTGTTCTGGGGTTGAGATAAAAGTTTTCCAGAAATTCGTTTCCGTTGAAAAGAAGTTTCTGGCTAGTGCCTCCTGAAGCGGCTTCAAGCGCAGAGCCCAAGATCTGAGCTGATTCCACAGCCCCTTGTAAATTCACCTGAGTAGTTTTAATTGAGGAATTTAGCTTTTCTTGCTGATTGGCTGCTTGCTCGATTAAATTTACCGCCTCTACATATTGATGATTAGTCGAAAATACTTCCTGCCGGACGATTGACTGAGCTTCGGCTAGCTCCATCGTGTGCTTGTACTGGGCTTCAACATCGGCGGCAACTTGGTCGTAGGTCTTCGGCCCACCCTCACCAGTAAGGGGGTTAGTCGGAGACCCAAAAGGAGTTTCCTCAGTTACATTACTTAGATCTAGCACCGACTTACCGAAATCCTCCAGAGGCTTACGCTTGGCTTCCTCGGCAAGCATTCGCTCAGTCAACGACTGTGCAATTTCTAGGCGGCTCTGCGCGATTGCCTTATCTAGCGCGAGTACCTCTTTACTACCCTCCCCAGTGATTTTTACTTGCTGGTAACGCAGCTCCTGGGCTATTGCTAACTGTTTCTCCTTGCCAGCCAGATTAATTTCAGCACGCCGAATCTCGAAACCTTCTTGCTCTACAAGCTTCTGATTGAGATCCTGCTGCAATCTCACCAAATCCAGTTGCTGGGCAATCTCTGCTTTTTCAGCAATGCTCTGGAGAGCTTCTACCTGCGTTATAGCCGCTTGTCTGACCTCTTCCGCCACCTCAGTCGCGGTCTGCCCTCTTTTCTTATCAGCTGCTGTAATGCCCCCTAGCATCTGCTCCAGCTTGGCTAGGGCCACAAGTTGCGCTTGGGCGGCTGGCTCTGTGATGGCATTAGCCCGGATTTGCTCATTTAGTCGGTCTTGCTCAGCGGCGATTTGCTCCCGGATGGAGCTCACCAGTGCTTGGTTTAAGGGCTTGCCCTCCCGCTGCTGTTGAGCCACTCGCCCAAGCTGTTGGGCCAAATTACCCAGCCGAGAGGCACCGTTGTTGACATCATCAGCGAATTCATTGATGCGTAAATTCTTCATGGCTTGGTAAAGCCCATAGGTAGCAGCACCCGCCGAGGCCGCGACTACCGCATAGGGAGCCAAGACTGCGGCTGCGGCTCCCGCACCTATAGCTATGCTGCCAAGCAGGGCAGGAACCCCCAGGGCCGACAATCCTGCCCAAGCGGTAGTAGCGGTTACTACCGCGCCACCGAGGAAAATTAATCCGCCGCCGACATTTTGTACCGGCTGGGGCAGGCTATTAAAGGAGGTTAAAGCCTTATTTAATACATCTAAAAATGGCCCGCCAAGGGTGACTGCTACCCGGTCGGCATTATCCTGCAAATTCGAGAGTTGCCCTCCTAGCGTCTGAGCCTGGGCCTCCATCCCACCAGCCACACCCTTAAGCTCCCCAAAGCTGCTGATTACTTTAGCGATCGCCTCTGGGGTTTTAGCTACGGTCTGACTTACTCCCTTGAATGCCAGGGTGACTTGATCACCAGAGCTACTGGCCTGAATGCCAAACTCTTTAAGCCGCTCAAACTCCCCCGTAGTGGCATCAAGGAAGGCCTCTATCACCTGTTGTAGATCCTTGCCCTGCGAACCAGCAAGGTCACCCAATTCGGTGAGCAGTTTATTGGTTGGTTCTAGGCCACGATTTTTGAGGCTGATGTACGCCTCCGTGACTTGACTGACCTGAAACGGGGTACTGGCGGCAAAGCTTTGGATGGTAGCAAAGGCTCGGTCAGCGGCTCCCTCACTGCCTAGGGTGGTTTTGAGGGTAGTGCGTAGCTTTTCAAATTGCAGATTCGTCTGGAGTGCCGATGAAGCCAGCCCGGTGAAGGCTTGGCTGGCTTGGGCTGTGAGCTGGACCAAGGCAGCATCGCTAACTTTGGCCTGCTCCTTGATACCTCCTAGCCCCTGCTCAATTTGTTTCAATTGTTGGCGGAGTTTATCCGCGCCTTTGATATCCCCCAGTTTTTCGAGTTCGGTAATCGCCTTTTTAATCGTGGCACTAACTTCGTCTTGAGCCAGCAGCTTAATTTTTAGGCTGAGGTCTTGGTCTGCCACGATTAGTCCGCCATCCAGCGGTGGATATCATCATCGAATGTTGCCAGGACTCCCTGGGGCGCGGCGCGGAACATCTGCTCCGCCCAATCTCGCTGGGACTGCACTGGATTTAACAGTGTGTTGTACTCAGCAAATAGCCCCTGGAGTTGACCCGCACTTAGTTCTCCCCAGAGTGCTAGTGCGCCTTGCCCCCCAACCAGCAAGATCAGTTGGGCAAGTAGCCGCCCCTCCGCATCTTTGGCAGGCGGCATCATGTTTCCGTCATTTTTTTGCGTGTCACCCTGCTGTAAATCAGCCAACAGCAACTTCTCAATCAAGCTAGGCTGGCTGCCCACCCCAATAAAAAGGCTCTCGGTTAGAGCCTGCCATTTTTCAAAATCCTTAGCCTCCGCCCCCCAGGCTACTAGAGCTTCAAGTATGGTGGTGGCAGGGCCGCCCCCAACCACCGGTAGCATTGCCATAATTCGCCGGGTACATAGGGCACCCCACGGATGCAACAGCGTTTGCCCAATTCCGAGACCTAGTTGGTAGTGCAACTTTTTGAGTTGCTCTAATAGCGCCAGCACATCCGGGAGGTTCCGTTGGGTAGGGGGCCTCAGCAACTCTCTCTGACCCCCCGGTAGAGTGATTTCAAGCATGGCTAACCTAGAATCACGCCGGTGTAATCAATGCTGTAGGGCAAATCAACCCCCGCCGTCGGGAAGAGATTAAAAGTTAGAGAGGTCTCCTGTGCCCCTGGATCGATTTTGGATTTCTTGACCGACTGCGCTTGGGGGCACTCAAACCGCCAAACCCTTGCGAATTTATCAATCCAGTACCCCAGGATTGAATAATTCCCAATCAAACTTGCTGATAGAGCTAGCACAGATGCAGAGGGGAGAGCGGCCTCCCAGGTGGCAACCAAGCCAGCGGCGGCGGCGTGAAAAGTGAAACCTCCGTTGACGACCTGATAAAACTGACTAGCCGTAAGTACTGGAGAGCCAGCACTAGCTACTCGCGTCAATTGGGTAGTCGTCCCATTAGCCGCACTCAGCGAGCATAATGCCGAATCCGCTACGAGTCCGAAACCCAGAGTCCCAGTAACTGCTGCAGGATAGCTCAGACTAGCTGGTACTACGAACTGGTTGCGTACTGTTACGACTTTATTAATAGTCCCGAAAAGCCGGCCTAGTTGCATCTCCATGATGCTGGGGTTGTGAATCCCCGCACCAAACTTCACCTCAAGCTGCGCGGATTCCTGGGTGATGTACTGGTCTACAGGAATCATCCGTCCCGTGTTGGATAAAGTCATCTGAGTCTCCTCAGAGATACCGGGATCTAGAACCGGAGTGCACGTAGGGATGGAGAGCAAAGCTCCCGCATCTGTCTTAAAAAAACATTTCCCGCCAATGAAGCGGTTGTAGAACGTCTCGTTAGCTGTGGGCATCCGGGTCCTCCTCGACACGAATAGCAATTGCAGGGTCAGCTTTGGCCCAGTCAGGCACAAGCTCAGCCGGATAAATCCATCCTGAAATCAGCACTCCACTGTTAGTCTGGACCGGTTGAAGTAAGCAGTATTGTTCTTGCATGTTGCCTGGGCTCCTTAGTAGAACGCGGGTGCATACTCATACCCACTGGGTGCAGGGCTAAAGTCAATGGTTTGATTCACCTGCATCCACGCAATCAGTTGTTCCGTCATTGGGTGGTCCCTGTTGGTGTAAGGGACCACTTGACCAGTCGGAAGATAATTAACAGCATCAACCAGCCCCAAATCATTTCTGAACACCACATAAGTGAACCCAGCCTCATAGGAGGCAGTAACACGGGAGGGGGAAAGAGCAGCAAAGCGAGACATGGGTAACTCCTTTATTTACGGACGGGCTAAACGGTACGAAACCAAGACCGAGGCGTTAAGCTGACCGGGTGAGGTATTTCTTGTCACCCCAATTTGGAAGTTAATGATGCTGGTAGCCGATAAATCAAGCAGCAACGCTAGGGGCCGCGCTATGATGTAGCCCGTGCCGACGCTCCAGGGCGAGGACGTGTAAGTATCCAGGCTGGTAATAGCGAGGGTGCTAGCAATTCGCCGCAGGACGAGAGACCAGTTGTTCGTCGCGTCGTTTGTGGTGGCGACAGTGCCGCCAATGACCCAAGTCTCCAAATAAATGTTGTAGGTCCCGGGCCTTATCTGTGGAGGGGTTAAGTTCAAAGAGCTCGTAGTAGATATGGCGTTTGCAGAGACAACCGCCGTGAAGAGCTCCGCCGAAAGCCAATCGGTCCCGCTCCAGTACCAGAGGATGCGCGGCGTGGTTTCAAACCACAACAACCCCACCGTCGGACTACTGGGCAAAGTATCACTATTTATTACCGCCCCCTGGGGTCCGGTCGGCCCGGTTGCTCCTGTGTTCCCAGCGGGTCCCTGAGGCCCAGTAATTCCCGTGGCCCCTGTAGATCCCGCTGGGCCTTGGGGACCAATCTCCCCTTGAGGTCCAGTAGGACCGACGGGACCTGTAGTTTGCAGGGACTGGATAGTGACGCCGTAAGTAGTCCCCACGCCTGGACGACCAACAGGTAAAATGTCAGTTGCTTGCGGCACAGTAATCGGGAGCGATGTGATTTTTTTGTCCTGGGCCTGCACTTGGGCCGTCAACAGCAATAGGCTCAGCAAAATTTTCTTCATTGGATTAAATATCCTCCTTCTTCAAGGCTCAGAAAACCGCCTTCCTCTAAGGCAATCCGACCAGACTCGGTATCCAGAGGTAGATACGGGGCTTCTTCGTAGTACCGAGTTGGAGCTACATATAGCTGGGCGTAGATGTGATATTGCTGCTCATCCACGCCCAAAAATCCCTCCTTTTCCATGTAGCCCGGATACTCCCAGCCACCAGAAAAGCCAGTTAGGAGGTCACGAGTTAATGTCAGCAAGGGGTGAGCAATTTGGCTGCCTCCTTTTACCCGTAGGGTCAGCTCAAACCGGAGCATCCGGTCTTGGATCACCGGGCGGTCACGCCTAGGGGCTCCAAAAGCAGAACTCTGATAGGCGATTTGTAGTTCCCGTGTGGGCAGTGCCATCCCCTCGCGGCGGGGGGCCTGGCTGCCAATCACGTAGCACCCAGCCACTCGGAGCGAATAACTTAGCCGCTCCCGGATTGCCTGTAGAGCTGGGGTTATGTCATCCCGCATTACCATCCCCATCCCCCAGGACTCTGCGTTCGGTCACGGGTATAGAGATCCAGACTATCGCTGGTAAATGCCCGGTTCAGCTCTTCGTAGTCTGGTAGAGCCGTTTCAATCATCGGTTGATCCACTAAATCCAGGCCAAGATTGGCCCGGCCCGCAGCTAGGTCCTTCAGGAAGGTCAGCGCATACTCGTAATTCGCCTGCGTGGTCTGAGTTGGGGCATTGGCCTCTAATATGTAAAGTGCTATTGATACTAGATGGCGTTTCAGCTCCGGGGGCACACTCTGCAAGGGTAAAATCCCCGCATAGCGGTTACGCAGGTACGAATTAGCAATCCCTGTAGTTTCAGCTAAAACATCGTTGAGATAGCCCTGATTGACAATGGTCGCTGTGGGATTACTCAGGTTAGTGAGCGTAACGAGATCAATCCCACGCTTGGCTAGGTCGCCCTCAATGACATACAGAGTCGTCATATTAGACAACCACATTTTTCAGGTAGAAGCCTGCGGGAGCCGCAGCAACAACTTCTCGACACCGCATTCCAGCACGGACGCGCTGGCCTCCCATCAACCCAATGCCAGAATCCGGCTTGGAGCCAGCGAAGCGCGTACCCCACTGAGCGGTGAATCCCCAAGTCATACCGCGTAGATTATCCGCGACTCGATTGCGGTAGAGCAGTGAGATATTCTTTCCCCAAGCTCGCTGGATGTTCGCCGCCTGCCCCTTAGCATTGCGGTTAATTCGGGCCTCCCCAATCAGTAGCTCTTGTAAGCCAAATAGATTAGCAATAAACTCTTCTGGCACAATTCCTCCAGAGCCCGCATTCCGGTTGTACGCCTGGACCACAAACGGATTGGAGGCTAGCCCGGTCAAAGCGTCGCGCCCAATAACCATAATGTTAGGCCGCATGATAGTTTGATTCATCGCATTTTGGATGGTCTTGATCGGATTTGCTGCATCATTGTTAAATTGAGCTACTCCACCGCCTGCGCTTAAATCCTGAATATTTGCTGCAAGATAATTCGCATCATTAAATACGAGGTTCGACACGCGAACCTCCCGGTCAAGTAGAATCAAGTCCATTAAGCCTTCCGCCGCCCGGCCCAAGGGATCATAGTTGGGGGGAGCATTGTCAATGTCATTTTGTGGGATCGGGTCATCTAGTCCATAATCCAAGGTGAAGGAAGCCTGCCGTTGAGCCGAGAAGTCAACCTCATTAGGCCGTCCTTTGCGACCCACACTAGTATCCGGGACGGTATAAGACTCTTCGAGAGTATGTAAAATCCATTCAAACTCCTGTTTACCCACGGGCACAATCGGCATCACTTTATCAGCAATCAAATCAACATCTTGATTCTTATAGGCAATAGCGATTGCCGTTAAATCTGAACGAATTGGAAAAGGGGCATTAGCCATTTAATCCTCCAGAGATAATTTTAACCTTGGATTGAATCCGGTCCAAGCAAGACAGAACCAATATCGCCCGCTACACCAGCCTGGACCGCAATGCCAATAGTGCGGTTGTTGATTCCCACTGCTGGCGCGGCAACAACGGCCTTGCCGGTAGCATCGGAGGTCAGCAAAGCTCCACGAGTAACAACTCCCCCATAAACGACTTCACCCATACCCAGGAGCACTACATCTACACGCTCTCCGGCAGCAGCATCTAATTCAATACTCAGACCAAACATCGTATCGGCGGGGGCGGCGGCCTGAAGCACACTGTTTTCGGTTGCACCGAACTTGACGATTCTTCGAGCACTGATTGCAGCTTGAGCGGTATAACTCTTGACCAAAAGTTCATTCTTAGCCATTGTCTTGCCCCTTCATGACGTGGTTGACAGCTTGAGTGTAGTTGACCGTGCGACCAGCTTTGCGCTGGTCTTCAGCGTATTCACTAGCTTTTGCAGCGATTTCTTCGGGGCTCATTTTTCCGGGAATCTGGCTCTTGGCTCTCTCACTAAAGTCAACTTGCTTGGGGATTTGTGAAATCAAACCTTCAAAAAATTGCAGGAGAGTTTGGGTTTGCTTCTCGGTTCCTTCGCCAAATTCAATAGTGTCCGGGACTTGACTGAGGGTAGACATAAGAGCACCTATCCCTGGCTTTTGGAAATCTAGGATGCGCCCCTCACTACAGAGTTTTTCAAGGAATGCAGCGTGTTTTTGTGCGTCAATCTGCGTTTTAAGGCGGGTAATTTCTGTAGTGAGAGCTTCACGTTCGTTGGTGGCCTGGGACACGGTAGTAGGCTCCTCGTAGTTGGGTTTTTGTTGGCTTTCTTCACGAGCAGCCGCTTCGAGATCGCTTATCGTCTGCTCGGGTATTACGGTATTAGCCTTGTCGGGTCCCTTTTCCTCAATTAACATCTCGCGTAAGTTACGAGCCATGCGAGAAAGGGCCAGCCAGCCCCACTCAGTCATGCTGAAGTCTACAGATTCTTCAAAGTCTGCTGTGCTCTGGCATTCCTGATAATCATACGTACTTAGATCAGGCAAGCCCTTGACCGCCGGAGGTTGGGCACCCAGGGCCGCGACGTGACGGAGGTAGAGTTTGCCGGGGGTAGGGTTATTGGGGGATTGAGGTAGATAAAAACTGGCTGATTTTTTTAAAAAGTGCCCGGTTTCCACCCAGTCCAAAAAAGGTCCGGCTATTTTCTCAGAGAAGGCTACCAGCTTATTGCCAACGACTTGGAGCTTCTGTATCCATCCCCAGGCAGGCCCGTTGGTCTTGGGATGCCCAAGGCACCAGGGGGCAGTGTGTTTGTGGGGGTCGTAGGCGGCGGCGCACTCCTGGAGATCCGCCACGGTGAAGGTATGGGTACTCCCGTCCGAGGCGGTGTGGGTACCAGCGGTGAAGATCACTTGTGGGCTAAGATTCTTGGGCACAGCGAGACTAAAATGCGTTCTCTATAGTGTCCAGCCCAGGGTATGACAAAAGTAAGTCTGACATTTCTTGTACCAGTTCATACAACAAATTGTCGGGTCTATTACATAGTGAGGTGGCAGATCAGGATTTCGAGGATGCGGCGGCAGTCTTCGGTGGATACTCCTAGGAAGGGACGGGCTGGCATTTTGATGGAATAGGCTCCGACTTGGACGGTTTGGGCGAAGTTTGCTTTTTTGCGTTTAGCGAAGCGGCTACGGTCTGTGCGTTGGTTGACTCTGAAGAGGAGTTCGCGGGTGCTGGCTTGTCGCTGGATGGTACCACCGAGTTGATGGATAGCTCCGTAGATAAGGTTGGTGCCGATGGATACGCCATCTTCTTCGGCTCGGTAGGTGATGGAGCGGCGGAGGGCGCGAGACTCGGTGAGGGTTTTAGGACCTTTTTTGCTCTTGAGATAGGCGATGCTGAGGGGTGCCCAGGGGGTGCCATCGGGGGCTTGTTGGCGGTCGAAGTTGCTCTCGACACTGAGGAGCATGTGTTCGCCGATGTCTTTGAGAAAGGGCCGGAGGTTATTGGTTTGGGACAGCAGCCGGGTGAAGGCTTGCTGTACCCGGGTGTCGTTGATTTCGACTTTGACTTGGGTCATCAGTAAATTCTGCCTGGGACGTTGGGCCGGAGGGTGGGGAGAACGTCGATGATATGTGCGTCTTTGCCATATTTCTTAACGGCTAAGTCGGCAATGGTTTGAAAAGGGCTGGGGTCATAGCCAGGAATATCTAAAAGGAGAATAGGCCCCAAAGAGATGTTGAGAATGCGCTCTAGGATTTTGTCTTCTTCGCACGTCCACACATAACGGTCATAGTCGAGGTCTACGACGCATAGCTTTTGATGAATTCTAAGAGTAGCGGTCATGGGTGGCCTCGCACGAGGTTAAACAGGAAGTCGAAGTAATGGGGATCGTCGTTAATGAACTTCAAAGGAGACTGATACAACAATTGTAACCCAACTGAAATTATTTCTGTGGCGGTGTCGTTGGGGTAAACTCGTCCTGCATATGGGATTTGGAAGTGGTCAGCTAGGGTAAATTCGTCGGAGTTAAAAGGTGGGCCGAGTGGGATAGGTTGTTCTGCTTTTGTGCGTAGGGCGCGGAATTCAAGGGCTTTTTTGTGTACTTGAGGGTCATTTTCTTCTAGCCAGTGGGCTAATTCGTGTACTAAATCGCCTGGGGGGGCCTTCGGTGACATGAAAACTTGACCCTGATAATAGTAAGAAGTGATGCGACCGGGGCGTATTTCTTTGGAGGCGATGGTAATTGATATATTTTTGTCGTTGAGACTTTTTAGGGCCAGGATATTACGGAAAAAATCAGCCTCTTTTTGTAAATCTGGGATGTTTTTAGGGAGTATTTTTTGGTCAAATTTAAGTTGCAATCGTGAGGGATTCTCTACGAAAAGTAATTTTTCAATGTTATCTGATGCTCTTTTTTCGGTTGCTTTAATGACTTGATAAAGGTTCTCCGCCGTTTTTGCTAGGCGATTGCCTGCTTCAGGACGTTTGCGCTCGAAAGCGGCTTGCATTCGTTGTTCGGTGTTTTGGAAGAGTTGGCGCAGGCTATTTTGTTCGCTGGCTAGGCGGGAGTTGAGGGCGGTGAGCTTGTCGCGGGCTTGGTCTGCGGTGAGATTGGAGGTGAGGGCTGGGCCAAAGGCGGATTCGCCTACGTTGTAGGCCCAGCCGGGGTCTATACCCTTGGGGACCTCGATGGTGCGGTTGGGGTTGGCGGGGTCGGGAACTTCTCGTGTCTTGACCGGTGGGCTGGGGTCAGGGCCGTCTTTGCCCATGCGCTGTAAATCGGCTTTAGAGAGGGTGAAGACTCGGCAGGAACAGAGCCAACCGTTGGGGGGGTAGTGTTGTGACCACCAAGGATCGTCAGCGGTGAGGACTAGGCCGTTCCAGGCGAGGTGCTGGGGTCTGGGGTAGCGGGAGTCGCCGTGTTTGTAGAGCCAGTAAGGGCGGTTTTGTAGGGTGTCGGGGTCAGTCATCTGGGCGTAGCGGCCTGCGGCGTAGGCGGTGCTGAGGTTGGTCTGGTAGATGATGTTGGTGCGCCATTCTCGTCCGCCTTTGTAGGCCCAGCCTTGACGGGCGACGATTTCATCAAAATCTTTGCGAAATTGTCCGAGGCTCACGCCGTCTGCGATGGCCCGGTCTACAGCCGACTGGAGGTCTAGCAGAAGGGAGGCTTTCATGGCTCCGGCGACAGTGAAGGCGCGGGTGTGCTGGCCCTCCCAAAGGTCAGACCAGGACTCGGTGGGGATAGGGACTTTGGAGCGGAAGAAACGGATTGCTTCGTTAAAGGGAAGCTGTTGCCAAGGGTCAGCCACCTTTTTTTACCTCATAGCGGCCCACCATGAACGAGGACACGAAGGCTTGACCGAGTAGGGCTTCGAGTTGTTCGGTGGGGAGGTCGGGGTAGAGGGTTAAAAGGCGTTCGCTGAAGTCGTCGAAGTCGTTGGCTTGGGTAAGTTCATTTTTGATTTGTTCGACCCAGGCTTCGACGAGGGGGCTTGCTTGCTCGGTGACGCGGCGGGTGTAGGTTTCGGGGATGGGTGGGGTGTTGTCGGCATAGTCGCGGTTAAATCCAAAGGTGTTATTCCAAAGTTTGCGGAAGAAGTTGCCTTCGGAGAGGTTTATGTTTGCGGGGGCCGAGTTGGGAGGGACAGGGAGGGGTTTACGGCTGGCTTCAAACATGCGGCGGAGGGCGGCCTCATCAATTTGAGGGAATCCGGCCTTCAGCAGTTCAAAACCAACGTCCGGTTGCAGCTCCGGAGCTGCAACCGACTTCATTGCTTCGAGCAGGGCTTGGATTTGCGCTCCATTTAGGCCAGTTGGCAGGGGTTGACCGTCCACGGGTAGGGCGGTGGGGTCGAGGGTGGGCTGTACTTCTGTCCATTCACCGCCGTAGGTATCGGTAACGTACTGGAGGGTAGGACGGAAGCCCATATCAAAAATCATTTTGTCGCGTTCGGCTAGGGGTTTGAGGTCGGGTTCATCTTGGATGCGGCGGTAGATGCGGGGGGGCTTAACTGATTCGCCGTAGTTGTAGAAGGTGTGCCAACGGGCGGGGCCTGCATTAAAACTGCTGCAAATCAGGTCGGCATCGGCTTTGACAAGTTCTTTTTTGACGGAGTTTTGGACATCGGCTTTGTATTGACCGCCGACTGCCTCAGAGGTCATCATTTGACCGAGGATGAGTTTGGCGATGTAGCTGTCCATCAGATTTTGGAAGCCGATGTAGTCAGCACTACCGCTACGACTGGCTTCTAGGAGTTTGATGTCCATGCCCTGGGGCGTGACGATGCCAGAGTCGGTCATGATAGCCCGGAGAGTGGATAGGAGTTTTTTAATCTCGGGCTGGGTGGTGCCGGGTGGGAAAGAACCGTAGGGGGTGGGCATCCCAAATTTTTCGAGATAGACCAAGAAGAACTTCAGGCCCTGGCGTTTGAACAGAGTGGGCCAATAAAGCCAGTGGGCAAGGGCCAGACCGTAGGGTTCATCACTGTGCCAGGCCCCCGAGCAGAAGCTCCAGAATTTACGAGGGAATTGGGAAAGGGGAATGCCTAGGGGAGTGTCCTGGGTGATGAGTAGGAGTTGCAAGTCTTGGTTGAATTTGAAACGGCGGGGGTTTTTGGGTTTGACCTGTTTGATGACATATTCGCTACCGTCTCTATCCCAGATGATTTCCGCGTGAGAGCGGCCAAAGAATATGCCGTAGTGCATCTGGGCTGTGACCTGATCCCAACTGGTATCGCTGATTTGATCGACATCGGGGTAGAGGTTTTCGAGGTTGTACTTGAGGGCATCGGCGGCTTTTTGTTCGGCGGCTCCTGGGCCTCCGGGGATGACCTCCAGTTCGCGGGAGATGACGGCGAGGCGGCGTTGCTGAAGTAGGGCGGCTACCTGGGCATCGTCTAACACTTTTTCATAAAGGTCGAGATCTCCTGTGCTGCGCTGCCAGAGTATCTCGTCCTGGGGTGGCAAGATAGGGCCGAGATAGCCGCGCGTAATATCACGCCCGTCGCGGGTGGTGGCGATTTCGGCATTGAGCAAAGGTTTTTTAGGGTCACTCTCGATGGGGAGATCATTCGGGCCAAGGATTAGAGCCAAGACATATCCTCCTGTTGGGTATCGTGATGGACGCGGATGGTTCCCCAGCCTGTATCGGTCTCTAGGACTTGGACATCGCGCATTGAGTCGCGGGGGATGCCGAGCCAGTAGCCTTCAATGGGGGCGACGGGCATTTGGGTGGCGTGGTGTAGGTTGACTAGGGCGATGGCGGAGTCGGCGTGTCGCTGGAGGCCGTTGGTGCCTTTGCGTTTTTTGTCAGAGGGTTTGGGGATGCCTTTGACTTGGATGATTTCGCCGTGATCCTGGAGTAAATCTGCGCTTTGGGGAAGTAAAAACATCCGGTCGCTGAGGGCGCGACGGTAGCCGGGGAAATTGTTTAGGTACCAAGTCTCGGAGGCTTTGATACAGGCGATGCGCTGCGCTCCGTAGCGTTGTAGGGCGAACTGGGCGAGGATGCTACCGTTGCCGCGTGCGTCCATTGCGCCGCTCATGAAGCGGGGGAAGCGGTCTACGCAGTGGTAGAGGATTTGCTCTTGTTCGCGGGCGGGGATGTGGGACATCTCCAGCACAAAAGGGACGCGGGTGATGAGGTCGGGTTGCACTTGCCCCGGGGCGAAGACGGAGAGGTCGCCTTCCAGGGCGAAGTCCATGCCGAAGTGGGTACGGAGGTTGGGGTCTAGTGTCGCTAAAACGAGATCGAGCACATCCTCAATCCAGTCTTGGATATTAGAGCGGCGGTATTCGTCAGACTCTAGGGCGAATTTTGGCTCGCGGCGTAGCACGAGGACGGGGAGGGATTTGTCCATGCACTGTTGGACAAAAATGCTGGGGATGTAGCGGCTACCTCCCAAGGCGGCGATGCAAAATAGCTCTTGGTCGGCGCGGTCGCCGTAAAAACTGACGATTTCGGCCCGGTATTTGGTTTGGGCTTCGGGTGTCCAGGGTGTGCCACTGGCTAGACAAATGCGCTGGTATAGCCCTTCGCCTAGGGCATCGTCGAAGGTAGTGGCGAATCGTTTATAGGGTAACTTACCGCTTAAGATGTCTTGGTCGAATTCGTAAAATTCGTTATCGGTGCCGTTTAGAGAGCTCATGATGCTGACACTACCGCCCCAGACCATGAAGGCAAGGGCGGCTTCTAGCATCTGGGGAAATTGGTCTACAAAGGCGGCTTCATCAATAATCGCTCGGCCTTTGCGGGAACGGAAGTTGCGCGGATTGCTGGCGACAGCTTCGACTTTGTGACCGGAATTAAAGACGAGTCGGTAGATTTGGACGGATTTTCGTTCTTCGCCCTCATACCAGACCTCTTCGTCTTCTTCTATTTGGGAGCAGATGGCATCGAAGGCACGGGCGAAGGTGGTGGCATCTTCGATAAAAGTGCGGGTCATCGTCTTTTCGTAGCCAACATAAATGGTGTTTTGACCTCCGCTTGCTCCGGCAATGAGGGCAGAGTTACCTGCTTCGCACCAAGAGGCACCTATACGCCTTGATTTGACCCAGGATTTGACCTTGGATTGCTCGGCACACCAACGACCCTGATAGGGCAGAAATACGCCGCCCGGTGCATTCTTTGCGGCCCAGGCGAGTTGGTCGGGGTCAAGGGTTGGGGCGGTGGTGGGGCGAGTCTTAGACATCTGGCAGGATATTTAGAAATTGGGCGCGGATGAGAGCGGCGGTCTCTGGGCTGTAGCCTCCGTCTTTTTTGAGGGCGGCTTCGGCGCGGTCGGCGGCTTCGTGGATGCGGCGGCGCACGTCGGTCAGCCATTTCTTTTGGTTGATTTGGGTTTGGGAGAGCTTGGCGACCATATTGCCTAGCTGGGATAGGAGTTTGACTAGTTGGTCGGGAGAGCCTTCGAGTAGGGTTTTATCAGTGAGGAGTTTGAACGTGAGCGTAAGTATCCATTGGGCGGTGGCATCGCCTAGGAGGTTCTCTTCATCTTCGACTTCTACATTTAGGGCGCGGGCTAGGTCTACGGCCTTGCGGACTTCTTCGATGTGATCCCGGTGCCTTTTTGCATGGCGACCAATCTGGGACAAAGACAGGTCATAGCCTTCTTCTTTGAACCATGAGAGTATCCCTAGGTAGTCGGTGAAATTGTTCTCCCGGAGCTTACGCTCAAATTCGAGGCGTAGGTTTTCGGGGAGGCGGGAGATTTTTGAACGCTGTGGCATTACTTCTCCAGGGGACCATAGGAGCGTTGTAAGGAATCTCGGAGTTGATTAATTGCTCCCGTATTGGCATCAATTTTCAGGATCAGCCTTTCGATTAGTCGCTCGGTGCGCTCCTGCTGGGGCGTGACTACCTGGAACTGGAACCAGGCCAAGCACAGAATTACAGGCAGAAACGGTCCAAGTAATTTTGCTATGGGGGTCCAAGCGGTTATCACCTCTGGGGCTAGGTCTGAACTCTGAGCGGGTTGCATATCATATCCCTCCGAATTGTTGGTAAGCAGCGGCGAGTTTGGTGTCATATTTGTTGCGCCGATATCCGGCCCCGTTGTAGTGATAAGCAAAGTCAATCCATCTACATTCACGCAGGTACGAGACCAATCTTTGTTTGGTTATTAGTTTGCAAAAGGCGTTGAGACTAGCATTTTCGCTGACCTGCATAGCATTGAAATAGTCTTCCACGCTGGTATAGCCACACAATTTCCAGTTGAAGCCCATGATTTGGAAAAGGTTGAGGCTGGTGGAGAGCATAGCAGCACTTTCGTTTAGGGCCAGGGCTTCGTTGACGCGCTGCCATTCACGAGTTCCACCATAGTAAAGCTTGGGGTTCCAGGTGGGGGAACTGAGGTGGGGGTGGCTAAATTGATAGCGGCCTTTGGTGAAGCGATGGAACCAGTGCGCCTCGAACAAGCATTTGGCCCGTCCGTCGGACAGGAAGCCGCGACCCTGGGCTTCGACAGAGACGACAGCTTTGAGAGTAGCGGTCGGTACACCGAGTTTGGCGGCCGCCGCTAAGTAGTCATTGGGGACGAGGCTTAGGGTGATGGCTGGCGAGGCTGGGGGCGTGGCGGGTTTGAGGAATTCCGCCATCTCTGCCATCGCACGGTCAGCGTTGGGGATGGTTTGCTTCCAGTCGTAGGTGAACATCAGGGCCTGGATATCGGTGGGACTGACGGGACCTTTGAGGGTTTTCATAAAGGCTCCTGCACGGCACAGGAAATCACCGATTTCTTGTCGGGAAGTTTCTAAATCGAGGGTTTCAGGATTCATGGTTTCGGTTTGGCCTGTTTGATGGTGGTGATTTTTTCCCAGGAGCGAGAGACGGAGTAGCCGAGTAAGCAGGTGCCAAATAGCCCTAGAACGCTATCTGGGATTGCGCTGAGATAGGCCGCCATGCCTGCACCGAGTTGCTGTGCGCCTTGGGGGTTAAAGATGGCAAGGATGCCAACGAAGGGAGCTAGCAGAAAATAGAGGCTGACGGCCCAGATAAAGCTTGGTCTTGCGCCACTGGTGAACCAGGAGGCGGGTTGGGCTTCGGTTTGGATGGCGGCGTACCGGGCTTGAATTTCTGCGAGTTGCCCATCCTGCTGCATTTTTGCAAATTCTAATTGCGCTTTGGCCTGATCTTCTGCGTTGGGGAAGATGCGTTTGATGAGGTCGGTGCCTAGGGAGAATAGCAGGTCGAACGGCATGGATAGGGCCTGAACGCTGCTGTAATCTTCGGGGCTACCCTATGACAAAAGTAAGTCTGACATTTTATGCACTAGTCCTGTTCGTCGGGTCTTGGGTCAGCGCGGACGCGGAAAATGGTGCGCTGGGTGAGTTGGTTTTGCTTGGCTAGTTCAAGGCTAGATTTTTTTTGCTGGCATATTTGCATATTGCGTTTCGCGGCAAAATAGCTTTTGGCAGTGGCGATCCGTAGGTGTGTCCCACCATAGTAATCCTGTAACTTTGTGGCTGCTTCTACTCCGCAGAGGTCTAAGATTTCGCTGTTTAGCTTGTTTCTGGGGATGTAAAGAGAGTCGCCTCCGTACCTACTAACGATTCGTAAGCAAAGCTCTAGCCCGATGATGTTGACTAGAGCTTTTAGGGATGTGGGCAGGAGGCTATAGTGCATTGGGGCACACTTCCAAAAGGCTACATTGAGATGGCTCAAGAAATCACGTAGTTCATCCGACTATCCCTCCTGGGTATGCGAGACTAGCTCCCCGAGAAAGGCAGCAAACTCCTCATACTCCGGCAGGGTCAGCTCCCCTCTCAAATTTTTCTTGTAGCTTGCGAACAGGTGCTTTTTGCCATCGGCACCCGACCAGCCGAGAATCTTCAAATCCGCATCCGTCTGGGCTTTGAGTTCGGCAATGCGCTTGCCCTCAGCCATTGCCTCAGCCCCAGGCCACGGCGGGTTAGTGCCCGTGGTGGATACCTGTCGAGGCGTGGGGGCCACGGGTGCAGAGGGGCGGCTTTGGGGCTGGGGAGGAGCCACGGGCACGGGAGTTGATGGGCGTGGATCTTCATCCGCAGGGCGGACCAGCCCCGCGAAAGCCATAGCACGGGCCACGGCGTTGTCCTCCGCCTCCTCCACACAGGCGCCAGTGCCGTGGGCTGAGTAGCCGCCATTCACCTCAGCCCGGACGATATAGCACGGCTCGATGTGCAGTAATAGTGTGTCAATCATTTTTTACTCCAAATCAGGATTTAGGGGCTGCATCAAATCCTGTACCAGAAACTCCGGCGCATCGCCGAGAGCGAAGGGTAGCCACCCACCGGGGTATAATCCCCATCACCCAGAGGATCATTGTGGTATCACCACTCACCATCACCTCCTAGGCTTGCAGCCAATTCATCCAAAAAGGCCCAGTAACTCCTGGAACACTCTGCCTCCCAGCACTCCTGACAAAAGCTCAACCAGCCATCCTCGGATGAGGGCTGTTCTGCTTGGCAAATGCTACGAAACCAACTACTCACCCTGCCCCTCCTCGGTTTTCACAGGCCCACGCTCAATGATTTTCTTGAGAGCTTCAACGCACTGATTCCCCTGCTTGGGGTTGAGCCACTCAAGCCGAGAGAGCAGCTTACGGTCTGTCTTGTCCCGCCCGAATAGCTGCCCGTTTACGAAATTGAGGAGCGCGGTCTCAGACCCATCCCGGATAATTGCGGCCTTTGAGCCGGAGATCCAGAGGGCACGGAGCTTATCGGCGTGGGTCTTCTCACCCGCTGGCTTGTGCTTGCTACTGGGGGAATAGTTCCTCACCTGTCCCGATTTCTCGCGCAGGTGGTCCGCCAGCCGCTTTAGCTGATAGTCATCAAGCTGAGTGGAGCTATTGCACTTACCGCCGCTCAAATCGTGGATGATGCCCCTGTACACGTCATCCGGTAACTTGGCCTTGGTTTTCATCGCGTGAATCGCCCGGATTAGCGAGGCGCGAGCCACTTTGTTGAGGCTAGTTAGGTCAGGCTTGAACTTTCGCATCACAATTCCTCCGTGAGGGTTATCCATATTGCGTAGATAGTCAGCACCAGCGAACATCTCAGGATCAAGATGAGGGCCTCACACCGCTTCATCACCCACCTCCGGCTTCCCAAACAGGGCATTGAGGTAGGTGCGGCCTACATTGGGCACCCCGTGTTGCATCAGAAACATCGCGAGGGCCGCTTGATAAAGCCTTGTCTCATCCCATTCCTGGTTTTCTCCAAGCCAAGCCGTCACCTGGGTGTGCAATTCATCCGGGATTTCAGCAAGTACCGAAGTCATAGCGATCTCCTTATTGAGTGCAGTGGTTTTCGGGTCCAAGCCCAAGCGGAGTTGCCCCGCCAGTTCCTTGAGTACCCGCCGCTGGCGACTGATTTGTTTGAGGGAATGGAGCGCACGACCCCGCAGGTAGTTAATCCCCGTGAGCAGAGCTTCCGGCGAATCCGCGAGGTAGTAGCCCTTGGTCGGGCAAGCCGCGATAGCCTGCCCCTGAAGCCGGAGCATGGCGATGATTTTGCGGAGTTGGCGGGTTTCGTCTGGCCCAGGGGCGCAGCCCACCGCCGCTCTGACTAGCTCTGTTGCGGTCAAGCCAGCCAGCTTCCGGTCACGGCGAGATTCCAACACTGCAAGAACACACTCCGTGGTCAGGTTCACGGCTTAGCCTCCAACTCTCCACCCAGAAACTCGCGATAAGTTGAATACAGAGAGTTATTCGTCATGGCCCACCTGCTCCACCGGAAAGGACGACAGCATAAACCGCCCAGACTGGACAAACTTACGAATGTCCTCTAGGGCTTGCTCAGACACAAACTCGACAAGCTGCACCACCACCGTGTGGTAAACATCACCCGTGCCCAGCGACCGCTCCTCAAACCCCAGCGTCAGCTTGAGCGCATCCAAGGCAATCGCTTGATTTTCCGGCCCGGACACTTCCAGTTGGTACAGGAAATCCCGAAACTCCCGCTCCGACTCTCCCCGCAGCACAAGCAAGCTCACTGCCCGGTCAGTATCGAGAAAAGCGAGTACAAGATAATCCCCGTAAACGTTTTCGCTTTGGTAATAATCAAAGACCTGGACCGTCATACACGGCCCGACCTCCGTAGACCTGCCATGCCAAAACTTACCCCCAAACTTAGAGCAATCCGCCCGGTAAGGACGGGGCATCCCCAGGTAAAGAATCCCGGTAGGCCGGGGCTTTAGCGCGAAATGCGGAATCCCAACAAGCTGAACTTTACCCATCACCAACCATCCTTTTTGTTGTTTTTTTCAACTGGACAGGCCACGATTGCTCGCAGCAAAATCTACATCCCCCAGGTCATCAGATCCCAGGCAATCAATCCACACACCCCACCGAACTCCAGGGCGAGAGCGAGAGCCACCCACACCTCACGAGTACGCCGCACCCGCCGCTCACGGGCAATCACGCCATATCTAGCCACGCCGCACCTCCCGGCAAATCACCGAGGGCCACCGCCGTCCCATGCACGGGCTAGCTGTGTACCAGCACCCGGTGTAGAGCATGGCATTACAAATCCGCTTGAGCCGAGAAGCCATTGTTCGAGATTTACATCCGCCATAGCTGCACCGGGCTTGGGGGAAGCCGTCCTCATGCCCAGGGCAGTTGCAGATCCGCTCTCGCCAGCCGTCCGCCTCATTAGGCTCCAGAGCAGCCAAATCTTCTAGGGCCTCAATGTAGCCCAGCACCCAGACAATACAATGCGCTTTACTTTCAGGACTGGAACATACCCGCAGACTGAGATGTTGCTCACCCAGGAGCCGCCCCGCCTCTACCCTCAACGCATGGCGCAGTTCATTCATTCGCTTCTCCCTTGAAATTTTTTGCGTATCGGCACCCACCGAGGCAGGCCGAGTAGATTTGCTGGTGCAGACTGCTTGCCGCCTGTAACTGCCCACGGTTAAACTTCACCGCCTTTTCCTGAAATTCCAGACAAAAAGCCCGCTTGATAACGCGCTCCAGACCAGGACACAGGACGGATTCTTTAATCAAAAGAGCGCGGACTTTAGCCTCCACAGACCCTAGATCACCCCTGTAAAAGCCCTTTAAAACCTGATTAATAACGCTTGGAGAGTAGCCCAATGCACGAGCTACAGCCGCCTGACTCTTGGCAGCACAAGCCACTCGAAGAACCGTTACCCACTCGCTCTCGCTCATAATCCCTCCTCCGTCCATTGGTAAAGATGAAGAGCATTACCCCCCTCCGGCCCAGACTGCACTTGGGCCACCACCGCAACTACCCCGTCACGAGATAGCTCCGTCAGGTACTTTTGGGCATTCTTGAGTTGGATCGCCGTACCCCCCACCAAATCCACCACAGTCCAGAGGCCCTGCCGTCCTTGTATCCACGCGAGAGCCCGTTCCCGGCCCGTCTGGGCACGCGCCACCGAGCGCACCTCATAGGCCGTCTTCGTGTTCGGGTCAAAGATTTGCTTTCTTCCCACCCGGCTGAAGATTGGGGTCCGAGGCCCGGTATTGCGGATCAGCCGATACGCCGCACATCGCCCAGCGCGGGGGTTAGCCTCACAGATCACCCTCAGATACCCCGCAAGCTCCAGCCGCCGCAAGATCTTACGGGCGTACTCATCTGTAGTCCGGGCGTGAATGGCGATCTGCTGGGCGGTCACCGTCCCCGAAGCCGCCAGAAACCTTAAACTTCGCCAGATTTTAGAGTGCTTTTCCGAGACTCGTTCCTTCGTCTGATGCGTCACGGGGTCCTCTTCAGGGGTTGGGTTTGTAAATGGGGCTTGCCGCCGCCCTGGGCCAGCGCGTCGTGCAGTTCATCAATCGCACCGTTGAGCGTGTTGACTTCTCCCGAAACGTCCCAGGTGTGCAGTACCGGATTAGGGCTACCGAGGTAGCTCTCAACTTCTTCAGTCCACTTACGAACCTTCTGCAAGGCCCGGACAATCCGGCGACGGCTGAACGCCGAGTAGGTATTGCGGTAGTCGTCCATCACCGTCCTCCCTGTCTGAAGAAGAATTTACGGGTAGTCCCCCAGTGGTCTAGGCCCACCTCAGCGAGATCCGCGTTCGCCGCGAATTCCCCGATCTGCCCCAAGGCCGATTTCATATCCCGCATATTGCCGCCAGCAACCTTCCAAACCTCGTTCAAGAGTGAATCCTGGACCCGCACATTAGGGAGTACCACCTCCGCCAACAGCCGAGCATCCTCCAGGTCTGCTGCCGTGAATTTGCACCAGTAGAAAATCCGTGAAGCCAATTGTTTGAGCCGCTTAATCTTGAGTTCCACCCCACTAGCCCCAATCAGCACCAATGGGCAGCCCGTCCGGTCATGCAAGATCCGCAGAGTCTCCAGGAGCTTGACATCCCCAAAAAGGCACTCCAACTCATCCACGAAAATAGGCCGTGGCTCCTGGGCTAGAGCCTGAATAGCCTGCTCCGTGCGCTCCACAGTGTTGCCCCGTGGCTCCTGCCCCATCTCTAGGAGCAGACTCGATACCATCGCCCGTTGCGTCCACCCCGGCAGCACCCCCAAGAGCACCCCTTCGTGTTCCAGAAAAAGTTCACAGCCTGCCCAAGTTTTCCCAAGGCCGGGGTCCCCAAAAATCAATAGAATGCCGGGGTCCCCCTGGGGCCGCCCCAGGAGTTCATCAAAAATCCCGAAGACCTTTTTGAGATTACGGGTCTGAACAATTCGGCTACGGGTTGGGGTTTTGGTCGTGGTCACAGTACGATCTCCTTAATTGATTTGATTGAGGCTTCAGAAGGCTGGGGCCTTTTTTCATCCCTCTTGGCACGGGCCTCCAGGCGCAAAATCCCTTTCACCGCCGCGTTGGTTGGCGCAATATCCACCAGCCACCGCGCCTGCCGGATCGTGAGCTGCTCCGGGGATAGATTCCGCAGATTGAGAAATCTATCCGAGGCATCCCACCGATCCACCTCCTGGTCCGTGTACTTGGAGGCTTTCGGCTGCATCGCCCGGTGGTAGGCCGCTTCCTCCTCCGCCGAAAGTGGGTTGGACACTGGCAGCGGAGCTTTAGCCAACTCCATCGCTTCTATCGCCGCTTGTGCCCCCGCCAGGGCGAGCGTCTCCACGGAGTAACTCGAGTTGGGCAGGGCGACGAGTGAACCGTTCTCCCGCTCGGCCTGGGCCAGGATGGGAGTTACGCGGTCCTGGGGCTTTTTGCTGAGACTGCCCTTGATTGTGCGGACCAGCTTGCCGTTGATGCGCTTAGCTTCCACCGCGATCTCTTTTTGCCGCTGGGCCGCCATCCCCCCCACGCCCTCAGCCACACAGATAAATTGCCAATCCAGACTGAAGACATAGACCCGAGTCGTATCCACGTCATCGCGCCGGACCCGGACCTGCTTACCCGTCCACACCACGAGTTCAGACGAGATATAGGTCTCACCCCACGCCGAGAGCCCGTCCGCTTGGGGCACCCGGACCCCCTCAGGCATCCCCGAGGTTTTAGGCGCATCCGTCAAGAGGATGTCCAGCTTGCGGGGGTCCTCACGCCGGACTTCGCCAGTCCAGCCCGAGACCATCTGGAACGGGGTCAGCCCTGCTAGCCCACTGTGGGGATTATGCTGATAGTCGTGGTCCAGCCACCTATCAATCCGCCCTTGCAGTTCAGCCGCAGTCAGCGGGATCTCAATGGCCTGCCGCTTCTGCCCCTCCTTAGCCCGGACCAGGAACCGACTGGCGAAGGTCTGTTGATTGCGGATTGCCTGAGCCTGCCCAACGTTATGGCCCCTAAATCCCGTGCTGAGTTCAAATAGGTAGCTATGGGCCAAGACTTTGAAAAAGCTTTCAATATGAGGCTTAGCAGTCGGCGTAAAAGGTGGGCAAAGCTCCTGCCGTATCCCCAGATCTAGACACAGCCGCGTCATGCGATGCGACGTGTAATCGCTGCCATTGTCAGTTTTGAGGACTTTGGGGATGCCCCACTCAACGAAGACCCGCCGCAGTAGGGTAGTCACCCCCCAGCCATTCGAGTTTTTCAGTACCAGGATGCGGACTTGCCGCGTATAGATGTCAATACAAGCAATCAGCGCGTATCGCCCATCCACGCAGTGGACATCCGAAGGCGAGCTATCGAGTTCCAGCATCTGCAAATAGCTCACAATCTGAGCCGACATATCACCATAGGCGGGTTCAAACCTGCCCTTAGCCGCGTCCGGGTTCAACCAGTAGGCCCAGATCATCGGATTGTCCAGCTTCCATTTAGCGATAGCCCGTTGCACCGTCGCCAGCACAGGCAGGTCCCCAAATTCCGTTTCGAGAGCCCGATAAAGAGCCTTTATAGACCCATGAGGCCGCTCCTGCAAAATCTCCAGCACCCGCCGCCAGAGGACCGCATTACCCGTGAAACCCCCACCGCCATTGATGCCGCGCTTGTCAGCCAGAGCCGCAAGCCGTCCTGCCTGATCCTTCGCTTGGTCCCTGGCCCGTCGCCAAGTGTGCAGCGTCCCGCGAGAGCACCGGGGTACTAGGTCAGTCACCCAGTCAGCCAGACCAAGGGCGCGACCGTTATAGAGTTCGCCAAATTCATGGAGCCGAACGATTAGCTGCCCACCCCGGCGGCTGTGCCACCGCTCAAACTCCGCCAAAATCTCAAGCCGTGCGTGAGCCATTGTGAGTTCCGGTGATGCGCTTATAGAAGTGACGGCTGGGTCAGTAGGGAGACCCTGGGTGGCCCCGTGCCTCACACACTCCCCACCCAGGGCCGACAGGTTTATACTCTCCCCGTGCCGTGCATCAAAAGTCGGCGGCGGGGTACTCAGCTTCCCCATATTTCCAGTGTTATTACTTACTTTTTTCCCCGTAGAAAAGTTACGAGTTTCACCGGATTGGGTACTTGCCTCTCGGGGGTCATTATTGAGAGGTGTTGAAATCTGTCTGTTTGCGGCCTCGCCTTCAAAAAAAAGAGAGGGGGCGGCAGGAGCTTTTTCACATTCGTCAATTTGCGGAATTTGGCCTAGTAGGTGCGCCTGGGTTGCGGAGGGGAGCGCAGAAAATGCATACTCTCGGTGTAGCCCTCCGTTTCCAAGTACCTCCCGATAAGGCCAGTTCTGGCGATTTGCTTTTTGTCGTATATGGCGACCGATGGACGGCATCCCAGGCAGGCCGACAAGATCAGAACTGGCGTACCACTCTTTCATCTAGCCTCCCGCTCATTAACGAGCGTGGCTTCCTCAAGCTCAATCCCTTGTCTGCCAGCCTTTTCGCGGATTGCATCGATCAACCAATGCCTTTCAGTCAAAGCAGCTTGAGCCGCACCGCGCTGGATAAGCTGGTAGAGTCGGTCGGGAATTCGGGGACGCACTTGCCGAGGCATTGTTAGTATCTGTTAGTGTCTGTTGGTAACAAGTATATAACAGAGGGTACCACTTCGGTACCACTAGAGCGAAATTCCCCTTGGTACCACGCTGGTACCAACAAGCTATACTGATCGGGAAGGTAGGTAGTGTCCCGCACTCTTGCTGCGATGAGGTAAAGATGACGAGCATTTGCATTTTGAAGTCCGAGCTTGATAAGCAGCGTTATACTGCTGCTGGTGTTGCTAGGCTTGCTCTGGCGATCAAAGCTACCATGCACTATCGGCGTTGGTCTGAGCGGGTTTTAGCAAAGCAGGCTGGAATCTCTCACGTCACGGTTAATAAGTACGTCAGAGGCAACATTTCAGAACCTCAGCAGGAAATCATCAAGGCTCTAGCTCCCTTGATTTATAGAGTTAACTCTTTTGAGGAGGATAAAATCATCCTTGATACAACCGCCTGCTATGGAGAGGACTGGGAAGCCTTGGACTCTCTTGCCACTGATTCATTTGACGGTTAATCGAGTTACACCCCCTATTCAAAGGTGGCCTTGTTTAAGAAAGGTGGCCTCAAAAGGGTAAAAGGTAGCTTCAAAGGTAGCCTCAGAAGGGTGAAAGGTAGCCTCAAAAGGTGGCTTCCCCCTTAAAAGGTAGCCTCAAAGGTCGCTTCAAGGTTTTTTCCTCGGTCAGAGTTCCACATGTCCCTGTGGATACTACAAATTCGTGACCGATCGCTCCCCTAAAGATAGGAGCATCCTCGTGGTGGGTAGGATAAAAATATCCCCCGAGTAACCTCGTGCCTGTCACCTCTCAGTACGTTTACCCCGTTTTCCTGCCATCCGTCCAAGATCGGGGGGTAGTCCAGAGATGGTTTTAGAGTTAGAACTCTCGGCTGGTATCGCCACCCTGTCAGCTCTAGCTCTCTACCTGGGGTGGAAGGAGATAGGCTGGCGCAAGAAAGTGAAGGAATTAACCACAAGCAATAAGGAATTGCGAGGTACTATAAGTACCGACGTAAGCACTATTCAAACCTATCAAAACGAACTGGCTTTATCTGAAAAAACACTTGCTTCCTACGGCGATATTACCGACAGAGAGCTTCACATCCGCAACTTAGAGGAGCAAATTAAAAAGAAAAAGGCGGAGCGTGAGGAGGCTGATAAGGCTTTTCAGAAATCTGTTGAAGACAACAAACTATCAATCAAACTTCTCAAACAAGAGATTAAGACACTTGAAAAAGAGCTTAAGCCCCTAGAGGAAGTCTCTTTCTTAGAGAGCTTTGGGTTCTATGAGAGACAATACGACTTTGCAAGTGCTTCCAGGTATCAGTCCGAATTGGAGAAGGTTTACGAGAATCAAAAGGATATGGTCAAATCAGAAGAAGCCGCTGTCTGTGACCAAACCTGGGTTGTTGGCGGCAGTGAAAAAGAGGGGCAAAAACTGGTAAAGAGCTTTATCAAGACTATGCTTAGAGCCTTTAATGGTGAATGTGATGCCTGTGTATCACGAGCAAAGTACAACAATATCCAAACAATGAGCAACCGGATCACGGCCTCCTATGAATTCCTTAACAAGAACGGAAAGACCTTCTCCTGTAGGATAACCCAAGACTATTTGAGTCTGAAAATAGAAGAATTGCGACTCACCTATGAATACCAAGTCCAAAAGCAAGAAGAGATTGAAGAGCAACGCCGCATCCGTGAACAGATGCGCGAGGAAGAGCGTGCCCAAAAAGAGCTAGAGAAAGTCAGGATAGAGACTGAGCGGGAAGAAAAGCGTTATCAAAAAGCCTTAGAGGATGCCAAAAAGGAGCTAGAAGGTGTGTCGGACGCGAATCGCCAGAGCCTCCTTGCGGAGATTGAGAAACTAAATCAACGCCTTGCAGAAGTCAAAACCAGCAAGGAACGCGCTCAATCAATGGCAGAGCTTACTCGCTCAGGCTATGTCTACATAATCTCCAATGTCGGCTCCTTTGGTGAGAACGTATTCAAAATTGGTATGACACGCCGAGTAGATCCAATGGAACGTGTGAATGAACTAGGTGATGCCTCAGTACCCTTCCCATTTGATGTACACGCTATAATTTCTACCAACGATGCCCCAAGTTTAGAAAACCTCCTTCACAAGAAGTTCCATAACCAGAGGTTAAACGTAGTTAACGACAGGAAAGAGTTCTTTAGTGTTTCAATCGAAGACATTGAAGCTGAGTTAGATAGAAATTCGCTCATAAATCCTGAAATCAAGTTTAAGCTTCAGCTTACTAAAGTTGCTGAAGCTTCCCAGTACAGGCAATCTCTAGCAAAGAAGTCTAATGCTTAGGCTCCTCTCAGGTCAGGGTAAGGGTTAGGGGTTGCTGGGGGCTATTGCTCGGTCTCAAAGCTTGCAACTTCTGCACACTCTCAAGCAGCCCCCAGTCAAGCTGCCTCCAACCGCCCCGAATGCCTCCCCACCTACATTCGCGATTTACTCAAGCAAGTAACACAGGCACCCTAGCAAGAGTAGAGGCCCTAGACCTGTACCACGCCCAGGAACGCTACACCTCCATCTGCCCCTAATTTGTGCATTTTCTGCAAAGTAGGAGTCAACCTCATAGCACGAAAACTTTTCACCCCGATATTTGCATAAATTGCAATCGTGCAGGCACCGGCAGGCAGGCCCCGAGGGTCCCCGAGTAATACAGGCGTAATACAGAAATCCCCTTCAAGTCCCCTTGAATAGTTCTTTACGGGGTATTTAAAAGCTCTTTTAAGAGAGATGCGTTTGTATTCTGGATCTAAAGTAGGGTGATCAGTCTCTTTTTCTTTACAATCCCTAGAAGCCTTACTGTGGAGCCATCCCAGCTAATCCCGCGTTATCCCGTATAGTCCCACATGATCGCATGATCAACGTCGTCCTCCACCGCTTTTAACGAGAGCTGGTTAGTGTCCATAAAACTGTACATAATTTGTGACTGTTATCACTCGCCATTGAAAAACCTTACATTTCCCTAAAATCCGCTCCTAGAGTTTGAAATTTTGGCTGAGAGTGGCGCGCCGTTGAGGACTTGAACCCCAGACATCAGGTTTTGGAGACCTGCGTTCTACCAACTGAACTAACGGCGCAAAGCTAGATCATCTTATCAGACTAAACCTTCTCTTTGACACGTGTCGCTTTGCCCACCCGGTCACGGAGATAGAAGAGCTTGGCGCGGCGCACCGAACCCCGGCGGGTCACTTTAATGGATTCGATACGCGGGGAGTGCAAGAGGAAAACCCGTTCGACGCCAATCCCCTGGAAAACCCGGCGGACAGTGATATTCTTGCTAATCCCGGCCCCGCGCCGACAGATGACGGTCCCCTCAAAGGCTTGGAGGCGTTCTTTGCCGCCTTCGACAATTTTGACGTTGACCCGCACGTTATCCCCGATGTTGATGAGGGGGAGGTCGGTTTTGATGAATTCCTGCTCAATGGAGCGGATGATTTCCTGGGCGTGCATGACCGATGACCTATTTCAGATTTTCTATCTTAGAACAAGGGTCCCCCCGCTGGCAATCCACCGGGGGGAATCGGGTCCCTAGTTGGTGGGCGGCAAGGGAGCCGCCTCAAGGTAGGTAATGCCGTTCATCAGCCAGACGGCGTTCTCTCCGGTCAGGAGGTTACGCCAGAGTAGGTCCACTTGAGCATCCCCGTTGAAGTCAGCCGTGCCGCCGATAGTCCAGTTGGCATCAGTGACGCTGGGAATGTAAGCTCCCGTCAAGTAGGTGAACCCATCTAGAAACCAGACTGCGTTCTCGCCCGTGACCCGGTTGCGGTAGAGGATATCTACTTTCGCATCACTGTTGAAGTCGCCCGTCCCGACGATGGCCCAGTTGAGGTCTGCTAAGGGTTCGATGAGGAAGCCGCCTAAGAAAGTGACGCCATCCAAGAGCCAGACCCCATTCTCGCCCGTGGCCCGGTTACGCCAGAGGATATCCACCTTGGTATCGCTGTTGAAGTCGCCCGTGCCGACAATCTCCCAGTTGAGGTCTGGGGTACCAGCAATCAGGTCGCCGCTCACAAAAGTGGTCCCATTCATGAACCAGACCCCGTTCTCACCCGTGACTTGGTTGCGCCAGAGCAGGTCTACCTGGGTGTCACTATTGAAGTTGCCCGTCGCTTCTAGTCGCCAGTTGAGGTCTGTCACCGAGTCAAGTAGGGGCGCACTGAGGAAGGTGGTGCCATCCAGTAACCAGACTGCGTTATCCCCACTGAGACGGTTACGGAAGAGGATGTCTACTTTACCATCACTGTTGAGGTCCCCGGTGGTGGCAATCCGCCACTGGGTCGCGGTGCTGGGGATATCGAAGCGGACGACGAAGGGGTCGTGGTCCGTAGGGCTACCGACAAACTCCGGGTTCACATGAATGAAGTCTTGGCTCGTGGCAACGGCAGCGAGGTTGACACTGCTCAAGAGGTGGTCGAGGACCTGGGCATTCCCGGTGAAGATAAAGCTGAAACGGTCATCGGGGGTGACGCGCTCTACCAAGTTGAAGAGGCTGGTCCCCTTGAGGATGGTCAGGGGTGGTGAGGACTCAAAGTCGTTGAGATCGCCCAGGACAATCACGTTCGCCAGGGGGTCAATCGCCAGGATGCTATCTACGAAACCCTTGACGACGGTGGCTTGTTGGAGGCGTTGGGTTTCAGAGAGCAGCGTGGGGGGCTGGAACCGGGAGAATAGGGGCTGGTCGCCGCCCTTGGAATTGAAGTGGTTGCCCACGACAAAAACCTTGCGGCCCTGGAACTCGAACTCGCCCGCGAGGGGTTTACGGCTATTCAAGAAGGCCGTGTTGTTGGGGTCCACCCGGCCTGGGCTCAGACTGAGGATAGGACCGCCGACATTTTGGGCTTGGGTCGCGGTGGTACTGAGGTCGCTAGTCCCGTCGTAGCGGTCTACAAACGTTACTCGGTCGGCGCGGTACAAGAACGCCACCCGGATATTACCGCCCGGTTCGCCACCATCCAGGTTGCCGGGGGCGGGGTTGACTTGACGGAAACTGTAGAGTGGGCCACCCGCAGTTTGAATAGCGGTGATGAGGGTATGGAGGGTCTGGTCGGCGGCGACAATCCCGTCGTTGGTGGGTCCATTGTTGTCTTGGATTTCTTCTAGGTTGAGGATGTCGGGGGAGCGCAGGTTGTTGACGATGACACTGGCTAACTGGTCATACCGAGTGCCATCACCGGGGTCCAGGTTCTCGACGTTAAAAGCCGCCACGGTCAGTTCACCCGCGAAACTCCCCGCTGCTACCTCAGGGAGCGGAGGATTACTGACGGGGACCGGGAGCGGGTTAATCGGGTAGAACAGAAACTTGCCGAAGCTATAGTCCAGCACCCCATCCACTGCACCGGGGAAGACCGTCCCCACCCCGACCTCGGGAAGGGTTTGTAGAGCGTTATTGAAGACGATGCGCTCGGGGTTGAGGTCGTTGGGCCGGATATTGATACCGCCTCGGGTATTGGCACCCGTGGCGTTGGCTCCGTTGTCGCCGAGGACGTAGACCTCAACGTTGTTGGGTCCGCCCGCGCCAAAAGTCACCGTCGGTCCCACGACACGGGCATCATTCACCCGCACCAACATCCCCTCTAGGCTCTCATAGAAATCCACGCCGTCACTGGCGGGGTCAAAGGCTCCACCCGTCTCGACACTGGGCGGGGTCCCGGTGGCATCATCACTAAAAATCTCCGTCGGTGGTACCCGTCCGCCCGAGCCAATGACCGTGGCGGTCACAGTCCCGAGGGGAGCCACAGCCGTAATCGTTGGGCTGGCAATCTGGGTGGTGCTGAGGTTGGCAAACCCTGAGGAGGTCGAAGTGCAGTTGAAGCTACTGCACCCAGGGCGGAACTCACCCACGGTGCCACTGACAGTGATGGAGCTACCAACAGTGACGGTGGGAGCAGACCCAGTGAAGACAAAGATGCCCTCGGCGGTATTGGGGTCACTGTCGGGGGCCGGGTCCTGGAAGTAGAAACCATTGGTACGGACCGCTGTAACTAGCCCTGGTACATCCGTTACCGCTAGTCCCACTCCGGTCGTCGGGTTGAAAAGGGGCGAGACATGACCCGCGCCCTGGATATCCCGGATGCGGGTACCAGCCAGGGGATTGACTGCCACGGTAATCGTACAGGTACTGGTCTGGGGGGTTGGATCGTTGTTGGTGAAGGTGAGGACGACACTGTAGTTACCCAAGGCGGTACTGGCACTAATATCAAGCTGGGCGGTCGCTGTCCCGCCCAGGGTAGTCGCCGGGACAATCGCGCTCAGACTGATTCCTGGCACCGGAGTGCTGGTGATGGCGATGCCTGTCACGGTCCCGTCGGTATCCGTGGCACTGATAGCTGTACTCGTCGCGGTGCCAACGCTGGTGCCTAGCGTCGGGGGGCAACTGGTGATAATTCCCGCATTGGCAATCCCGCCCCGGAGTCCTGCCAAGTCCTGACTGGGGTTGGCTTCACCGGGCGTTGCGCTGGCGATTGGGGGCGGGCCATCGTAGACCACCCAGTTACTCGCCGTGTCATTGCCGATGGCGGTGTTGCCCGTGTAATAACCGTTATCCGCCACGCTCGGTAGGTTGATGTCGGTAAAACCCGCTGGGGGTTCGCCGCCGTCACTCTCAAAAGATACAAAGTCGAGATAGACGTTATCGGTCCCCGCGCTCGTGCCATCGGCTCCCGGTAGATAAACATAGAGGGCTTCACCCCCCGTGGATAACCCCGCGTTGATAGACCCACCCAGACCGTCAATTTCCACGGTGATGCCCGTTCCTGGCACGAGAACTAGCTTCCAATCACTCGCCGTCGGGTCCGTAATGGTATCCGTGGTAACGCCCGTAACGATGGTATAAATCGCAAGCGTCGTGCCTTTGGGGACGCTACTCAAGTAAGCATCTTGACCAAAAACCAGGACAGACTCATTGTTGTTGAAGACTCCGGCTACCAACTCATTGTCACTAATACGTAAACCGCGCAGGTCAAGCCCGTCGGTCAGGACTAGTAATTCCAGATAATCCGCACCGTTGGCATCATTATCGGAGGAATATTCATTGATGATGAGGTCGCCCACCCCCGGGGGAGCCGCTAGCACCGGGCTACTGAGCCCCAGTTGGACGAGCGCGAACACCGATAAACTCTTTGCTAACCACCGGGAACCTTGACAAATGGAAGCACCCAACCCTTGCATACATCCGCTCCTAAAGTCCCAAACACTATAGTTGTCGCAGGTTAAAAGCAGGTTACAGCCCAAGCTTTCGTCATAAATCTTAGGGGTCCTCCGCTAAAACCAGATAAAATGTCCAGCCCAAGGGACCCACTAATCGTAACGCCAATACCCATTGGGGATAGGCTAACCCTGGAATTGACAGCCCAGACAAGAGCCAACCCAGGAGTAGACCTACTAACAGCACCAACCCTCCCAAGGGTAAGAAAGCCGTCGCCGTCTGCCACCAGCGGCCCCGCGTGAGTTGCCAACTGCGCTTGAGAGCCGACAGAGGCGGTTGGGGTTCGGTGAAGAGTAAAGGCACGGTGTAGAAAAGACGCACGCCCAGATAAATCCCCGGTAGAGCCGCCAGGATCATGCCCACGAACGGCAAGATAAAATTACCCCCGCCCAAAAACGCCTGCTCAAAAGCATGGTAGGCCAGATAAAAAAGCCAACCCGTCGGAGCCACCGCCGCAAGGACCGTCAAAGCACTGGTTGCCACCAAGCGGGGCCAAATCCGTACCGCCTGCCCCCAAGCTTCTCGTCCCGCTAAGGACTGCCCCCTCCGAGCTTGGTGTACTAAAGCCAGACTCATCCCCGTAACTAGCGGATCAATCCCGAGAGGTACTAGGGCACTAACCACGCCTTGTAGAGGACCCGCCACCAACCCCGGCAAAATAGACCCTCCCAGGGCCACTAGCTGCAAAGCCAGCAGGGGCAGGTACAGGGGGCCGATGCCTTGGGCTAGACGACGATAGCGCGTGAGGAGAGCCACCCCGACAGTTTAACGGGGCTGGGTGTAGGATGGGACTGGTCGGGCCGTTGGCCGAGCGGTTGAGGCAGCGAGCTCATAATTCGTTTTAGGCGGGTTCAACTCCTGCACGGCCCAGACTCTCCCCATCTCGCGAGGATCTGTACGTTGACAGCCATACAGCAATTCATCGAAACCCTCGTCCAAAACTTACAACCTTTCTTAGAAGCCAATGGCTATTGGCTCATCGCCCTCATTATCTTTTTAGAGAATTCAGGTATCCCGCTACCAGGGGAGACCATCCTCATCATTTCTGGGGTCTTAGCGTCCCAGGGGCGTTTACAGATTGCTGGGGTCCTGCTGGCGGCGATAACTGGGGCGATCCTGGGCGATAACATGGGTTACTTCATCGGTAAACGGTACGGGCGTAACTTAGTCCTCAAGTACGGCAAGGTCTTCGGTATGACCCCGGCTAAGTTCGCTAAGGCGGAGGCGGGCTTCTTGAAAAATAGTGCTTGGGCCGTATTTTTTGGGCGGTTTATTGTCCTCTTACGGATTTTGGCGGGTCCCTTGGCGGGGATTACGAACATGCCTTGGCCTAAGTTTTTTATTTTTAATGCCTTGGGTGCCATCAGTTGGGCGACAGCGATTGGAGGGGCGAGTTATTTCTTTGGGAAACAGGTGGAGCAGTTCTTCCAGAGTTTAGGGATCTGGTCTTTGGTCATCGCCTTGGGGGGCATCTTGGTATACACCTTGCTCCGCGAAACCTGGGAAGCCCGCAAACTCAAGCGGGAACTCGCTGAGGAAGAGTCCAAAGGTCCTTCGTGAAGTGGATTATCCCTTCGCGGTAATGCGGCTGGGTGCGCCCCATACCGGGCATTTGACGCTAGTGGACCGGATGCTCACGGATTATCCCCAGGCGCAAGTCTTGATTCTGGTCGGTTCGGCGAATCTGGTCGGGGTTCCCTCGGCTCCCTTGTCCTGGCTGGCACGGCGGGACCTCTTGGTCCGGCTACTGGTGGCCCACGAGTTTCCCCTAGCGCGGTTGGTTCTGGCTCCGGTGGCAGATGTGGCGGAGGCGGGCTTCTGTGCGAGTTGGTTTCAGCAGCTTATGGGTGCGGCGGTGGGGGTGATGGGGACCTTGCCAGCGGCCTATTATTTTGGCGACGATTATCAACTGACAGATTTTACGCTCTTGGTCAGCCTATATCCCCATCTCAAATTAGAACCCGTCCATCGTTTGATTCCCAAGTCGGGGACCGAGTTACGTCAGGCTCTGGTCTCCCAAGACCCGCTACTTTTGGATAAATACCAGGAGGAACTGGCTCTCTATCCCCACCCAGTTCAGGCTGAGATCCGGGCAATCTGCCAAGATGTTTAGATGAGCGCAGGCGGGGGGGCATGAGTAAGGATATGCGCCGGGATTTCACAGACCGGGCGGATTTAATTCGCTACGTAGGTGAGCAGTTTCCTGAAGCGGCGGCGCGGGACGGGCGGGTCAGTCCCATCCGGGGGGGCCGGCGGGCAGCGGAGGTCCAACTCAACCGTTTGGAGACCCACCGCTATGCTACGACCCGCAATTTCCTCAATGGGTCGGTCTCGCGGCTCTCGCCCTACATCCGCTATGGGGTCCTCAACCTAGCCCAAGTCCGCGATTGGGTCTTAGCCCGCGCCACCCCGCACCAATGTGAAAAATTTGTCAACGAACTGGGTTGGCGCGACTATTGGCAACGGCTCTACCTCAAGTTAGGCCAAGGGATTTGGGAGGACCGCGAACCCTACAAAACCGGCTACAGTCCTCAACATTACCAGGACACGCTGCCCGAGGATATTCAGAGCGGGACGACGGGTTTAGTCTGTATGGATGTGTTTAGTCAAGAACTCAAGATCCAGGGCTATCTCCACAACCATGCCCGGATGTGGCTGGCGGCCTATTTGGTCCATTGGCGGCATCTTCGTTGGCAGACCGGGGCCAAGTGGTTCCTCGAACACCTCATTGATGGCGACCCGGCGAGTAATAATCTGTCTTGGCAGTGGGTGGCGAGTACCTTTGGGGCCAAGCCCTATTTTTTTAATCGCGAGAACCTGGAGCGGTACACTGCCGGGTTATATTGCCGTCGCTGTCCGTTGTATGGACACTGCGCCTTTGAGGGCAGTTACGATGACCTAGCCCACAATTTATTCCCGCGCAACGAGAGTCCCACAGCGCAACCGGGTCGTAAACCCAAGGCCAAGCGACGATGATCCGACCGATCCTCTGGGTCCATGGGGACTGTCTCGACCCCCAAGGCCCCCACTTCAAAAATCATCCCCAGGCCCCCGCGCTCTGGGTCTGGGACGAGCGACTGTTAGCAGAGTGGCAGTTGAGCTTGAAACGGTTGGTCTTCATCTATGAGTGTCTGGTGGAACTGCCCGTAGTCATCCGCCGGGGCGGGGTGGTGGCGGAGGTCTTGACCTTTGCTACTGAACACCAAGCCGATGGGATTGTCACCACAGCAAGTCCCAGCCCGCTTTTTCGGCAGTATGTGAAGGTGCTGGAGCAGTCCTTACCCGTGACAATCCTCTCAGTGGAACCCTTTGTGGACTATGACGGGCACATTGACCTAGCGCGGTTTTCTCGTTACTGGCGGGTTGCTCAGGCTTATGCTTTCAAGGGTGATCTCAACGACAGCAAGTAACGCGGTGTAGACCCAAAGCTATTGCTGTACTGCCTGCACTTGTTCCAACGACAACCCCAGAATCTCCGCAATTTCCTGGAGTGTAAAACCCCTTTTCATCAAAGCCGGGACCGTCTCCAGCTTGCCTTTCAACTCGCCTTCGGCTCTGCCTTCGGCCTTGCCTTCGGCCTTGCCTTCTTCCAGCACTTCGCGGAATACCCGTGACTCTTTCCACCCGGTCAATTGCAGTTCCAGCATCGTCAATAGCTCCTCGCGGCTCATTTCAGGATATCGCTGTACTAACGT
>Ga0163154_10001206_pt1 | contig 40122 bp, 34 predicted proteins | sample OliLakLV19MP9P1_FD_148649 | JGI IMG/M metagenome (GOLD analysis project Ga0163154, IMG submission 148649) | Freshwater microbial mat bacterial communities from Lake Vanda, McMurdo Dry Valleys, Antarctica - Oligotrophic Lake LV.19.MP9.P1 | ecosystem: Environmental > Aquatic > Freshwater > Lake >... | reverse complement strand
AGCCAGAAGCCTGAGGCAGTTCAAGGCTTTCTTGAGATGCCCTTTATACAGCATTACCCCGCAACCCGCCCGAATTCTCGGGCGGGTTGTTTGTTATATCAGCTTTTGGGGCGCTCAAAAGCCTGTAAATCAAGGGTGGAGATTCAAAGGTTCGTCGTACCTTTCTCAAACAAGTAAACTTCCAAAGGCTTTTATTGCCTTTTCTACCAGGAACACCCACCACTCCGATGGCTCTCGTTACCCTCCCGCAAACTACTCGCTTTCGTCTTTTCTCCTTTTTTCTGGCTTTGTGTACCGTTGCCGGTTGGCACAGGGCACAGGCACAAACACCGGACTTTTGGATCCATGAGCCCGGGCTTTCCGGAGTGAACAATACCTTTTTTCATGGAGGTATCTGCCAGAAATTCATTTTCAGCTATTCAGCAACAGAATGGGCTGCAGCAGGTCTGCCGGGTGCCATTCCCTTTGAGATAAGTTCTATCTGGTTCCGCGGCAATACCGGAGGAGCGTTTACCTACCCCGATATCAAAATTCAACTAGGGCACACAGGATTGGCAGCTCCAGCCCCTAACTTTTTGAGCAACTTTGATCTGGGCGGCCCAACCGTTTGCCTGGATGAACCAAGCTTAACAGTAGATTTCGTTGCTGGTCCGTTTTCCGTTGTCTCCGACGGTTGGACGCGGATTGATCTATCCACCCCATTCTTGTACAATGGAACCGATGGATTGGCCGTGCTGATTGAGTTTACCGGAGCGAGTCCATTTGGCGTCCCTCTTTACGGCGATCTCAGCACCTCTACCTGTCGCTACAGCGCATCAGCGGGTGCCGCATCCAGCACCGATCTGACCTGGCGACCCATGTTCGGCATTTCAGCGGTTGAGGAGCCGCCAACCGCGCAATTTGAAGTCGATGCAGACAGCCTGTGCGCTGGTTCCTGCCTCAATTTTGTGAACACCAGCATCGGTGGCCCTACGTCCTATGAATGGAGCTTTCCCGGTTCATCTACGCTGTCGGTTAGCGTTCCGGTACCAGGCCCCATTTGTTACGAACTCCCGGGTAGCTACCCCTATTGGTTGGCGGTGTCCAATAGCCTTGGCACTGATACGGCTTTTGGCAATGTTATGGTTGAGGCAGTTCAGCAGCCCGACCTGGGAGCGGATACGAGCTATTGCCAGGGCCAGTCCCTGACTTTGAGTTCTGCGACAGCCGTCGGTCAGCCGCTGTGGAGCGACGGGTCCACTTCGCCCGAGTTATTGGTATCTGCCCCCGGCCTGTACTGGCTTGAATCCGCAGGGTTCTGTCCTGGCCGCGACTCTGTTCAAGTCGCTGAAATTGAACTGCCCGCAATCACCCTCGGACCCCCGCAAGCCATTCTCTGCGAAGGCGATACGCTCTTTCTTAATGCAGGTGATCCCTCCTTTTCGTATACCTGGAATACAGGGGCAACGGGCGCTTCTTTGTTGGTCTTAGAAGACGGTTTGTACACGGTTACCGCCCTGAACGATGGCTGCCCGGTAGAGGCAAGCCTTGATGTTGCGTTTGAAATTTGCGGTTGTACCGTCACCATACCCAACGCCTTCACACCCAATCAGGATGGCCTCAATGACCGCTTCAGGCCGGTGGCCAATTGCGGTGGAATTGAGCGCTACACCCTGCAAATTTGGAACCGCTGGGGAGTCGTCGTGTACCAGAGCCAGGATCCTTTCCTCGGGTGGGACGGCACTTTCCGGGGCAAGAAGCAAGAATTGGGAAGCTATGTGTGGCAACTGGAAATATCCTTCCAGGACAAAGGCCGGGTGCGTACCCGTTCCTCTACCGGAACGCTGACGTTGATCCCGTAAAGCAAAGCGCGGAAATAAACGAAAGCAAAGCGCGGAAATAAACGAAAGCAAAGCGCGGAAATAAACGAAAGCAAAGCGCGGAAATAAACGAAAGCAAAGCGCGGAAATAAACGAAAGCGCAGCGCATGCCAATCCTTCCGCGGCCAACCATCAGGCCTTCGGCAACTCGATTCGGAACGTGGTTCCCTGCCCGGGTTGCGAGTCCTTGACGAACACTTTCCCAGCGTGGTAGTTTTCCACAATTCTTCGGGTTAAGGTCAGCCCTAATCCCCAGCCACGCTTTTTAGTGCTAAAGCCAGGCTCAAAAACTTTTTGCCAGCGGTTCTTTGGAATGCCTTTTCCGGAATCGCGGATGTCTACCCAGAGCAACTGATTTTTTTGACCGAGTTTGAGGCGGATACTGCCGGAGCCTTCCATGGCATCTAATGCGTTCTTGAGCAGGTTTTCGATAACCCAGGCAAAGAGCGGCTCATTGATGGCCGCCATGATGGGTTCATCTGGAAAATCCGTGCTGATGTCCACTTTGGAGACGCTGCTTCGCCGGCGGATGTACTCCACCGATTCGCGCAGCGCAAGCCGTAAATCAACCGGATGCAAATCCGGGGCTGAGCCCACTTTGCTAAACCGCTCGGCAATGGTTTCCAGCCGCTGAACATCCTTTTCCATTTCCTCCAGCACGCTTCCAAGTGCTTTGCCTTCGGCGCTTTCGCGCAGGTACTCCACCCAGGCTACCAAAGAAGAAATAGGCGTTCCAAGTTGGTGCGCGGTTTCCTTTGACATGCCCACCCAAACCCGGTTTTGCTCGGCTCGGCGCGACGTGGAAAAAACGGCATAGGCAGCGCCCAAAAACAATCCGATAATACTCAATTGTAAGATGGGGAAGTAGCGAACCCGATCGTACAATGCGCTGTGATTGTAGTAGAGGTATTGTTCCAGGTCCTCGTCCAGCGGCACCACAATTGGCTCGGCGTACTCTTTCATCCGGGCCAATTGCGAGGCAAGAAAATCCGGATCCCGGGTTGCCCGCAGCGAGTCCAGGTTGTTGTACTCCATAATGGTGCCCTGATCATCCACCAAAATCTGAGGAATACTTTCATTTGATTTAATAACATCCAATATAAATTCGAACGATTGTTCATCCGGACCCTGCGTTGCCGTCACCAGCGCTTTGGCAAAAATTTCCACCTTGCGCTTTTCTTCCTCCTTAATCTGAGCAGCAATCCGGCTGGTGTACCATACCGTTGCCCCGACAATCATAGCACCGATTACCAAAAGCACAGACTTGAGGTAATCTTTGTAACGGTAGAGTGCGGCGTCCTTGTTTTTCATAAGCAAAGCCCTAAATAAAGCCCTCAACAGAGCCCTCAACAACCATAAACAGCCCCAATTGCAAACCGACAATTAGCGTCCTCTGCTTAGCCAGGCTGGCGTGGCACAAAGAACGGCCAACAGGTTCAAACGGTGCAGTTTAAGGATTCTCCTCTTCTTCGCCCCAGTCCAGGAATTCCGGTTCATCCGCTTCTTGATGCCACTCGGTGGGCTTGTTTCCTTTGCTGGGCCGGAACAACCCGTCGCGGTCGCCTGATTCGCGAAACACTTCGCGCGTGTCTTTGCGGTTGTAAACCATAGCCAGGTCATCGGCCGTGCCTTGCATAGAGACGTAAATGGCCATTCCCCCGGTTTTTTCCAACTCTGTGTACGCCGCGTTCTCAGGGGCATTGCGCGAAAACTTTTTGCCCAAAATTTCAAAAAGGCTAACCTTGACCTGGTAATCGAGCCATCCGCTAAAAGAGTGCGTGCCGGTCAGCGATAAATTCAGTGCATTAGACTGAATATTCATTACTGGAATATTTATTTTACTGTTTATTATTTGAACGGTGTTCTGCATGGCAGAAAAGCGAATGTTGCGGAGCTCTTCCACGCGGATAAAGCGCGATAGCGCCTCAACGGGCGCATAATTTATCAAGGCTCCATCGCGAATCACGACATCTGAATGCAGCAATAGCTCATTCGGCAAAAAACGGCCAGCGCCATCCCATTCCGCCTGCAAATGATGCAGCGTTCCACTCACGCTCCCTTTCAGGTTTTGGCTGGTTAATTCCTTCTGTCCGAAATCGTGAAATTGCCGAAAACACTCTTCAATTCTCACCCCGTTCACCTTGCCTTCCAGGTCGAGCAAAATACCCGTCCGGGCTGTCTGTCGCACGCTGACGCCTACATCCACTTGCCCACCCATACCGTTTCCACGCCAGGAACTCGTGCGCCAGTAACCGGGGGTAAACTCCCAAAGGGCCTCAAGGTCTTCCAAAAGCACATCACCATAACGAAACGTATTTACCTCCGTTTGCAGCGAACCACTAAATCTGGGCAGCAGCATTTTTGCGGTCTTTTCTCCGGGCGAAGGGCCTCCTGTTCCAGGGCGGCGCAAGGTCTTCAACAAAGCCCCTAAATCAAACACGTCAGCAGTTGCCCGGCCTTGGAGGCTGGGAATCGGCGAAGTTCCGGCCGGCAGCAGCAGAGCGGCCAGCCCGTTTCGCACGGTTCCGTTTAAGGTCACGCGCGAGTCCGCACCGGAAAGGCGCAGGTCTTTCAACACCATTTTATCGTCTTCCAGCCAGATTTCGCCCTGAGCGATACCCCAATCGCTGTCCCGCCAACGCGCCGAAACCCCGTCAAAGCGAATGCGCCCCGCCGCCTGCGCCGGTTGGATTGCCCCTTCCTGCAAGTCGCGCACTTTGCCGCGTATCCGAACTTCCTCCAGTTCCACCCGACCTTGGACATCCTGCAAATCAGGCGGAAGCCATGGCCCCAGCATCGCCAGCGATAAACTGCCTTTGGCCTCCAGGTCCAACACAGGGTCCCGAAACTGCTTCACGGAAAGGTTAGCGCGGAGCAGTGCCCCGCTTTGCCGCATTTCCAGCTCCCGCAGCACCAGCGTCGATCCGCCAGAACTGGTATAACTGCCCTCAAAACGCAGCGCATCCAGATCAATCCCTAACCCCTTGTGCGTGAGCTTGCCGTCGCGCAAGCCAAACTCGATGGTCAGTTCGGGCTTTGCGCCCTGCTTTTTGTCGCTGCGAATCTGCCCGCTCAGCGCAAGGTCCCCCTTGCCCGACCATTGGCCGCCCTTGGGGTCCGAAGGCAGTTTTAAGCCAAGCGGTCCCGCCCATTCCAACAGGGTGGCCAGACTGAGCTTTTCGCCTTTCAGCACAAGGTCAAGGGCAGAATTTTTCCCCGTGGAAAACTTTCCGTCCACGAGCAACTTTCCCAGTCCGCTTTGAAGGGTTAGCCCGTCGAGTTGGTAGCTGCGCAGCCCGTAATCGCCCACAAGGCGGCCTTCAAGGATCCATGGCTCGGTAAAACCAGCGATTTTATCCCGCAGCGGCACTTGGTGCGGAATGAGTTCCACGTCTACAACGGCGTCAAAGGCCTTGTAAACCAGCGAACCGGAAATCAACCCGCGCAGCACCTCCACATCGGATCGGTGCGCCGTTTTTTCGTCGTTATACAGCACCCGTACGTTGCGCAGGGCCAGTTGCTCCAGATTCAGGTCCACCTGCCGGGCAGCAGTGTCCTCAGACGGCTTCCAAAAATGATAATTAACGCTTCCGTCTTTTAGCCTGCGAAGGTTGATCTGGCCGTTTTCCAGGTCAATCCGGCGAATGCGGTAGCGCTTGGCCAACAAATCGCGGAGGGAGAAACGCAACGCAAGCCGCTCAATGTGCAGAAAGTCTTCCTGCGAGTCGGCAACGCTTTCACGCATGCTCAAGTCCGTAAAGGACAAGGACGCATCCGGAAAATCGCGAAGTACCGAAAAGCGGATGTTTTCTTCCGAAACCCGCACGGGCACCGCCAGGTTTCGATTCAATTCCCGGATAAACACTCCCTTGATAGCCTCGTCAAAAACAAAGCCTAACAATAGCCCGCTGGTCAGCAGAACCAAGCCTAACGTCAGCAAGGACCAAGCCCCATAGCGAAGCCAATTCCTCCAATTCATGGGCGGGAGAGGGGAGCGGATGAGCTGTTTCGCGCAGCGTATCCGAAAATTAAGCGCGTTCGTTGCATAAATAGCTGTGTGCAGGTACCTTTGCCGTCCCGGGGCAGTTAGCTCAGTTGGTTCAGAGCATCTGGTTTACACCCAGAGGGTCGGGGGTTCGAGTCCCTCACTGCCCACTCCACAGCCCCAAACCGGGTCAATCCGTTGTTCAGTCGTTCTTTTACAGAGGATCTATCAAAGTTTTTATCGTGGCGGTCGAACTATTCGGTTTTAAGTCGGCCCTAGCAAGTCCGAAACAAGCCCAAAAAAAGCCGAAAAAAGCCGAAAAAAGCCGAAACAAGCCGAAACAAGCCCAAAACAAGCCGAAACAAGCCCAAAACAAGCCTTAGCAAGCCCGAAACAAAGCCCGAAACAAGCCGAAAACAAGCCGAAAGCAAATTGAAAGAAAGCCAGTCGAATTTCTCTTCACGTCGCTCAGCAAAGGTCGTTCATAACGCAGCATTTCGGCCAGCATTATTCGGACTTGCAGTTTGTGCACTTGCAACACGATTGTTTAGCCCTCCATCACCTGCACAACCTCAAAACAGAAACCAGATTGATCCTTTTTGCTATCGCCGTCCACTCGCCTCGTCCTCCTGGGGGATTAGCTCAGCTGGTTTAGAGCGCTTGCTTCACACGCAAGAGGTCACTGGTTCGAATCCAGTATTTCCCACCCCAAGAAAGCCCGATTTTCGGGCTTTTTGCGTGAGTTAAAACCCAATCTACGCCTGCGCGTGTTTCCCGTTCCGGCGTTCACCGCAGCAACCCGCTAATCTTATGCGCGGAGTGATGCGTCCCCTTCGAACGAACGCTCAGACACCCACCATTCTCCGTGCAAAAGTTCCCGCGAATGCGTTAATTTCGCTCTGTTTAGAATTGATCTAAATACCGATTGGCTTGTTTCACTGTGCTCGTCCATGACCAAAAGCCGCATTCTTCTTGCTGATTCCCAGTACCTGGTTCGCGAAGGCCTGAAAGCAATCGTGTCCGGGAACAAAGACATGGAGGTAGTGGGAGAGGCCGGAGATGCTGCAACCATGGGCCAAATGCTTTTGTCGCTGAAGCCCGACCTGGTCATTTTGGACCACGACACGGCGGAGTTTTACGGGAATGAGTCCATGCATGAGTTGTTGGACATGGCGGGCAGTGTGCGCTTCCTGATCATTTCACAAGATCACCACCGCGGGCGAATCACCAGTTTGCTTGAGCGCGGAGTCAATGCATTTTTGACCAAGTACTGTGACGAAGCAGAAATTGTCAGCGCTGTGCGGGCGGCGATCAAGGGCGAAAAGTACTTCTGCAGCAAGGTTTTAGACATATTGATAGACACCGTCCGAGAAGATGCCCGCGAAACCTGCGCACCCAGTTGCCTGACGTTGCGCGAGATAGAAATTGTCCGGCTCATTGCCAGCGGAGCCAAGACCCGCGACGCGGCCGCCCAACTTCACCTGAGTCCCCATACCGTCAACACGCACCGCAAGAACATCTTTAAGAAATTGGGCATTCGCTCTGGTAATGAGCTCGTTTTGTATGCGTTGAGCACTGGTATCCTCCAGCAGGTGGCGCGCACCGCCTGACGCTTCTGCCCAACTCTGCAGCCTCATCTTTCTCCGTCGCTTTTCGGCCCAACCAGCCTGACGCTTCTGCCCTATTTTCTCGGACAAAACAATCCCGGACCTGCGCGTGCAAGCCCGGGATCGGCGTTAACAAAACCCAAAGGGTGGCGCTCAGCAGTAGGCTTCAAAAGCAGCTACCAAATTGTCGGCAATCATGTGTGCAGGGCGACCTTCAATGTGATGACGCTCAATAAAATGCACCAATTTTCCGTCCTTGAACAGGGCAATGGCTGGCGAAGAAGGCGGGTAGGGTTGCAAGTATTTGCGTGCCTGAGCCGTCGCGGCGGTGTCTACACCGGCAAAAACCGTGACCATCCGGGTGGGGGTTTTACCCTGTTGAACGGCGGCCTTCACGGCAGGACGGGCGTTTCCAGCGGCACAGCCGCAAACCGAGTTAACCACCAGCAGGGTGGATCCTTCTGCGTCGCGAATGGCTTGGTCTACAGATTCCGGAGTGGTCAATTCTTCAAATCCGACCTGAACCAGGTCGTTTTTCATCGGAGCAACTAATTCTGGTGGGTACATTCGTAAAAAACTTTCCACAAAACTACGTCTGGCAGAGCAAAAATCGCCCGAATGCGGAGCATTTCCTGCTTATATGCGCGAATGCCCTTCCTCCGAGTTACCCACATGGATGAACCAAGGCGGGAGTTTTTTGTTGAATTAGGCGTTCAATATGGGTAACTTTGCCCCATCAATCATTCAAACGAAAAACCTACCATGCTTCAGGTGGATGTAACGATTCCTTACAAAGTAAAAGATCTGACTCTGGCCGATTGGGGTCGGAAAGAAATACGTCTGGCCGAGGCTGAAATGCCGGGTCTGATGGCTCTGCGCGAAGAGTTCGGTGCTTCCAAGCCGCTGAAAGGCGCTCGGGTTGCCGGATGCCTGCACATGACCATTCAAACAGCCGTGCTTATTGAGACGTTAAAGGAACTGGGTGCCGAAGTGCGCTGGTCTTCCTGCAACATTTTCTCCACGCAGGACCATGCGGCCGCCGCCATTGCCGCTGCTGGTATTCCGGTTTTTGCCTGGAAAGGCATGACTGAGTCCGAATACGAATGGTGCATTGAGCAGACGCTGTTCTTCGGCGACGAATCCAAGCCCCTGAACATGATTCTTGACGACGGCGGTGACCTCACCAATGTTGTTTTGGATCGCTATCCCGAACTGGCTGGGGGCATTCGCGGCATCTCCGAGGAGACCACCACAGGTGTGCTTCGCCTTTACGAGCGCGAGAAAAACGGTTCGCTAACCATGCCAGCCATCAACGTCAACGACTCGGTCACCAAGTCAAAGTTTGACAACAAGTACGGTTGCAAGGAGTCGCTGGTGGATGCCATTCGCCGTGCCACCGACATTATGATGGCCGGTAAAGTCGCCGTTGTTGCCGGTTACGGTGATGTGGGCAAGGGCTCTGCCGCTTCTCTCAGCGGTGCTGGTGCTCGTGTCATAGTCACGGAGATTGATCCCATCTGTGCGCTTCAGGCCGCCATGGACGGATACCAGGTCACCACCATGGCCAAAGCTATTCCGCTTGCCGACATCGTGGTCACTGCTACAGGAAACAAGCAGATCATCACGGCCGAGCATTTTCGCCTGCTCAAAGACAAAACCATCGTTTGCAACATCGGCCACTTTGACAACGAGATTGATGTCGCATGGTTAAACGAGAATTACGGCGAGACTAAAGAGACCATCAAGCCCCAAGTAGACAAATACACCATCAACGGCAAAGACTTGTTGTTGTTGGCTGAAGGTCGTCTGGTCAACCTGGGTTGCGCTACGGGTCACCCTAGCTTTGTGATGTCAAACTCGTTCACCAACCAGACCTTGGCCCAGATTGAACTGTGGACCAATGCCGACAACTACCCCAACAAGGTGTTCACCCTGCCCAAGCATTTGGACGAGAAAGTAGCCCGCCTGCACCTCGCCAAAATCGGAGTGGAGCTGGAAACCCTTCGCCCGGATCAGGCCAGCTACATAGGCGTATCCGTTGAAGGTCCTTACAAGCCTGAGTACTACCGCTACTGATCTGTCAGTTTTTGCGAATCCTTTACAGCCGGCCTGCACCATGTTGCAGGCCGGCTTTTTTTTAGTGATGCCCTTTTGCTATTTTTCTACTGTTGGGCTTGACCATAAAAAACAGCTCCCGCCGAAGGCGGGAGCTGTCTGAACGTTCTACTAAATGGCGGTTGGATCAGCGATTGTCGCTGAGGTAAACCTTGCGGTTGACCACCCCATCGGCTACGCGAATGCGCACCAGGTGCAAACCGTCGGCTTCGTCAACCTGAATGTTGGCGTTGCCTTGGTTCAAGGTACCGGCGTAGACCAAACGACCTTGTAGGTCCATGACTTCCACTGTCCCGGTCTGGAGATCGGTTTGAGAAGTTTGGATGATGACGTTTTGGCCAAAGCTGTACACGCTCACCACATCGCTGTAATCGGGCAAAGCAAAACCGGACGGCACAACACCACCCGTTTCCGCACCGGCTTCGATGCCTTCATCGGCAACAGCTTCAAATGCGAAGCCGCTCACCGTGAGAAAATTGGTGGGTCCTGCAATACCCGCAGAGAGTCTAACCCAGCCATAATGCTGAGCGGCACCCAGGGTAAAGCGGACTGCAAGGTATTTGTTGGTTTGGCTCTCGAAGTTTCCACCGCTGGCAGAAGGCACTGCTCCTACGGAGGTAATGTAGTTGAGCGAACCAAAAGCCGAAGGGCTCTGCCATTCTAGCGTGGAGTCGAGGTTGATCCCTGCGTTGTAGGCTTCTGGGAAGTAGAAATTGTTGCCACCAAACACCTGTATGGAACCGGCGAAGGAACCTGCGCCAGATCCGCTGGCAAATGCAGCTTGGAAATAAACGGCAGCACCACCGGATGTATTCCCTGTGGCAGTTCCAATTCCGAGGAACATGTCAATAACACCGTCATCATTGAAATCCACTTCAAAGACATCCGCAAGAGCGAGGGTCTGGTCGGGATCAACATCGGTGTAGACAATTTCTCCTGTAGCAACGAGCGGGGCAATGGCTGCAGCCGCGCCAGCCAAACGGGAATAAGAGGCGAGTCGTTTTTGTAGGTCTTTCTTCATGGTGTTATCATAGCGTTAAATTCGTCAAAAAGGGGAGTAATGAATTAAGCAGTTAAATTAATCCTTTTCTGTAATACTAAGTAAAAAGGAAAAATTAAATTAATAAATAAACTTAGATACAATCAACGATTCACCTGTCTGGAACATTAGGGCTATTGTCCTTTCGAACCATTGCCTAACTGCGCTTAGCTTTGTGCAGCCGGAACACAATCCCGGCAAAGCCATGACCAGACTGAGTGTCAATGTGAACAAAATTGCGCTTTGGAGGAACGCCCGCGGCGGAAATTTCCCCGATCTGGAGCAGGTGGTCCGTGACTGTGAGCGTTTCGGTGCCCAGGGCATAACTATTCACCCGCGACCAGACCAGCGCCATATTCGAACCGGTGATGTTATGTCCTTGAGCAAGCTCGTTACCACAGAGTACAATATCGAAGGGTATCCTACGGAGGCCTTTATCCTACTGATGGAATCCGTCAAGCCCCATCAGGTTACGCTGGTGCCTGACCCACCGGATGCCCTTACCTCCAGCGAAGGCTGGGATACAGTAGTGCAAGCTGCCTTGCTTCGTGCCGCGGTGTCCCGGTTGCAGCAAGCCGGTTGTCGGGTTTCGCTCTTTGTCGTGCCGAATAGCAAAATGGTTGAAGGCGCAGCATCGATCGGAGCGGATCGAATTGAATTTTACACAGGCCCTTATGCAGAACAATTTCCGGCAAAGCCGGAGAAGGCCATTTCGCCTTACCGGGCAGCGGCCAGTGTTGCTATCGCCAACGGATTAGGCATCAACGCCGGCCACGATTTAAACCTGCTTAACCTGGAGTATTGGTGCCGAAATATCCCGGAAACCCTCGAGGTCTCTGTTGGCCATGCGCTTTGGGTAGATGCTTTGTATTATGGTTTGGAAAATACCATCAGGCTATACCTGCGATCCATAGCCAAAGGCTTTCAGGGATAGCAGGCCTGCCCGCATAAAAAAAACCCGGCCTTGCAGCCGGGTTTTTTTTTATCGTCAAGAACAGGAATCAGCGTTTTACGCTGTAATAGGCGTTCAAGAATTCGTAACCGTCTACACCAACGCGCCAGAGCACCGTTACAGCATAAAGGTTGTTTTGGTTCCAGGAAGGATCCAACTCCACTTCGTAGTTCAGGTTTTCTGTTTTGCCGATCCAGGCATCACCGTTTAGTACGGCTTCACCGAACATGTTGCCATCAGCAGAGGTACGGAAAACATAATTGTGAACATAGTCAGCGATATAGCCAGCCGGGCTGGCTTGTGGCTCTTTGATTCCGTCTTCCAACAGGTAAATAGCGCAATAGACCTGGCCTGTCATTTCGCTAAACCAGCGGGTTTGGGCGGTGATGATGGCCTTGTTGTTTTTGATCTCAAGAATGCTGATTGCGCTAACGGTTGGCTCCTCGGTTACAAAGGATTTAACCGCAGTAACAATGCCGCCAGCCGAGCTGTAATCGGATTCGTGGTTAACGACTATGGTTGGGTAACCGGTAACTCCATAATCTGTTTCAAAGTTATCGGTCATCGGGTTGTGCATCGGGTCGCCGGATGCGTGGATGGCCATGACGACGGCATCACCTTTAGTGGTATCAACGGCTTCACCGAAAACTTCTGAGCCCCATTCGCCACAAGGAGGGCACCAGGTTGCCGTGACTTTATAAAGCAGCGCTTTGCGCTCTTCCGGGGGATAAACACAGGTTCCGTCATCATCCGAAACCAAAATGTTCGGGCTAAAATTGATGGCGAAAGGGTCAGCGCAACCTTGAACCCGGTTGTCCTGCTCGCAGGAAGTGAAGGCGAGGAGCGTGAAGCCAAAGGCTCCGATGAGGGTTAACCTTTTCATGAATGTGTTGAGGTTCGAATAAAGCATAAATCTAGCAAATTCATTTCAAACGGCAAAGCTTTGGAGAATTTAGCTATCTCGTTGTTTGTCAGTTCATTGTAAATTTTTACTGGCTAAACGTTAGCGTGGATTTTGTTTTAACCTGGCTTTTTCAGGAACGTTACCCATTCGTCACGAGGGCCCTGGCCATTTAAAAAATACCGATTTTCGTCCTTCCCAAGGCGGCACGCAATGCCATGGCTGAAACCTCTTATGAAAACAAGTATACTTTTATTTTTGTTTATTTGGTCAAGTACCCTGCTTGCCCAATCCTCACCCGTTCCACTTGCTCCTCCAGATATTGAACTGGAAGTCTTCGGCAGCGGTTACAACAGTCCCGTTGATATCGCGAATGCCGGAGATGAACGTTTGTTCATTTTAGAGCAAGACGGCACCATTCGCATCATCGACACCGCGGGTGTGCCTGTTTCTTTGCCCTTTCTGGACATCAATCCCCGCGTTGGGTCTTCGGGCTCGGAGCAGGGCTTGCTCGGTTTGGCCTTTCCTCTGGATTACGCCACGGATGGTCGTTTTTATGTCAACTACACCGGCAATGATGGCGATACCCGCATTTCGCGCTTCAGCGTAACCGCAGACCGCAACGTTGCCGATCCATTATCGGAGGAAGTTCTCCTGCTTATTGATCAGCCTTTTACCAACCACAATGGCGGGTGTGTCCGTTTTGGGCCGGATAGTCTGCTGTACATCGGGCTCGGCGACGGCGGATCCGGCGGCGATCCAGGCGACCGCTCACAAACCCCGACCACCCTGCTCGGCAAGATGTTGCGCATCGACGTTCGCACAGCGAGCGGTTACACCATTCCCCCGGACAACCCCTTCGCTACTAACCCCGACACTCTGCCGGAAATTTGGCACATGGGGTTGCGAAACCCCTGGCGCTACCACTTTGACCGCCTCACCGGCGACCTATGGATCGGCGACGTCGGCCAAAACGAATGGGAGGAAATCAACGTTCAACCTGCGTCAAGTCCTGGAGGAGAAAACTGGGGCTGGCGCTGTTACGAAGGCAATGACCCGTTCAACACCAGCGGTTGCAGTCCGGAATCCGCCTATGATCCGCCGCTGTTTGTCTACGACCATATAACTGGCGGTTTTTCTGTTACTGGAGGTACCGTTTACCGGGGAAAAACCCAGCGCAACCTGCAAGGACATTACCTGCTCGCTGACTATGTTACGGGTCGCTGGTGGACGATTCAGCAAGATGTCTGCCATCCCGATACGCTGATCGTTCACCCGCTCGGTGTGGTCCAGTCCCTGATTTCCACCTTTGGCGAGAGTTCCAATGGCGAGTTGTTTTGCGCTAACCTGGCCACTGGCCAGGTATACCGTGTGGTAGAAGCATGCTCCGAAGCTGCATCAGCGTTAACCTTGCAATACGAAGTAGACGGAGGAGCCTGCCTTTACAATGTCTCCATCGTTGGTACACCACCAGGCAGCTATGCCTGGTACGGTGGATTCGAAGATTGTCCTGTTGAGGATGTATTCCTCGGTTCAGCTTCCATCGCTGTTGGCGAAATCAACGAGATCGGAGTCTCCCATGTCTGGCTATCCTACGTTTCTGAATCAGGTTGCCCCGCTATTTTAGGTCCCGTTTCGCTCGGTATTTGTGATGGCATTTCTACCCCTGGCTTTCCCGCCTCCTGGTCCATTTACCCTCAGCCTGCGCAAGAACAATTGTTCACCCGTTTACTCCCGGGGAATGAAGGAGGCACCATGACAGTTTTTGACGCTCAGGGCAGGATAGCAGCATGGCAACCCGTAGCGGGAGCAGGAACCGAACAGGTATTAGCCTGGCAGACGCAAAACTGGTCAGCGGGAATCTACACCATGCTTTGGCAAGGAGCAGACGGTTCCCGGTATGCCCAACCAGCAGTCATCACCCGATAAACCTGCACACTAACTGCCTCCCCTGGCCAAAGCTATTAGGGCAGTCAAGGTGATGAGGCCCATCAAGGCAATGAGGGGTCAGGCCATTGCCGCTGCCTCCGCGGGGGCTGACTCCGCGTAATCGCTCATGGGTGGGCAGGTGCAGACCAGGTTTCGGTCGCCATAGCTGTTGTCAATTCGGGCCACATAGGGCCAGAACTTGCGATCGCGAATCCAGGAAAGTGGCTGCGCGGCCTGGGTCCGGCTGTAGGCGTGGTTCCAGGCATCTGCCGTCACTTCTTCTAAGGTATGTGGGGCGTTTTTGAGCGGGTTATCCAGGGCATCAATGCGGCCATCAGCCACATCCTGAATCTCGGCGCGTATAGCGATCATGGCGTCGCAGAAGCGATCCAATTCCTCTTTTGATTCGCTTTCTGTGGGCTCAATCATGATGGTGCCGGCAACCGGGAAGGACATGGTCGGCGCGTGGAACCCGTAGTCGATCAGGCGCTTGGCCAGGTCTTCGACTTCAACACCCAAAGCTTTGAAGGGGCGGGTATCCAGGATGAATTCATGCGCCACCCGACCGTTCTCTCCGCGGTAGAGCACGGGATAGTAATCGGCTAAGCGACTGGCCAGATAATTGGCATTGAGGATGGCCACGCGGCTTGCGTCGGTGCAACCCTGTCCGCCCAACAAGCGAATGTAGGCGTAGGAGATCAACAGGATCGAGGCACTGCCCCAGGGAGCAGCATTGATCGGACCGATGGCCTTTTCACCGCCCGTGGCTACCAGCGGGTGCCCGGGAAGGTATGGGGCCAGCTTGTCGTTGACGCAGATGGGGCCCATACCGGGACCACCCCCGCCGTGCGGAATGGCGAAAGTTTTGTGCAGGTTCAGGTGGCAGACATCAGCCCCGATATGGGCCGGGCTGGTCAACCCCACCTGGGCATTCATGTTGGCACCATCCATGTACACCAAACCGCCGTTTTCGTGCACGATCTCGCAGATCTCTGCAATCGCCGATTCGTAAACACCGTGCGTGGAGGGATAGGTGACCATTAAGCCGGCGAGCCGATCGCGGTGAGCGATAGCCTTGGCGCGGAGGTCATCCACCTCAATGTTGCCGAGTTCATCGCAGGAAACCACCACCACTTCTAACCCTGCCATCACTGCACTTGCTGGATTGGTACCATGGGCCGATGAGGGAATAAGCACGATCGTCCGGTGCTGATCGCCCCGGTCCTGGTGGTAGGCCCGGATGACCATCAACCCCGCATACTCGCCCTGGGCACCTGAATTCGGTTGCAGGGAACAGGCGCTGAATCGCGTGATTTCGCAGAGGTAATTTTCAAGGGCCAGGATCATCTGGCGATAGCCTGCCGTTTGCGATTCCGGAGCAAAAGGATGAATTCCGCCAAACTCCGGCCAACTGACGGGTTCCAATTCCACCGCTGAATTGAGTTTCATGGTGCAGGAACCCAGCGCAATCATGCTGTGTGCAAGCGAAAGATCCCGGTTCTCGAGCCGCTTGATGTAGCGCATCATTTCCGTTTCAGAATGGTAGCTGGAAAATACCGGATGCGTCAAAAATCGGCTCTCCCGGGTCAGTTTGACCAGCACTCGGGCGGCAACAGGAACGGAGGCAAGCACAGGCTCGGCATCGCGCTGTCGGGCGTTGTGAAACAACCGAACAATTTCGCCCAAATCGGCCTCTGTGACCGCTTCGTTTAGGCTGATGCCGACATCGCCATCGTCAAAATAGCGGAAGTTAATGTGTGCCTCTTCAGCGCGTTCAGCCAGCGTTTCCAAGTCTTTGCCCGCGCGCCCAGGACCAATGCGAAGCGTGTCAAAATATGCGGTATTGCGCTGTTCAAAACCCATAGCCGTGAGCGAGGCCTCAAGCCGGATGGCGGCTTCGTGAACCTTTCCCGCGATGCTGCGGATGCCGTGCTCGCCGTGGTAGGCGGCGTACAAACCGCTCATGATCGCCAACAAAGCCTGCGCCGTGCAAATGTTAGACGTGGCTTTTTCGCGGCGAATGTGCTGTTCGCGGGTTTGCAACGCCATGCGCAAGGCAGCTTTGCCGTGGCGGTCTACAGAAACGCCTATGATCCTGCCTGGAAGCAAGCGTTTGAAGGTGGATGTCGTGGCGAAAAAGGCCGCATGTGGTCCACCAAACCCCATAGGAACGCCAAAGCGCTGAGCACTTCCCAAAGCGACATCTGCACCAAGTTCACCGGGTGCTTTAAGCAGCGCGAGGGCCAGTAAATCGCAAGCCATGGCGGCAAAAGCGCCAACTTCGTGGGCTTTATTGATCAAGGCTTGAGGATCGCGGATCTGGCCGTCCTGGCCGGGGTATTGCAGAAGCACGCCAAACGAATGGGCATCCGGGGCAATCTGCGCTAAAGCGGCCACCTTAACCTCAATGCCCAGCGGTTCTGCACGGGTGCGCACTACCTCGATGGTTTGCGGCAAGCAATGGTCTTCTACCCAAAAAATGGTCCGCTCTACCTTGCGTTTGTTGGCTTCGTGGAAGAACATCAGCATCGCTTCAGCAGCGGCTGTGCCTTCATCCAAAAGCGAAGCATTGGCAATCTCCATGCCGGTCAAATCGGAGATGGCCGTTTGAAAATTGAGGAGTGCCTCCAACCTGCCTTGGGCAATCTCAGCCTGGTATGGAGTGTACTGGGTATACCACCCCGGGTTTTCAAGTACATTTCTGCGGATAACCGCCGGGACTACGGTAGGGTGATATCCCAGCCCTATATAGCTCTTGGCCACGTGGTTCATAGACGCAACCTGACGAATATGAGCAAGGTATTCATGCTCCGGTAGCGGGGCAGGCAGCTCCAGGGGACGCCTCAGGCGGATGGCCGGGGGAACCGTCTGATCCATGAGTTCTTCTAAACTGCCAACACCAATCTGCCGCAGCATGGCAGCTTGATCAACGTCTCGGGGGCCAAGGTGACGAGCAGCGAAAAGATCCGTTTGCGGAAGTGGCATGAAAGGTAGAATTGAGGCCGTAAAATTACGCTACACCAGCGGTTGTTCGGACGGCCTGAAGTATTCTCCAAAGCTGATGTGGACAATCGGTTGTACCTCGAAAAAGACCGGATTGCGGTCATTAGAACATAGCTATATCTATCTTTTTGGTCGTTTCGTCGTTTTTTGCAGTGTTTCCCTTTCCACCGTTGCTTTCAGCCAGGCAATGTTGGCGATTTCCTTGCAGGAATCAATCTGTTGGGCAAGGTCGTCCAGGCTCACGTTTCGGCCGCGCTTGTAGCGCAGCAGGGTAGCGGTGAAGCGCACCAAATTGCCGTAAACTGTCCGCTGGTATTCCGATATAGAACGGTTGCGTTTCAGGTACACTTTAAACGCCTCAATCAGCGATTGCAAACTGTCCCATTCGCCGGTTTGGTAATATGTTTTCAGCAACAGCGCCTTGGAATCCAGGTGATAATACACATCGGTGAATTCCACTTCCTGCAGCAGGCTCAAGGTCCGGTCAAAATTGCCCAGGTGAAATTCCAGGTTGGCCTGGTTAAAGGAGCGCACGTTGTCCCGGTGTTCCGGGGCCAGCCTATCGCTGTATTGCTCCATGAACTGTTTGGTCCAGTCGAATTCTTCCAGCCGCAGCCCGAGCGACACCAGGTTTTTAAAGTCCCATTGCGTCAGCTTTCCCTCGCGAAAAAGGATGCCGCCGCTGAGCATTAGCTGGTAGAAATCAAAGAGTTTGCGTGTGTAGGCAACGTGTCCCTTATTGATTTTGATGATGCAATAGTTCTTGGCATAAACATACATATCAAAAACTTCCTGTGGTTTGAATAAGGCGCGGTGCTCCTCTAACAACCGCAACAGCCGCTCGTAATGTTCGGGCTCATCCGGTTCCCGCAGTGTGCGCAGAATTTGGTGGTAAATAGCAATGACCGGGTGTTGCTCCAAATTCCTATTTCGGAGGAAATGTTGAATTTCATCGAGCAAGAACAGGTCGTAGGCCACATTCACTACCCCTTTGTTGTTCAGGATTTCGCAACTGTAACGAAGCTTGTTGGCCAGAAAGTAAACGTCCAGAGAATCCACCACCTTTTGCAAGTTGGTTTCGGTCTGGCGGCTTTTTCGGGTACTGTTGAATTGAAAGCGGGCTTCTTCTTTAAAAAAGACCATGCTCTGGTACTCCGCATCGCGATAGGGGTGATCTTCCAACCTTTTTTCCATCAACTGGAAAGCGGCGTTGAAGTATTTGTCCAGCTTGCGTTGCTGGTAACTTTTTAAAAGCAACCGATCGTGTTGAAACTCTTCGTCGCGGAAGGCAGTCCAAACCAAAAACTCTTCCAGCACTTTGGCCAGGTCGCTGAGCAGGTAGCGCAGTTTTTTGTCGTCAAACGCTTCGCCGGGAAAGAGCTTAGGATAAAAGTGCTCCCTATCCAAGGCAGCAGCATCCAAATTATTGCGATAGGGAAGGAGCAGGTTGAAGAATTCGGCCACCTTTTCGTTGCGGTTCAACGCGGGGGAAGCCAGATAATCGGCCAACTTTTTCCATTCGCCGGTCGCGAAGGTCTGAAGGATTTGAAAGGGTTTGCTGGATTGCAAGCACTGCGGTTATTGCCCAAACGTACACATTTAGTGATTCGAAGCAGAAGAGACCCGTCACGATTTTATCGGCAAATGCCAAAAATGAGTTAAAAAATTGTCATCTAAAGTTTTGATAATCAATGCTATATTGTCAGCTTTCTCCCTTATAGTCGTCAAACGGCCTCCGGCAAATCGCTAAATTTGTTTCCGCAATGGTTAGAACTGGCTTGAGATTTGCTCTATCTTAGGCTGGAGGAAACTTTTTCCGACCGGAATTTGTCTATCTTCCTAAGAGCTATGTCGGTTTCCTCTTTAAATGATTGCCCTATGAACGCATTTTTCCGCTTCTTGTTTGCCCTGATTGCCGTGTTGGCTTTAGGCCTCGGCAGTGCACAGGCGCAAATCGAACAGCGTTCCAGAGATGACGATGGTGGGCGGCCTGAAGAAGACAACATTTCCGGTTCCCGCGACGATCCGTCGTTGCTTCAATTTGCTACCACGCTTGGGGGAAGTTCCTCAGAGGGCGGAGGCGAAGCCGATGAAATCGAAACGTCAACTCATGCTAGCCCCAATCGCTTAGCTACCGGGCGTGAAAAACCGTTGCTCACCGCGGATGTTTTCCCCAACCCGGCCTCCGACTTCCTGCAAATCAATCTCGGTGCAGAAACCGAGGTTATTCTTACTCTGCACAACCTGGTTGGTAAAGAAGTTTACCGCTTCGCAGGCAAGCTCAAATCCCACCGAATTGAACTAGACGTGTTCAATCCTGGCATCTACTTCGTAACGGCCTTCACCGATTCGGAGCGCATCGTTAAAAAGGTAAGGGTAACTCCTTAATTCTGTTGCATGGTTTGCCCGACCCTCGATGCTCAGGCAGCTGAGTAATCAACAAAACACCTTTTATAGTTCGTCTTTTCCAGCCGCACCTACTCAGGAGCGGCTGTTTTTTTGCGCTAATTCAAAGGATTTTGATCCGGGCAACGTGGCAAAGTCCTTTTTCTGTCACGAAAATAGAAGCTGTGGCGAGGCGGTTTGCAACAGCCATTGATCTTCTAAGAGCGTTTTTGGCTCGTTTTATCCAATTGTGCGGATGCAGCAGGCCGTGGCAATCTTCGGCAAAGGCTGTAATCTGTCTTTTTTCAACCATGAATTGTCGGATAGTTTAGAAGCATCAATCAATTCCTGGCCATGAAAAAGATCCTTCTTTCCTCCGCCTTTCCGGTTATCCTCTTCCTGCACGTCGGGGTTAAGGTCTTCTTCCCGGGCTTGTTTGCCTATGGAAGCAGTGAACAAGCCCCTGCCACTAGGCTTACCAGCGCCGCCCTTCACCCGACTGAAATCATTGCCCTGGCGCAGGACGCCTTGGCAACGGACCCTTTTCGAGCCTCCATTCCGGGATCCGCGCTATCAAGCGAATCTCCGATACCCACCCAACCTTGATGGTTGTTCAGTCAGGAAACCGGCCCACCACGGCCGGTTTCTTTTTTTTTAGCATGGCGAGTTTGTAGTGCCAGGCTGGCAAGATCTTACCAAAAGAAGCCGCGGCCGCCAAAGCCCGGATTTCGCGTATTTTAGCCGCAGTGTTTCGGACCCTCAGCATTGCTCTGCTGCTCCTGTTCAGCGCGTCGCTGGCTGGACAAACTAACCGTTCCAGCCTGATTCAATTCAGTGGGGTGGTCATGTCGTCTGACAGCCTTCGCGCTATTCCTTATGTCACCGTTTACAACCTTCGCAACGGGCGAGGCAGCATTACCAATTTTCAAGGTTTTTTCTCGCTGGTTGCCGAACCTGGCGACACCATTCAGTTTTCGTGTGTAGGATTCAAAACCCGCGGGTACCGCATTCCCGGAAACCTGGAGGCCAATCGCTATTCCATCGTACAGCTGCTCACCACGGATACCATTCACCTGGCGGCAACCATCATTTATCCCTGGCCCACAAGGGAGGAATTCAAAGACGCTTTTCTGGCGCTAGAAGTGCCTGATGATTACATGGATCGGGCGCGGGCCAACCTGGAGCGGGAGCGACTCCGTGAAATGGGGCTCATGTTGCCCATGGATGGCAACGAAGCGAACGACTTCTTTTTTCGGCAGGAGGCGCGCAAATACTACTGGGCTGGCCAGCCTCCGCCCATTCAACTGTTTAACGTTTTTGCCTGGCAAGAATTCATCCAGGCCTGGAAGCGCGGCGACTTTAAAAAGGTCCGATAGCGGCTAAACCTTGCGCCTGGTTCCTGAATCGCTGGCTTTTCGCATCAGGTTTTGACGTTGTTTGAGCCTTGCTTAAGGCCCCCTTCTCGCACCCCTTACCGCCCTCTCACCTCAGCGGGAATTTCATTTTGTAGCGCACGTCCACCTTGCCTTTGCTGATGTCTTCTAATCGGTTTTTTAACAGCCGCTTTTTCAAGGCACCGATTCGGTCGGTGAATAGTTTGCCTTCAATGTGGTCGTATTCGTGTTGAATGATCCGGCCGTTGAGCCCGTCATATTCTTCGGTGTGTTCCACAAAGTCCTCGTCCAAATAGCGAATGCGAATCAGGTCGGGGCGGGACACCTCTGCGCGGATGTCAGGAATGGACAAGCAGCCTTCCTCGTACATCCACGGCGTCCCGTCCTGGTGCAGAATCTCGGCATTAATAAATACTTTTTTAATGCCGCTTTGCGTCATTTCGCGATCCTCATCGTCTTCCAGCTGCACGGAGTCAACTACAAATAAGCGAAAGCTCAACCCAATCTGCGGGGCCGCAAGTCCAACGCCATTCGCATTGTACATGGTGTCCCACATGTTGGCCACAAGCGCGCGGAGCTCCGGGTATTCGCGCGCGATGTCATCTGCCTTGCGGCGCAACACTTGCGTGCCATAGGCAACAATCGGCAAAATCATCGTGCGTGGTTTTCGAGGTATTCCTGCAAAATTAAGGTGGCGCTGACTTCATCCACCAGGTGTTTGTCCCGGCGGGCTTTTTTCCGGACTCCGCTTAGCACCAGTGCCCGCACAGCTTCGCGGGAGCTGAAGCGTTCATCCGCTGTTTCCCGGGGAATGGCCGGCCAGCGCTTGGCGAGTCCGCGAAGGAACACCTCGACGGGCTCCGTGGCATGCGTGGGTTTTCCATCCAGACCGAGCGGGTAGCCCACCAAAAAGAGCGTGACCGGCTCGCGCTTCACGAAATCGGCAATGAAGGTAAAGAGCGCTGGCGTGTTGATGCCAGCCAGACCGGTAGCAATCAGTCGCCCTGGGTCGGTCACGGCAATGCCGGTGCGTTTTGTTCCGTAATCGAAGGCCATAATCCTCCCCATACTGCAAAATTACGCCTTTCCGTTGCAGGCTAAGCAGGGGCCCTTGCCCCGAGGAAAAGCTCCAGCAACACGAAGCCGAAGAAAAGCACCGAGGCCACTCCGTTTGTGGCAAAAAAAGCCAGGTTGACCCTGCTCAGGTCTTCAGGGCGAACCAGGGTGTGCTGGTAAATCAGCAGACCAATGAATACGGCAGTTCCAGCCCAATACCAGCCGCCAAACCCGGCAAAAAGCCCGGCCCCGATCAGGCACAACGCGCTCAACGCATGGAGGCCGGAGCTGACGGTCAATGCGCGTTTTTTGCCCAACCAGGCCGGAATAGATCGGAGCCCGTGTTGGCGGTCAAACTGCTCGTCCTGCAACGCATAGATGATGTCAAACCCGCTGACCCAGGTGAGCACGGCCGCAGAGAAAATCAGGGGAAGGGCGTCAAAATGCCCTGCGACGGCCAGGTAACCCGCGGTCGGCGCGATTGCCAATCCGAGACCGAGGACCAGGTGACAAAGCGGCGTGAAGCGCTTGGTGTAACTGTACCCGAGCACCACCGCCAGCGCCACCGGCGATAGCGCCAGACAAAGCGGATTGATCAGCCCGGCAGCCGCCACAAACAACCCGCAATTTAACAAGACAAAACCCAGGACGCGCTCAGCCCGGATCAGGCCAGCGGGAATCTCCCGGATGGCCGTTCTCGGATTGCCGGCGTCAATGGTCCGATCCGCCCATCGGTTAAAAGCCATTGCGGCATTGCGCGCCGTAATCATGCACACCAGCACCAACCCAAACAGCGACCATTCAAAACCATAGCCATCCCGCTGTACCGCCAGGAAAAACCCAATCAGCGCAAAAGGAAGCGCAAAAATGGTGTGGCTGAATTTGACCAGACTTAAATAAGACTTCATCGGCGTGTGGCTTTTGGTTGCAGAAGCCATGCTTCAAACTCACCCAGGTTCATCGCATTCAACGTGCCGTCTGCAGTGAGCCCACCTTTGCGCGCCGCCAGGACGCCAAAGTGCATGTCCTGCAGGCCGCCCAGAGCGTGGGCATCGGGGTTGATCGAAAGGAGCACCCCCTGCTTTCGTGCCAACGGAATCCAGCTCCAGTCCAGGTCCAGTCGCCATGGATTGGCGTTGATCTCCATCACCACTCCGTGCTCGGCACAGGCCCTGATTATGCGCGCATGGTCAATCGGATAGCCGGGGCGGGAAAGCAGCAGCCGCCCAGTTGGATGGCCCAGCACGGTGGTGTAGGGGTTGGCAATTGCGCGAAGCAGGCGCTCCGTCGCCCGTGTTTCGTCCATTTTTAGCCCGCTGTGCACAGACGCAATGACCAAATCAAATTGCGCCAACACATCGTCCGGATAGTCCAGGCTGCCGTCCCCCAGAATGTCCGACTCAATGGACTTGAAAATCTTAAACGGGGCCAGTTTCTGATTGAGTTGGTCAATTTCGCGACCTTGCGCTTCAACCCTCTCTATGCTCAGTCCTCCCGCGTAAACTGCCGTTCGGCTGTGGTCGCTCATGACCAGGTACTCCAACCCCATGGCAATGCATTGGCGGGCCATTGCCTCAATCGTCGCCCCACCGTCGCTCCAAGTGCTGTGGTTGTGCACGGCTCCGCGCAGGTCGCTGAATTCCAGCAACCGAGGCGTGGTTTCCTTGGTCGCTTGCGCGATCTCGTCCAGCCCTTCGCGCATTTCCGGGGCAATCCAGGACAACCCTGCGCTGGCGTATATGGCTGTTTCGTCTCCGGCAAAAAAGTCAGTTTCCGGGCGAAGGGCTTGCAGGTGCGCTTCGCTGCTGGTGGTTTGAAACCAAACGGCATCGGCATCCTGCTCCCGGGCTACGAGGATGCTCAGCGGAATGCCGTTTTGTGTTTTTCCGGAGATGTGTTGCACCGCAACTTGCCGCTTTTCAACTGCCCCAAACCATAACATTTTATTACTTATGGTTAGGTCCTCAAGCAATCCGGTTTGCTTTAGCAGCGCGAGCAAATCGGTTTTGTCCGGCTCGTCAGGTTTGCCCGGCTCGTCAGGTTTGCCCGGCTCGTCAGGTTGTTGCCCTACAACCAGAAATTCCAGTTGGCTCAAAACAATGGCCCGCCTGCGCAGCGCACCTGTTTCCTCCGCACGTGGGCACAATACCCGCAATGCCTGCAAAAGGGTCTGCGCGGTCTCTTCCATGGTTGCGTAGTGGTACAAGCCGCTTTGGCTTTGCAAAAACTCGATGTTCTCGATTACCTGAGCCTGGGTTTTTGCCCCAAAGCCTTTGAGCATGGACAGCCGATTTTCGCGGCAAGCATAAAGCAGTTCGCCAAGACTTTCCACGTCCAATTCTCGCCAGATGGTGCCTACTTTTTTTGCGCCCAGGCCTTTAATCCGCAGCATCTCCACCACGCCGGCTGGTGTTTTGGCCAGAAGTTCATCCAAGGCCGCGATGCTGCCGCGGTCCAACAATTCAGCTATCTTTGCTTGGATAGCTGCGCCAATGCCAGGGATCGCCCCGCGTTCCGTTTCCGTCATCTGGACCAAGGGTGCATCCAGTTTTTTAAGTCGGAACGCAGCGGTCTCGTATGACTTTGCCTTGAAGGCATTTTCACCGTGCAGTTCCATTAACTGGCCGAGCAATTGAAATGCTGAGGAAATGTCTTTATTTTTAAACATACTGCAACTAATTCCTCTGCGGTGAGCTTTTCCGGAGCATCCCTTCCGCCGCCCTTCAGTCAAAAAACCGCTTATCATGACCATGCAAAGAAACGATGCCACGCTGAATATGGCTTTGAACCTCAAAGCAGGCTTTTTCCTTGCCCTGGCCTGGCTGTGTCCGCAGAACCTCTACAGCCAGTTGAATGATTTTGACCCCTGGATGGAGCGACCTGAATTCCAGATGCCCATAGCCTTAACCAACAACGCAGTAACCAGTGCAAAGGTCGCCGGGCTTTATTATACCTACACGTTCGGGGGCATAGACAGTTCGCTTCGCTGGTCGGGCATTCGCCAGGACGCGTTTCGGTTAAATGTAAACACAGGTTGGACCATCCTGCCTTCCATACCCGATACGTTGGGTAAAATCGCTTCTGCCGCAAGCACCGTTAAGGGAAAAATCTACCTAATCGGTGGGTATCACGTGCTGGAGGACGGTTCAGAAATCAGTTCAAATCGCGTTCATGTTTTTGATCCGGTGAGCAATACCTGGCTTCCGGACGGAGTTCCGGTGCCTGTACCTATTGATGATCATGTTCAAGGGGTATACCGGGATTCCCTTATCTATGTTGTTACCGGCTGGAGCAATACAAGCAGCGTCTCCAACGTGCAGATTTACAATCCTGCTGCGGACACCTGGCAGATCGGTACACCGGTTCCGGCTACCTCACAGTACCGGGCTTTCGGAGCAGCAGGTGGCATTGTAGGGGATAAAATCATCTATGCTGGGGGTGCCCGCATGGGGATCAACTTTCCCATCGCCCCCTACATTCGCTGCGGGGAAATCGATCCTTCCGACCCCACGCAAATTGTCTGGTCCTTCATAGAGGACACGCTGGCTGCGCGGTATCGTGCAGCTCCAATCGTAAACTACGATCGCCCAGATGCATTAAGGCTGGTTGGAGGTTCTTCGGTTACCTACAATTTCGACGCAATCGCCTACGCTGGCAGCGGAATCGTTGAGCCAATCTCTGGAAGCGACGTGGAAGGCAATTGTTTTGGACTCATGATACCTTTTGGCGTTGACGGAAGAATCCCCAACGGTCGCATGGATTACCGCGGCGTTGGGGTTCATCTCACCGATGATCCGTGGGGAGGCGAAGATGCCTGGTTGGACCAAGTGGTTTTGGTTGGCGGTATGGGACCAGGGCGTCAGGTAGACGGAAAAGTCTATACCGCCCGCTCCTACTATGAAGGGTTGGACGCCCCCGAAGAAATCGGAATGTACCTCTATCCAACGCTTACCCCTGGTCCCGTCCAGGTTCGTCTGGATGATCCTTCCCTTTTTGGCCATTGGACGTACCAGATGTTTGATTTGAGCGGACGTGTTGTTGCCCAAGGGCATTGCCATCCACCCGCCCTGCTCGATTTCTCCGATCGGCCAAATGGTTTGTATACCCTTGTTCTGGAACGCGAAAACAACAGGGTGGGTTTAAAAGTGGCGATAGCCCGCTGAAGTCAGCCTGGCACATCCCGCTGACGTCAGCCAAGGCCATGTTGCTGAAATCAGCCAGGGCCATGTTGCTGAAGTCAGCCAAGGCCATGTTGCTGAAATCAGCCAGGGCCATGTTGCTGAAGTCAGCCAGGGCCATTTTGCGTTCTCCATTTATGTCAGGAGTTGGTGGGCTGGAACACGTGCTTGATAAAACGGGCTCATCAACCATGGGCTGAGTTAAAGCGGGTTTAGTTGAGTTAAAGCGGGTTTAGTGATCCCGGGCTCAACAAAACCGAGCTAGAAAAATGGAACCTTCTCTTTTGTTTGAACCTTAACATTGATTTCCCCGCCAAAATTCAATGTTGACAATGAAAACATGGAGAAGATTGAAAATTTAAACGGGTAAGTCAAAGGGAAGCAGCCAGCCCCGGCATCCGAACCACAGTCAGCCCCGGCATCCAAACCACAGCCAGCCCCGGCATCCGAACCACAGCCAGCCCCGGCATCCGAACCACACCCAGCCCCGGCATCCGAACCACAACCAGCCCCGGCATCCAAGCCACTGCCTCGGTGGCCCCAAAAAACAAGCCCCGCTCCGTGGAGCAGGGCTTGGATTAGAAGAAGAGGAAAAGTGCTTGAGAATTGAGCAAAGCTTGAAGAAGCATTGCTACAATGCCAAGCGTTACTCGGCGCTGTCGTCGGCCGTGGCATCAGAAGCAGCTTCGGCTTCGGGGGCAGATGCTTTAGGGGCGGCAGCTTCCGGAGCTGGGGCGGCAGCTTCCGGAGCTGGGGCGGCAGCTTCCGGAGCTGGGGCGGCAGCAGCGGCTACGGGAGCACTTGCTGCAACGGCTGCTTCGGCTTCAATAAAGGGGAGTATCGAAATGAAGTTGCGGTCTTTGCGGCCGCGCTTGAAATCGACGATGCCGTCGGTGAGGGCGAAAATGGTGTGGTCCTTGCCCAAGCCCACGTTCAGGCCGGGGTGGAATTGGGTGCCGCGCTGACGAACGATAATGTTGCCTGCTATGGCCAATTGACCGCCGTAAATTTTAACGCCCAAGCGTTTGCTTTGGCTATCGCGTCCGTTTTTAGTAGAGCCTGCGCCTTTCTTGTGTGCCATGGCGAAAAATCGTCTGAATCGGTGGGAACCGAAAGTGGTCTGGAGGAAATGGAATTAGGAAATGCCGTCGATCTTGATGCGGGTGAAGGCCTGGCGGTGACCGTTTTTGACACGGTAGCCTTTGCGGCGCTTCTTCTTGAAAACAATGACTTTGTCGCCTTTCAGGTGTTCAAGGATAGTAGCAGAAACTTTGGAAGAGGAAAGGGTGGGGGTACCCACAGTGATGTCTGCTCCATCTGCTTTGAGCAGGACTTCGCTGAACTCGACCTTTTGGCCTTCCTCACCTTCGAGCCGGTGCACGAAGATCTCCTGGTCTTTTTCGACCTTGAACTGTTGGCCGGCAATCTCGACAATAACGTACATGGGGAAGGCTGGTTTAATTGGACGTGCAAATTTACGACTTGTTAGCAAAAAGCGGGCAAAACCGAACATTAAATTAACATTCGGATAAACAACCGCTGTAATTCGACCAACAAAGACAAGGTGGGTGGAACCCGGCAAAAATAAAAATCTTTGCACCGAAAGCCTATTCCGGCCTTAAATTTCCTTTCAACCTCTGCTTTTGAGCCTAAAATCCCTTCTTGCCAGGCCTTTTGCTGCTTGGGAAGCCGCCCAAATCCGCCGATGGAGCGCCGATCCCGGCGGCTCACAACGCCGTGTCCTGGAGCAATTGCTGCGCAAAGGAAGCCAAACGCACTTTGGCCGGGAACACCGCCTGGACCAGGTACGCGATGCGGCAGGTTTTCGCCAAGCCATTCCCCTGAAGGATTACGAACAGTTCAAGCCCTGGATCGAGCGCGTTAAAAGCGGGGAATCAGACGTGCTCTGGCCTGGAAAACCGGCCTATTTCGCCAAAACTTCCGGCACCACGTCGGGCACCAAGTACATTCCACTGACCCCGGACTCCATTCCCAACCACATCAACACGGCTCGGGCGGCGCTGACCAGCTACATCCATTCCACGGGCCGAACAGCGTTTGTGGATGGCAAAATGATCTTCCTTCAGGGCAGCCCGGTGCTGACCCGCACAGGCGGCATTCCCACGGGAAGGCTTTCCGGCCTCGTGTATCACCACGTTCCTGCCTATCTGCTGCGCAACCGCATGCCGACCTACGAAACCAACTGCATCGAGGATTGGGAGGAAAAAATTGACGCAATTTGCCGCGAGACATCGCGCGAACGGATGACCCTCATTAGCGGCATCCCGCCTTGGGTCATCATGTATTTCGAAAGGCTTCTTGCCCTGAACAAGGTGGAAACGATCCGCGACCTTTTCCCCGATTTCTCGCTTTTCGTGCACGGGGGAGTCAATTTTCAGCCTTATGCTGCCCGCCTGCAAGAACTGATCGGTGGACCGGTCGATACCCTGGAAACTTACCCGGCTTCTGAGGGCTTTATAGCTTTTCAGGACAGCCTTGACGCGGAAGGGCTGCTGCTTAATGTGGCGTCCGGCATCTGGTTTGAGTTCATTCCTATGGACCACTACCAAGAGCCGAATCCCCCCCGCCTGACTGTAGAAGAAGTTGAAATAGGGGTGCAGTATGCGCTGATTGTCAACAACAACGCAGGACTTTGGGGCTACCGCTTGGGCGACACCATTCGCTTCACCTCCCTGCGCCCGGCGCGCATTGTAGTCACCGGAAGAACGGCGCATTTTCTCTCGGCATTTGGCGAACATGTCATCGCAGAAGAGGTGGAAGGGGCTATGCAGATGCTGCGCGAGCAACTCGGTTTAGAGGTGGTGGAATTCACGGTAGCCCCGCGAATGGGCAACGGGCAAACCATGCCCCGGCACGAATGGTACGTGGAGTTTAGCCGACCCCCGGTTTCTCTGTCCAAAGCAGCTGGCTTGCTGGACACTGCCATGCAAGCCCGGAACACTTATTACAAAGACCTGATTACAGGGTCCATTCTGGCTCCTCTCGCCATTTTTCCGGTCCGGCCGGGCGGTTTTCGCGATTACCAGCGGTCGGTCGGCAAACTCGGCGGCCAGAACAAAGTAGCCCGCCTGGCCAACAACCGAAACATCGCCGATGCTTTGCAACCCTACCTTGAGGCAACCTTAACCTGACCTTAACCACTGGCTAAAACAGCTTAAGCCCGGGGACCTGAAATAAACCGTATTTTTGCCCCCATATTCCTTCGAAACCGGCCCTGCTGCAAGCATGCCGGCACACCCTGGACCTCCACAATCGCTCGATCTGAATGAATCCATTGCAAGTGCTTATTATGGCCGGACAGTTGATCCTGGCCTTGTCTATCCTGGTAACCATTCACGAGCTCGGCCACTTTCTGGCAGCTCGCGCTTTTGGCATTCGGGTAGAGAAATTCTTCGTCTTTTTTGACTTTGGCGGGTACAAACTGTTCAGTATCAAGCGCGGCGACACCGAATACGGGCTGGGCTGGTTCCCCTTGGGCGGTTACGTCAAGATAGCCGGAATGATTGACGAAAGCCTGGATAAAGAGCAGCTCAAACGCGAGCCCGAGTCCTGGGAGTTTCGCTCCAAACCCAACTGGCAGAAATTCATCGTCATGGTGGCGGGAGTGGTTATGAACTTCATTCTGGGTATCGCGCTTTACGCGTTTTATCTGGGTCAGTATCAGAAGTCGTACATCCCTCAGGCTGAGTTCAACAAAGAAGGCATCTACGCCTATGAAACCGCCCGGGAGTACGGTTTCCAGACAGGCGATAAACTCGTCTCGGTTAACGGCAAAACCTACGACCGCTTCGAGGACTACATGGCTAACTTCCGCATCTTTTTCGGGGGCGAAATGATGGTCGACCGCAACGGCCAGTTGATCACCATCCAGATTCCGTCCTCGCACTTTAACCGGGTTCGCGAAGGAATGACCGGGTTTCTGGAGATGCGGAACGACGTATTGGTTGACTCCATCCTTGGACCTGATCTGAGCCCGGCTGCCCGGGCTGGAGTGCAGCAAGGTGACCGGATTGCCGGCATCAACGGGGAGCCCCTCTTCGCCTTTGGGCAATTGGTGGAAACTCTTGGTGCCAACAAAGGCGACTCGGTAACCCTGGAACTGGATCGCGACGGGCAAACCCTGGTTGTGCAAACCGCCGTGGATACCGCCGGGCGCATTGGTTTTGTACCGGACATCGTTCTCTTGTACAAGGATTCAACGCAGTACACCACAGCTTCAGCCCTGCGCTATGGAGCCGGTGATGCTTGGAACTGGCTGTATTTCAATGCGCGGGCCATGGGAAAAATCTTTACAGGCGATGTCCCCTTTGCCAAGTCCATCGAAAGCCCGATCGGCATTGCCCGCATTTACGGCCCCACCTGGGACTGGGCCAAGTTCTGGTGGCTGACGGCCATTTTGAGCATGATCCTTGCCTTTATGAACATCCTGCCAATCCCGGCGTTGGACGGCGGCCACATCATGTTCATCTTAATTGAAACCGCCATTGGCCGCAAGCTGCCCGACAGCTTCATGGAAAAAGCGCAGGTCTTTGGTATGGTGGTCATTTTGGGGCTTATGGTGTTCGCTTTTGGCAGCGACATTTTGGAGATTGTTCAAGAGCGCTTTGGCGGAAAATGATGCCCATGCCGCCCATATGCGGCCAGATTCCCGCATCCCGGCTCCTGTTTTGGACGGCGATGCTTCTTGTCGTCTTGATGTCTGGCACCAGGTACTGCGTCGCACAGGGTAACGGAAGCCCTTCGCCCGAGGCACCCGCTGATTCCGGCACTAATTTTTACCAGCCGGAGTACCGCAAGGCACTGATTGTGCCTTTTGACATGACCTATTACCTCAGCGACGCCGACCACGAACTCGCCGAGCGGAACGGCAAAACGCTGGCGCAGGTCCAGCAAGCGTTGCGTTATGGCATGGACGGCAATGTGTCCGCGTCCGTAATGGATTTGTACAGTACACATAGAATTTTATTAGATACATTACCGGACAAGAACCCGGACCTGATGCGGCTTTACGGCGCTGTTCGCTACCGCTACCAGACACCCTTTGGGGTCAAGGCAGCGGCGGAGCAAACCCCTGAAGATCCGAAAGAAGTGGAGCGTCCGGGTGATGCTTTTCGGCGTTTTTGGAAAGATGTCCGGGGGGAGGAAGAGACGCTGCCGCAACGTGACCAGCCTGATCCCTATTTTCAGCAGGGCGCTTTGCGAGGACCGGTCATGGGTCGCAGGACGATGCACGCCGAGTTGCTGGACCCCTCTGTCCTGACTTACTTCTACGACCGCTACGGCACTGACCTATTCGTGTTCCTCAATCAGTTGGAGATCCGGACCAATTACGCGCTGTGCCTGGATCGGGCCACGAATACTTTTGTCCGCGAGATCTCTGTGCACTACAGCATTTACGATGTCAGCGGCAAACTCTTTGCCTCGGATGTAGTCACCGTTACGGTTAGCTCTAACACCAACGACCTTTACGAAGTCATGGCTCGCGCTTTCCCGGTGTTGTCCGCGGCCGTGGTCAGTGGATTGCCCGCTCCGCGATACCTCCGCACGGAGGAATGAACTACCAGCCTGGATTTTTTCTCGCTTGTGTGTAATTTTCCTGGCTAGCCGGGCACTGGATTATTCGCAACAATGCCGCTTTGTCTTATCTTTGTGCTCCCGCGGCAATTCGTCCCCGAAGCGCCCGATTTGTTCTTTTGATTTGCAACCATGCCGAAGTGGCGGAACTGGTAGACGCGCTGGATTCAAAATCCAGTAATGGCAACATTGTGTGGGTTCGAGTCCCACCTTCGGTACAAGCTTTCGCAAAGAACCCGCGCTTCGTCGCGGGTTTTTAAACGCAAGGATTTTGCGGATGAAGTGCAGTGCCTGGCCAACCGAGGTTGCGCGGACTTGCAGACGAATTTCCGCGGATCGGTGGGTTGTGGCCGCAGCTTTTGGGAGGCAACGTGCAAGCGGTTAGGCAAAACCATTAGGATTCCAGAGCGCCATTTATTGTGCTGACTGCTGCTTGGCCTGTTTCTCCCATTCCTTCTTCAATTGCACGGAAATGCTGCGGGGAATTTCTGGCTCCAACTCAGCCATCTGAACTTGCGATTCCCGCAGTTTTTCAGGGTTGTTTCGGTCGAACAGGCTCAAAAAATAGAAACCGAGGTAGCGAAACATCGGTGCGTCATCTTCGGTAATGCGAAGGATCGTTTGGCGGTCAAGCGTGTGGATGGGCAGCCCTTTTTGCTCGGCCTGCATTACCTGAACCAGCGCCATTTCAATCTCTCTTTCTTTGCCTGTCCCGGTTAGGCGCTGGTAGCGTTTGCGGTCAGTGTAGAAAACGCCGGTTCTTTCCGGGATGGTGGTAGCCAAAAAAAGCGCGGCAGAAACCAAACCACCGACCAACACACCAAATGCCCAAAAGGGAGCCAGGATCGGCATTAAGCCTAAACAGAGCCCGGCCAAAGCCAGCGATGCCACTGGGCCAGCCAAAAGGATACGGCCCATTTTGGTTGGAATGTCAAGGCTGTCTGGGGCAGGTGCCGTGGCCGCTACTCCGCCAAACAAGCCCCAATCTTTGTTCCAATAAATTTCAATGCGTCCCTGCTCCTTGCGCCGAAGCCCTAAAAAACCTACCACCAGCATTTCAAACTTAAACCCTTGCACCAAACCGGCAATCAAATGGCCAAGTTCATGCACGGCAAGGGCTGTAAACATGGCGGCGATCAGCAACAAGGCCAGCCAAATGTTAAACTGTTCCGGTTCCGGGACTACCTGATCCAGGAAGGTAGACTTAGCCAGTACGGCCCCAAAAACAGCGCCAAGTCCAGCAAAACCAAGAACGATGAGCAGGATTTTGAGCCCTTTGATTTTGCGTCTTTTGTCGGCCATGTACTGGGTTGCAGTCGCTATTGAGGTGAAAATTTAAGCCAAACAAATAGGGCCTGCACTACCTTTTTAAACCCAAATATGGCCAAGCAACGTTGACCGACCCAGCCCGTCCAAGCCCCCTACAACTGATTCACCTGCGCCGTAACTTTGAACAAAGCGTTCGGTTATGCGAAATGTCTATTTAACTTTATTTGTATTTTTTAGCTGTAACTGGGTTTCTGCCCAAATTGTTCTGAATGAAGCCAGCAACAAGAATTACGGAACCCTGGCTGATGAGGACAATGAATATCCGGATTGGTTGGAACTCTACAATGCGGGAACCAGTGCCGTGAGCCTGAGCGGCTATGCGCTCAGCGATGATGCGGATGAATCAGCTATGTGGACCATGCCAAACCTTGTTCTGGGGGCAGGGGAATTCGCCGTATTCTTTTGCAGCGGCAAAGACCGCTATGCCACCTCGCCGATGACGCATGTGGCCAGCATTTCCAATTACTCTCCCATTGTCAACTGGAACATCCATCCCTTTTCAACCCCGTTTAACTGGGATGGCACTTCCAACCTGCTGATCAACATTTGTGCCTACAGCAGCACCGGATACGTGACCAATTCGGTGCACCGTCAAACCGCGACTTCCTTTGCGTCAACCCAATTTGCCTTTGAGGATGGAAGTGATGCTGCATGCTATGACGTCAGCGGTGTGGGGGCCTTTCAACGACCCAATTTGCGCATTAATGGAGCGATCATTGGCACAGGAACGATATTAAATTCGCCCTTTGATTATCCAGCTCCTTACGGCAATTGGTACTGGGGCGCCCGCCACCAAATGTTGGTGCGCGCATCGGAACTCAGCGCGGCGGGAGTAAGCGCGGGCAATCTTTTTGCGCTGGGCTTAGAGGTGGAATCCACCGATGCGGTGGTTTACACCCTGCTGGACATTCATATCGGCCATGCGCTTGATTCCGAGTTGAGCGGTACGTTTTACCCGGAAGGTGGCTTCGCCAACCACACCAATTTCAAAATTGACAGCGAAGGGGAGGAGGTGTATCTTTTTTCTCCTGGCGGAACGCTCCTGAGCTCCTTGAACGTAAACGCAGAAGCGGTAGCAGCGGCATTGCCCGACGTCAGTGTTGGGTTGTTTCCCGACGCTTCCCCCACCATACGAACTTTTCTGCCAGCTACGCCCGGAGCCAGCAATAACGGCTCGTTTCCCTACAACAGTCAGGCCCTTGCGCCATTAATTTCGGTGGAAGGGGGATTTTTCACCGCGCCCTTTGCCGTCTCGCTCTCTGACCCCAATGACCCGCCGGCCGCGCTTCGCTATACCCTGGACGGCAGCGAGCCCGACGAAAGTTCTGCCCTTTGGGAAGGGACACCGGCATTCATTTATCAGACAGCCGCACTGCGTGCACGAGCCTTTTCGCCCGGAATGTTGCCGAGCCCCGTCAGCAGTACCACGTATTTTCTTAATGTAGATCACCTGACGCCCATCTTATCGGTGATCACGGATAACGACAATTTATACGGTTCTGGCGGCATTTTTGATAACCCTGCCGAAGACTGGTTGCGAGCTGCTCACGTAGAATATTATGATTCTACGGATGCCCATGCCCAAATTTTTTCGCAGCGCGCAGCCATCCGGATGGACGGTGGTTATGGGGGCAGCCGATGGCAGCCGCAGCGCTCGTTTCGGTTAAAAATGGATGATGGCGTCCTCGGCGATGGTCCCATTGTGCACCGCGTCATACCGAACCGCACCACCCGAACCCTTTACAGCGATTTTTACTTGCGAAATGGAAGCAACCAATACCAGGTGCTGCCCTACAAAGACGCCGCCCAGGTTAAAATGATGGGCAAGAATACTCGAAACTATTATTCGGCCTGGCGCCCCATTTCTGTCTACATCAACGGCGGGTATTTTGGGTTGTACGAATTGCGCGAAAAGTTTAACACGGAAATGTTTCAACTCGCCGACGGTGCCGATCCCAACACCGTGGAACTGCTTTCGGTCAGCGCGTTTTACGGGTATGTGTTGCGCGCGGTCGAAGGTTCTGTAGAGTCATTTTACACGTCATATGATGCCTTTAACGCTCTGAACCCGGCCGACAGCAGTTTCTGGGCTTCTGCAGATGCTTATATTGACTTGGATTGGTACTGCGATTACATCATTGCCGAGTCCTGGATGGGCAATGTGGACTGGCCCTACAACAACATCAAGTTGTACCGCTCGGATGCCACCGGAGGAGCCTGGCGCTTCTGTGTTATTGACCTGGAGTTGGCGTTGGCTCCTAATTCCTGGACCGACTGTTACATGGACCACATCGACTTTCTCCAAAACCAGGACCCAAACAATCCTTATGTAAACATCTGGTTGCGCGGCATGCAAAACGATCGCTTTCGCAATTATTTCATCAACCGTTTCGCTGACCAGATGAACAGTGTTTACCGACCTGAACGCCTGGTGGCACTTGAGAATGCCATCTTTGAACAAACTGTAGGGGAGATGCCCAACCAGTTCCAGCGCTGGGGCGATCCATTTAACGTACCTGCGCAGGTCACGCAATTTTACAACAATCACCTGACCTTTCAGGGCGAATTGCTCTGTCGCGGTCCTCAGGTTCGCGATGACATCCAGAATAACCTGGGCCTGCCCCGCCAGGTAGACGTAACCCTGGTTACGGAACCCGCGGAGGCTGGAACCATACGGATAAGTACGTTGGAGCCAGAAAACTACCCCTGGTCTGGTGTGTACTTTGATGGAATCCCAGTAGGCATTGAAGCGGTTGCCGCACCTGGCTTTGCTTTTTCGCACTGGAAGCCCAATCTGCTTTTGGCCGACACACTCTTTCCGCAATTTCTGGATACCCTGACCGCAGAAGAAGTGACCTTTACGGCTGTTTTTCTGGAATTGCCTAATGGTCTTTCTAATCTCCAACCTGAGTTAGGTTTCCGTTTGTATCCTTCACCAGCTACCGCTGTTGTACATGTTCGTGCCCCGGATAATTTGTTTGGGAGCGATTTGCATTGGACGCTGCTGGACCTGCATGGCCGCATTTTACAAGCCGGATCTTTTTCTGCAGGTGGCACAGAATTTTCAATTGATGTTGCAGCGCTGGCGCAAGGTATATATGCAATTCGAATTGAAGAAAAGTCAGGCAGGTTTGAAACGGTGCGTTTTGTCAAGCATTAAGCGCAATTCAGGTGGATCGTATTAAATATTATGCATACCATAAGATTTGTTTTGTTTTATTACGTGTAATTTATTTCAAGTCAAGTATGGGAATTTTGTAACACAATCAGAATTTTTTGCAACTGGAGAATTAGATAGTGGGTTCATCTTTACGATGCAGGCTTATCTGCACCTCATAACCCACTTAACATGAATGATAAGGCTAAAGAGCAACGCGACCAGCAACCTGGCAGCGCTGCAAACGAACATTCAAAAGACCCCAATCGCAAGCAGAATCTGCCCGGCGACCCGAACAAGCCCCAGCATATGCCAGGCGAGCATGGCAACAAGCCGAATGAGCACGAGCAGGGTGAGAGCGACCACGAAAATCAGCGCAACCAGCAAGGCGAACACGGTAACCAAAGCGATCGCAAGCAGCAAGGCGGGCAGCAACCGCAGACAGATCGCTCTCAGAAAGGCGGGCAACACCTGCAGGATGATGGCATGCAAAAGGATGGACAGTCCCACTCGGCCCATCGCGGACAGCAGGCCGGCAAAGGCGCGTACCCGGAAACGGAACAGGAACGCAAGCAGCAGGATGGTCGCAATGGAGACAACTCCATGAAGCACGACGCTGATCATACAAAGAATCAGGGAACTCATGATCAGGATCCCGCTTCAAAAAACAAGGAAAAGGAAGCCAATTCTTCCCTTGGAAAAGATCGGAAGTAACCTTACGATTCACCTGGGCGCACCCGCCCAGGTGGATTTTTTTTTAATCGATTAATAAAGTAAATACCGTGCAAAGTAAAGTAGTCTCAGCCCCAAAGCGTGGAAAGTCTGCAGAAAGCAGTGCTTCCAGTGAAGAGAAGCTGTCCTCCCAACTTATGAGCTTGTTCGAAGCTCAGTTAAAAGATATTTATTGGGCAGAAAAAGCGCTGACTAAAGCCTTACCCAAGATGATCAAGAATGCCACGTCCGAAAAATTGGTTCAGGCATTGACCAGTCATACGGAGGAAACGAAAGAGCAAGTCAATCGGCTCGTTGAGGTTTTTGAGTCTTACAACAAGAAAGCATCAGCCGTAAAGTGCGAAGCAATGGCTGGCTTAATCGAAGAAGCCGAAGAAATCATGTCATCGTGTGAAAAGGGCCCCATGCGCGATGCAGGAATCATTGCCGCTGCTCAGAAAATCGAGCACTATGAAATTGCGAGCTACGGCACGCTTTCACAATTTGCTTCTACACTGGGCTTGAAAGTTGCCGTAAAGTTGTTGGATCAAACCTTGAACGAAGAGAAGGCAGCAGACCAAAAGTTGACGCAAGTTGCCACGAGTGCGATCAACCTTCGGGCTGCCAACGAAAAATCTGCGTAAGGCATAGCCAAGTGCACATCAATCAATTGATAATCTTTTAGGGAGAACAGCAATGCTCTTATCCTGATTGCTCAAATAAAGCTAAGATGAAACTAACATTGATCGCTGCGTCTTTCTTGTTTTTGGCGGCATCTTGCGCATCGACAGCTGAGTTTCCGGTGTCATCGGTGGTGCCAGCCGCAGAAATTTCAGCCACAAAAAAAGTTGACCGGAACAATAACTATGTTATTACCATAAGCGCCAAGAATCTCGCCAACCCGGATCGATTAACTCCGCCCAGGAATACCTACAACGTCTGGTTTGTGTCCAGTTCAGACGAAACGCGAAATGTTGGCCAGCTCAACAGCCGTAATGCCAAATCAGCCAGTTTGGAAGTGGTGTCCCCCTTTGACGTGAGTGTCGTCTTTATCACTGCCGAAAGCGATGGCAACGTCACTTATCCTTTAGGGCAGGAAATATCCCGGACGAAATTCTAGCCTTGACTTTTTAACAACTCTACCAACAACAGGCCCCGGAATGGGGCCTGTTGGCTTGTAGGGTACATCTAAAAAGAATCTCTAAACCATTTGTGAAGCTGAAGGCACTCGAACCCTCGACCTTTGGAGTGCGATTCTAGCGCGCTGGCCAAACCGAGTTACAGCCACAGCTACTATACTGTAGAGAAAATTGCACGAACAGCAACAGCAATTTACCCACAATTCTGGGTTCAATTGAAATGGAGGGAATTGGCTGGACGCAGATTAATGGATGGTTGTTTAATTTGCTGGATAATGGAGCTAACCGATTTGCGCTACATGGTTCTTTACGCTTCTGATATCCTAAGTATCAGTTCGTTTTACCAGGAGGCCTTGGCATTGGGCAAACCGGTGCGAGAGGAGAGGGGACATGTAGGATTCCAGTTGACAGGGCTCTACCTGGGCTTCGAGAAGAGTGACGAACCTGTCCAACGTGGCAACCTCGGTTTTACCCCTTGGTTCACCGTGGGAGACTTGTTTGAGGTTTATGGCCGCTGCAAAATGCTTGGTGCTAAAGTGAGGATGGAACCGGAGCGAAAGGAGCGTGGGGTCATTGTGGCTGCCTTGACGGATCCCATGGGAAATCTATTTGGCCTGCATCAAAATGGAACCTAATCTGTTATCTGTCGGAAAAGAGTTTAAATTGTGAATCAGCGTAACTATTTGTATGCTGGGTAATTGTCTTTAGTACCTATAAAGGCTGTTCATGTTGTTGCTTAAAGTAGACAACTCTGCTCAATTTGGGGATTTTTACCTCCAATTGAAGCGATTCAAATCCCATATTAACCTTCAAATCATTGACACTGCTGACATTCCGTGCATTGTGAATGGTACTTAGTGTATTGAGTACAATAACTATTTGTCAACACCCCGTCACATTTCTTTTCGCTGCCCGTATAAGCCTTTACCTTTGAGCCACAACTAATTAGCTAACGCCATGTCCCGCATTACGATCGTTCTGTTTCACCTTGTCCTAACGGCATCTGTTACTGTTTGGGCGAATAGTGGGCGCCAACTTGCACTGGATGGTCAAGAAACCTATGAAGACCAGGTTGTCTCGGAGGAGACCCTGTTACCAGTTTCCGATGAGTTGCTTAAGTCCGATGGAGCGTCTGCCTCCATCCCTGCGACAAGCCCAGATCAAGGGAGCGCTTTAGCGCCCTCCATATGATGGATTTCTGTTAGCTGTTTTCCTCGTGAGCTTTTGGGAGATGAGAGTGTTGTGCGCTTTATGCACAGCCATTAACTTTGGATAAGTAGGGGAGTGCCCCTTTTGTTTGGCAAGTCTATAGCATCCTTTGAAACGAGCTTCTCTTTTATTCCTTACAGCTGTTTATTTTCTGGCCTTTAGCCAGCCCTTTCTTCCGTTTTTGCAATACGCACTTTATAAGGATTTCATTACCTCGGAATGGTGTGTCAACCGCGAAGTCGCTGGTTCGGATTGCGAAGGGCGTTGTTTCCTAAACAGCGAATTGAGCCGCAGCACAGATCAACACTCAAGCCCCGAAAGCCAATCCGAAGTGCGCTCTTTAGCCCCGCACAACCACAATGCGTCCCAAGTATTTCCTCCCCAGTCTGTTCTGTACTGGGTAGAGGCCATCGCTTTTGTTGACTATTCCCCGCCATTTTCGGGATTGATCACCCCACCCCCCCGGGCCTAAGCCGGCCTCGGCTGCTGCTTCGCAGCAGCGAGTGCGGCGGCCCTTTCCCCGTTGCAGCCCTGCAGGTGCGCCTGCGCCAGCCCAACCGGCCAGCCCACGCGCAAGCC
>Ga0163154_10001204_pt1 | contig 40139 bp, 37 predicted proteins | sample OliLakLV19MP9P1_FD_148649 | JGI IMG/M metagenome (GOLD analysis project Ga0163154, IMG submission 148649) | Freshwater microbial mat bacterial communities from Lake Vanda, McMurdo Dry Valleys, Antarctica - Oligotrophic Lake LV.19.MP9.P1 | ecosystem: Environmental > Aquatic > Freshwater > Lake >... | reverse complement strand
GGCTGGGGCGGCGCGGGCACTTGCAGGCCACCACGTGGTGGCTGGTCATGAGCGCCCCGCGCGCCCAGTGAACCGGTGCCCAGGCAGATCCGGGCAGCCTGGCGTTTGAGCTTGGCCAACTGCGCCCGGGCCTGATCCCGCCTCGCATCGGCGTCATGCGGCGCAGCGCTTGCGGCCTGAGGGCCGGCAGCGAGTTGCCCCTCCACGTCCTGCAAGGTGCTCAGCGCCTGTACGCAACCGGCCGATTGCAGCGGGTCTGAGGGCTGGGCCCAGGCCGGGCCGAGACAGCACGCCACCAGCAGGGCCCAACAAGCTGCTGTCGTGGAACTGCGCATGGCGGTCAGACCGCGCTTGCCGCCCTTGGTTCACTTCCGGCGCCGAACTGGTAGATGCCGACTTTCAAATTCAGTGGCCACCACCGGGTGATCCACCGGGTGATCCACCGGGTGATCCACCGCGTGATCGTCAGCCCCGCAACCCAGGTGGCCCCGCACACGAGCCGCCACACAGTTGCGGGATGGCCGCATGGGCTACAGGCAGTAACATGATCTTCCCGCGACAGGATCACCCCTGCAGCACTGGACATTTCGCCAGGGTTCAGCAGGCCGCGCGGTCGAACATGCAGCAGCTGCTTCCCTGGATACTGGCGTCGATTTCTTTGGCTCTGCTGCTGGGCGCCGCCGTGCTCACGGTGCTGACCCGCCGCGGCAACAAGAAGTTGCCCCTGCCCACCGAATGGACACTCACCGCGCGGCCGGTGTTCAGCAGCGAGGAGCGAAGGGTCTACCGCCAGTTGCGTGAGGCGCTGCCGCACCACGTGGTGCTGTCCAAATTGCCGCTGGTGCGCTTTTCTCAGCCCACCGACCCCAGCGAAGTGCGTTATTGGTTCGACCTGCTGGGTGCCAGCCACGTGAGTTTTGCCATCTGCAGCACCAACGGGCGTGTGCTGGCGGCCATCGACCTGGAATCCGACCGCGGCAGTTCGCGCCGCTCGCTGCAGATCAAGCAGTCGGTGCTGGCGGCCTGCAAGGTGCGTTACCTGCGCTGTACGGTGGACAAACTGCCTTCGGTGCCTGAACTGCAACTGCTGGTGCCGCAGACCGGGCCAGCCAGCCGCGGCCCGCAGGCTGCACCGGCCGTCAGCGAAGCACGGCACCACCTGGCCAGCACCCTGGCCAGCAAGCGCCGCGAACGCACCACGCTGTGGGCCGATTCGGGCTACCTGCAAGACTCCTTCTTCGGTGCCGACGGCCATGCCGATGGCGCCATCGTCAGTGGCTTTGGCTCGCTGCGCAGCGGTGTCACTGTGCGCGAAGTGCCCATGACGCCAGAAGAAGCCGTGTCCGTGAAGATCGACATTCCGGTGGCCTCGCTGCGCCATTGAGCGGCTACCTCAACCTCGGCCCGCAGCAGGTTCTGGACGCGCTGGATGCCGTGGGCCTGCGCGGCGACGGCCGCATCCTGCAGCTCAACTCCTACGAAAACCGCGTCTTCCAGGTTTTTCTGGAAGACGGCGTGCCGGGCCGGGAAGCCGTGGTCGCCAAGTTTTACCGCCCTGGCCGCTGGAGCGACGCGCAGATCCTTGAAGAACACGCCTTCGCGCTGGAACTGGCGGCTGCCGAGGTGCCCGTCGTGCCGCCGCTGGTGCTGCACGCCGCGCCCGATGCACCAGGACTGACGCTGCACGGCGACCCGCCCACGCTGGCCTGTCTGCAGACCAGCGAAGGCCCCCATCGCTACACAGCCGCCGCGCGCTGCGCCGGGCGCGAACCTGAACTCGAAGACCCGGCCGCGTTGCGACAGCTGGGCCGTTTCATCGGCCGCCTGCACATGGTGGGCCGGCGCCAGGCCTTTGTGCACCGCCACCATCTGAACGCCCGCGCCGACGGCCGTGGCGCGCTGAAGCTGCTGCTGGACGGCGCCTTCGTGCCCGACACCCAGGCGGCCACCTGGCAAGACGCCTGCGAACGGGCGCTGGGCGCCGTCGAAGCCGCCTTCGATGCCGTGGCCCCGCTGAACACGCTGCGCCTGCACGGCGACTGCCATCTGGGCAACGTCCTGTGGCGTGACGGTGCGCCGCACGTCGTCGACCTGGACGACGCCATGCAGGGCCCGGCGGTGCAGGACCTGTGGATGCTGGTCTCGGGCGACCACACCACCATGGCGCAGCAGCTGAACCACCTGCTGGAAGGCTACGAGCAGTTCTGCGACTTCGACGACCGCGAGCGCATGCTCATCGAGCCGCTGCGCACGCTGCGCATGGTGCGCCACAGCGCCTGGCTGGCGGCGCGCTGGACCGACCCCACCTTCCCGCTGAACTTTCCCTTCTTCGGCAGCGCCGCCTACTGGAGCCAGCAGACGGCGCAGCTGCGTGAGCAGCTCGAAGTCATGACCTCATGAGGTCGTGACTTCGTGCGGTCAGAAGGTCAGAAGGTAAGAAGGTAAGAAGGTCAGAAGGTCACGCAGTCAGCAAGTTGTTGACCCGCCGCACATAACCCGCCGGGTCTTCCAGCTGCCCACCTTCGGCCAGCAAGGCCTGGTCGAACAGGATGTGCGCCAGATCGTCGAATCGCTCGGCGCCAGCGGCCGAATCCAGCCGCTTCAGCAGCGCATGTTCGGGGTTCACTTCCAGGATCGGCAGGCTCTTGGGGGCGTCCTGGCCGGCCTGCTTGAGCATGCGCGCCAGGTGGCCGCTCATGTCGCCGTCGTCGGCCACCACGCAGGCCGGTGAATCGACCAGGCGCGTGGTGGTGCGCACGTCCTTGGCGCGGTCCTTCAGCGCGGCCTTCAGCTTGTCCAGCAGCGGCTTGAGCGCTTCGGCGGTGGCCTCGGCGGCCTTCTTTTCTTCTTCGTCCTGCAAGTTGCCCAGGTCGATGCCGCCCTTGGCCACGCTGGTCAGCGGCTTGCCGTCAAATTCGTACAGGTGGCTCAGCATCCACTCGTCCACGCGGTCGGTGAGCAGCAGCACCTCGATGCCCTTCTTGCGGAAGATTTCCAGCTGCGGGCTGTTCTTGGCCGTGGTCAGGTTGTCGGCGGTCACGTAGTAGATGGCGTCCTGGCCTTCCTTGACGCGGCCAACGTAGTCCTCGAAGCCGACACCGCTGTCGACGTGCGTGGACGCGAATCGGTACAGCTTGGCCAGGCGTTCGCGGTTGGCGTGGTCTTCGCCGATGCCTTCTTTCAGCACGCTGCCGAACTGTTCCCAGAACGCGGCGTACTTGTCCTTCTGATTCTCGGCCACGTCTTCCAGCATCGACAGCACCTTCTTCGTGCTGCCCTCGCGGATGGCCTTCACGTCGCGGCTTTCCTGCAGCAGCTCGCGGCTCACGTTCAGCGGCAGGTCGGCGCTGTCGATCACGCCCTTGACGAAGCGCAGGTACACCGGCAACAGCGCTTCGGCGTCGTCCATGATGAACACACGTTTCACATACAGCTTCACACCGCCGCGCTTGTCGCGGTTCCACAGGTCGAAGGGCGCCTTGGCCGGCACGTACAGCAGCTGCGTGTACTCGGTGCGGCCTTCCACGCGGTTGTGCGTGTAGGCCAGCGGCGCTTCCTGGTCGTAGCTGATCTGCTTGTAGAAGTCCTGGTACTGCTGGTCGGTGATGTCGCTCTTGCTGCGGGTCCACAGCGCGGCGGCCTTGTTCACCGGCTCCCACTCGTCGCTGGTGACCTGTTCGTTCTTTTCGCTGTCCCAGGTCTGCTTCTGCATCAGCACCGGCAGGCTGATGTGGTCGCTGTACTTGCTGATGATCGACTTCAGCTTCCAGGTCGACAGGAATTCTTCTTCGCCGTCGCGCAGGTGCAGGATGACGTCGGTGCCGCGCTGCGCGCGTTCGATGGTTTCCACCTCGAAGTCGCCCGTGCCCTCGCTGCTCCAGCGCACGCCCTCAGAAGCGGCAGCGCCGGCGCGACGCGTTTCCACCGTCAGGCGGTCGGCCACGATGAAGCCGCTGTAGAAGCCCACGCCAAACTGGCCGATGAGGTTGGCGTCTTTTTTCTTGTCGCCTTCCAGCTTGGCCATGAACTCGCGCGTGCCGCTCTTGGCGATGGTGCCCAGGTGCGTCACCGCCTCATCGGCGCTCATGCCGATGCCGTTGTCGCGGATGGTGATGGTCTTGGCCTTTTCGTCGAACCAGACGCGCACTTCCAGGTTGGGTGTGTCTTCGAACAGCGCGCTGTTGTCCAGCGCCTCGAAGCGCAGCTTGTCGCAGGCGTCGCTGGCGTTGCTGACCAGTTCGCGCAGGAAGATTTCCTTGTTGCTGTACAGGCTGTGGGTGACGAGGTGCAGGATCTGCTTGACCTCGGCCTGGAATGACAGGGTTTGTTTGTCCATGGTCTTCGGTGGCGGTGTGTTCAGGAAGTGGGGCTGACCAGTCCGGGGAAAAACCCGGGGGGTTTACCCTGTGGCGGGGACTTGGGGGCTGGCTGCCCGGTTTCAAGGGGCGGGATTCTGCATCCGCAGCCGGCGCGCCGCTTCTTCGGCCTTGGCGTCGTCGATCTCGCGCACCACGGCGCCCAGGTCCACCGGCTTCACCGGCGCCTTGAACCGGCCCGTCAACACCGTGTCGGTGCGCAGCAGGCCCTTTTCGTACAGCGCCCAGATCTCGGGGCCGTAGGCGGTGGCCAGCAGCGCGGGAGCAGTGCGGCCGAAGAAGTCGCGCAGGTTGTCCACGTCGCGCAGCAGCATGCGCTGTGCATGGTTGTTGCCGGCGGCGTCCACGGCCTGCGGCAGGTCGATGATCACCGGGCCGTCGGCGGCCAGCAGGATGTTGAATTCCGACAGGTCGCCGTGGATGACACCGGCGCACAACATGCGCACCACCTCCTGGATCAACGTGGCGTGGTGGGGCAGCGCTTCGGCCTCGGTGAAGACGCTGTCGTTCAGGCGCGGCGCGGCGTCGCCGTCGGCGGCCGTCACCAGTTCCATCAGCAGCACACCTTCCAGGAAGTTGTGCGGCTTGGGCACCCGCACGCCGGCGCCGGCCAGGCGGTACAGCGCGTCGACCTCGGCACTTTGCCAGGCAGCTTCCTGCGCCTGGCGGCCGAAGCGGGTGCCCTTGGCCATGGCGCGCGCCTGCCGGCTGTTCTTGACCTTTCGGTTTTCGGTGTAGTCCACCGCCTGGCGAAAGCTGCGGTTGTTGGCTTCCTTGTAGATCTTGGCGCAGAGTGTGTCGTCGCCCCGGCGCACCACGTAGACCTCGGCTTCCTTGCCGCTCATCAGCTGTCGCACCACGGTGTCGATCAGGCCCTCGTCGATCAGCACCTGCAGCCGCGGCGGCGCCTTCATGCAGCGTCTTTCAAGCTTGCCTTCAAGACCGCCTTCAAGGTGCCACCGCCACCTGGCCCAGCAGTGCGGCCTCGTTGACGTGCATCGACGGCAGGCCGCCGGTGTGCAGGAACAGCACGCGGCTGCCAGCCTTCAGCGTGCCATCGCGCGCCAGGCCGATGAGCCCTGCCATGGCCTTGCCGGTGTACACCGGGTCCAGCAGCAGGCCTTCGGTGCGCGCCGCCATCTGCACCGCTTCCACCATGCGGGCGTTGGGCAGTGAATATTTGGGCTGCCAGTAGCCGCCCACCGTGTGCACCGCAGCGCGTGGCACCTGCAGGCCCAGGCCCAGCAGGTCGCACACGGCTTGCGCTTCTTTCCACACCAGCGGTTCCTGGTCGGCCGGGTCGCGGCTGACGCCGATGCCGATGATGGACATCTGAATGTGGTTGCCCAGGAAACCCGCCACCAGCCCGCCGTGCGTGCCCGAACTGCCCGAGCCCACCACCAGGGTGTCGAAGTGCAGGCCGCTGTCGAAACACTGCTGCTGCAGCTCTTGTGCGCAGGCCACGTAACCCAACCCGCCCAGCGCGTTGCTGCCACCGCCGGGCACGATGTAGCCGCGGCGGCCCTGCGCGGCCAGTTCGTCGGCCACCGCCTGCATGGCCGCGGCCATGTTGCTGCCAGCGGGCACCACGGTGAGCGCTTCCACGCCCATCAGGCGAAACAGGAAGTGGTTGCCGCTGGCGTCTTCATGAAAGCTGCCGGGCACACGTTCTTCGATCACGAAGCGGCACTGCAAGCCTTCTTTCACGGCCGCAGACAGCGTGATGCGGCAGTGGTTGCTTTGCGGTGCGCCGCAGGTGATGACGGTGTCGGCGCCTTGTGCCAGCGCGTCGGCCATCAGGAATTCGAGCTTGCGGGTTTTGTTGCCGCCCGGGAACAGGCCCAGCAGGTCATCGCGCTTGACCCACAGCTCGGGGCCCTGGCCGCCGGGGCAGGTGGCGGCCAGCGCGGCCGACAGGCGCGGCAGCGGCTCCAGCGGCGTGGCGTAGCTGGTGTAGTGGCGGCGGGGGAATCCGGACAGGTCCATGGGCAATGAATTCGGGGCCTAACAAGGCCCCGGAGTATCAACCCATGCGCCGACCCGGCCAGGCCGGGGCGGGGTCTGCGCTCATTGCGGTTCGATCTTGGCGTCGCGGATGGCCTTGGCCCACTTGGCCGTCTCTGCCTGGTTGCGCTTGCCCAGCGCATCGGGCGTGCCGGGGTCGATGTCGAAGCCGATGGCCTGGAACCGGTCCTGCAGGTCCTTGGACGCGGCCGCGGCGTTGATGGCTGCGTTGAGCCTGGCCACCACGTCGGGCGGCGTGCCGGCGGGGGCGAACACCGCGAAGTAGGCGATCAGCTCGTAATCCTTCAGGCCCAGCGCTTCGTTGACAGTGGGCAACTCGGGCACGGCCGCCGAACGCTTCGTGGACGTCACCGCCAGGCCGCGGATCTTGCCCGCCTTGTGCTGCGGCACCGTCACGCCGAAGTCGGCGCTGAACATGTTCACTTGGCCACCGATGAGGTCGGTCATTGCTGCCGGACCCGCCTTGTAGGGGATGGCGTTCATCTGGATGCCGGCCATGCTGGCCAGCATTTCCGAGCTGACCTGCTGCGAGGTGCTGGCGTAGGCAAAGCTCACCTGGCCGGGCTTGCTCTTGGCCAGGTCGACAAACTCCCTCAGCGTCTTGGCCGCCACGTCGTTGTTCACGGCCACCATCAGCGGCACCGAGCCCAGGAAGCCCACCGGCGTGAAGGCGCTGTCCTGGTCGTAGGGCAGCTTCTTCATCAGGAACTTCAGCGCCGCGTTGGTGCTGTTGGTGCCGACGAGGATGGTGTAGCCGTCATTGGGCGCCTTGGCCACGATGTCGGCTCCCAGCATGCCGCTGGCGCCGGGCCTGTTCTCGATGACGATGGTCTGGCCCAGCGTGACCGCCATCTTGTCGGCAAAGGCGCGGCCGATCTGGTCGGTGGCGCTGCCCGCGGCAAAGGGCACGATGGCGCGGATGGGCTTGTTCGGGTAGGGCTGGGCCTGGGCGGTGCCAGCAAACAGCAGGGCGGCGGCGGTGGTGGCCAGGGCCAGGCGGCGGGTGATCGTGGGCACGGTGGATGTCTCCTCTTGGGGTGGTGATTGATGGGAACCGGAGGCGGATTGTCAGGCCGCCGCCGGGTCGTCGATGGCCAGGTCCAGGATGGCCGCACTGAGTGTCTTGCCATGGGCGTCCAGCGCCAGCGAGCGGGTCACGCCGCCACCCAGTGCATCGTCCATCACGAAGTGCACGGCGCCCAAGTGGGGCAGCAGGAATCTGTGCACGCTGCCTTGCACGATGCCGCGGTAGTGGGCCTGCACCGCATCAACCGTCAGCAGGCGTTCAAGCAGCGGGTAGTGCGCGGGGTCGCGGGCGATGACGCTGAGTGTGGCGCGGTTGCCTTTGTCGCCGCTGCGCGCGATGGCGATGTTCTGCAGCTTCATTTCAAAGATCCAGGATCTGCACGGCGGAGCGTGCGGCTTCACGTGGCACCAGGGCCGAAGCCGCAGCGATCACCTCGCGCACCGACTGCGTCACACCGCCGCCGGCGGCAGGGCCGTTCAGGTACAGCGCCTCCACTTCCTGCCCCAGCCGTTCGGCCTGCGCGCGTGTGCTGCAACGTGCGGCCAGCCGCACACGCACTTCGTAGGGTTCGCGGTCGCTGCCTCGCTCCTTGCCAAGATGCGCGCCGTGCATGGCGTTGACACCGATCAGCTCGGCGCGGTGTTCAAAGCCCGCCCTGCCCAGGCGCTGCAGCCGGTGTTCCAGCAACTGCAAAGCCAACTGCCCACGCGCCACCGCGCCGGGGCCGGCATAGGAGATCTGGCCTTCGCCGATGAAGCCGTCGCGGTAGCCCAGCGTGGCCTTCAGGTGGGTGGGCCGCTGTGTGCCGCTGGCCCCGCGCGCCTGCACACGGTCAGGCCCGACTTCCTGCAACTGCACGCGTGAAAAATCGGCCACCACATCGGGCTGCAGGTAGCGCGCCGGGTCTTCAATTTCGTACAGCAGCTGCGCCGTGCAGGTGAGGCGATCGACACGCCCGCCGGTGCCTTCCAGCTTGGTGATCACGGCCGTGCCGTCGGCCTGCACCTCGGCCAGCGGGAATCCGATGTCGGCCAGGCCCGGCACGTCTAAAAAACCCGGGTCGGCGATGTAGCCGCCGCTGACCTGCGCAGCACATTCCAGCAGGTGACCCACCAGCACACCCTGGCCCAGTTGGGGCCAGTCGTCGGCGCGCCAACCGAAGTGAAACATCAGCGGCGCAAGGAACAGCGCCGGGTCGGCGACACGGCCGGTGATGACCACATCGGCGCCATTGGCCAGCGCCGGCAGCAGGGCATCGGCCCCAAGATAGGCGTTGGCGGAGACCAGGCGGTCGCCCAGGTCAGAAGCCCGCTCGCTGCTGTCCATCAACGGCACGTTGTTGTTGCACACCCAGGCCAGCACGTCGTCGCCAGTGACCACCGCCACCCGCAGCCTGGGCAGGCCCAGCTCGCGCGCCACCGTCAACACCGCGGCACCGGCAGCCTGTGGATTGGCCGCGCCCATGTTGCTGATGACGGTGGTGCCTTGTCGCACGCAGGCTGGCAGCACCGCGCGCATGCGCTCTTCCAGCAGCGGGTCGTAGCCATGCCGCGGCTCGCAGCTGCGCCGCAGTTGCGCCAGCGCAATCGTGCGTTCGGCCAGGCATTCAAAAACCAGTGCGTGCAGCCGGCCGTGTTCGGCCAGGGCCTGTGCGGGGTCGATGCGGTCACCGGCGTAACCGGCGCCGCTGCCGATGCGGTAGGTTTCCATCGGCGCGCAGCATGTCATCGCTGCGCGGCTGCCGCCAGCCCGGTCAACCCGTAGCGCGGGGCGTGCTCGCGCGAGCTGCGCTTCAGCCCCGCCAGCACAACGGGGTGGTCAAAGGCGAGCAGCGGTTGGGCACTCATTGCCCCCTGGCGGGCACAGTGCCGTCATGGGTCAACATCGGCCAGGCGACGCAGAAGTGGAGACTCGCGGTCGATCGATGGTGCGCGCGGCCGAGGTTGCGGAAGATCTGACGCGGCGCCAGTGGCTACAGCAGGAGCCCTTCTGGCCGCGGGTCGGTGCGAAGATTGCTTGCCCCCTATTCACGTTCACATCCCATGCAGAGGTCATCCGTGGCAAAAATCCCCCCAGGTGTCGGCCCGCGTTTTCCGCAGGTGGTTGTGCTGTTCGGCGCCACCGGCGACTTGGCGCGGCGCAAGCTGCTGCCGGGCCTGTACCACCTGGCCACATCGGGCTTCATCCCGGCTTGCCGCATCGTGGGCGTGTCGCTGGATGAGATGGATGCCGATGCCTTTCGCCAGTCCGCCCGCGGCGCCCTGGACGAGTTTGGCAAGCGCACGCCCAACGACGCCCACTGGCAAGCCTTTTCACAAAGCCTGGACTACGTGCCGCTGTCGGCCGGCGCCGACGCGCTGAAGGCCGCGGTGGACCGCGCCGAAGCCAGCCTCGGCGCCGAGTGCAACCGCCTGCACTACCTGAGCGTGCCGCCCAGCGCCGCGCTGTCGGCCGTGCGGCTGCTGGGCCAGGCTGGGCTGGTGGAGCGCAGCCGCATCGTGATGGAAAAACCCTTCGGCACCGACCTGGCCAGCGCGGTGACCTTGAACCGCCACCTGCACGAGGTGTTTGCAGAAGACCAGATCTTCCGCATCGACCACTTTCTGGGCAAGGAACCGGCGCAGAACATCCTGGCCTTCCGTTTTGCCAACGGCCTGTTCGAGCCCATCTGGAACCGCAACTTCATCGACCACGTGCAGATCGACGTGCCCGAAACGCTGGGCCTGGGCCAGCGCAGCGCCTTTTACGAACAGACGGGGGCTTACCGCGACATGGTGGTGACCCACCTGTTCCAGATCCTGGCCTTCATGGCCATGGAGCCGCCCACGGCGCTGGAGCCGGCGCCGATCAGCGAAGAGAAGAACAAGGTCTTCCGCAGCATGCTGCCCATCCAGCCGTCTGACGTGGTGCGCGGGCAATACAACGGCTACCGGCAAGAGCCGGGTGTGGATGCCGAAAGCGAGACCGAAACCTTCATCGCGATGAAGTGTTTCATCGACAACTGGCGCTGGGCCGGCGTGCCCTTTTTCCTGCGCACCGGCAAACGCCTGGCCGAGGGCCAGCGCATCATCAGCATCGCTTTTCGCGAGCCGCCCAAGAGTATGTTCCCGGCCGGTTCCGGCGTCGGCGCGCAGGGCCCCGACCACCTGACCTTCGACCTGGCCGATGCTTCGAAGATGAGCCTGTCCTTCTATGGCAAGCGCCCGGGCCCCGGCATGCGGCTGGACAAGCTGAGCCTGCAGTTTGCGATGCACGACACCGGCATGCAGGACGACGTGCTGGAAGCCTACGAACGGCTGATCCTGGACGCCATGCGGGGCGACCACACGCTGTTCAACACGGCAGAGGGCATCGAAAGGCTGTGGCAGGTGTCGATACCGCTGCTGGAGTCGCCGCCGCCGGTGCGCCTGTACCCGCCGGGCAGTTGGGGGCCGAAGTCCATCCACCAGCTGATCGCACCGCATGCCTGGCGGCTGCCGTTCGAGCGCGCCTGGCGCAACCCCAACAAGGTGGGCAACTGATGCAGGGGACACTGGCATGAACGACACCACGCACGACACCACGCACGACACCACGCACGACAAGACGCACGACAAGACGCACGACACCGTGACCGTGTGGCGCGCCAGCGCCGCAGAAGCCGCAGCCCAGGTGGACGCCCTGGCCGATGTGCTGATCGACTGCGTGCACGGCGGTGCGTCGGTCAGCTTCATGGCGCCGCTGCCGCGTGACAAGGCGCTGGCTTTCTGGCAAGCGGTGGCCGAAGGCGTGGCGCGCGGTGACCGGGCGCTGCTGCTCGCCGCCAACGGCGCCGGCCAGGTGCTGGGCACCGTTCAGCTGGTGCTGGCCCAGCCCGAAAACCAGCCCCACCGCGCCGACGTGGCCAAGATGCTGGTTCACCGCAGCGCGCGACGCCACGGCGTGGCCGCGCGCCTGATGACGGCCGTGGAAGACGTGGCACGCACCGAAAACAAGACCGTGTTGGTGCTGGACACCGTGACCGGTGGTGATGCAGAACGCCTGTACGCCCGCGCCGGCTGGCAGCGCTTGGGCAGCGTGCCCGATTACGCCTTGATGCCCGACGGGGCGTTGTGCGCGACGACGTTCTTCTTCAAGCGGATTTGAGCAGATGCCAGGCGCGGGTTCGGCCGGGGGTTCAGTCGCTGAAGCGCTGAACGGCTTCTTCCAACTCACCCAGCCGGTCTTTGCCAAAGTACATCTCGCCACCCACAAAGAAGGTCGGTGCACCGAAGGCACCGTGGTCGAAGGCGGCCTGGGTGTGGGCCATGAGGCGGGCCTTGACCTCGGGCAATTGCGAGGCCTGCATCAGTGCGTCGGCGTCCAGGCCGGCCTCGGCCAACACGCGGGCCACGGTGGCCGGGTCGTCCATCTTCTGGCCACCTTCCCACATGGCCGCGAACACCGCATCGACGTAGGCCGCAAAGCAGCCCATCGGCTGCGCCGCCACCGCGCCGCGCATGACCTGCAAGGTGTTGACCGGGAAGTGCGGGTTCATCCTGAACTTCAGCAGACCGTGCCGATTGATGAAGCGCTGCATCTCCAAGAGTTCGTAGGCCAGCTTGTTGGGAATCTGCGCATAGGCTTCGATAGGCGACCGGTTGTTGGCCAGCTTGAACAGGCCACCCAGCAGCACCGGTTCGTACTGAAAACGTGCGCCAGTGCGGGCTTCGATGGCCGGCAGCACCTTGTGGCACAGGTAGGCGTTGGGGCTGCCGAAGTCGAACAGGAATTGGACGGTCTTGTTGTCGCTTGGGTTCATGGCTTCACCAGCTTTCCATCCAGGGTCGCAGTTCGGTTTCGTGGGTCCAGGCGTCGCGCGGCTGCTGGTGGATGTGCCAGTAGGCGTCGGCGATGTGCTCCGGGCTCAGGATGCCCAGTTGCTCTTTCAGCGCATAACGCTCGGGGAAGTTGCTGCGGATGAACTCGGTGTCGATGGCGCCGTCGATCACCGGGTGCGCCACGTGGATGCCCTGTGGCCACAGCTCACGCGCCATGCTCTGGGCCAGCGCGCGCAGGGCGTGCTTGGCGCCGGCGAAGGCGGCAAAACCCTCGCGGCCGCGCAGGCTGGCCGTGGCGCCGGTGAAGATGATGGTGCCGCGGCCGCGCGGCAGCATGGCCTTGGTCACTTCGCGGCCCATCAGGAATCCACCGAAGCAGGCCATCTCCCAGACCTTGGTGTACACCCGCGCCGTGGTTTCGGTGATGCCGAAGCGCACGTTGGCGCCGATGTTGAACACCGCCACTTCGATGGGTGCGATCTCGCGTTCGATCTTCTCGACCAGCGCTACCATCTCTTCTTCCTTGCGCGCGTCGCTGCCAAAGCCGCAGGCCTGACCACCTTCGGCGCGGATTTGCTGCAGCAGCGGTTCCAGCTTGTCGGCCGTGCGCCGTGTGACGCAGGCGATGTAGCCCTCGCGCGCAAAGCGCCGCGCGATGGCGCCGCCGGTGGCGTCGCCGGCGCCGATGACCAGGATGGCCTTGCCTGTTTGCATGGGGTCTCCTTGAGGGCCGCTTCGGCCTTGGGGTCGTCTCTGATGCGCAGGCTCCAGCCTAGTCCATCTGCTGGCGCCTATCAGCTGGGCGACAGCCCCGGCCCGTAGTGGTCCAGCTTCAGCTTGCGCAGCAGGGCCACAAAACGCGGCTCGTCGCGCAGGCTCGTCCAGCGGGGGTCGTCCTTCAAGAACACCAGCTGGGTGTCGTGCGCGGCATACGCACGATCCAGCGCGTCCAGCGCCAGCGTGGTTTCGCCGAGTGCGCTGTGCAGCACGGCCAGCGAGATGGGCGGCACAAAACGCTGCTGGGCGCGCTGCAGCAGCTGGTCCAGGATCTGGCGCGCCTCGGCCTGGTGGCCCAGCCGGGCCAGGTGCATGCCCAGCAGGGCCTGCGGCCGGCTGTTGCCGCCGGCTTGCTCTGCCGTCCGCCGCAGCGCCGCCAGGGCAGCATCGGGCTGGCCATCGGCCAGGTGCAGCAAGGCCTGCGTGCGGTGGGCCAGGAAAAAGTCCGGTGCGATGTCGAAGGCCCTTTGCAAACGCAGGCGCGCGGCCTCGCGTTGGCCGCGTGCCAGCAGGTAACCGGCTTCCAGCGTGTTGAGGAAAGCTGACATCGGGTCCAGCTCGCGCGCCAGCCGCAGGTGCTGCATGCCTTCGTCGGGCCGGTCCTGCGTCAACAGCAGCTGCGCCAGTCCGAAGTGCGCCATGGCCACGTTCGGGTTCACCGCCAGCGCGCGGCGAAAGCCGCGTTCTGCGCCCGGCCAGTCGAAATCGAAGAAGTAGAGGCTGAAGCCCTGCTCGGACAGCGCCTCGGCCAGGTCGGGCGCCAGCGCCAGCGCGCGCTGCACGGCCTGTCGCGCAGGCAGGAAGACATCGGTGGCTTGGGCATCGGCCGCCAGCAGGGTTTCACGCAGCGCCTCGGCCAGGCCGACATGGGCCAGCGCATAACCCGGGTCCAGGTCCAGCGCCTGGCGGAACAGCGCGATGCTCTTGCGCAGGCTGTCGCCACGCCGCGGCTGTGCATGCCGCGTGGCGGCCAGGTACAGCTCGTAGGCGTCGGTGTTGCGCGTGCCGCCCAAAGGCTTGTCGGGCAGCCCGGCGGCCACACCGGCAGCGGCCTGCAGGCGCGGCGCCAGGGCTTGCAGCACCCGTGCGGAGATCTTGTCCTGCATGTCGAAGACGCCGGTGAACTGGGCGTCGAAACTGTCGCTCCAGGCCGCGCTGCCGTCGCTGGCACGCAGCAGGCGTGCGCTCACGCGCAGCTGGCTGCCACGCCGCTGCAGCGAGCCGTCGACGATCCAGTCCACGTCCAGGTCGCGAGCGGCGCGCACGGGGTCTTGTTCGGTGTCGGCGTAGCGCCGCACCGAGCCCACCGAGCGCACCACCAGCCCCGGCACCAGCGACAGGCGGGTGATCAGGCTGTCGGCCATGCCGAGCTCCAGCAGTTCGTCGCGGCTTTCGGCGGCCAGAGGCTTGAAGGGCAAGACGGCCAGGGTGGCACGAGCCAGCGGGCTTTCTTCGGCCGGGCCCCATCCACGCAGCCAGAGCACCGTGCCAACCACCGCCGCAGCTGAACCGCCAGCCAGCGCCAGGCGCCGACCCTGGCGCGTTGTGGTGCCGGGGATGACGGGCGCAGCCGGCTCGGCTGTTGTCGTTTCCGGTGCCAGCGGCGGATCGGCGGCGACCGCCGCCGGTAACGGCTGTGCATCATCCAGCAGCGTCACCGGCGCGATGAAACGAAACCCACGCCGCGCAACCGTCTGGATGTAACGGCTGCCGGCAGGTTCGTCGCCCAGCGCGCGACGCAGGCTCGAGACGGTCTGGCTGAGGTTGTTCTCTTCCACCACCAGCCCCGGCCACAGCGTGTGCAGCAACGTTTCTTTGTCCAGCAGCGTGTCGGGGTTGTCGACAAACAGCAGCAGGGCGCTGAACAGGCGCGGCGTCAGGGCCAGTTCGCTGCCGTCGCCGCGCAGCACACGCTGCTGCGAGCGCTGCAGCGTGAAGTCGCCAAAAGCAAGCCTTTCAGACGCGGGCATGGCGCAGCTTCAAGGAAGTTTCAGGAATCGTTCAGGCGCCATTCAAGACGGCGAGGCGGCGCGCGAGCCATTGTGGCGTGCCGGTCTGCGCCCTGCGGCCGACCCCAGCCTGACGGAGCCGCACCCCCCATGAACCTCATCAGCCCCAACCCTTGTTTCCCCCACCGTCCGCGGCGCCAGGTGTTGATATATGCACTTCTCTTGCTGGCCGCCACCCTGCTGGCCGCTTGCGGTGGTGGCGACAAGGTGGCCCTGGACGAAGACGGCTGCGCGCTTACGGCTGATGCCACGCTGGCCACCACTCAGACCGGCCCCTTGTGCCGCGGCAAGGTCAACTTCCACGACCGCCAGCTGGTGGGCCAGGGCGGCAACGGCCGGTCCTGCGCCGACTGCCATTCGCCCAGCGACCGCTTCCAGCTGAGCCCGGCCAAGGCCCAGGCGCGCCTGGCCGCGATGACGGCCACCGGCATCGACGACCCGCTGTTCCGCGCCATCGACGCCGACGACTTCCGCATCCTGGGTGCGGCTGCGCGCGACTTCACCAACCTCACGGTCAACGGCCTGGTGCGTGTGACGATGCCGCTGCCGGCCAACGTGAAACTGCTGGACTGCGGCGCCACGGTGCCGTGCCCGGCCTCGGCGCAGCCCACGGCCGAAACACAAGCCGACATCTGGCGCGCGGTGCCGACCATCCTGGACACCCGCATCACCGGCCCCGACGGCCAGGCGCCGGCCTGGCCGCGCGGGGCCAACCCCAGCGGCGGTTACCAGCTCGACGGCCGCATCGACACCTTGCAGAACCAGGCCCTGAGCGCGCTGCGCAACCATGCCGCCACCACGGCGGACCCGCCGGTGCTGTTCCTGGACGACCTGGCCACCTTCCAGGGTTCGATGTTCTCCAGCCCCAGCGTCAAGCTGCTGGCCGATGCCATGGGCGCCGGCGCTGCGACCTTGCCCGACCCCGACCCGGTGCTCAACAATCTGGAGCTTGTCGGCAAGACCGTGTTCAACAGGGCCTGCGCGCAGTGCCACGGCAATCTGGGCGCGCACCCCAGCGGCAGCGCGCCCATCCGCCAAGGCATCGCCGGCACACCGACGGCGCTGGTGCGCTACCACGACATCATCACCGCCTGCCCGCGCCCGGCGGACACCATGAGCCCGCCGCGTTTTGTGTTTGCTGCGTGCAGCCCGAGCCAGATGCGCAACGTGCGCACCTACCAGATCACCAACAGCGGCGCAGCGCCGTCAGGCACACCTTGTGGCGGTGCGGCGCCGCAGCCGGCCTGCGTGACCCGTGTCACCACCTCGGACCCGGGCCGTTTGTTGATCACCGGCTACCCGGCGGCGGGCGGGCCGGGTGACATCCAGAAAATGGACATTCCCAGCCTGCGCGGCATTGCCCAGACCGCGCCCTACTTTTCCAACAACACGGCTGCCACGCTGGAAGAGATGCTGGAGCACTACAAACAGTTCTTCAAACGGGTGCAGATGCAAAACCCGGCTGCGCCGCTGCTGACCACGCAGCCGGGTGTGACACCGCCGGTCATCGACCGGCCGTTCACCGATGCCGAGACGGCGGCGCTGCTGGCCTATCTGCGCAAGTTGTGATGGCGTGAAGCGGACGTGGGCGCGGCTGCAGGATCGGTTGCAGGTCGGGCCACAGGATCAGGCGCCGGTTCAGTCGCAAAATCAGTCGCAAAATCAGTCGCAAAATCAGTCGCAAAATCAGTCGCCCGTCACACCCTCGTCCTTGTCCACCCGCCGCCACTTGATGATGCAATTCCCGGAAGCTGCCGCCATGCTGAGCCAAGTGGCCTGTGCCTCGTCACCCGTTTCAACCGCACTGCCCGCCGGCAGCGCCGCGGCACTGGCGCCCAGCGGCAAACTGCGCGCCTGCATCAACCTGGGCAACCCGATCCTGGCGCGCAAGGAAGCCACCACCGGCGCCACCACCGACGCCACCCCCGGCGCCGTCAGCGGCGTGTCGGTGGACCTGGCCACCGACCTGGCCCGGCAGTTGGGCCTGCCGCTGGAGCTGATCGTGGTGGATGCGGCGCTGAAGTCGGTGCAGACCGTCGCCAGCGGCGGTGCCGACATCGGCTTTTTTGCCGTCGACCCCGGCCGCGCCGCTGGCGTGAACTTCACCGCGCCTTATGTGTTGATCGAAGGGGCCTACCTCGTGCAGCACAACTCGCCGCTGCAAGACAACGCCGAAGTGGACCGTGCCGGCAACCGCATCATGGTGGGCAAAGGCAGCGCCTACGACCTGTACCTGAGCCGCAACCTCAAGGCCGCCAGCCTGGCCTACGCGCCCACCTCGCCCACGGTGGTGGAACGTTTCCTGGCCGAAGGCGTGGAAGTGGCCGCCGGCGTGAAGCAGCAGTTGCAAGCCGACGCGGCGCGGCTGCCGGGCCTGCGCTTGTTGCCGGGCCACTTCATGGTCATCGAACAGGCCATGGGTCTGCCCACGGGCCGCGGCGAAGCGGCTGCGGCCGCGCTGAAGGCCTTTGTCGAACAAGCCAAGTCCAGCGGCTTTGTGGCCGCAGCGCTGCAAAGGCACAACATCGTCGGAGCATCGGTGGCACCCCCCAGCGTGGGCTGAAGCTTGTGGCGCCGACAAGAGACAGACCGGACAGAGCGGACAGACCGGACAGACCGTGATTCCGCGCCTTGAGCGTGGTGGCGTCCCAACTCGGCAAGTGTCCCCGGCACGTCGATCGCCGATTCAGCCTTTCACCGCACCGGCTGTGAGGCCGGTGATGATTTGCCGCGCTGCGACAAAAGTGAAGATCAGTGGCGGGATCGCGATCAGGCTGCCCATGGCCATGACCTTGCCCCAGTCCACGCCGATGTCTGTAATGAACAGCGAAGCGGCCACCGGCAGCGTGCGTGTCTGGCGATCGGTGAGCACCAGCGCCAGGATGAATTCGTTCCACGCGATGCGGAAGGTGAAGATCGACGCCGCCGCCAGGCCCGGCGCCATCAGTGGCAGCAGCACCTTGGTGAACACGCGCAATGGCCCGCAACCATCGATGGCTGCGGCCTCTTCCAGTTCCACCGGCACCTGCAGCACAAAGCCGTACAGCAGCCAGATCGTGAACGGCAGGTTCACAGCCACGTACAGCAGCACCAGGCCCCACAAGCTGTTGACCAGCTTCCATTCGCTCCAGATCAGGAACACCGGCACCGCCATCACGGCCAGCGGCACGGTGCGCAGCAGCAGCGTGGTGTAGGCAATGGTGGTACGGCCCTTGAAGCGAAAGCGTGCCAACCCATAGGCCGCCATGCAGCCCAGCACCAGCGTGATGACGGTGGAGACCAGGCCCACGAACAGGCTGTTGCCCAGGTAGCGGTCCAGCTTGTCGTCTTGCAGCACCGCGCGGTAGTTCTCCAGCGTGGGCATGAAGATGAAGTTCAGCGGCGAGTCAAAGATGTCGACCTGCTGGCGCAGGCTGGTGGCGAAGATCACCACGATCGGCGCCACGCACAAAAAAGCCAGAACGCACAGCATGCTGTAGTGCGCTGCCACCAGCCCGGGGTGGCGTTTCATGGTGGCTCACCTTTCATGGGGTTGGACAAGCGCAGCGCGCCCCAGCTCAGCGCCGCCACCACCACCAGCAGCAACACGCTCACGGCCGCGGCCACGCCCAGCTGCTGGCCGATAAAGGCGGTTTTGTAGATGTGCAGCGACAGGATTTCGGTGCTGTCACCCGGCCCACCGAAGGTCAGCACGTAGACGACTTCGAGCACGCGGAAGGCGTCGATCAGCCGCATCATCAAAGTGATGGCGATGACGTGCATCACCATCGGCAGCTTGACCCGCATGGTCTGCTGCCACCAGCGCGCACCGTCGATGCGCGCGGCCTCGATCACCGAGCCGTCAATGCCCGCCAGCGCAGCGATCATCATGATGAACACGAAGGGCGTCCACTGCCAGATGTCGGCCACGACGATGGCGATGAAGGCCAGTGTCGGGTCGGCCAGCCAGGTTTGCGGCGACAGGCCCACAGCTTTCAAAACGGCGTTGATGAGCCCGAACTGCGCATCGAACATGTAGCGCCAGGCCAGGCCCACCGCGATGGGCGCAATCATCATCGGCAGGATGAACAGGGTGCGGAAGAACGCCATGCCACGCACCGGGTGTTCCAGCGCCAACGCCAACGCGATGCCCAGCACCATCTCGGCACTGACGCACACGGCCGCGAACAGCAAGGTGGTGAGCAGGCTGCTCCACATGCGCGGGTTGGTGAAGGCCGAGACGAAGTTCTGGGCACCGACCCAGCGCGCGCTGTCCCACGGCGTGCCCAGGGCCCAGTCGTAGCCCGCCAGCTGGAACGCCACCACCACCGGGTACAGGCAGGCCGCCGCCATCACCAGGACGGCGGGGCCGAGGTAGAGCATGGGGACCCAGCGCGGCGTTCTCATCGCGTTGTTGTGGCGTTCAACCGCGGCGCCGGCTCAGACCTTGTAGCCGCTCTCGCGCATGATGGCCGTGACTTGCGGCACCAGGTCATTGAGCGCCTGCTCGGCCGTCTTCTTGCCGGTCAGCGCCTCGCTCAAGCCCACACCCAGCGCCTGGATGTTGATCTTGTCCCAAACCGGGATGATGGGTCGCCAGTCGGGGTTGCTGTACTTCAGCGCCTCGACGAAGGTGATGAACTCGGGGTACTTGCGCACCGCATCGACGTCGCGCAGCGTGCTGTTGCGCATGGGCGCGCCGCCGGCCATCGTGACGGCCTTGTCCTGCGCCTTGCTGGTCAGCCACTGCATCAACAAGAAGCCGGCTTCAGGGTTCTTGGCGTTCTTGGGGATCGCCAGGCCCAGGCCGCCACTTTGCGAGGCCCGCCGCGTTCCCTTGGGGTGCAGGGCCCAGCTGACGTTGCCCACCACCTTGCTCCGGCTCGGATCGTTCACCACCCCGGCGAAGGAGGTGCTGTCCAGGTACATCGCCGCCTGACCCTGCAGGAAGGCCGTGTTGGCCTCGCCCTGGCCGTAGCCGGCGATGCCGGCCGGCCCGGTGGCCACCACCTCTTGCAAAAATTTCAGCGCGTCCACGCCGGCCTTGTCGTTGAAGCGGGCCTTCCATTGATCATCGAACACGCTGCCGCCCAGGGGGTTCAGGTGCAGCAGCCAGGCATGCACCACCTGGTGGCCGGCCTGGCCCCGGCTGGTCAGTGCACCGATGCCCTCCTTGTCTTTCAGGATGCGCAGCAGCTTGCCGAACTCGTCGTAGTTCTCCGGCGGCTTCAGGTTGTGCTTGGCGAAGATGTCACGGCGGTAGGCCAACACGCTGGTCTCGGCGCCATAAGGCAAGCCGTACAGCTTGGCGCCCGGCCCCGCCAGGTAACCCTTGGGCCCACCCACCAGACCCAGGTTTTCCAGGTAGATGGGCACGATGTCCTTCATGTCGTAGGCCGGGTCAGCCAAGGCAGGGTTGGCGAAAAACGGCTCCAGCGGGTGGATCAGGTTCTTGGAAACGTACTCGCTCTTCCACATCACGATGTAGCAGCCCAGGTCGTAGTCGCCACTGGGCTTTGCCATTTCCAGCAATTGCTTGTCCTTCATGCGGCCGATGGCGATCTTGTCGATCTCGACCTTGATGCCGGTCTCCTTGGTGAAGTCCGGCAGCAGCTTCTGCATCGCGTCGTAATGCGGGTGTGCTGGCACGCTGACGACCACCGTCTTGCCGGCGTACTTGGCGTAGCGGTTCTGCGCCTGCGCGCCGCTGAAGGGCAGGCCGGCGCCGAACACCGTGATCGATGAGGCCTTGGTGAAATCTCTGCGGTTCATGGGCTTGTCTCCTGGGTGGTGTTGGAACGGGATGGGTCAGAGGCGCAGCGTTGCGCCGGTGGTGGTGTCGAACAGATGCAGCCGTTCGGCGTCGACGCTCAGCCGCACGGTCTGGTGGATCAGCGAATGGGCGTCTCCTGGCAGAGTGGCCACCAGGCGCAAATCGCCCGCTGCGCCCCCAGCACCAGAACCGACCAGGCGGCCGATGACCTGGCTTTCGGTGCCGAGGTACTCGACCACATCGACCTGCAGCGCCAGCGGGCCGTCGGCGGCAGGCTCAAGGTCTTGCGGACGGATGCCCAGGGTCAGCGCCTGGTCGCCGGGGATGGCGGGGATGGCGGGGATGCCTGAGATGGCGCGCTCGCGCAGCCAGCCCGGCTGGGGCAGCGTGAAGCCGGCGCCGCTGAGCTGCCCCTGGGCGCCAACCCGCGCCGGCAAGAGGTTCATGGTGGGCGTGCCGATGAAGGCAGCAACGAAGACGTTGGCCGGATGGTTGAACACTGCGCCCGGTGTGCCGACCTGCTGGATGCGGCCTTTGTCGAAGATGACGATGCGGTCGGCCAGGGTCATGGCCTCGACCTGGTCGTGCGTGACGTACAGCGTGGTCTTGCCCAGGCGCTCGTGCAGCAAGGCCAGCTCGGCGCGCATGTGGCCACGCAGTTTGGCGTCCAGGTTGGATAGCGGTTCGTCGAACAGGAAGACCTGGGGCTCGCGCACGATGGCGCGGCCGATGGCCACGCGCTGGCGTTGGCCGCCCGACAGTTCCTTGGGCTTGCGGGCCAGCAGGTGTTCGATGTTCAACACCTTGGCGGCCGTGGCCACCTTGGCCTGGATCTCGGCTTTCGGCCGGCCAGCCAGGTCCAGTGCAAACGACATGTTCTGCGCCACGTTCATGTGCGGGTACAGCGCGTAGTTCTGAAACACCATCGCGATGTCGCGCGCCATCGGGTGCGCTTGCGTCACATCCTTGCCGCCGATCAGCACCTGGCCCTCGGTGACGTCTTCCAGCCCGGCCACCATGCGCAGCGTGGTGCTCTTGCCGCAGCCCGATTCCCCCAGCAGCACGACAAATTCGCCGGCGGCGACTGCGAGGTCAAGCTTTTGCACGACGGTGACTTCGCCGAAGCGCTTCACGAGTTGACGGAGTTCGAGGTCGGCCATGGCGTGCAGGCTGTGGAAGCGGTCAGTCCATTGGGCGGTGCACGCCCCAACCGACAGGGCGCAGGCGGTTGCCGGGGTGAGCGGAGTCGGGGCCCCAGATCGCCTGGTAGGTGTCGACGCAGCGGCGCTGACGTTGCCAGCGCAGCGCGAGCACGGCCAGCGCCACCCACCACCCGCACAGCAGCAAGGGCATCCAGCGCGGTGAGTCGGCCACGGCCAGCCCCAGTGCGATGACCACCACGGCCGCGAGCATGGCCAGCCAGCCCAGACCCTTGTGGAAGCGCTCAAAGCGCAATCGATGCGGCGTCATGTCGTAGTGGTCGCCGCGCAAGACCGCGTCCGTCGGGCCGCCCTTGCTGCCCCGTACCAAGCCAGCGGCAATCTGCAACCAGCCCAGCAAAGCCAGCCCCCACCCCGCCCAGCTGTGCGCGGTCGCGGCGGCGGTGGCGCGCTGCCCCTGGTCCCAGGCCAGCAGCACGCCGATCGTCATCGCCGCGATTCCGGCCCACTGCAGAGTGCGGTGCGCATGCCACCAGGCCTTGTTGTCCAGCTCCTGCGGCCACCGTTGGCTGGGCGTCACCTTGAAGTAGCGGGCCACCAGCGCGCCGGCTGGCAACAGCAGGCCCCATCCAAGCACCATCCAGCGAGCGTGCCAGGAAGCCCACGGCGCGATGGTGTGCTCGGCGGCACCCGAGAGCGGCGCCATCAACCAGTCCAGCATGGTCGGTTCCCGTTGCTTGGCGGCAAGGGCCACAGCGTCATGCCGTGGCCCCTTTGGTGTTCAAGACGATGCGGTACAGCGACGAGCTGGCGCAGATGAAGAGTTCGTTGCCGGCCGTGCCGCCAAAGCACAGGTTGCCCACCTTCTCAGGCACCGGAATGCGGCCGATGCGGGTGCCGTCCGGGTGGTAGACCTGCACGCTGTCGGCGCTGCTCGTGTAGACGAAGCCGTTCACGTCGACACGAAAACCGTCGGCCAGACCCGGGTTCACCACGGCGAAGACCCGCGGGCTGGCCAGGTCCTGGCCGTCGGTCACGTCGAAGGCGACGATGTGGTGGTGGCCGCCGCCATCGGTGCACAGCGCGGCCGAGGTGTCGCTCACGTACAGCAGCGATTCATCGGGCGAAAAGGCCAGGCCATTGGGCTCTTCGACAAAGTCGCTGGCGATGCGCAAAGCACCGGTGGCCGGGTCGAAGCGGAAGACATAACAGCGCCCCAGTTCGCTGGGCGCGGCATGGCCTTCGCGGTCGGAGACGATGCCGTAGGGCGGGTCGGTGAACCAGATCGTGCCGTCGCGCTTGACCACCACGTCATTGGGCGAATTCAGGCGGCGCCCCTGGTAGTGGCTGACCACCACCTCGTCCGATAGCGGCAGCATGGCAGCATCGAAGCGCGTGCGCACGATGGCGCGCAGGCCGTGCGAACAATGCAGCAGGGCACCGTCCGCCTCGCGCGCATGGCCGTTGGTGAACTCCACGTCCTCGCGCCACACGGCCATGCCACGCGCAGGCTGCCAGGCCAGCATGCGGTTGTTGGGGATGTCGCTCCACAGCACCGCGCCGGTTTCGCTTAGCCACACCGGCCCCTCGCCCCAGACGGCACCGGTGCACAGGCGCTCCAGTGCCGCCGCGGCATCTGCCACGGGGCTGAAACGGGGGTCGAGAACTTCGATCGTGGGCATGGGGGCCGCCGGCTGCGATTCGGTCCGGAGTTTCACCACCCGAATGGTTACCGGTAACTGGTGTTAACCCAGCCCAAGGGTCGATCAAATTCCCCAATATGATTCCTGCCTTGATCAGCAACTGATCGACCCGGTCGCTATCGGTATCACTTCGTGCCGCCGGCTGGTTACAGAATCGTCCACTTGCCATGACGAAAGAATCGCCTGCTCGATCACCCGGCGCCGCATCGCCTGTCGTCAAGCGGCCTGTGGACCTGCCCTTGCGCAGCGTGACGATGGCCGACGTGGCAGCGCGCGTGGGGGTGTCGAAGATGACGGTCTCGCGCGCGCTCAATCGCGGCGAACACAGCGACCGCAGCACCAGCGAGGCACTGCGCCAACGCATCCTGCATGCGTGCAAGGAGATGGGCTACGTCATCGATCAGACGGCGCGCAGTTTCTCCAGCAAACGATCGGGCTTCGTCGCTGCGTTGATCCCGGCGCTGAACAACTCGAACTTCTCCGACACCGCCCATGGGCTTGTGGCGGCGGTGGAGGCCAGCGGCCTGCAGGTGCTGCTGGGTTACACCGACTACGACGTCCACACCGAAGAGCGCCTGCTGCGCGCCATGCTGACGCGGCGCCCCGAAGGTGTGGTCGTCACCGGTGGCAGCCACACCCCGGCAGCGCGCAAGCTGCTCAAGGCCGCGGGTGTGCCGGTGGTCGAGACCTGGGACCTGGTGGCCGACCCGATCGAGCACACGGTGGGCTTTTCCAACGCCGAGGCCACTGCCGAGTTGGTGCGGCACCTGCACGCCAAGGGCTACCGACGCATGGCTTTTCTCGGAGGTACGCCCGAGAGCGATGCGCGTGGCGCCGACCGGCGCGGTGGCTTCGTGCACGCCATGACGGAACTGGGGCTGGACGCCAGTCGCATCCTGAGCGTGGGTCAGGCCCCGGTGGCGATGGCCGACGGCGCCCAGGGCATGGCACAACTGATGTTGCGTTGGCCGGATGTGGATGCGCTGGTCTGTGTCTCCGACCATCCGGCCTTTGGTGCCCTGATGGAATGCCAACGTCGCGGCTGGGCGGTACCAGAGCGCATCGCGATCGCCGGCTTCGGCGGCTTCGAGGTGGCGGCATCCTGCCACCCGCGGTTGACGACGGTGGCTGTCGATTGTGTGGGCATCGGCCGCGCGGCTGGCCAGCTGCTGCTGCGGGCTATCGAGGCCGCGCGCAGCGGCCATCGGCTGCCGGCCGAGACCGTGATGACGCCGTTCCGGGTCGAGATGCGCGGCAGCACCTGAGCCGGGCCACGTCACCGGTATGCACGTCAGGTGTGTGGGTGCGGCGAATGCCGCGCGCTGCCTTCAGCTTGCTGGCCTGCCAAAGGCTGTGCAGCGCACAGCCCGCCTCCAACGGGGAACGGTTTCACCCCTCGATGCCATGCAAGGCGAGCAACGTGCGCATGCGGCGCACCGCCAGTTCCGGCTGCTCGATCAGTCCAGCCGCGTCGGCCAGGCGGAACAGTTCGGCCAAGTGCGGCAGCGAACGTGTGCTCTGCTGCCCGCCGACCATGATGAAGTGGTCCTGGTGGCCGTTGATCCAGGCCATGAACACAACACCGGTCTTGTAGAAACGCGTCGGCGCGCGAAAGATGTGGCGCGACAGCGGCACGGTCGGCGCCAGGATGGCGTGGAAGCGTGCCTCGTCGCCGGCACTCAAGGCTGCCAGCGCGGCACTCGCCGCCGGCGCGATGGCATCGAAGATGCCCAGCAGGGCGTCGCTGTGCCGGTGCGTGGGTGCCGCGCCGACGCCGTCGCCAGCGATCAGCTCGGCGTAGTTGAAGTCGTCGCCGGTGTACATGCGCACGCCCGCGGGAAGCCGGCGACGCATCTCGATCTCCTTGTCCTTGTCGAGCAGGGAGATCTTGATGCCGTCAACCTTGGACGCATGGGCCTCGATGATGCCCAGCGCGGTTGCCATCGCGACCGAGGTGTCGGCACTTCCCCAGTAACCCGCGAGAGCCGGATCGAACATGTCGCCCAGCCAGTGCAACACCACCGGCTGCTTGGCCTGACTCAGCACGCGGTCGTAGACCCGTTCGTAGTCGGCCGGGCTCTTCGCCACGCGCGCCAGTGCGCGGCTGGCCATGACGATGAGCTTGCCACCGAGTTTTTCGATGGCCGCCATCTGCATTTCGTAGGCGTGGATCACGTCGTCGACCGACGTCGTGTCTTCGACTGCCAGGTGGTCGGTGCCGCAGCCGCTGGCCAGCAAGGCGCCGGGCACGTCGCGCGACGCATCGATGGAGCGGCGGATCAGTTCCAGCGAGGTGGGCCAGTCCAGCCCCATGCCGCGTTGTGCCGTGTCCATCGCTTCGGCCACGCCCAGCCCCATGCGCCACAGCCGCTGGCGGTAGGCGATGGTCGTGTCCCAGTCGATCGCACATTGCAGCCACGGGTCGATGGCGGCCCGCGCATCGGCCACCACATGCGCCGCCGAGTAGGCGATGCGGTTCAGCTTCGTGCCAGGTGCGGCGGGCACCAGGCCGGCCGGGCCGCGCAGGGTGTAGGGCTTCAGCGAGCCGTCGGCGGCGGGCAGGGTGATCTTCATGTTCACAGCGCCAGCGACGGCAGGTCAACCCAGCGCCGCTCTTTCCAGCTCTGCAGTGCGGCCTCGACCAGCTGCACGCCCCTGGCGCCTTCGGGCAGCGTCCACTTGTAGGGCGCGTCCTCGGCAACATGGCGGATGAAGACTTCCCACTGGATCTTGAAGCCGTTGTCGTAGACCTGTGTGTCGGGTACTTCCTGCCATTGTTCGAAGAAGTTCATCGTCTGCTTCACGTCGGGGTTCCAAACCGGCCGCGGCGTGGTCACGCGGCTTTGCGCGCGGCAGCTCTGCAGGCCGGCCACGGCTGAGCCGTGGGTGCCGTCGACGTGGAAGGTCACCAGGTCGTCGCGGCGCACGCGTGTAGCCCAGCTCATCGTCAGCTGCGCCACCACCGGCTCGCCGTTGTGGCCCCTCAGTTGCGCTGTGGCGTAGGCGGCGTCGTCCGCAGTGGCCGTGTAAGGCTGGCCGGCTTCGTCCCAGCGTTGCGGGATGTGGGTCGCACCCAGGCAGCTGATGGACTGCACCTCGCCGAACAGGTTGTCCAGCACGTAGCGCCAGTGGCACATCATGTCCAGGATCATGCCGCCACCGTCTTCGGCGCGGTAGTTCCAGCTGGGGCGCTGGATTGGCTGCAGGTCGCCTTCGAAGACCCAGTAGCCGAAATCGATGCGCACATTGAGCATGCGGCCGAAGAAGCCGGCGCGGCGCAGCATGTCCAGCTTGCGCAGCCCGGGCAGGAACAGCTTGTCCTGCACCGCGCCATGTTTCAGGCCCGAGGCCTGCGCCAGGCGGCAGACCTCGACCGCCTCGTTCAGGTTGGTGGCGATGGGCTTTTCGCAATAGACGTGCTTGCCGGCGCGCAGGGCCTGTGCCAGCAAGGCGGGCCGCATCTGTGTGGTGCCGGCGTCGAAGAAAACGGTGTCCTCGCGGTTGTCCAGCGCGGCATCCAGATTGGTGCCGAAGCGCGCAATGCCGTGTGCCTTGGCCAGCGCTTCGATCTTCTCGGCATTGCGGCCGATCAGCACCGGGTCGGGCATCACCTTGTCACCGTTGGCCAGCACCACGCCGCCCTGGTCGCGAATGGCGACGATGGAGCGGATCAGGTGCTGGTTCATGCCCATGCGGCCGGTCACGCCGTTCATCACGATGCCCAGGCGTCTTGTGCTCATGGCGGTTGCTTTCTTGGCAAGGGTTTGCAACTCAGCTGATTTGCATCATCAGCGAATCGTCGTAGGGCAGGGCGGGGTGCACAAAACGTGTACCCGCGTTGACGTAGTGCAGCGCGCAGGCTCGGCGCCAGCGCGTCGACAGGTTGGCGGCCGACTGGTGGAAGGTGTTGCCGTGGTGGAAGGACACGCCGCCGCGCGGCACCGGGGCCGGCATCATCGGCTGGCGTTGCAGGATGGCCGCGGGCAGTTGCAGGTTGTAGGGTTCGTCCTCGGGCGCCTCGTGTGCGTAGACCGGGCCGCGGTTCGAGCCTTCGCCGAAGTACAGGCAGCCGTTTTCGAGCGTGGCGTCGTCCAGCGCTACCCAGGCCGTGACCAAACCGTCGGGATCGTTCGGCCCGAAGTAGAAGTTGTCCTGATGCGCCGGCTTCGGCCCACCGCCTTCGGGCGGCTTGAAGAAGATCTGGCTGAAGTACACGGACACGCCGGGCCCGATCAAGGCCTCCACCAAGGACACCAACCGGGGGTCGCGTGCCAGGCGCTGCACCGAGGCGCGGTGGTGATGCGGGTTGTCCAGCTTGCGCAGCACTTGCCGTGCCTGCACGCCGCCATCGACATACCAGGCGCGTTGCGCGGCCGGCAGATCGGCCAGGAACTCTTCGCCCCAGACCTGGATGTCGGCCACCACCGCGTCGGTGTCGCTGGCCGTGAACACGCCCGGCACGGTGAGGTGACCGACATGCCTGTAAAAGGCCAGGTCCACTTCAGACAAGGTCATGGTGCGGTCATCTCCATCTGGTGAATTACTGTACGGTCGCATTCGAGCATCGTCAAGCCTTGCCTTGGGTGAACCCACCGTGCTTGACGCCCGCAAGGCCCACGGATAGCATGATTCATCACCATTCAGTTAACTGCCCGGAGCGCCGCATGCCCAGAATCAAGACCACCGTCGTCGGCTCGTATCCGGTTCCCGACTGGCTGGTGTCGAACCCTTCAGAGCAGGCGCTGATGGATGCGACGCGCGTGGTCATCGACACCCAGGAGCAGGCGGGGGTGGACGTGGTGTGCGACGGCGAGCTCTACCGCTTCGACATCAACCATCCAGAAACCAACGGCATGATCGAGTACTTCGTGCGGCCGATGGACGGCATCACGCAGCGCTTCTCCTTCGACGACCTGATCGCCTACCGATCCAGCAGCGGCATGAAGTTCCGCACCCGCCCGCCGGGCACCGTGATCGGCCCGATCGGCCACGGCAGCCTGGACCTGCCCTTGGCCTGCGCGCGTGCCAAGGCACTGGCCACGCGCACCTTCAAATTCACCGTCACCGGGCCGCACATGCTGGCCAAGACGCTGATCGACAAACACTATGGCGATACCGCACAGGTCGCCCATGCCATTGCCGACGCCCTGGCCGAGCAGGTCAAGCACCTCGATGCCGACATCGTGCAGATCGACGAGGCCAACTTGCCGGGCCATCCGGATGAATGGCAGTGGGCAGCCTCGGCCATCAACCGCATGCTCGATGCGGTGCCGGGCACGCCGGCCGTGCACCTTTGTTTCGGCAACTACGGTGGGCAGACGGTTCAAAAGGGCACCTGGGACAAGTTGATGAACTACCTCAATGCGCTGCATGCCGACCATGTGGTGCTGGAATGTGCGCACCGGCCGCCCGAGGAGTTGCAGGCCTTCAAGGACCTGAAGCCTGAGATCGGTTTCGGGCTTGGCGTGGTGGACATCAAGGCCACCGACGTGGAAAGCGCCGATCAGGTGGCGCGGGCCATCGAGCGTGCTGAAAAAGTGCTCGGCGCAGGGCGGGTGCGCTACACCGACTGCGGTTTCTGGATGCTGCCGCGCTCGATTGCGGACGCGAAGATGCAAGCGCTGGCACGGGGCCGCGACCGTTTCGAAGGCATCGCTGCGGCAGCCTGAATCTGAACCCGAACCTGAACCCGAACCTGAACCCGAACAACAGCACGCGCATGTCCACGCTTCCGCAGTTCTTCAAGGACGTCGAGGCCCTCGAAACCTTCATGAGCGAGCCCACGCCCGGGCTGATTGCCGACCTGGCCACCCTCGATGGCGACATCATCGTGCTGGGTGTCGGCGGCAAGATGGGGCCGACGCTGGCGCGCATGGCCAAGCGCGCGGCGCCGGACAAGCGTGTCATCGGCGTGGCGCGTTTTTCTGACGCAGGCGTGAAGGCTTCGCTGGAAAGTCATGGCGTCGAATGCATCGCCTGCGACCTGCTCGACCGGCAAGCGCTGGAGCAGCTGCCCAACGTGGCGCAGGGCGTGCGCAACTGCGTCTTCATGGCCGGCCACAAGTTCGGCGCAGCGGGCAATGCATCGCTCACCTGGATGATGAACGTGGGCGTGCCGATGATGGTGGCCGAGGTCTTCCGCGGCATGCGCATCGTGTCCTTTTCCACTGCCTGCGTGTACCCCTTCGTGCCGGTGGACGGACCTGGCGCGGACGAGAACACGCCCGCCACACCGCCGGCCGGTGACTATGCGAATTCCTGCGTCGGCCGAGAGCGCATGTTCGAGTACGGCTCGCGCAAGAACGGCACGCCCGGGCGCATGGTGCGGCTGTCCTATGCCATCGACATGCGCTATGGCGTCTTGCACGACGTCGCCCGCGCCGTCTTCGAAGGCCGCGAAATCGACCTGACGATGGGCCACGCGGATGTCATCTGGCAGGGCGACGCCAATGAACAATCCTTGCGCCTGCTGGCGCATTGCACGGCGCCGGCCACGCCGATCAACATCACCGGGCCGCGCCACACCCGCGTCCGCTGGCTGGCTGCACAATTCGGCAGGCGCTTGGGCAAGGTGCCGGTGTTCGTCGGGCAGGAGGCCACCACGGCCTGGCTTGAAGACACCTCGCAGTCGCAGGCGCTGTTCGGTGAACCGCGTGTCAGTCTGGACACGATGATCGATTGGGTCGCCGACTGGATCCAGCGCGGTGGTGCCAGCCTGGGCAAGCCGACGCACTTTTCCACGCGGGATGGAAAGTACTGAGCCCGGCCCGATCCGGCCATTGACGCTGGCCGATCTGCCTGCGGCGCTGCGGCTTTCGGTCTCGGCATCCTGGAACCAGAACGACAGCGACTGGCGCACGATGCTGCAGTTGGGGCAGGGCTTTGGCATCGACGCGATCGACATCGAGGGGCAGACAGAGCTCGCGGCGTCGATCATCGTGCTGCCGTACGGGGCGCACTTCGCCTGGACGAGCATGGTGCTGGTGCTGCCCGAGTTCCAGCGCCGCGGCTACGCACAACAGTTGCTGCGCTTCGTATTGCCCTATCTGGCCTCGCAGGGCCGCGTGGCCGTGCTCGACGCCACACCTGCGGGGCATGCGGTGTACGTGCAGCAGGGCTTTCAGGACACCTGGGGCTTCGCACGCTACCGGCGCGAGGCCAACGCGCCGCCGCCAGGCCAGCGCGACGGGCCGCCCACGCGCGCGCTGCAGAGCGACGACTGGCCGGCCATCGAGGCCATGGATGCACCTGCCTTCGGCGCCAGCCGCCTGCCCTTGCTGCGCGCGCTGGCGCAACGGCTGCCGCAAGCGGCGCGCGTGGCCGAGCAGGGTGGCCGCGTGTGCGGCTTCGTGCTCGGGCGTGATGGGCGCGAGGCCTGCCAGATCGGCCCGCTGCTGGCCGACGACGACGCCACCGCCACAAGCCTGTTGCACGATGCCTTGCAGACGCTGGACGCTGCCGTGTATGTCGATCTGCTCGACCGACAGCGCCCCTTGTTGCCGTGGCTGGAGCGGCGTGGGTTCACTCACCAGCGCCCGTTCACGCGCATGGTGCACGGTGCGAGCACCGCGCCCGGAAACCCGACGACTATTGTCCTGGCCGCTGGCCCGGAACTGGGCTGAGGATGCCCGCAGGCCGCCGCAAGGCCCGGCACGCGATCGAAGGGCCTGAGTGCACGAAGTGCACCCAGGCCGCGAGCGTCGCGCCTACTTCGTCATCTTGATCGAGCGATCCAGAAACTCGTTGGTATAGGTCGACTTCACGTCGAAGGGCTTGTCCACGCCGATGTACTCGACCACCAGCGCATAGTCGGCGGCCATGCGTGCATCGTCGTGGATGCCCAGCGCGACATCGCGTGAAAACTTGTCGCTCATCAGCTTTTCGACCAACTGCCAGTTCACCAGTTCATTGTCGAACTTGAGCGCGCCGTTGGCATCGATCAGGGCCTGCACACAAGGGTTCGAATCTTTCACGCAGGCAGCAAAGGAGCGCTGGGTGACCTTGACGAACTTGTCGACCAGCGCCTTGTTCTCGGCCAGGTACTTGGCGTTGACGATGATCGAATTGCCGTAGGGGTTGATGCCGGCGTCGCGCCAGGCCAGGAAGCCCATGTCGCCGCCCAGTTCGCGCTGGAAGATGTGGTGGATGTTGTAGAACGAGGTGGTGACGTCGACCGACTTGGCCTTCAGCGCTGCCAGCTTGGCATTCGCGTCGATGTTGACCCAGGTCACCGATTTCGGGTCGATGCCGTTGGCCTTGGCCAGCGCCGGCCACATCACGCGCGCGCCGTCGGCCGCGGGGTTGCCGATCTTCTTGCCCGGAAAGTCCTTCACGCCGGTGATGCCCGAGCTCTTCAGCCAGTACATGCCCTGCGGTGAATTGGCATACACGTTGAACACGGCCACGGTGTCCGCCCCCTTGCCCTTGGCCACCAGCACACCGCCCATGTCGGCCAGGCCGATGGGCGTGGCGCCGGCGCCGACGCGCTGCGTGGCCAATGCGGAGCCCTTGCCGGGCTCGATGTTCAGGTCGATGCCGGCCTGCGAATACCAACCCATTTTCTTGGCGTAGTAATACGGCGCGTGGTCGCCTCCGGGCACCCAGTTCAGAACGAAGTCGACCTTCTGTTGTGCGTGGGCCGACATCGATGCCAGGCCGGCGGCCACCATCGCAAAGCGAAGAATGAAGTGCTTGGTCATGGAGACTCCTGTTGCCTTTGGGGGTGGGACTGCAGTAAATTCACCAACTAGTGATTTCCTCACAAAAGTATAGAACAGCCCCTCCGATTCACCCAGTGCTTGACGTGGGTGCGGCTACTGAGTTTCCCTGATGCCCATGCACTGGTCTGAACTGCCGCAAGAGGTGCTGGCGCTGTTGCGCAGGGGCACCGTGATTCCCGCTCACCCCTTGGCTCTGGACGGTGCCCGCCGTCTCGACCCGGTGCACCAACGTGCATTGACGCGCTACTACCTCGATGCCGGGGCTGGCGGCTTGGCGGTGGGCGTGCACTCCACGCAATTTGCCATTCGCGACGTGGGCCTGTACGAGCCGGTGCTTGAGATGGCCGCGCGCACCACGCGCGATTGGACGCAGCGGCCGGTGGTATTGATGGCCGGGCTGTGCGGCGGCACGGATCAAGCCTGCCGTGAGGCCGGCATCGCCTGCGGCTTGGGCTATCACGCCGGCATGTTGTCGCTGGCCGCCATGAAGGGCGCCTCGGTCGATGAACTGGTGGCACATTGCACGGCGGTGGCTGCGCGGATTCCGCTGGTCGGCTTCTATCTGCAAACGGCCGTGGGGGGCATCGCGCTGCCGATGGCGTTCTGGCGCCGCTTTGCCGCCATCGACAACGTCATCGCGATCAAGATGGCACCCTTCGACCGCTACCGCACGCTCGACGTGGTGCGCGGCGTGATCGCCGCCGGTGCTGAAGATCGGGTGACGCTGTACACCGGCAACGATGACCACATCGTGCTCGACCTGCTGGCACCGTTTGCGGTGAAGCGTGGCGACGCCGAGGTGCAGGTGCGCATCCGCGGCGGCCTGCTCGGCCACTGGAGTGTGTGGACGCACAGCGCCGTGCAGCAGTTGCAACGCATTCACCAGACCATCGACACCGGCGTGGTGGACGCATCGCTGCTTGCACTGGATTCGCGCGTCACCGACTGCAACAGCGCCTTTTTCGACGTGGCGCATGGCTTCGCCGGTTGCATCCCGGGCTGCCATGAGGTGCTGCGCCGGCAAGGCCTGCTGCAAGGCATCTGGTGCCTGGACCCGAATGAGACACTCTCGCCGGGCCAGGATGCAGAGATCGACCGCGTCTGTCGCGAGCATGCCGATTTGTCCGACGATGCTTTCGTCGCACAGCATCTTGCGCGTTGGCTGGATTGAGAGACCAAGAGGCAATCGCGCATGGACCGCTCCGAATCCAGGCTCAAGCAATATTCGCTCGGCGTGCTGGCGCACCTGTTGCTGCTGCTGGCCTGGTACCTGTTCGTGCGCCTGGGCGACGTGCCCAAGTTCGTCATGCCCTCGCCGGGCGACACGCTGCGCGCGCTGTTCGTGTCCGACTACGGCTGGTGGGCCAATACCGCCGTCACGGCGACCGAGATCTTCGGCGGTTATGCGCTGGCGCTGGCGGTGGGCGTGCTGCTGGCGCTGCTGTTCACCTGGTCGAAGACGCTCGAATCGTTGATGTTGCCGCTCTTGGTCACGTTGAACATGATCCCGAAGGTGGCGCTTGGGCCGCTGTTCATCGTGTGGTTCAAGTACGGCGTGTTCCCGAACGCGATGATGGCGTTTTCGATCGCTGTCTTCCCGATCCTGCTGACCACTGCGCGTGGCCTGCGCGAGGTCGAACCCGACCTGCTGGACCTGGTGCGCTCGCTGCGCGGTTCGCGCTGGCAGCTGTTCACCAAGATCCAGTTGCCCGGCGCGCTGCCGTATGTCTTTGCCGGCATGAAGGTGGCCGCCATCCTGGCAGTGGCCGGCGCCATCGTCGGCGAATTCCTCGGTTCGGACCGTGGCCTGGGCTACCTGATGCTGCAGGTGCAGGTGACGCTGGACACGCCGGCGATGTTCATGGCGGTGATCCTGATCACGCTGCTGGGCATGCTGCTGTACGGGCTGGTGCTGTTGCTCGAGAAACTGTTCGTAGCCAAGGATGCGCGGGTGTCGTGACGCTCGCCTGTTCGCCATGGGTAAACCCCGAAACCGCAGGCCGCGTCGTCCGGATACATTTAACTAAGTTATTACTTAGAATGAGCGGAAGCGACAGCCTGATCAACGATGCACGCGTGACATGACGGTCGAAGCTTTCATCCATCTTTCCGGGGTCACCAAGACCTACAAGTCCGGGCGCAAGCAGCATCTGGCGATCAGCGACGCCAGCTTCGACGTCATGCCCGGCGACCTGGTCGCACTGGTTGGTCCGTCCGGCTGTGGCAAGAGCACGCTGTTGAAGATCCTGGCCGGATTGCACACGCACGACGGCGGCACGGTGCGCATCGGCTCGGCCGCACATGCCTTCGACCCGGCGCGCGACATCGGCATGGTGTTCCAGGCGCCGCTGCTGCTGAAGTGGCGGCGCATTCTCGACAACATCCTGCTGCCGGCCGAGATCCTGGGCTTGCCGATGGCCGCGGCGCGCGAGCGGGCGCGCGGCCTGATGGCCATGGTCGGCCTCCAAGGCTACGAGGAGAAGTATCCGTACGAGCTGTCTGGTGGCATGCAGCAGCGCGCCGCGATAGCGCGTGCGCTGGTGCATGACCCGAAGCTGGTGCTGATGGACGAGCCCTTCGGCGCGCTGGACGCGCTGACGCGCGAAAAGATGAATCTGGAACTGCTGCGAATCTGGAAGGAATCGGGCAAGACCATCGTCTTCGTCACCCACGGCATCTCCGAGGCGGTGTTCCTTGGCACGCGTGTGGTGGTGATGACGGCCGGGCCGGCGCGCATGGCCGACAACTTCCAGATCGACCTGCCGTACCCGCGCACGCTGGACATGAAGACGCAGGAGAGCTTCGGCGTCTACACGCGGCGCATCTACAAGCTGCTGGGCATGGAATGACCCCTGTATCTACGTTCACCGTCGAATCGATCGCGCTGCTCGAGCGCGACGTCGAGTTGCGCATGCCCTTCCGCTTCGGCGTGGTCACGCTGACCGCGGCGCCGCAGGCCTTCGTGCGCGCGCGCATCCGGCTGGCCGATGGCACTCGGGCCGAAGGCATGGCGGCCGAACTGATGGCACCGAAGTGGTTCGACAAGAATCCGGAACTCAGCAACGATGACAACTTCGAGCAGTTGCGCTGTGCCTTGCGCATCGCCGGCGGGCTGTACCTGGACGGGCAGGCGGACAGCGCCTTCGGGCACTTCCAGCGCCACTACCGCGAGCAGATCGCACGCTGCGCGCAGCAGGGGCTGAACAGCCTGGTGGCCAACTACGGCCCGGCGCTGATCGACCGGGCGCTGCTCGATGCGCTGTGCCGCGCGGTGGGTCAGCCGTTTCACGAGGTGATCCGTGGCAACAGGGCCGGCATCCGTGTCACGCCGTTGACGCCGGATCTGCAGGGTTTCGATCTGGACGCCTTCCTGGCCGGGCTGCGGCCGGCCGAGCGCATCGCCGCGCGCCATACCGTGGGCTTGGTGGACCCGATCATCGCGGCCGACCAGAGCGAGCGCGTCGGCGATGGCCTGCCCGAGACGCTGGAGGAGGTTGTGTCGACCTACGGCCACCGCTGGTTCAAGCTCAAGGTGGCCGGCAATGTCGATGCCGACGTGGCGCGGCTGCTGCGCATTGCCTCGGTGCTCGACCGCATCGATGGCGCCTATCGCAGCACCCTGGATGGCAACGAGCAATACGACAGCGTCGCCGATGTGCTGCAGCTGTGGCAGCGCATGATGGCCGAGCCAGGGCTGAAGCGCCTGTGCGAAAGCGTCATCTTCATCGAGCAGCCGATCAAGCGCGCCGCCGCGCTGGCGCAGGACGTCAGCGCGCTGACCGCGTACAAGGCAGTGATTCTGGACGAGTCCGACGACTCGCTGGATGCCTTCGTGCAGGGCAAGCAGTGTGGCTACCTGGGCGTCTCGTCGAAGACCTGCAAGGGCCTGTACAAGTCGATCCTGAACCGCGCCCGCTGCGCGAAGTGGAATGCCGAAGCCGGCGCGGAGCGCTACCTCATGAGCGCCGAGGACCTGACGATTCAAGCCGGGCTGGCGCTGCAGCAGGACTTGGGCCTGGTGTCGCTGCTCGGCATCACGCATGTCGAGCGCAACGGCCACCACTACGTCAACGGCATGGCGGCGTTGACCCCGGCCGAGCAGCAGTCTTTCCTGGACGCGCACCCCGACCTGTACGAGCGCAGCCACGGCGCCGTGCGGCTGCGCATTGCCGACGGCGAGCTGGCCATCGGCTCGCTGCACCGCGGCCCCGGCTTCGCCAGCGGAGCCGCGCCCGACTGGTCGTCGATGCGGCCGATGTCTGCACCATGAGCGCCTCCGGAACCGCACACGACGAAGGGGTCGCACCCGGTTTTGCCGAGCGGGCGGGTACGGCCTTCGTCTACTACCTGCCCAGCCTGCTGGTCATCCTGGCGCTGCTGCTGCTGTGGCAGGTGCTCGTGGTCGCCATGGGTGTCAAGGAATACATCCTGCCCACGCCACTGGCCGCATTGCGCGCATTGGGCAACCCCAACTACCAGTGGACGGCCAATTTTCTGGCCACGCTGTACGCGGTGCTCGGTGCCTTCGTGCTGTCGGCGGTGCTGGGCGTGCTGCTGGCGGTGGTGATCGTCTGGAACGATCTGTTGCTGCGCACGGTGATGCCGGTGCTGATTTTGTTCAACACGCTGCCCAAGATCGCGCTGGCGCCGCTGTTCGTCATCTGGCTGGGCTACGGCATCTGGCCGAACATCATCATCGGCACGACCATCGCGTTCTTCCCGATGGTGGTCAACACCGCCGTCGGGCTGGCCACTGCCGAGCCCGAGATGCTGGACCTGGTGCGCACGCTCAAGGCCAGCCGCTGGCAGGTGCTGAAGAAGATCCGATTCCCCAATGCCGTGCCCTACATCTTCGTCGGTCTGAAACTGAATGCCACGATGAGTGTCATCGGCGCCCTGGTGGGCGAGTTCGTCGCCTCCGAGCGCGGGCTGGGCTCGCTGATCATCACCAGCGGCGTGACGATGGAGACGGCGCCGATCTTCGCGTCGCTGATGTTGATCTCGGCCCTCGGGCTGACGCTGTACGGCATGGTCGTCGCCGTGGAGCATGTGGTGGCGCCCTGGGCGCACCGTGAGAACACGACCGACTGATACCCACCACCAGGAGACGAGCGTGAACCCAAAAGCCTTGATGACCCGCCTGCGCCAGCCCTTGCGTGTGCTCGCGGCCGGACTCGCCCTCGCGCTGAGCCTGCCAGCGGTCGCACAGGACAAGATGCAGCTGCAGCTGAACTGGTTCCACCTGGCCGACCATTCGCCGATCTACCTGGCGATGAAGAAGGGTTACTACAAGGAAGAAGGCATCGACCTGACGGTGCTGCGCGGCAGCGGCTCGGCCGATGCGGCCAAGAAGATCGATCTGGGCCAAGCCGATGTCGGCATCTCGGACGCGCCCACGGTGCTGACGGCGATCAGCAAGGGCGCCAATCTGAAGATGGTGGCGGTGGTCTACGACAAGGCCGGCAACAACCTGTTCTTCCGCAAGAGCGCGAACATCAAGTCGCCGAAAGATCTGGTCGGCAAGAAGATTGCCGTCCCGCCCGCGGATTCACACCGCGTGCTGTGGCCGGCCTTTGCCGCGCTGAACGGCGTCGACCCGGCCTCGGTGACGCTGGTCAACATCAAGCCCGAAGGCAAGCAGGCCATCGTCGCGGCGGGCGAGGTGGATGGTTCCTTCGACCTGTACACCAGCTATGCCATCTGGGAAAAGGTGCTGGGCAAGGGCGAGGTCGGCCACCTGCTGTGGGCCGACTTCGGGCTTCCGATCTACGGCCACACCTACTTCGTCAACAACGATCTGCTGCAGAAGAACCCGAAGCTGGTCGAGCGCTTCCTGCGCGCCACGCACAAGGGCTGGCGCGATGCCAAGGCCAACCCTGCCGCGTCGATCGACGCGATGGTCGAGGTGGTGCCCGGCCTGGACCGCACCACGCTGCTGGCCACCATGCCGCAGATCCTGGACTTGTGCGTCACCGAACGTTCGGCCAAACACGGCCTGGGCTGGATCGAGCCCGAGCTGATGCAAAAGACCATGGACATCACCTTTGCCACCAACAAGCCCGACAAGCCGCTGGCGGTGAATGACGTGTTCACCAACCAGTACAGCAGCCGCATCAAGCCCTAGGAGCGTGGGCGGTAGAAGGACGTTGGCTGCAACGCGCGAGAAAACGGTCCCATCCGGTATCGCCTGCCGCGCCCAGGGGCCTACCCTGGGCTTGCAGCTCGATACCGACTGGTCCTCAGTTTTCGCACGTTTCGCTTCGACGCCTTCTGCCGCCCACACTCCTAGCCGCGGGCCGGCGTGCTGCCAGAATGCGGCGCTTCGGCAGCGACGGCCCGACCCCACATCTTGAAAAGTACCCTAGCGACCGTCGACAAGCCGCGCAAAGCGCGCCCGCGCGATTCCGCGGCCACCAAAGCCAAGATCCTGGAGTGCGCCGTGGGCGAGTTCGCCGAACGCGGCTATGACGGCGCGCGCATCGAACGCATCGTCGACGCCGCCGGCGTCAACGTCAGCCTGGCCTACCAGTACTTCGGCAGCAAGGAGCAGATGTTCCTCGCCGTAATGGAGCACATCTACGGCGTGATGCGCACCAACCACCGCGACATCGAGGTGCGCGGCCTCGATCCGGTGGCGGCGATGGAGCGGCTGGTGCGCAACACCTTCCGCATCTTCGTCAAGCACCCGGAAATCATCGGCCTGCTCAATAGCGAGAATGTTCACCGCGGCAAGCACATCGCCAAGTCGCCATACATCCAGAGCCTGTACAACCCGCTGCTCGACACCATTGGCGCAGTGTTGCGCAGCGGCGTCGACAAGGGCGTGTTCCGCACCGACTGCGATGCACAGGATCTGTTCATCTCGCTCAACGGCATGGGCTACTTCCTGCTGTCGAACCAGTACACGCTTTCAGTCATCCTGGGTCGCAACTTGTCCAATGCCAAGGCGCTGAAGCGCCATGAAGAGCACATCGTCGCGGTGGTGCTCGGCTACCTCCGCCGCTGACGCCTGCTGTTTTCTCGCCGCCCTGGGAAAACCCCGGGGCAGCAAGTGTTGACCTCTGGCCAGCTTTCAACTAAGTTATTACTTAGATTAGAAAAGAGCCCATGAGCACCATGCAAACGCTGCCCGACCGCATCGAGACCGAAGAGCATCTCGAAGACCTGATGTCCGAACCCACGCTTGAGCTGGTGGAAGACCTGAAGCAGGTCGACGGCGACATCATGGTGCTGGGTGTCGGCGGCAAGGTCGGGCCGACACTGGCGCGCATGGCCAAACGTGCCGCGCCCGGCAAGCGTGTCATCGGCGTGGCGCGCTTTTCCGAGCCCGGGCTGGCCGAGCAGCTCGAATCCTGGGGCATCGAAACCATCCGCTGCGACCTGCTGGACCCGCAAGGCCTGGCCCGGCTGCCGAAGGTGCGCAACATCGTCTACATGGCCGGCAAGAAGTTCGGCACCAACGACGACCCGTCCTTCGCCTGGGCGATGAACACCTACGTGCCGGCGATCGTGGCGCGCGAATTCCGTGAATCTCGGCTGGTGGTGTTTTCGACGCTGTGCGTGTACCCGTTCGCGCCGGTGGTTCAGCATGGCTGGGACGAAAGCGTCGAGCCCGGCCCGCTGGGCGACTACGCCAATTCCTGCGTCGGCCGCGAGCGCGCCTTCGCCTACGGCTCGCGCCAATGGGGCACGCCGGGCCGGCTGATGCGCCTGAACTACTCGATCGACATGCGCTACGGCGTGCTCATCGACATCGCCAACTGGGTGAATCGCGAAGAGCCGATTCCCGTC
>Ga0163154_10001201_pt1 | contig 40158 bp, 35 predicted proteins | sample OliLakLV19MP9P1_FD_148649 | JGI IMG/M metagenome (GOLD analysis project Ga0163154, IMG submission 148649) | Freshwater microbial mat bacterial communities from Lake Vanda, McMurdo Dry Valleys, Antarctica - Oligotrophic Lake LV.19.MP9.P1 | ecosystem: Environmental > Aquatic > Freshwater > Lake >... | reverse complement strand
CACCGCATTGCGGGACGCGGCGGAGACCATCATCGGCTACCTGCTGATCGGCACCGACAACACGGCGCGCAAGCTGGTCGAAGCCGAGCAGAAGCGGCTGGATCAGGTCTTGCGTGAGACGAATCTAGAGCTGCAGGCCGCCAAGGTCGAGGCTGAGCGCGCCAACTTGGCGAAATCAGATTTCCTGTCCAGCATGAGCCACGAGCTGCGCTCGCCACTTAATGCCATCCTCGGCTTCGCACAGTTGATCGATTCAGGCTTCCCTGGGCCGACACCGAAACAGAAGGCCAGCATCGACCAAATTCTTCAAGCCGGTTGGTATTTGCTGGAGTTAATCAACGAAATCCTTGACTTAGCGCTGATCGAATCCGGCAAGCTAACGCTATCGTTGGAGCCTATATCGCTCGAAGAAGTGCTGAGGGATTGCCAGGCGATGATTGAACCGCAGGCGCGCAAGAGTGGCATTCATGTCAGTTTTTCCCATCCCGAGAGCACCTTGTTCGTTAAAGCGGAACGTACGCGGGTCAAGCAGATCATCGTGAATTTGCTGTCCAACGCGATCAAGTACAACCGCGTGGGCGGCAAAGTTGAGGTGGGCTGCCTATCGCGCCCCGGAGGTTGGGTTCGATTGAGCGTGCATGACACCGGTGAAGGCTTGGCGTCGGACAAATTGGCCAAGCTGTTTCAGCCCTTTAACCGGCTCGGTCAAGAATCTGGCGTTGTAGAAGGCACCGGCATCGGCTTGGTCGTCAGCAAGCAATTGGTCGAACTGATGGGCGGCTTTATTGGGGTGGAGAGCACGGTGGGTGTCGGCAGCGTGTTCTGGATCGAGTTGAACATAGCCGATGCTATCGCGCTGGATCAGGTCGCCATGCAACTCACGGCGGCCATGGCGCCAGACACCGCGAGCAGTGCGCCGCTGCGCAAGGTGCTCTACGTCGAAGACAACCCGGCCAATCTGATGCTGATCACTGAGTTACTGTCGCGGCGCCCCGAGATTTGCATGCTGAGCGCGAGGGACGGCCGCAGAGGTGTCGAACTAGCGCAAGCCACCCAGCCCGATGTGATTCTGATGGACATCAACTTGCCGGGCATCAGCGGCGTCACCGCGCTGACAATCCTAGCCGCAGACCCGATCACGGCGCACATTCCGGTGATCGCGATTAGCGCGAACGCGATGGCCAGAGACATTGAAAAGGGATTGAACGCGGGTTTCTTCCGCTACCTGACCAAGCCGATCAAGGTGAACGAGTTTATGGAGGCGCTGGACTTAGCGCTCGTTCGTCAATAACTTGGGCTTTTTGCTCGCCGGCTTGGGCGCGCTGCTTCGTTGCGACTCGCTCGTGTGGCGCGCCACACCGCGCTCATCGCGCCTCGCAGCGCATCCCAATCCGACGGCCAAAAGTCCAAGTTGTTTCCTCACGAGCCCTTAGCGCTCGTTCGTCAATAACTTGGGCTTTTTGCTCGCCGGCTTGGGCGCGCTGCTTCGTTGCGACTCGCTCGTGTGGCGCGCCACACCGCGCTCATCGCGCCTCGCTTCGCATCCCAATCCGACGGCCAAAAGTCCAAGTTGTTTCCTCACGAGCCCTTAGCCCTTGAAGTCGCCCGAACTCGGTCTGCCCCAGTTATGCAGTGACGTTTGTCGGACCTGCAGACCGGGCCAAAAAGGCTGTCGAGATGGCCTGCGCTTCACCCTCACCATGCAGGAAAAGCGTCAACGCATAGCGCCGGCCCACCAGAATCCGCTGTTGTGTCCCGCACCGTTTGATTCCGGCTGCGCGAAATGACAGCGACGATGGATCACCACTTCAGTTCGACTCGCGGCCGACGCCCGGCCTCAGTCCGGGCGCGCCGCGCAGGCCACTGCATTGCGGCCAGCGGCCTTTGCCCGATACATCTGGGTGTCGGCGCTCCTGAGCAATTGCATCGAGTCCGCCCCATGATCGGGGAACAACGCAATGCCGATGCTGCAGGAAATGCTGAGCTCATGCCCGGCCAGCGCGAAGGGTTCGCACAATGCGGCGCGTATCTTGTGGGCCACGCTGATCGCTGCGCCGTGGTCTGCGACTTGCGGTAGCAGCGCCACGAATTCATCGCCGCCATGGCGTGCGACGGTGTCGGAACTACGCACGGAGTCTTTCATCCGCGCCGCGGCTGCGATCAGAAGTTGGTCGCCGATGTCATGCCCAAGCGCGTCATTGATGGCCTTGAACAGATCAAGGTCGATAAACAAGATCGCCAGCTTGCCAGACACCTGCGCGGCGGCGTCCAGCGCCACTCGCATGCGCTCAATCAGTTGCCCCCGGTTCGGCAGGCCAGTGAGCAAATCGTAGCTGGCGAGATACTGGATGCGATCTGTCTCGATGCGCTGACGGGTGATGTCGGTAAAGACGGCAACATGCCGTGTCGCGCCACTGTCCTCATCGAGCACCCGATAGATGGACAGCCATTCGACAAATAACTCGCCATTCTTGCGCCGGTTGCGGATCTCGCCCTGCCACTTGCCGTCGCAGTTCAGCTTAGACCACAGCTCGCGGTAAAACTCAGGCGGCTGCGCGCCACTGGACATGATGCGCGGATTGGCACCCACCGCCTCTGCTGCGCTGAAACCGGTGATGCGCGTAAAGGATGGATTGACCCGAATGATTTGATTATCGGCATCGGTCACCATCACTGCTTCGTCGACCGCATCGAACACGATGGCCGATATGCGCAGTTCGTGCTCGGCTTGCTGACGGCGCGCGATCTCTTGCTGCAGTTGCTGATTGGCGCGCAACAATTCGAGGGTGCGCGTCGCCATACTCTCGTAAAGGTCGCTCACCATGTCGATCAGCGTGTTCACCCGCGCTGAATCGCGGTCACCTGCAGGCTGCGTAACCCCCGCTTCAATATCGGCAATTTCTCGCGCCATGCGCACGTCAACACCGCTGACGTGATGCACCAGCCACTTCATCATGAACGCCATCAGGCATTCGATAACGGTCGCCGGACTGGTGTCGACCAGCGCATCAAATTCGTCGAGTCGTTCCACGAAAGCGCCGTGCGCCGCCAGATGCGCCCGGCGGTTGTCCGCATTGATTGGATAGCGCTGCATCAACTGGGCTTCGGTACGAAAGTGGTAGACCGTATAGCCACGCAATTCATTTAATGCGCCGCGCAGTTCCGCCACACTCGCCTGGCGCTGATGCAGGATGCCCACGGCGTTGATCAAGTCGATCAGACGGCGATGCTCATTATCCAGCGCAGGCATCCCGGTCGCGAGTTGGTCTGTCCATGTCAACAGCGCCGCAGAGGCATTCATGTGTGGGTTTTGACCAATCCTCGCTGAACAGGGAGCCCCAGTGTACACAGGCCTCAGTGCGACCGACGCAGGCGAGGCCGAATCACATTAAATGTCAATGATTTCAGGTCCTGATGTTTCATGAATTCGCGCGATGATCGCGCAGGATATTGCTCGCATAAGGGATTTTCATGTGAGTAGATAGCGCTTGTCGGAGCGCGCTTGCGCGCAGCGCTGATGAAAGACCGAAGCCCGGATCGCGAGCAAGCGCGCTCCCACAGGCTGCTTCTCTCGACAATGTACACGGATAAACCGGCGGCATGGATTGAGCGGCTGCTCCGTCACCATGCAGGAAAAGAGTCAGCGCACAGCGCCGACCCACCCAAATTCGCTGTTTTGTCCTCCATCGTTTGATTCCGGCTGGGCGAAATGACAGCGACTATGGATCACCATCTCAGTTTGATCCGCACACCTTGGAAGTTCGATCAATGATGCAGGTCAAAGATGCTCGTACACTGGCGGCGAGCCGATAACCGCCTTGAGGTACGTGATGATCCGTGAGCAGAAGTTGCCGCCTTTGCCAGCCGAAGACTGGGGATCACGCGCCCATGTTCATACGCTGGTGATGTTCGCGATCACCTTGATCTGCTTATATCTGTGCTTTCGAATGGCGGCGCCCTTTCTGCCGGCACTGGCCTGGGCATTGGCGATGGCGGTGCTGGTGATGCCCTTCCACCGGTGGCTGGAAAAGCGCTACCCACGCCCTGGCACAGTCGCGGCGATCACCGTGGTTGCCGCGGCGCTGACGATTGCCGTTCCGGTCGCACTGGTCAGCTCCCATCTGCTCGCGGAAGCGGTTGACGCGGCGCAGTCGCTGCAGGCGCAAGCCGAGTCTGGCGCGTGGCGGCAGCTAGTTGCACCTCACCCACGCCTGCTGCGCGCGGTCGATTGGCTTGATCATCAGTTCAATCTGCCGCAGACGGTCAACGCGCTAACCGGCCGGCTGAGCAACTTTGCGGGACAGTTCCTGCGCGGGTCGCTGCAGCAGGCAATCATGCTGGCGCTGACCTTCTATCTGTTGTTCTATTTCCTACGTGATCGGGAACACGCGTTGGCTGCCATCCGGCGTCTGTCGCCGCTGTCCAGCAGGCAGATGGAACAGCTCTTTCATCGGCTCGGCGACACGCTATATGCGACGCTCTACGGGACTTTCGTGGTCTCCATCGTGCAGGGGACCTTGGGTGGCCTGATGTTCTGGTGGCTGGGACTGCCGTCGCCACTGCTGTGGGGCGTGATCATGGGTCTGCTCGCGATCATTCCGGTCCTGGGCGCTTTTGTGATCTGGATTCCCGCCGCGGTGTTTCTGTTGGTCACCGGCGCGCCCGGCAAAGCCTTGCTGCTCGCGGTTTGGGGTACCGTGGTGGTCGGTGGCATCGACAACCTGTTGTACCCGATGCTGGTTGGCAATCGGATGCGTATGCATACGGTGCTGGTGTTCATTTCCATCGTCGGCGGATTGATCGTGTTTGGCGCCGCCGGACTGATACTCGGTCCGGTGATTCTGACCATCACCTCGGTACTCATGGAAATATGGCGCCACCAGAATGACGATCCAGCGGCGACTGCAATCGGGCCAATTGCTGCATCGGGCGATTCGCTCAAGCCGAATTTAGCTGAGCGAGCGCCGAATAAAGACGGGAGCGTCTAAACGCTCCCGGCAATTTTGGAGCGTGTAGCCCGCCCCGGCGATTTTACTGCGACTTTGGCGGCTCTGGCCGCACTACAGCGGGCTGATCATGCTGTCGCATTTTCGCCGGATCAAAGAAGTCTTCGGGCATCGGCGAGGGCCGGCAATTGCGCTTCTGCTCGGCCTGGAAGCGCACATTTTGTTCATGGTTGACCGGCGGCGGTGGCGATGGTGCGCGAACGGGTCGATCTGGCCGGCTTCGATGCCGTACATGCCTACGGCGATAACGAGGAGGATCAGGCTTTGCTGGAGGTTGCCCAGCATCGCTACTTCCGTTGGGCCGGGTTTGATTGAACGCGCTAAATTCTGCGTAATCCTCTGCCTAACGGACGTCCCGGGCGCGTTGTGCTACCCAGGTTACCTGGTTTCCTTGAGCGGTCGCGCTGGATGCGCCCAGCGTCACATTACCCGTGGCGGTGAGACCCGACAGCGTTAAGCCGAAGGTCTCATCGTTCTCGTCCAGCAGATCGTTGTTGATGATGACGTTTACCGCCTGGGCGGTGGTGCTGCTGGCCCCGAAACTCACCGTGCCGCTGATCGCGGTGAAGTCGGCTGCACCGGCCGTGCCCAGCGCACTGTTCACGCTCAGCGTCACGCCCGATTGCACCGGGTTGCTTAAAGTCACTGTGAAGGCCATCGGGCTGATCGCTTCCGTCTGGCTGACCGCCGCCGGGGCAAAGTTCACCACCGCGCTGTCGTCGTCGTTGATCGTCGCCGTGTGCGAGGACGGCGCGCCGAGCGTGACCACCGCTTGCTGCGCTGGCGTGCCGCCGGTTTCGGTGCCGAGGTTGACGCTGATCGTCTCCGGGCCCCTCCGGGCCCCTCCGGGCCCTCGACTAGGTTCTCGTTATTAACCGTGGCAGTGATTGTTTGCGTCGTGCCTGCCGTCGGGATGCTGACAGTGCCGGCTGCCAACGTGTAATCGGTGCCGCCGCCAGTCGCCGTTCCCGCACCCAGCGTGTACGGCACGCTGATCGCTGCTTCCAGGGCGTTGACGACGCTGCCGCTGGTGGTGAAGGTGGTGCTGACACTGATCGTCACCGGGCCAGCGCCTTCGCCAGTGCTGCTGGCAGCCGCCGTGAACTGGTAGCTGGCGCTGTCGTTGTCGTTGTCGGTGCTGGTGACCGTTCACCGGCGCCAGCGCAAAGCCGCCGTAGTTGCTGTCGCTGCTGCTGACGGTGTGGGTCACGGCGTCGGCATGGGTGCCTTCGACGGTGCGGTCGTCGGCCGCCGTGATCGTTACCGTCTGCGGCGTGTTCCAGTTGCCGCTGGTGAAGACCAGCGGGCTGGTTGCCGCCGCGATCTGCACGCCCGTGGTCAGCGCGACGCTGACGTTGGCGGTCGGCTGGCTGGTCAGAGCCACCGTGTAGCTGTCGCTGGCGCCGCGGCGCCGGCAGCACTGAACGAGCGTGCGTAGAAGTCATCGGTATTGTTCAGCGCGCCGGCCGTGTTGCGATCGTCCTCTATCCAAACGATCGCGTAGCCGCCATCGCTGCGGGCGACGATGGCCTCGGGTCGCTCGACATCGTCGGTGCGCACATCGTTAACGCGCACGCTGCCCGATACGGGGGTCCCATTGGGCTGGTAGACGCGGGTGTAGGTGTCGCCGCCGTTGGTGCTGTTGGAACCAGCACCGACGTCGCTGTTGGCGCCGTCGTTGCTGTTGTTTGCGGAGTTCCAGAGGACCGCAAGATTGCCGCCGGTGAGCACCGCGAGCAAGGCCTGATGCTGGCTGCCGCTACCGTCGGGATTGATGTCCAGGTACGGCGCAGTTGCGCTGTTCACTGCTACGCCGGAACTGTTGAAGATCTGGAAAAAGCCGGCATAAGCGCCGCCGTCTAAGCTGGTGCCAGTGCCGTCGCCGATGCTGTCGCGGGTGCGCCAGGACACTGCAACGCTGCCGTTGGCCAGCGCGACGAGCGTGCCAAAGTCCTTGAGAAACGTGTTCTGACCGGCGCCACCCATGCGCACACTGGCCGCCTGCGGAGCGCCACTGGCGTTGTACACGCGCAGGAACAGATCGGCGGTGTTCTGTTCCGCGACGGGCAGCGAAGGGCTATCGTTATTATCGTTCCAGGCCACCGCGAACCCGCCCCCGGTCAGGCCCACCACCGCCAGTGGCGTCTGTTCGTCCGGCACCCCATTCGGATCGCTCTCAATGACCTTGAATGTGGCACTCACCGCGGCCCCGCTGGCGGCGTAAACGCGCCCATAGGTGTCGCCACCGAAGCCCGAGCCACCATCATCGTAGGTGTCGCCCGGACCGTTCACCGAATTTCAAATGGTGACGAAGCCGCCGCCGCTCAGCGGTGCCAGCATCGGCGTGTTCTGATAGCCCAGACCGGCCGGATTGATATCCAGGTAAGGGCTAATCGGCGCAGCGCCGACGAGCGCCCCGGCACCGGTGAGGATGCGGAAGTAGGATCCGTACAGTTGTCCGTCCGGCGAGACCGGCGTCGCGCTGGGCTCGTCGCGAGCGCGCCAACCCACCACCAGCCCGCCGCCGGTGAGCGCGATCAGGCCATGGCGTTGATCGAAGTCCTGGAAGTATGGATCGTGGTTGTTGGGCCCTCCGCTGGCAATATTGACCTGCAATCCGGTCGGGTCGCCGACGGCGGCGTGCGCCGGAATGGTCTGAAACGCCAGAGCGCCAGCCAATCCGGCTGCGAGTAGGTGCAACGAAGCGCGTTTCATCGGTCGACTCTCCCAGGATTGGCAGATGATGTTCCAAAATTCTTAAGATTTGCACGGATGCTGCGACCGGGGTCGCCGCTGGTCACGGTATCGGAAGTCCAGACTACCGCACCGGTGGATCCCTTTGAGACGTGCATCCGAATGTTAGTCGCAGGGCTCAGTCCAACCTGACTCGCAGCGATGATGTCGCCGCCCATCATGCCTCGGGTCACCAAGACCCGGTCGGCATTGGCGGCACCCGTATCGATCACCGCTGCCCAGCTCAAGCTCGGCGCCTGCGCGAAGACGTTGGCGCCCAACAACAAGCCGATCGCCAGACCGCTACGACGGAATAATGGAGTCATCATGACAGCGGTAAGTGAGATGCTCGGATACGAAAATCGTGCAGGACAGCCCCGCCGACGGGCTACGGGCTGTTTTCATCTGGCGCAGAGCCTAGCGCAACCTGCCACCCAAATTCACGCATAAAATGCAAGTAGCCTCACATAAATAAAGCGTGAGCTTCATCACATGCTGAAGGGATGCGTAAACACGCACGCGCCGGGCGCTGATCACTGCAAGCGGTCTGCCGGGCAGGCCGGCAAATCAGGCGCTTGCCCGGGTTGATTCTCAACCCCTGACTCTGGCACTGTCGCAGGTTCGGAGCGCCGGAGGGGTCGCTTCGCCGCATTCACTTTGAATAGGAAACGCGCACCCATGCGGTGGATCGCCCACAAGTTCGGCGGGTCTAGTGTCGCCAACGCTGCCCGATATCAAGCTGTAGCTCGTCTTATGGTTGGCCGGCCAGACGAGGCCCAAGTGGTAGTGGTCTCCGCCATGCAAGGCGTTACTGATGCGCTGATCGCGCTGACGCGCTGCGCCGCGGCCAAGGATGCGCGTTGGCCGGCCGATGTCACGGCGCTCAAACAACGCCATATCGTCACCGCGGCCGAGTTACTCGGTGCGCAGGCGGGCGCTTTCATCACCGCGTTGGATGCCAGTTTTTCGGATCTGAGTCATCTGCTGCGTGGCGTGGAATTACTCGGTACGGCGCCCATTGAGGTGGTCGAACTGGTATCCGGTTTAGGCGAAGTCTGGTCGGCGCAGATGCTGACTGCGCATTTTCGGGCGCTCGGGCACCACGCCGAATTTCTCGATGCGCGCGAGGTCTTGCGCGTTACTGCGACGGAATTGCATGTCGCGGTTGAATGGCTGCCCAGCGAAAAGCGCCTCGCGCAGTTTCGTCACGCCCATCCGGCGCAATGTTATGTGGTGACTGGATTTATCGCGCGTCGTCTGAGCGATGAGCGCATCACCACGCTGGGCCGCAATGGCAGCGATTATTCGGCGAGTATTTTTGGCGCGCTGTTTGATGCCGCCGAGATCCATATTTGGACCGATGTGGATGGCGTGCTATCGGCCGATCCGCGCCGCGTGCCAGAGGCCATCGTGCTTGATCATGTCTCGTACGAAGAGGCCTTCGAACTGGCGTACTTCGGCGCCAAAGTGATTCATCCGCAAACCATGGCGCCGGCGACTGCCAAGGGCATCCCGGTGTTCATCCGCAATACCTTCAACCCCACACATCCGGGCACGCGCATCGATGCCGCGGGTGGCAACGAGCCGCCGATCAAAGGCATCACCACCATCGGTGGCATGGCGATTGTGACCATCGAAGGCGCCGGCATGATTGGCGTACACGGCACAGCAGAGCGCGTATTTGCCGCGCTGCGCGATGCCAAAGTCTCGGTGACGATGATCTCGCAGGGTTCGTCGGAGCATTCGATCTGCTGCGTGATCAAGGCTGAAGACGCCGATCTGGCGCGCAATGTGCTGGCCGATTCTTTCGCGCGCGAGATCGCGCGCGGCCAGATTCAACGCGTGATGTCGGAACGCGGCATTAGCGTGCTGGCGGTGGTCGGTGATGGCATGGCCGGCACGCCGGGTATTTGCGCGCTGTTGTTCAACGCGCTGGGCCGCGCCAAAGTCAATGTGCGTGCCATTGCGCAGGGTTCGTCGGAGCGCAATATCTCAGTCGCCATTGCCGAGGGCGAGGCGACCCGCGCGCTGCGTGCGGTGCACGCCGGCTTCTATTTGTCGGCGCAGACGCTGTCGATTGGCGTCATTGGCCCAGGGCACGTCGGCCGCGCCTTGCTGCAACAAATCGCTGAAGCACGCGCTCGATTGCGCGAGAATCATCTGGACTTGCGGGTGCGGGCGATCAGCAGCTCGCGCAGCATGCTGCTGGATGAGCAACTGGACTTGGCGACCTGGTCCGAACAATTGGCCGAGCGCGGTACGCCGAGCGATCTAGATGCATTCGCGCGGCATGTGCAAGCCGAACACATTCCGCATGCGGTGATTATCGATTGTTCGGCCAATTCGGCGGTGGCCGATCATTATCCGCGCTGGCTGGCTGCTGGCATTCATGTGTTGACGCCCAACAAGCAGGCCGGCGGTGGTCCGCTTGATCGCTATCGGGCGGTGCAAGCGGCGGCGCGCAGCGGGCGCGCGCGCTGGCGTTATGAGGCCACGGTGGGCGCCGGTTTGCCGGTGATCGGCACGCTGCGCGATCTGATTGATACCGGCGATCGCATCGTGCGCATTGAGGGTGTTTTTTCCGGCACCTTGGCGTACTTGTTCAATCGTTTCGATGGCGAGGTGGCGTTTTCGGAACTGGTCGGCCAAGCGCGCACCGCCGGTTACACCGAACCCGATCCACGCGACGATTTATCGGGCCTGGATGTGGCGCGCAAATTGGTGATATTGGGACGGGAAATGGGCCTGGATTTATCCGTCGATCAGGTGCATGTCGAATCTTTAGTGCCGCAGGAATTGGTCGATACGAGCGTCGATGGTTTCTTGGCCGGTTTGAGCTGCATGGATGCGCCGATGTTGGCACGCTTCCAAGCGGCGCGCGATGCCAATCAAGTGCTGCGCTATTGCGCGGTGCTGGAGGCCGACGGCCGCGCCGAAGTGACGTTGAATGCCTTACCAGCCGCGCATCCGTTCGCCCACATCGCGCTGACCGATAACATTGTGTCGTATGCAACCGAGCGCTACCGCAACAACCCGCTGATCGTGCGCGGCCCCGGTGCCGGGCCCGATGTCACCGCGGCCGGTGTGTTTGCCGATTTGTTGCGCGTGGCGGCCGGCTTAGGTGCGCCGCTGTGAGCCATTTGGAGCAACCGGAAAGCGCCGCCGCACGCGAATCCGCGACCGCCTTTGCACCGGCCAGCGTGGGCAATGTTGCAGTGGGCTTTGATCTGCTCGGCCATGCACTGGAAGGCATTGGAGATCGGGTTACGGCCACGCGCATTGATGAGCCGGTCGTGCGGGTGACCGCCATTCGTGGCGTGGTTACCGATTTGCCGTTTGATCCAGAACACAACACGGCGGCGCGCGCGGTGGCGTCGTTTCGCAGCGCCTTGGGTTTGGATTTTGGCATCGCGCTGCAAATCGACAAAGGCATCGCGCTCGGCTCTGGCTTGGGTGGATCGGCGGCATCGGCGACCGCCGCTTTGACCGCTGCAAATGCCTTGTTGGCAAGGCCACTGAGTAAATTGGAGCTGTATCCACACGCGCTGGAAGGCGAGCGCGCGGCCAGTGGCAGCTTGCACGGCGACAATGTCGGCCCGCAGTTGTTGGGCGGATTAGTATTGGCAACACCCGATCGCATGGTGCCGATTCCGGTGCCAGCGGGACTGATCGCCGTCGTTGTGCATCCGCATTTTGTGCTGGAAACCCGCAAAGCGCGCGAGGCCCTGCGCGGCGTGTATGGCTTGCATGAGTTTGTCGCGCAAAGTGAAGGCTTGGCCTTGGTGCTGGCGGGTTGTTTCAAATCGGACTTCGATTTGATTGCGCGCGGTCTGCGCGATGTGCTGATCGAACCGCGTCGGGCGGCATTGATTCCGGGTTTTATGCAGGTCAAACGAGCAGCGTTGGATGCTGGCGCGCTCGGCGCATCGATTTCCGGCGCCGGTCCCAGCGTGTTTGCGTGGTTCGCCGATCGAGCCGCCGCGCACGCCGCTGGCTTGGCCATGGCAGAGGCTTTTGCAAACGCCGGGCTGGCCAGCGACATCATCGTCAGCGCGGTGGCCAATGCTGGCGCACACTTGATTGATCCTTAGGGCTATTGCATAAATTGCACGCGCCCTCGCTGGTCTCTTGGCCGCACACGGAATTTTCCTCAATCGGCCGGCCCGATCTGGCACTCCTTCGAAAAATCCCTTGTGCGACCCATATCCGGCGCGATCATCGCGCGAATTCATGAAACATCAGGGCTAGGAAAATCCATGCATTACTTCAGCACCCGCGATCTGCGCCGCGAATGGCCGGCGACCTTGGACGCTGCCCTCGCAGCGGGTTTGGCGGCGAAAGGCGGTTTGTATGTGCCCGCGGCTTTGCCGGCGTTTGCGCTTACTGATTTTGCTGGCTGTGCGTCCTTGCCGGCGATCGCACAGCGCTTACTGACCCCGTTTTTCGCCGGTAGCAGTCTGGCGCCCGCGTTGCGGGAGATTTGCCTAGAGGCGCTGGATTTACCGGCGCCGATCGTTAATCTGCATTCGGTCGCTGGCAACTCCACACATTTGCTGGAGTTGTTCCACGGCCCGACCGCGGCGTTCAAGGATTTTGCGGCGCGTTTTCTGGCCGCGTGTCTGGCGCGTTTGCGCACCCGCGACGATCCCTTGCGTACGGTATTAGTCGCCACCTCGGGCGACACCGGTGGCGCAGTTGCGGCCGCCTTCCATCGCCGGCCGGGCTTTCGGGTGGTCATCGTTTACCCAGACGGCCGCGTTTCGCCGCGCCAAGCGCATCAGTTGGGCGCCTTTGGCGACAATGTGCACGCTTTGCGCGTCGCCGGCAGTTTTGACGACTGTCAGCGCATCGTCAAACAAGTGCTGGGTGACCGCGATCTGGCCACGCGCTTGGCCCTGACCAGTGCCAACAGCATCTCCCTGGGGCGCTTGTTGCCGCAGATGGCCTACTACGCCTACGCTGCGCTGCAGTTGCGGCGCTCAGCTGCGTTGGATGCGGCCGTCGCGCCGACGGTCATCGTGCCCACCGGCAACCTGGGCAACGCGCTGGCCGCCATTTTGGTGCGTGAGATGGGATTGCCTCTGGGCGATATCCATTTTGCGACTAACGCTAATCGCACCTTGCCGGATTTTTTCAGCGGCGCTGATTATCACGGCCGCCCAGGCGTGGCTACATTGGCCAATGCAATGGATGTCGGTGACCCGAGCAATTTCGAGCGATTGGCTTGGTTTTTCAAAGACCGCGATGTGCGTAGCAGCGGCATTTTTGCACATAGCATCGACGACACCACCTTGAGCGCACGGATCGCAGCGGGCGAGGCCGATTACGGCCAAGTTTGGTGTCCACACACCGCCTGCGCGGTGGAAGTCTTAGAGCAATTGCGCGCAGGTGCGAGCGGCCCATTTTTGCTGGTCGCCACCGCGCACCCGGCGAAATTCGATAACGTGGTGGAACCCTTGGTCGGCCACCCGGTAGCCGCGCCACCCGCACTCGCCGAATTGTTAGCGCGGCCATCACACAGCGAAATGCTAGACGCCAGCGCCGCCGCGCTGGTTGAACGTCTGCAACTGGGGTGGTGAAGCGTGCGCGGTTGATCGGTATGTTCTGCGCTTTGGCGCAGACCAAGTCGAGCAAGCTCGACTTTAAAAGCTAAGCGCGGCTGCCACTTCCCGCCAAATCGGGATTCATCCAAACCATCAACCAATCGTCAAACGCGACGTCGTCGATGTAGAACTGCACTGCTCCCGCTGCTGCAAAGCCATGTTTTTCGTAAAAGCGCACGGCGCGCGGTGCTTGTTGGTAGACCGATAGATGGACCATCTGCGCCCCAAGTTCAGTGGCGCGCCGTTGCGCGTGACGGATTAACAGCGCGCCGGCGCCACTGCCAATAAACTCGGGTCGCAAATAGCAGCGTTGCACCTCAAGCGCCGGCAGCGGCATTTTTTGAGGCGCATTTGCGTCGCGCTGCAATGGCACTGCGGTGCGTGTTTGCAGCAGTTCAGGTGGGCTGGCGCGCAGACCGAGTTGCAGATAACCGGCATCCTTGCTGAAATCGGCCGCGGCACGCAAAGTCCAAACTTCGATTTTGCCTGCGTTGATGCGTTTGGCGATCAATTTGGCCGAATAACTGCGCTCGATATGCCGTTGTAGCTGCTCCGCCGATACCACGTGGCCATAGGCCGCCACAAAGGTTTCGGTCATCAGCCTGGACAAAGCGGATGCGTTTTGACTGGATGCCAGGTGCAGATCAAAGTTCGGATGACCGAGGTGTTGTGGATTCGCTAAGCTCATCGACGAAAGTTCGTTCAGGTTGGGCTAGATATACGCCTGCAAGGATGCGTATACCTTGGTTCGGCGCTTGTTCGCCGACTATGATGCAAAGGATGCACCTAAGCCTTGTCCATAATGTCGAAGATGTTGATGGTCGCCATTTTTGCGCTGCTGTCGATACTGGCCGTTTTGCCGGTGTCGGCCGCAACTTTGAAAGAGGCGACCGAACAAATCGAGCGCGAGACCGGCGGCAAGGTGCTGTCGGCAGAATCAATCCGTACCCGCGGTACTGTCGTCTACCGTATCAAAGTGTTGATGCCAGATGGCCGAGTCCGAATCTTCCAAATCCCTGCCTGAGTGCTTGAAGGAGCCGTTCCATGCGAGTCCTGTTGGTCGAAGATGAAGCACCACTGCGTGAGACCCTGGCGGCGCGCCTCCAGCGTGAAGGCTTTGCGGTGGATACCGCGGCTGATGGCGATGAAGCCGTGTACATGGGCAAAGAAGTGCCCTTTGACGTGGCGATCGTCGATCTTGGCCTGCCCAAACTGCCCGGTTTGGAAGTGGTCAAGCGTTTGCGCGAATCAGGTCGCCGCTACCCGATTTTAATTCTGACCGCGCGTGGCAGTTGGGAAGATAAAGTTGAAGGGCTCAAATGCGGCGCCGATGATTATTTGGTCAAGCCCTTTCATATCGAAGAATTGCTGGCGCGCATGAATGCGCTGGTGCGACGCAGCGCCGGTTGGAGTAAACCGCTGTTGGAATGCGGGCCGGTGAAGCTTGATACCACGGCGCAGTCGGTCACCGTCAATGATGCTTCGGTGGATCTGACCAGTTACGAATATAAGGTATTGGAATACCTGATTTTGCACGCCGGTGAGCTGGTCTCGAAGAGTGATCTGACCGAGCACATTTACGAGCAAGATTTTGATCGTGATAGTAATGTCATCGAGGTTTTCATTGGCCGCTTGCGCAAGAAACTCGATCCGGAAGGCGATTTGAAGCCCATTGAGACGGTCCGCGGGCGCGGTTACCGCTTCTCGATTCCGCGCACTTCCTAAGCCGGTTACCCGCTGTGCGAGCGCGGCGCCAGTTCTCACTTGCCGCGCGCTCATTGCTCGCGGCCAGTTTAGTGCTGGCCGCGTTCATTGGCTTGACCGGTTATGCGCTGGAGCGCGCGTTCGAAAACTGGGCGTATTCGGTGTTGCGGGAACGTTTGCAATCGGTGCTCTATTCCTTCTTGGCACGCACCGATATTTCGGTGCGCGGCGAGGTGTTGATTCCCGAGGTGTTGCCCGAACCGCGTTTGGATCGACCCGGTTCCGGCTTGTACGCATCCGTCTACGCCGAGAATTTTCGCTGGGAATCACCGTCGGCGGTCGATCGTGATTTGCCGTTTGAAGACGCATTGAAACCGGGTGAAATGAGTTTCAAAGGGCCGGTTCGTACCAGCGTTGGCGGCGTTTACATGCTCAGCATGGGTGTGCTGTTTGAAACGCGCTCGACCAAAAGCAAAGATGTGCGCGTCAACATCAATGTGGGCGAAAACCAAAGTTCCGTGCGGCGCCAAATTGGCGCTTTTCGCGACACCATGTGGGTCGTGTTGGGCGGTTTGGGTATGCTTTTGCTGATGTTTCAGGCGGTGTTGCTGTTTTGGAGCACGCGCCCGCTGCGCGCGGTGGCGCGCGATTTAGCTCTGGTGGAGCGGGGTGAGTCGGAGCTGTTATCCGGCAACTATCCGCTGGAATTATCCGCGGTCACACGCGGTTTGAACGAATTTATCAAGAGCGAGCGCGAACACTTGCGCCGTTACCGCAACACGCTGGGCGATCTGGCGCATAGCTTAAAAACACCGCTGGCGGTGATGCGCGGATTGTTCGAGAACGAGCCCGATAGCGAAGGATTGCGCCGCGGCGGTTTAGAACAAGTGCAGCGCATGGACGAGATTGTCGCCTATCAGTTGGCGCGCGCCGCCAAGTCTGGTCATCAAACCTACGCCGCGCCTTTGCCCATCTTGGCGCACGCCGAGGAAATCGCGCTGATGTTAGAAAAAGTCTACGCGCGCAAAGGTGCCTTGGCCGAATTTGAAGTAGACGCACGCAGCGTATTCCACGGCGACAAGGGCGATTTGATGGAGCTGATGGGCAATCTGCTCGATAACGCCTTCAAATGGTGTGGATCACGCGTGCTGTTGACCGCCGAGCCGCTCGGCTTGCCCAAGGCCAGAAGGCCCGGACTCATGCTGCGCGTCGAGGACGACGGCCCCGGTATTCCAGACGCGCAGATCAACGAAGTGCTCAAACGCGGCGTACGCGGCGACGAACGCGTGCAAGGCCACGGCATCGGTTTGTCGATCATCGGCGACATCGTCACCTCTTACGGCGGCGAGCTGAAGGTCAGTCGTTCAGCACAATTAGGAGGCGCCTCCTTCGAAGTACGCCTGCCACCTTTGGGGCTTTAAGCCAAAAATCAGAGCGGCAACCAGGGCATGGTCGCCTGCTCATAATGCGTAACGCAATGTTTAGCTGTCGCCGCGCGACGGCAGCGTTAGGTGCGAACGGGTGGGACGGCGGTTGGCTTGAAGATTAGTTAGAGCCGTTCACCGTAGCGCTTCTCGAACAATTTCAGGGTGACGCACAGCGATGCGAATTAGCGCTTGGGCTGCACCCGAAGGCGAGCGCCGACCCTGCTCCCACTCCTGCAGCGTGCGCTTGGAAATTTGCAACGCATCAGCAAATTCCGCCTGAGACAAGCCAGTGCCTTGACGAGCTGCGACAACCTCGTTGACAGGAACTTCCGTCACGCGCGCAGCCAGCCCTGCCTTCATTTCACGAACCGATTGCAGTAGTTTCATTCCCAAGAGCGCCGCTTCCGAAGCGCCTTTCTTCGCCTTTTCCGTCTTCATTTCTCCAACTCCCTTCTGATCTCTTTCTGCAGGAACCCCGGAATGTTGCCCTTCGCCGCCTTTGCATAGGCGACAAGCATCCAAAGCTCGCCAGCGTCGGTGCGGACAAAGTAGACGGCCCGAGCTCCACCACGCTTTCCAGTGCCAGCGCGCTGCCAGCGCACCTTCCGACACCCTCCACTTCCGCGAATAACATCGCCGGCTTCCGGGTTCGCCGCGATCCAAGCAAAGAACTCAAGACGCTCTTCCCCTGACCAAATGCGATCAGCATCGGCCATAAAGTTGGAGTCTCAACTATGCTCAGCATGACCAAAGTGTACGTCTACGCCGTAGTTGCTACAAGGTCACGCGCCTCAAACTGCAGTCAAACCCGCCAACCACTCATCATCAGAATCCTCGCTGATGCCTTCAAACAAGAAGGTCGACAGATAACGTTCGCCGGTGTCGGGCAAAATGGTCAAGATGACGCTGCCGGGCTCAACCTCGCGCGCCAATTGCTGCGCCGCGGCAAAAGTGGCGCCAGCCGAAATGCCGACGAAAATGCCTTCCTGGTGGGCGAGTAGTCGCGCGGTGTCGCGGGCGGTGACGTCATCGATCGGGATATTCAAGTCAAACACGCTGCGATCCAGCACGGCGGGCACGAAATCGGGCGTCCAGCCCTGAATCTTGTGCGGCGCCCACGGTTTGCCGGCCAACAACTGCGCGCCAGCAGGTTCCGTGGTGACGATCTTGATGTCCGGACGCGCCAGTTTGAGCATTTGACCCGCACCGGTCATCGTGCCACCGGTGCCCCAGCCGCTAACGAAATAATCGAGCCGCAAATTGGCGAAATCGCGCAGAATTTCCGGGCCGGTGGTATTGCGGTGATAGGCCGGATTGGCGGGATTCTCAAACTGGCGAGCCAAGAACCAACCGTGTTTGGCCGCCAATTCTTCGGCGCGGCGCACCATGCCAGAACCGCGTTCAGCTGCCGGGGTCAAAATGACCTTAGCGCCGTAACCGCGCATGATCTTGCGGCGCTCAATCGAGAAGGTCTCGACCATCACCGATACAAAAGGATAACCACGCACCGCACACACCATCGCCAAGGCGATACCGGTATTGCCGCTGGTGGCTTCAACCACCGTTTGCCCAGGATGCAGCTCACCGCGTTTTTCGGCGTCCAGAATGATCGCCAGTGCCAAACGATCCTTGACCGAAGCGCCGGGATTGAAAGACTCCACCTTGACGAACATCTCGACGTCCGGCGGGGCCAGTCGATTGATGCGAACGATCGGGGTATTGCCGATGGTATCGAGGATATTGGCGTAAATCATCACGAACTCCATTGGGGACGTCTGGACGTCTATACTGCCCGGCTAGTGCGTCGTCGATCAAGCGCTGGCCTTGCAACTTGCAATGCAGGGGCGGGTTTCAAACGCGCGCACCGCAGCAATCCAGCCCCTGTTGTAAGTGGATTTACAGTGGCCATGGACGGCGGGTCCGCGCTGTGCGCGGACTCTTTCGCGCTCAAGCGGGGAAAAGCGTTCGACCGATGAAGCGCAGGTCGAACCCACCACGGCTTGATCCATGCGCTGAGGTTCATGGCCCGGGTACATTTCCGGGCTGATCACCATCGCCGCCATTCACAGCAGCTCGGTGGTTCACCCCAGAACGACCTAGTAATCTAAACTGCCGATGGGCTGAACAGCCACACTGAGGATTTCCCGAGTCGATGCAAGCGCAAGCGCCAGACGCCGCACCCAGTTCCGGGGGATTCACCCGCGAGCTGTTGCGCGCCTCGGATTTGGAAACATTGGGCCATGTTGCCGCGCGCGAGGCGCATCGACGCTTTGGGCTCACGCGCCTGGCACTGATCTGGTGGGCGCGCTCGGCGCAGCCATCGGGGGTTCGCCTGCTGCGTGTGTCGCCCGAAGCCAGCGTCGATGCCGATGATTTGGTTTGGCTCGAACAAAATTCTGATACTGCAGCGCGCCGCGCAGATGCGCCTTTGGCGATACATTTGCTGGTGTCGGCGCTGATGGGTCGCGCGGCGTTGGTGTGGCCGTTAAACGCGTTGGACAGCAAGTTGCCGGAATGGACGCGCTTTGTTGACGACATCGCCGCGCTCGCGGGGCGTCTGTTAGAACTTGAATCCTTAACCCAGGCGGTACTGCGCCTGGAGCGCGCCGAACGCGTGCAGAGGTCCCTTTACTCGATTGCCGATATGGCCAGTTCTGATCTGGACATGCCGGATATGTTGCGCAGTTTGCATGGTGTGGTCGGCGAGTTGATGTATGCCGAGAACTTTTACATCGCGTTGATCGAATCGGAGCCGCAATGCCTGCGGTTTTTGTATTTCGCTGATTCGGTTGACAAAAGTCGTCCAGACCGAGAATCCAGTGTGCTGCTCAGCAGTATTCCAAATAGCCTGACTTTGGCGACCATTCGCAGTGGCCAGGTGCAAATGGGCCCCTCTGATGAATTGCGCGAGCGTTTGCATGTGGCGCGCGACAGCAACATGGGGCCCGACAGTGCCGATTGGTTAGGCGTGCCGCTGGTCGGCGCGGGTGCGGTGCGTGGCGCGCTAGTGGTGCAAAGTTACAACGAGGAAAACCGCTTCAGCGAAGACGATCGAGCGCTGCTCAGTTACGTGGCGCAACATATTTTGACCGCGCTGGATCGCAAACAGGCGCAAGAGGGACTGGAACGCCGGGTCGATGAGCGCACCCATGAGTTGGCCGAAGCCAATCGCGAATTGCGTCAGGAAGTCTTGGAGCGGCAACGCAGCGAGCGGCTGCAGGCCGCGCTTTATCGGATTGCGGAGAAGTCGAGCACTGCCGAATCGCTGGAAGAGTTTTATGCGGCCGTGCACATCATCGTTGGCCAATTGCTATATGCGCGTAATTTCTACATCGCGTTGGTCTCAGAAGATGGTCGCGAGCTGGAGTTCCCGTATTCGGTGGACGAACAAGATTCCGTGCGTCAGCGACGTTTGTTGGCTAAGGGCCTGACCGAATACGTGTTGCGCACCGGTCAAGCCCTGTTGGCGGATCGAGCCTCCATCGAGTCCTTAACTCAAGCCGGCGATGTGCAGAGTTTTGGTCCGCGCTCGGTGTACTGGCTGGGTGTGCCGTTGATTTGCGACGAACGCACGGTGGGCGTGGTTGCAGTGCAGAGTTATTCCCAGGACTTTCTGTTTAGCGAACGCGATCAGGAACTGTTGACCTTTGTGGGTTACCACATCGCCAATGGTTTAGAACGCAAGCGCGCGCAGGACTCTTTACGCGTGGCCTATGTCGATTTGGAAAAACGCGTCGCTGATCGTACGCATGAATTGGCTTTGGCCAATCGCCATCTGACCGATCAGATCGTCGAACGCGTACGCGTGGAAGACACGCTTAAACACCAGGCTTTGCATGACATGCTGACGGGTTTGCCCAATCGCGCCTATTTGCTCGATCGTCTGGCGCGCGCATTGGCGCGTTCCCGGCGCAACGAGACGCACGGCTTTGCCGTTTTGTTTCTCGATTTGGATCGCTTCAAAGTGGTCAACGATAGTGTCGGCCACTTGGTCGGCGATGAATTACTCAAACAAGCGGCCACGCGGATTGCTCACACCGTGCGTGCGCCAGACACGGTGTCGCGCCTAGGGGGAGACGAGTTCGCCATTTTGCTCGAGGATGTGCAGAAACCAGAACGCGCCACCCACATCGCCGAGCGCTTGATTGCCGCCTTGTCTGAACCGATGCGCATCGATGGCAAAGAGTTATTCACCTCGGCCAGCATCGGCATTGCCTTTTCGCACCCGCGCTATACGCGTCCTGAAGAGTTGTTACGGGATGCAGATGTCGCGATGTACCGCGCCAAAGCGCAGGGTCGTCAGCGCTTTGAACTCTTCGATGAGAATCTGCGTGCGGAAGCGCTGCGCGTATTGGATTTAGAGGGCGATTTGCGGCGCGCTGTGTCGCGCGGCGAGTTTGAACCGCATTTTCAGAGCATCGTACGTTTGGCCGATGGCAGCGTGGTGGGTTACGAGGCGCTGTTGCGCTGGCGCCACAGCGAACGTGGCCTATTATTGCCAGGCGAGTTCCTCAATGTCGCTGAAGACAATGGTTTGATTGAGCAGATTGATTGGCAAATGTTCGCGCTGTCATGCCGAGATGCGCAGCATTTACCCGAGGCCGATGCCTACATCAGCATCAATGTGTCCGCACGACAATTACGTGCTGCCAATTTCGACGAGAGCGTGTTGCGGGTCATCGGCGCACATGACCTGGATCCGCGCCGCGTGCGACTGGAAGTCACCGAAGGCGCCTTGTTGGAAAATCCCGATCAAGTGCGCCGTTTGCTAGAGCGTTTGCGCGAAAAGGGCGTCTTGGTGCAGCTCGATGATTTTGGCACCGGCTATTCGTCGCTCAGCTATTTGCACCGTTTTCCGATTCACTCATTAAAAATCGACCGTTCTTTTGTTTCGGATCTGCGCCCCGGCGAAGAAGGTGGCAGCGTCCCGGTGGTGCGTGCCATTCACGCATTAGCAGCTTCCCTAAAGCTGGAAGTCATCGGCGAGGGCATTGAAACGCCAGCGCAATGCGAAGCCCTGCAAGCAATGGGTTGCAAGTTGGGGCAGGGCTTTTTGTTCAGTTACCCGCAAGCGGTCGCTGACATCGTGCAAACGAAAGGGCTAGGATAAAGCCGGTTCTCAGCATTTCCTGCGATTGAGGACAAAAGCCCTTGAACCGCGCACGCCCTTTGCAGAGTCCTAGTCGGCCCTGTTGGTGCGCTTATTCGCGGATGAAACTGCGTGGCGCCTGTAAATTAACGAATTTTTGCAACAATTAAAGTATTTATAATAAACTAGTTACATCGTTTTTTGGTGAGAGTGGAGAGCGGAGCTTGCTTGAATAAGCTCCACTCACGAAAACCCCGCTTAGGTCAGATTGGGTAACGCGCTTAGCGCAGTTCAATTCACCAGCAATAGCGATTCGCCCTTGGCGACATCCTTAGCTTCTTGATTGCTAACGCGGGTGATCAAACTGATAATGCGTTTTTCCGGTCGCCAGGCGCTGACGATGACTTCGGCGGTTAAGGTGTCTGCCGGGCGCACCGGGTAAAGAAAATCCAAACTCTGTTTAAGATAAATCGCACCAGGGCCAGGTAATTGCATGCCTAGCACCGCAGAAACGAGGCCCACACTAAATACGCCATGGGCAATTCGGCCGTGAAAGCGGCTGCTCGCCGCATATTCTTCGTCCAGATGCACCGGATTAAAGTCGCCGGTAATGGCGGCCATTTGCAGGATGTCTTCGAGGCTAATGGTCCTCGACAGCGATGCGCGCTCGCCAATGGTGAAATCGATTCGACTCATAGGACTTACCCTAGCGTGCTGCGGATGCCTACTTTAGCGCTAACCGGCCTGCACGAGTAGCTTCGCTCGCGCCGCCGAGTGCTAGCCAAACTGCTGTGGGCTGCCAAGCGACGTCATTGCGAGGCCTGCCCGGCGCTGACCAGACGCATTCGGGTGGGTTCACGCGTGCCTCTCCTTGAAGCTTGCTAGCGATCCGGACTTCGGTGCAGGGTGCGCCAGCAGACCGACTCCGACGTGTTGGAGGTCTAGCGTCGCGCGACCGGTTTTTTGAGAGCTTGATGTGCGCCACTTTCTATCGAAATTACTCATTGTTGCGCTGAGCTGCGCGAGCGTTGCCCATGCCAAGCCCGGCGCTCAGTGCATTGGTTTGGTGTTGGGCGGTGGTGGTGCGCGCGGCGTTGCGCACATTGGGGTGCTTAAAGTGCTGGAGCGTGAGCGCATCCCCATTTGCAAAATTGCTGGCACCAGTATGGGTTCGGTGGCTGCCGGTTTGTATGCCTCAGGTTATTCGGCAGATGAGATTGAGCAAATCCTCTATACCATCGATTGGAAAGACGTACTTAACGATGATCCGCCGCGCAGCGATTTTCCAATGCGCCGCAAAAACGAGACGTTGCGTTATTTGATCAATTTTCGTTTCGGCTTACGTGATGGCGCTATTCAATGGCCGCGTGGTGTTGTCCAAGGGCAGAAACTATTGTTGTTATTGCGCAGGCTGACTTTGCATACCTGGAAGGTGCCCAATTTTGACGCTTTGCCCATTGCCTTTCGCGCGGTAGCCACTGACCTTGTGAGTGGTGAGCAAGTGTTATTCAAAGACGGCGATCTGGGCTTGGCTATTCGCGCCAGTATGTCGGTGCCGGCGGCTTTTGCACCGACCCGCGTAGATGGACGATTACTGGTCGATGGTGGTTTGGTTAATAACGTGCCGGTGGATGTGGCGCAAGCGATGGGCGCCGATCGTTTGATCGTGGTTGATATCGGTACGGTGCCTGCGACGCAGCTGTCGATGGATTCACCCTTTGCGATCACCATGCAAATGTTGGATGTACTAATGCGTCAGCGCACCGCACAGCTACTGCAGAAAATGGCGTCGGAAGACGTGATCCTATTACCGCAATTGGGTGACATTGGCGTCGCGGATTTTGACCGGTCCAGCGAAGCGATTGCGTCGGGCGAGGCCGCCGCGCAGTTACAGATTGATCGTTTGCGCCAGTTTGCGGTTTCGCCAGAAGTATACCGGCGCTGGAGAGAGCAACATCGACGCGTCGCGCTGGATCCGCCTTTGGTGAGCTTTATTGACGTACTGACCGAGCGCAGCAAAACCTCAGGTTTTGTTGAACGTCGTTTGGATAACTTCGTGGGCGCGCCTTTAGACGTCGCCATACTGGAAAAATCCATCGGCGGCGCATTTGGTTTGGGCAATTACGAACGCATCGATTGGCGTCCGGTCGAAGATGACGGGAGGACAGGCATTGAAGTCACGCCAGTCGATAAAAGTTGGGGGCCAAATTTCATCACCTTTGGTTTGCAACTGAGTGATGATTTCGAAGGGAATAATAACTACCAGTTGGGCATTGAATACACCAAAACCGGCCTCAACCGATACGGCGCGGAATGGCGTTCGCGTTTGGATATGGGTCGAGTCACTGGGTTACGCAGCGAGTATTTCCAGCCCTTCGGCGCGCGCGGCCAGTTTGATATAGCGCCGTATATTGAATATCGCGCTTTCGATCAGCCCTTGCGCTTCAATGATCAAACCCTGCGCGCCCATCGCCTGCGACGTGGGACAATTGGAGTCGATATGGGTTATGAATTTGCCGGAAGCATGCGCATTTTTGGCGGTTTGCTACGCACCCACGGCAGCGCTTCGTCGCGGAATGAAACGCGTTTGAGTGGGGGGTATCGCTCAGAGACCGGCGGAGCCCGTTTCGGATTAACGCGTGACACGCTGGACGATGCCAATTTCCCAAGTAACGGCAGCCGCACTGAGTTGTTGATGTACACCGATTTGGATCTGTTGAGTGCCGATGGCGCCGGCCAAGTCGCGCAAATTAGCTGGGATAAGGCGCTCAGCGTTGACGTCAACCATGTGCTGTTTGGTGCACATGCGCAAACCAGTTGGGGTAGCCCGGGTCTCTTGGATGCGTTGGCGCCGCTCGGTGGCTTTAGCAATTTATCGGGTTATGGTGAGCGCGAGCTATTGGGCGAACACAGCCTACTACTGCGCGCGGTTGTGTACCGCCGACTTGGCGACGAGGGGGTCCTGTTTTCATACCCGGCATTCGTCGGTGCCAGCTTGGAGGTAGGACAGGTTTACCAGCAGCGCGGTGCCATGTTCGGTTTGCAGGATTTGATTTACGGTTCCAGCCTGTTTGTTGGCGTAGATTCACCCGTCGGTCCTATTTTTGTAGGCTACGGGCTGGCCAACTCCGGTGCCAGTTCGGTCTATTTGAACTTCGGCAGTTTGTTAAGACCGTAGGACAATGGTCTGGCGGCTGTGCCGCCAGACCGGGATGTGCGGACGCTGTTGGCGTCGGATTGCCGGGGTAAAATTCTCAGCGAGCGCTATAGACCACGCCGTCTTGAATCTCAACGCGGCGACCAGCACGCAGACCCTGAGCGCTGCCTTGGTCAAAGTTATAAACCCGACCATTGTCCATGCGCACGCTGATTCGGTAATAAGTCCGGCGGCGGTCGTCGCGTGTGGCCTTGTTGGCGATCACGCCGCCGGCGACCGCGCCAGCCACCGTAGCGACTTTGCGACCGTCACCGCCACCCACCTGGTTACCAACCGCTCCACCGATCAGGGCACCCAACACGGTGGCGCCGGTGTTGCGACTGTTGCGGTTGATCCGCGAGATGCTGCGCACAGTGCCGCAGTAGTCGCAAACCTCGCGGCGATCATCGTAGCGAGAGTTGTATTGGTCCTGATAGCGCTGGGCGACGGCGTCATTGCCTAGACCGATACCAGCAAGTGTCAGGACGCCGGCGAGAACGAAGCTAGAGATGCGAGATGTCATGATGAATCCTCAAAGTGATGTGCAATGGAGAGCCTACTCCCCGTCGCATCGATGCTGCGTGCGACAACCCACATAGCTGCAGCTTGGTCTTGGCGAGCTTCACACTAATCAAAACCGCAGCGATAAACAGGACAGGCCGCCATCCAATTTGGCGCATTCGCTGTTATCAATTTTCTGCACCGAGTAGCCGGCCTCGCGCAGCTTCAAAGCTGTGACCGGGAAGCCTGCTGCCACCAATACCCAGTCATTGACTCGAATGGCGTTCGCGGCAGCCTCTTCAGCGTCGCCGGTCAAGATGACCCGACAATCCTGGAAGCAGCCACTGGCAGCCAATCGCGGCGTCGACAAAATGGTGTTGGAATCCAGCAATGAACAATCGGTTTTGAAATGCAAAACACCCGGCGGTGTGATCACTTCGCGCACCACATGGCCCCAGGGCGCCACTTTTCGGGCAAGTTCCGCTACGCCAGCGGCATCGGTACGCGCCGATAGACCGACCAGAATGTCGCGCCCCCTGCACAGGATATCGCCGCCGTCGATGAAACCTGGGCCCTCTATGTGCAGTACCGAGTCGTACAGGGAATGTAGGGTCGATGCCATCGCCGCCACTTCGCCAGACCGCGTTGGTGCGCCGATTCGCAATAGGATTGCGCCTTGCGGCAAACACAGCGCAGTGTCTTCGACGAACACCGAATCGGGGAATTCTTCCAGCGCCGGCAACTCGGTCACCTGCAAACCGGCTGCCCGCAAATGGGTGACGTACGCAGCGTGCGCGCTCTGCATGCGCGCCAGATCGGGCGCGCCACGATCTACCGCACGCAGACCGTGCGCACTGCTGCTGCTTGGAGCGCGGGTGATGGCGCGCGTAAATTGGTAGACGTTTGTCATTAAACCTAGAAACCTCAGTTGACCGTTGACCTGGGCCGCGGGCCGGGTTAGTGACCGCTTCTAATCACCCATAGCACTCTGATTCTTCTGATTTTGTCAGCAATTTGACTCGTTCACCCACTACTGCAAGCGTGGGGCAGGCGCGACGATCGGCTGAAACAATTGTTCGATCTCAATCGGATCGAAGCGATAAACCTTGCCGCAGAACTCGCAAATAATCTGTGCGTGGCCCAGTTCGTGCGTTGCGGCAAAAGCGTCGTCGCGACCAATGCGCCGTAACACATCGGCTACTTTGTCGCGCGAACAGCGGCAGCGCACATGCAAGGGCAGGGGGTCGCGGCTGCTGCATTCCACATCGTGAAATAGCCGGTGCAGCAGCAGTTCGCTCGGCGTGTTCAGTAACTCTGCGGGCGTAACGGTGGCGAGTAAATGCAAAGCGCGGTTCCAGCCGTCCGGGTCTAGCGGCTGTGCAAGACCGCCCTCGCTCGGCAGTCGCTGTAACAACAGACCGGCGGCGTGATCGCCGTCGCCGGCCAGCAGCAAACGCGTTGGCAATTGTTCGCTCTGCGCAAAATAGCCTTCCAGCGTATCGGCCAAGCTATCGCCGAGCAGCGGCACAATGCCCTGATAGCGCTCCCCGCGGTGCGGTTCCAAAGTGATTGCCAACACCGCGCCACTGGCGGCAGTGGCAAAATCATCGGTCAAATCGGCATCGCTCATGCGTGCGATGCCGCGCAAATCACCGTCGCTGGTGCTCTCTACGTACAACAATTTGAGTGATGGGCCGCCCTGCAATTGCAAGGACAAGCGGCCTTTGAACTTGATGCCGGTTTGCAACAGCGCGGACGCCGCCAGGGCCTCACCCAGCCAACGCCCCACCGCAGCCGGGTAAGCTTGGTGGGTGAGGATGTCCCGATAACCAGCGCCTAGGCGCACGGCGGCGCCCCGCACACCCAGCTTCGGTAATAGCAGCGCGTGCAACAAATCGCTCATGCTGTGGCAAACGCCCCAAACCTAGGTTAATTGCCTTTGCGCATCGCCTGTTTGCGATCGTTTTCGGTCAGCTGCTTCTTGCGCAAACGCACCGCGTGCGGCGTGACCTCGACCAATTCGTCGTCTTCGATGAACTCCAGTGCTTGTTCCAGCGAAAACTTCACCGGCGGCGTCAACATCAAATTGTCGTCTTTGCCGGAAGCGCGGAAGTTGGTCAATTGTTTGGCACGCAGCGCATTGACGGTGAGGTCGTTGTCTTTGGCATGAATACCGACGATTTGGCCCTCGTAAATTTCCGCGCCTTCTGGAATCAACAAACGACCGCGTTCTTGCATGGCATATTGCGCGTAGGCGGGCGACGAGCCGGTTCCATTACTGATCATCACGCCATTCTGGCGCTTGGCGATCGCACCTTTCACCTGCGGGCCATAATGCTCGAAGGTATGGAACATCAATCCGGTGCCAGCGGTGAGCGTGCGGAATTCAGTTTGGAAACCGATTAAACCGCGCGACGGAATCATAAATTCCAGGCGCGTGCGACCTTTGCCATCTGGTTCCATATTGCGAATTTCAGCGCGACGAATACCCAGGCGCTCCATTACACCGCCTTGGTATTGCTCTTCCAGATCAATCACCAACAATTCGTAGGGCTCCATCATCTGCCCATCGATTTCTTTGACGATCACTTCCGGGCGCGACACCGCCAACTCATAGCCTTCGCGGCGCATGGTTTCGATCAGGATCGACAGATGCAACTCACCGCGGCCGGCGACACGGAATTTGTCGGCGTCTTCGGTGTCTTCCACGCGCATTGCGACGTTGTGCATTAATTCGCGCTTCAAACGATCGCGAATCTGGCGGCTGGTCAGGAACTTGCCATCCTTGCCGGCGAACGGCGAGGAGTTAACGCAGAAGAACATGCTGATGGTCGGTTCATCCACGGTCAGCGTCGGCAGCGCATCCGGGAAATCCGGCGCGCACAAGGTGTCAGAAATAGAGATGCCGTCAACACCGGTGATCGCGACGATATCGCCCGCCGAGGCTTCCGGCACCTCCATGCGCTCCAAACCAAGGAAGCCGAGCACTTGCAGGATGCGGCCTTGGCGCTTTTTGCCTTCGCGGTCGATTGCCACAACCGGCATATTGGTGCGCGCGCGTCCACGTTGGATGCGACCGATGCCAATCAGGCCGACATAACTGGAAAACGCCAGCTGGCTGATCTGCATCTGAAACGGGCCTTCTGGATCAACCGCTGGCGCGGGAACGCGCTCGGTGATGATCTGGAACAAGGGGTCCATATTGCCTTCGCGAGCGTTGGAATCCAGGCTCGCGTAACCATTTAGCGCCGAGGTGTAGATAACTGGAAAATCCAGTTGTTCTTCGGTGGCGCCCAAACGATCAAACAAATCAAAGGTTTGATCGACCACCCAATCCGGCCGTGCGCCGTAACGGTCGATCTTATTGATCACCACGATCGGGTGCAGGCCCTTCTGGAAGGCCTTCTGGGTGACAAAACGCGTCTGCGGCATTGGGCCGTCCAGCGCATCCACCACCAGCAATACGGAATCGACCATGCTCAACACGCGTTCAACTTCACCGCCAAAATCAGCGTGTCCGGGCGTGTCGACGATATTGATGCGCCAATCATTCCAGCGGATTGCCGTGTTCTTGGCCAGGATCGTGATGCCACGCTCCTTTTCCAGATCGTTGCTGTCCATGACGCGGTCTGGAACCACGGCGCGATCGCCCCAGGTGCCAGACTGTTTAAGTAATTGATCAACCAGGGTCGTTTTACCGTGGTCGACGTGGGCGATGATGGCGATGTTGCGCAGCTTTTCGATCATGGGGCTCGGGTGGCACAAGCGATTTGGGCAATGCGCGAAAGCGCGTCGCCAAATGACAGGGCGGGCAGGGAAGATGGGCGCGGAGTATATCCAGACGAAGGTGGAGCCGCGCGTCAGATATCCAGCAAAGTTGGTCGGCGTACAGCTCAGGCCAGCGCTGCGCCCAAGGTCGCTTCCACCGTGCGCACCACTTCCCCTGATTCCACCAATTGGATCGCCAGTTCAATATCGGGCGACAATAATCGATCGCGCGCCAAAAACTCGATGCCACGATTGCGCACCAAATCCAGCACGGCGCGACTCGCATCGCCTGGATGGGCGTCTTTCAAGTGTTTGAGATCCGCCTGCAAACGTTTGACGTCTTCGGCTAGGACCATCGTTTCGTCGCCGCTCACTTGCGAGAGATTGCGCAATTTGGAACGCAGCGCTTGCACACCCAGACTGGTCGCCAAGGTGTAACTGGCCGCCAGAATTTGCAGCCTAAACTCCAGCGCCTGGCTGACCACCAGCAGTTCCAGCGCCAGAACTTTCTCTAAATCACCGAGCATTTCGAGCACATGGCGCCCTTCGGTGGCGCCCATCGACACATGATCTTCAGAATTTGCGCTAGTCGGTATCGAATACACCGTGGCCGGATGCGCCTTGGTGGCCAATTCGTTGACCAAGGCCGCAGCGGTGTATTGCAGGATCATGTGGCCAGAATCGGTGCCATCTTCGTTGCCAATCAAAAACGGCGGCAGGCCGTCGTTGGTAGCCGGATCAAGCAGTTTGGCCAGCCGGCGTTCGCTAATCGACGCCAATACCGGAATGCAACATTTCAGTTGCGTCAAACCGAGCGCGATCGGCATGCCATGGAAGTTACCGGCGGACACCACGTGGTCTTGATGTTCTTCGGATTCGGGGAAAATCAACGGGTTGTCGGTGACCGAGTTGAGCTCGATTTCGACGATTTCGCGCACGCGGGTCACCGTATCCTTGACCGCGCCGTGCACCTGCGGCACGCAACGCAGTGAGTAGGCATCCTGCGGTTGCACCTTTTTGCCACCGCGGAAGGGCAGATGGCGCTGATCGTTGCGCGGCCGTCCACCGCGTTCGACCTTGGTGACGTAATCCCAGCGCAAATCGAAAGTGCGTCGATCGTCACCGGCGCCGGTCCAAGCCTGTGCCGACCACGGATGGAAGCGCGGTACACGGTGATACGGAATATCGACCAGTTTGGAGCCTTCGATCAGCCGCCGAATATTAGCGGCGGAGGCGATCTGCCCAGGATGCGGGCGCAGATCGTGCACGCGTTCGTCAAAAGCCGCCGAACGCCCACAGAACGCTTCCAGCGCAACTGCGGCATTGATATCGGCCAGTTTGACCAAGTCTTGCAAGCGGCCGAGCGCCAAAATGGCGGAGGCCAGCATTTGCCCGGTGCCGTTATTCAGCGCCAAACCTTCTTTGAACGACAGCGTGAGCGGTTCCAGGCCGGCGCGCGCCAGAGCGTCAGCAGCGCGCACGCGTTCGCCGTTTTCGAAAACATCGCCTTCGCCGATCACCGCCAGCGCCAGATGTGACAGTGGCGCCAAATCGCCGCTGGCGCCCACCGAACCTTTTTCGGGCACGACGGGAATCAGATCCAATTGCAATAAATCGCGCAAGCGTTCGAGGGTGACCACGCGCACGCCCGAGTGCCCTTGCAGCAGCGTATTGATGCGGATGGCGAGCATCGCGCGTACCAGATCGAGTGGCAGCGGAATGCCCACACACACGGCGTGACTGATGATCAGATTGCGCTGCAGCTCGGCAATGATCGGCAACTCATCACCAGGCCGCGTGCGCCCACGGCTGCTTTCCAGCAAACGATCCGCGTTAGAACCAAAACCGGTGGTCACGCCATAAATCGGTTCGCCACGTTTCAGTTCTTTGGCAAGAAAATCGGCGCTCAGCTGCACGCGTTTAAGCGCAGTTTTCGACAATCTAATCGGCCGTCGTCGCGCTGCGATATCCAGCACCGACTCAATGCTCAAACGGCGCCCGTCAAGGTCTATCGGCCGAGTTGCTTCACTGGAGCTGCGATTGCTGCTCATGACAACGAGTCCACCTTGCGCCCGCGGCGCTTGAGTTCACCCAAAGCCTCGGCTTGTTCGATTTCCACGCGCAATACCGCAATCAACTCCGCTCGTGGTACTTCGAACTGCTCTTGTTTAACCAAGTCCTTGATCATCACGGCCGCCTTGGCTAGCTCATTTTCGCCGACGATGACGGCGAATCGAATGCCGGCTTTATCGGCGTATTTCAACTGTTTGCCGAGTTTGGCGGAATCCAGCACCAGTTCCGTATTAATGCCGGCATTGCGCAGCAGGGTGGTGATTTCCAAATAGATTGGCATTAGCGCGGCGTCCATCTGCGTGACCAACACCTGCACCGTGCTTTCAGCGGTGCCAATCAAACCGGCCTCGCGCAATTGATAATACAAACGCGTTGCGCCAATCGAAATACCCACACCCGGTAAGCGCGACTTGGTATAATGACTGGCGAGATTTTCATAACGCCCGCCGGAGCATACGCTGCCAATGTGCGGGTGATCGGTTAACACCGTTTCGTACACGGTGCCGGTATAATAATCTAACCCGCGCGCAATAGAGAAGTTCAAGGCATAATGACTTTCTGCGACCCCAAAGCCTTTGACCAAATTGAGTACGTCGATTAATTCCGCAACGCCGGCTTCCAATTGTGCGTTGCCACCACCCATGGCTGCCAATAATTCAAGCGCATGCGCGTGATTATTCGAGCGCAGGCCGACGAAAGTCAGGATTTCTTCAACACGCTCGGTGGCCAGACCAAAAGCGGCACCGGTTAAACTGTTCCGCACATAATCGATGCCGCGTTTATCCAGCTTATCGACCTCGCGCAGCACCCACATTTGCTGGTCGGCGTCCACCACGCCTGCACGCTCAAAAAAGCCGCGCATCAATTTGCGATTATTCAGCTGAATAACAAAAGGACCGACAGTCAGCTCGCGAAATACGCTGGCAATCACCGCGACCACTTCGGCATCGTAACGAATCGACAGATCATCCTTGCCGATAATGTCGATGTCACATTGATAAAATTCGCGGAACCGACCACGCTGAGCGCTTTCGCCGCGATACACGCGCTGCATTTGATAGCGTCGGAACGGGAAACTCAAAGCGTGCTCGTGCTCGGCCACGTAACGCGCCAGCGGCACGGTCAAATCAAAGCGCAGCGCGAGTTCCGGCGCATCACCTTGTTTCAAACTGCCAGTGGATTGCACCAAATACACTTGGCGTTCAGTTTCGCCGCCACTTTTGGTGAGCAAAATCTCGGTTTGTTCAAATACCGGCGTTTCCACCGGCAAAAAACCAAAACGTTCGTAGTTACGACGAATGGTATCCAGCAGATCCTGAAAAGCGATCTGATCCAGCGGCAGCAATTCCATCGTGCCGGCGGGGGTGCGGGGCTTCAAGATGCTCATGGGCAGCCAAGCTAGTCAACACAGGCCGCGTAGGCTACACCGCCCGGCCGCTTGTGCGCGCGGCCCAGGCTAAACGGCGGTGTAGCCACCATCGACAGCCAGCGCGTGGCCAGTCATAAAACCGGCTTGTTCGGAGCACATCCACAGCACCGTGCCGGCGATTTCTTCGACTTCGCCGATTCGGCCGATCGGATGCAGGCGCCGGATACCTTGCTCATCGGCCAATCCTTGTTGCACCACACGTTCGAACATTGCGGTACGAATGACACCCGGACACAGCGCATTGATACGGATGCCGGCGCGGCCATACTCGGCCGCGGCGCTTTTGGTTAGCCCAATCACCGCATGTTTGCTGGCACCGTAAATCGCGTGTTTTGGCGCCCCCACCAAGCCGGCTACTGATGCGGTATTGACGATGACGCCGCGAGCTTGCGCTTGCATGACGCGCAATTGCGCGCGCATGCAAGCCCAAACGCCTTTGACGTTAATCGCCATCATGCGATCAAACAAGGCCTCGTCAGAATCTGCCAAGCGCGCATTTTCTTCTTCGATGCCCGCGTTGTTGAATGCGAAATCCAGCGCGCCATAATTTTGCACGCAGTGCTCAACCAGCGCGGTCACTTGAGCGACCTGGGTGACATCACAGCGTACAAAACTCGCCACGCCGCCAGCTGCAACGATACGTTCTGCGACTTCTGCACCGCTGCTGCTGATATCGGCAACCACGACATTGGCGCCCGCCTGCGCAAAAGCCAGTGCAGTAGCACAGCCAATGCCACCCGCGCCGCCGGTAATTAAAGCGGTCCGTCCAGCGTAGTCAAAGCGTGTCATCCATCATCCCCGGCATTTTCAGAGCCCGCGATGCTGTTGCAACTGCTATCGAAAGTGCAAGCCGGGCGTTCTTCTCCGCAATCTCCCGGCTAGCTCAGAGCTGGCGACTCATTTGTTACGTATGGTCGGGGTAATGCCAGGAATGCAGCTGGGCGATTCGTACAAAGCGCTCAAGAAGGCAGCACTGCCGGGAACACCTGCTACGCGCGCTGCGTGGTAGGTGGTTTTGCATTGCAGTGGGCAACAGTTGCGGCCGCCTTTCCAAGGTTCCGATTCGGGGCAGGTGGGAATTTGCGTAACACAGGAATCAGGATTGGCATCGGGCACCTCTATGCACTGTTTCCAGGTCTGCGCGCAGCGTTCGAGTAGCGCGCCTGGCGTATCTGGATCATTCCGATAGGACACCATGCCGCCGCGCATTTGGATCAGTTTGCCGTCGCTCACCGCAACGTATTCGACGATTTCATTGGCAAAGGTGGGCAGACACAGGTGCACGGACTGATCTGGCCCGCGCCCCCAGCGCGCGCCGGCGCGGGCGCCATCGCGCGCGTAGTCGGCCAAGACTTCGTTGACACTGTGCCGTTGCGGCGCGGTCAATTTTGCCAAGGTGCCGCGATCCAGACTCTTCAGGTCCGAGCGCGCCCCGCTCTCGCTCGCACATAAGGGCTTCACATCGCTGATATCGGCCAGTGGCGGCGGCGCGATGCTGATCTGCTGCATATCTTTAGCCGCCGCACACGGCTTATCGCTGTAAACGGCGACACCCGCCGCATCGCGACATCGATAAATGGTGTCTTCGGCCGCCCAACCGCCGGAACTCAGCGCCAATGCGGCCAGCCAAACGATGAAAAACGTGCGCATCGAACACCTCGGCAGTAGCGGAAGCCGCCAGTCTAGCGCGCAGGTCGCTAATGGCGGCACAACCGGGTTTTATCGGGGGTGCGAGCGGGGCCTGCCCGGCTCATTGATTCGTCATTGCGAGCGTCCTTTTTCAGCCCGAAAATGCACTCGGATGAACCCACCAGAGTCGTCTTAGCAAGGGAGCCTAAGGCGAGCGCGGCAATCCAGAGACGTTCGCTTAAGCCACCAACGTCCCTGGGTTGCCACAGCCGTCGCCGCGCCGAAGATCTCGCAAAGACGAGCCTGGCGAGGATTCGGGATTAACTTAACGGCATTAGGGGCGCCCGCACCATGCGAGCTCACCCAAGACGAAGATGCTTAGGCACTTTCGCTTTTAACAGTCGAACAAGGTCTGGATCCATAAACTCATACTCATCCGGTATGTCCAAACAGATGACTCGCTTGCCGCTCAGGCTCGATTTGAACTTTTTTGCAAGTTTGCTGCGGTGCGCTTTTTCCATCACGAAAATGACCTGGCTCCAACGCAATAACTCCGGGGTGACCGGGTTTTCTGCATCATTATTGAGCCCCGCCGATGCCACCTCAATACCCGCACTAGTTGCAAACACCTGCTCCGCGGTCGGACTACGGAGCCGGTTTTGACTACAGATAAATAGCACATTGGTCATATTTGCATTTGACGCCTAAGGCCGCAATAATCTGTTTTAGAGGAATAGCATCAGGTCCTTCCCGTGAATCTGCGCAGGATAATGAAATGTGCTCTCACGCTGAATTGCGCACCTATTTGATTGATTGCCTGAGTGCTTAGAGCGCACTGATGTACTTCGCCAAGTTGTCCAACACATCTCCTTGTCTCTCTGGCCGCCATTGGAGCCGAATATGCCATTTCTGCCGATCGTCGAAAGAGACGAAGAAAGACATTCCATCGTCATATGGCGAAAAGGAGTAGCCCAAAAATGACCACGATTCCCCTTCCGGATGAACGTGTTGGTCGTAGTCTGTGAATTTCCTTATTACGCGGTAACGCTTGCCGGGATGCAAGAAGCTATACGCCTCTGGGCAATTGGGCGTGCTGCGTGAGCTCTCGCTGCCTATTGGTTTGGGACTGAATGTCATTTGCGCTCTAAGGCTACCTTAAGCTGCGCTGGCCAATAGACTAGCGAGGGTGCGTACAAATTATGAAATATCCGGGATCGGTGCATGCCGCGCGAGCTTACCTAGTCCGCTGCCAAAGGAGAGCTTAGGGCTTTGATATAGAAACCAGATAAGTCAAAACAGCGGACTCTGCTTTCCACGCCCGGACCAGTAATGGAACTAGTTTTCCAGTTAAATATCGTTTTGCCTAGTCCTCTTCATGCTTAGGCTTGTACGCATCAACCAACTGGCGCTGCACGTTGGCGGGCACCGCCTCGTAATGGCTGAGTTCGATGCTGTAGCGGCCGCGGCCGGCGGTTAATGCTTTGAGTTCATTGCTGTATTCGGCGATCTCGGCGAGTGGCGCTTGCGCCTTGATGATCAACTCGCCACCGCGCATCGAATCCGTGCCGTTGATGCGCCCACGTTTGGTTGACAACCCGCTGGTGATATCGCCAACGTGTTCGGCCGGCACGGTGACGTCCAGGTTGACGATGGGTTCCAGTAACAGCGGCCGCGCGTTGGCGATGGCATCGATAAAAGCCTTTTTGCCGGCGCTGACAAAAGCCACTTCTTTGGAATCCACTGCGTGGTGTTTGCCGTCATACACGATGACCCGCACATCGTGAATCTGGTAACCGGCCAGCGCACCGTGTTCCAGCGCTTGGCGCACGCCTTTTTCAATCGCTGGGATATATTGGCCAGGAATGGTGCCGCCTTTTACCTCGTTGACAAATTCAAATCCGCCGCCGCGTTGCAGCGGTTCCACCCGCAAATACACCTCGCCAAACTGGCCGGCGCCACCGGTTTGTTTTTTGTGACGATAATGACCATCCGCATTCGCTGAAATCGTCTCGCGATAAGCAATACGCGGCGGCCGGGTGCTTACGTCCACGCCATAACGCTCTTTCATGCGCTCCAACATCACGCGCAAATGCAAGTCGCCCAGACCGCGGATCACCGTTTCGTTGAGTTCCATATGGTGCTCGATCCGGAAACACGGATCTTCCTCGGCCATTTTGTGCAGCGCATTGGCTAATTTTTGTTCCTGCCCGCGGGTCGCCGGTTGAATGGCCAAGCCAAACATCGGCACTGGAAAATTGATGGGTTTGAGGCGAATCTGATCTTCGTCGTGACTATCGTGCAGCACCGCATCGAAGTGAATATCTTCGACTTTTGCCACAGCGGCGATATCACCTGGAATGGCATCTTCTATTTCGACGTGTTCTTTGCCTTTTAATTTGAACAAATGGCCGACTTTGAATGGTTTTTTGCCATCGTCGATCAATAACTGTGTGTCTTTACGAACGGTGCCTTGGTAGACCCGAAAAACACTCAATTTGCCGACAAAAGGATCGTTGATAATTTTGAAAACGTCCGCCACCACATGTTTGCTAGCATCGGGTTGGGTTTCATAGGCTTGCGCATCGGCGCCACTGCCTTTGATGAACAGCGGCGGATTGGCCTCGGCGGGGTTGGGCATCAGGCGTTCAAACAAATCGAGCAGTTCTTTGACACCCGCACCATTACGAGCCGAAACAAAACAGATCGGCACCAAATGTCCTTCGCGCAAGCACTGCTCAAAGGCGTCGTGTAATTCTTGGCCTGACAATCCGGCTTCGCCTTCCTCCAAATAGTGACCCATGACGTCTTCGTTAATTTCAACAACCTGATCAATGATGCGTTGGTGGGCTTGCGCCACACTGGAGAAATCCGCATCGCCGTGGGGCGTGAAAAAACAATCGACGACGGTCGAGCGACCTTTCGCTGGCAAATTAATCGGCAGGCATTCGTTGCCGAAGGTTTCGCGCAGTTGTTCAACCAGCATTTCCAGGTCGGCTTCGTGATGGTCCATCTTGTTGACCACTAGCAATCGGCATAAACGCCGCGCTTTGGCGTATTCCATCATGCGTATCGTTGAATGTTCGATGCCATTGCTGGCATTAACCACCACCGCGCAGGTCTCAACGGCCGCCAGTGCCGATAGGGTTTTGCCGCGAAAATCCTGATAGCCGGCAGTGTCGATCAAGTTGATGTGAATGCCGCTGTGATCAATGGATGCAATGGAGCTGCCGATGGAATGTTGCCGCTCTTTTTCCATCGGATCGTAGTCCGATACTGTATTGCCGCGCTCAATCGATCCCTGTGCGGTGATGGTGCCGCCGGCAAACAACAGGGCCTCAAACAACGCGGTTTTGCCGGCGCCGGCGTGACCGACGAGCGCAACATTGCGAATTTGGGTGGTGGTGTAGGCGGGCATGAGCATGTCTCCCTGGCTAGTGAGGTGTGTCGCCAGCGCTCATGGTCGGGCAGCCGGCAAGCTTGTTGGTCAGCGTGGCGCCTCATTTTGGAACGCCGCGAGTTGGCCACACGCGATCATGGAAGTTTGAGCGACACTACGCTTTGATCAAAGTCGCGCCAAGGATTTAACGTGGTGCGGCGCAACATGCCTAGCAGCCTGCCGGACTTTCCTCGCGAGTGCGCCGGAAGTCCTTTTGGCGATCATTACCCATTCTCGAATTAAATTTGAAGGCTATGGCTCTACTTTCGAGTCTGCGCTATGCCAAAAGGCCGTCCGGCGGGCTGCGCGTCGCAACGGCGTCTGCGGCGTCTGCGACCCCAACGGAAGAGCCATTGGCCGCGCGCCGCGCCTTGCATCCGCTCGGAGCCACACAACGCATCTCACGCGCGAAGTCCGACAGGCTGCTAGAGGTTCCCCTCATAACTCACCGCCACAATAAAAAAGCGCGCTGCGCCGCTGGGTAATTCGACCGCGAATTCATCGTCTACGCGCTTTTTCAACGCAGCTCTGGCGATCGGCGAATCGATGCTGATCCAGCCGAGTTTGGCGTCGGTTTCATCCGGACCGACGATCCGCAAACGTCGTTCGGGCCCGTCGCCGTCTGCTGATTCGAGCACCAGCCAGGCGCCAAAAAACACCGCGCTGCGATCGGTGGGCACGGTATCGACAATGCGGATGTGTTGCAGGCGCTTGGTCAGATAGCGCACGCGCCGATCAATTTCAGCGAGTTGCCGCTTTCGATAGATATATTCGGCGTTCTCAGACCGGTCGCCCTCCGCCGCTGCGGCAGACAAGGCCACGACTACCTCGGGTCGACGCACCCGCCACAAGTCGTCCAATTCGTCGCGCAGCCGCTCGTAACCAGGACGAGTGATCAACGCAGTCGAAGGCGCTTGCGGGGCGCGGTAGCGTGTTCCAGCCATGCTTGTGCTAAGTCCAGTTGCAATGGGCGGGAGTTGAACACGAAAGCGGCGCAGATTCGGGAATCAGTCATCGGTGTTCGGCCAGAAAACGTAGCGCGGCTCTTACACCAGACCAGCAGAGCACAAAGCCACAGACCACAAGTCGGCGATCCGGATAGCATTGCCCCCACACCAGCCCCGAAGCCAAGCACAAGGCGCACTGGGTTAGTCTTGACAAGCTGCGCATGCACCGCAAGTTAGCATGCACCTACACTGCACCAGCCGGGAGTCTTTGAACCTTGCGCAACGACGCTTTGATCCGAGCGATGCCCGATGTCGCGGCCCATGCGGTACCCGATAGCGCGGCCGTGCTCGATTGGGTAGGCATGGACGCCATCGAAGTACCCGTGTCGATCGTCGCCCCTGGCGGGCGCCTGATTCAGGCACCAGGAAATGTCAGCGCCTACGTGAATCTGAATCAGCCGCAGGCGCGCGGTATCCACATGTCGCGGCTGTATTTGCATGTGGACAAACAACTCACCGATGAGCCCTTGTCGCCGCGTTCCATTCATCGATTGTTGCGTGATTTTCTCGATTCACATCAAGGCCTTAGTGATAGCGCCTGGGTGCGCATTCGGTTTGACTATATGGTACGTAGACCGGCACTGGTCAGCGACAAACAGGGTTGGCGTCGCTATCCGGTGATCATCTCGGCGACTCATGAACGCGGCCATTTCACCCTGGAGCTGGCCACCGAGGTGGTCTATTCGAGCACCTGTCCTTGTTCGGCGGCGCTGGCGCGCCAATTGATTCAGGAGCAATTTCGTCGCGATTTCCCCAGCAGCACGCCGCTTGAGTATCAGCGGGTAGTCGAGTGGTTGGGCAGCGAACAAGGCATCAACGCCACGCCGCACAGCCAGCGCAGCTTGCTGCAGTTGCGCGCGCGCTTACTGCCCAGTTTCGCGGATTTTCCGATCGTGGATCTGATCGATCTGCTCGAAGGCGCATTGGCAACCCCCGTGCAAACCGCGGTGAAACGTGAGGATGAACAAGCATTTGCGCGCTTGAATGGCGCCAACTTGATGTTCTGTGAAGACGCCGGGCGTCGCGTACGCGCCGCGCTATTGAACGACGACCGCATCACCGACTTCTGGGCCCGCGCAATCCACCAAGAAAGCCTACACCCGCACGACGCAGTTGCCGTGGTCAGCAAGGGTGTAGCAGGCGGTTACGGCGCACAAACGGAGTGGCTTGTTTGAGTTTGCGGCGCGGGCGTGGTTCGTGGTTTTGGACAGTTTTCAAAGCGCGCTGACAAGCAACAACGGCGACAACCGGCAGCGCCGACTACAAGTCGATGATCCGGATAGCCTTCTGGAGCGCCCAGTTGCGCTCGGCTTGCTGTTGCACTGGAAGAGCGCAAAGCGAAAGGCGCCGACTGCAAGTCGGCGATCCGGATAGCCCTCTGCAGCGCCGAGTTGCGCTCGGCATGCTTTTCACCCGAAGAACGCAAAGCCACCCTACGCGCCTATAATCCCTGAGACAAAACCGATCAAAAATTAATACTAATTTAGGGCGGCTTTATTTTTTTAGGAATCTATATGCCAAAGCCGTTGCGGAACCCGCCAGAATCATCGCAAGAAA
>Ga0163154_10001199_pt1 | contig 40185 bp, 29 predicted proteins | sample OliLakLV19MP9P1_FD_148649 | JGI IMG/M metagenome (GOLD analysis project Ga0163154, IMG submission 148649) | Freshwater microbial mat bacterial communities from Lake Vanda, McMurdo Dry Valleys, Antarctica - Oligotrophic Lake LV.19.MP9.P1 | ecosystem: Environmental > Aquatic > Freshwater > Lake >... | reverse complement strand
CTCTTTCAGATACTTTCCTGCGCGCTTCATCGCATCATGCGGGTAGTCGCGCTCGCCCATGAACACATCCGTGAGCGCTTCGCACAAGGGCTGTCCGTAGCGGTGAAAGAGCGGCTTGCGAATCCATGTTTTGTCATAGAAGATATCAGCAAGAAAACGCCCGAGCTTCAATTGCGGAAGCAGGCTCTCTTTCAATTTATTGGAATAAAGTTCATCCAGCTTATGCGGGTAGGGGAGCGATGCGATGATTGCTTCTGCTGCAATCCTGCCGCTCAGCGCGGAATTGGAAATCCCTTCGGCAGTAACAGGGTCGGCAAAGCCCGCGGCATCACCCGTGAGCAGCACTCCACTTTTGGAAAAGCCATCCTTGCGTGGCGACAAGGGAATTTGATAGCCGTGCTTTTCTTCGTGTATAATCTCCGTTACGCCAAGCGTAGTAAGATATTTTCTGTAATACTCATGCAGGTTCACCTTGCCGCGCTTCGCAGAAGCCACCCCGATAGATAAATGTTTCTTCTTAGGGAAATTCCACGCGTAGCCATAAGGAATCGCATCAATATCAAAGCGCACGGTTTGCGAAAGCTTTTCAAAATCATGTTCGGGAACCGTCAGTTCATATTCCAGCGCGGGTATTAAATGACGCTCGTCTTTCCACCCGCACATCTTCGCAACGGGGCTTAATGCGCCATCAGCGGCAATGACATAGCGCGCTTCCAGAGCTTCATCAGTGGCGGTGTGCAGCGTAATCTTTCCGTTGCAGTCAATCGCTTTCACTTCTGTTTCATCCAGCACAATTGCACCCTGTGCTTCAGCGGCTTTCAATAAAAAGTGGTCGAGGCTGTCGCGCATCACCATCGAGATAATCGGGCGATTGCGCTTCACTTTGAAATGCAGTTGCTCAATCGGGAAAACCAAATCGCTGGCGTAAAATTCTTTTTCAACGATGGGAGAAATATCCACAGGAAAGAGCTTTCGAGCGCGGTAAGTCACGCCTCCACCGCAGGTTTTATAGCGCGGCAGTTTTTCTCGCTCTACCACTGCCGTGCTGATGCCGTTCTGTGCAAGATGATATGCGGCAACACTTCCGGCAGGTCCGCTGCCCACGACAATAACGTCAAACTTTTTCACTTGTTAAAACTTCATTCGTGAATTCAAAAAGCTGTGGTTGTTCTTTTTTTATTTCAAAATCAAGCAACCATTTTTTGCGCCATAATCCTCCGGCATATCCCGTTAGTTTTCCGTTTGCGCCAATCACGCGGTGGCAGGGAATGAGAATAGGCAACTTGTTTGCGCCATTTGCCCCACCTACTGCGCGCATCAGGTTTCTATCACCCGCTGCAATGGAAAGGTCGAGATAGGAAACCGTTTTCCCGAAAGGAATTTCATACACCTGTTGCCAGATGCGTTTCTGAAAATCTGTCCCTTCTAATTTATAGGGAATGGAGAACGCAGTTCTTTTCCCGCTGAAATATTCTTCTAACTGCTGCGCAAAATCTTTCATGACTTCAGAAGCATCATTATTATCTTCGCCTTCTGGCGTATCTTGAAAATTCAACGCAGTAATCGCTTCATTATATCCTGAAATCTTCAGGATGCCGATAGGGGAGTTGACGAAAAGATGGCGAATGGAGGAAGAGTGCATAGTTGTGCAGGGCGAATTTAAGAAATGCGCAACGCACGATGTAATTGAAGAAGACTCAAATTATAAGGTTAAACGACTTTTATTTATTCATACTTCTATGTCGTGACAGGATTTACAGAACGGAGGAGTATAAGTTTTAACGGCTCCAACCTATCGTGGTCCTCTTCCCCTGTGGTAAGAACTCTTCACACTTTTCCGCGAGGACATCGCTTCTTTCACCTTTTCGTTTTCCTGATGCAGGGCAACCTCTTCCTTGTGGTGAAATATGTTTTCAGCCTGACGGGCTTCGAATGATGTTACCGGAGAGGTCATCCCCTGTTCAGGCATAAAATGCAACTCTGAATCGGGAGTGAGTGATTTGGGAAGTGCTGTTTTCTTAACAATGACTTTCGCTTTAACAGGTTTCATTGTCTTAGCCTTAACCACATTTGTTGCCTTCTTCTTTACAACGCTCTTTACTTTCTTCACCGCAACACTTGTTGCTTTCTTCTTTGCAGCGCTCTTAGCCTTCTTCGCCACACCCTTTACGACTTTTGTTTTCTTTTTAGCTGCCCTTTTCTTTTTCATTTTGCCTTAGTTTTTACGTGATTGATAATCAGCATTATAGAATTCTGAAATGCGAATTACATCATTCACGCCCGCTTCTTTGATGATTTACGTCATCTCGTTTTTTATCCAATCAATAACTTGCTGAATTGCTCTATCACATGTCAAGTATCAGGAGTTCTTCCGCGATGATGGTTTCCCCGTCAACCACTATATCTCCTACATTCACCCGCAGCTTTACGTTTGCCGGCATGATGAGCGTCACCTGGCTTCCGAGCCTGATTAGTCCGATAATATCTCCTTGCTGCATGGTTTGCTCTATCTCCGTGTAGTCAACAATCTTGCGTGCGAACCGCCCCGCTATTTGTATCACCTTGAAGCGCGTGCCGTGTTCGGTTTCAAAGAGCAGTTGGTTGTTTTCATTTCCGAAGCGAACGCCATACTCGTTCACCTTGTGCGTTGCGTTGTCAAACGTGCCGACTAAGTAGCTCTTTTGCAATAGCTTGCAATTGATAGGCGCCCGCTGATAATGCACATTGGAAAGCCGCATCACGATGCTCACGATGTAACCGCTGTCGCCCATCGAGCCGGTGAAAGCAGCAACGGCAGACCGAAGGTTTTTCTCTATAATTGTCGTATCACCCCTTCACGTTTGAATGCCCGCTATGGTTCCGTTTGCAGGACTAACAAATACGTTATCAAGATGCGGGATGCGCCTCTCAGGCATGCGCAAAAACCAAAAGCGATAAATAAGCAGCAATGCTGCCGTCAGCACCGCCACTGCAATGATTGCGCGACTGATGCTTTTATTCATTCTTGAAATCTTATGAAAATGTACAAGAGAGCAAATATCAGGGATAATCAACAAAGCAAATCATCAAATCTTCACATACCGCACCGTAATCCACACATCTGTATTTCTGCCTTTGTCATCCGTGCAGGAGATTTTGATTTTGCCTTCATCGGGCGTAAAGAAAATCTTTTCTTTGGCAGTGGCGCTTTGCAGGAATTTGTTGTTGATGTACCAATGCACTTTGCTCACGTCATTCGTTACATCGCAACTCAGTTGAATCGGCTCAGGGCTGTTTTTATCAATGAGATATTCCAGCCGATTTACAGGTGAAGTGATTTGCGGCTTGCCTTCCTCAAACACTTTATCACAATCGGGATTGTGCACTGGTATGCGGGTGTAAGCGATTTTATTTTGCTCAAAAAACGTCTGCATTTCGGGCGGCACAACTTTATAGAGCTTCTTTTTATAGCCCGCATCAGGTTGACAGTTGCTGCAATAGGAAATGCTTTCATCAGCGCTCACCGCTACTTCGCGCATGTTGTCGCACGGTTGATTAGTTGAAACGAGCGGAATGAAATAATCCATCACTGTACTGGTGCAAAAATCATTAGGTGTTTTTCCCGTTTCAGAACACACAAGACGCATTCCGCATTCGAAGGGCATATCGCGCAAATCGTTGGAAGAATTTTGGTCAATCGTGTTGAAAATGCGGAAGAGCAGCGGAGTGGCAGTGTGTGCTCCATTCAACTCAGGCGAGCCGATGCCGGAGAAGTTGCCCACCCACACGCCAACAGTATATTTACTGTTGTAACCAATGCTCCACGCATCGCGTCTGCCATAGGAAGTGCCTGTCTTCCACGCAATGCGCGGCACGTTTCTGCCCGCTTCCCATGCAGAAGGCATGTCGGGTCGCTGAATTTTTGAGAGCATTTCTGTGACCATGAATGCAGCAGACGCACTCAACACGGGCTTCGATTCATGCAGCGTATCGCCTTGCAGAAAAAGCGGACGATGATAGTCGCCTTCGTTTGCAAGCATGGAAAACAGCGCGGTCATTTCTTCGAGCTTCACACCGCATCCGCCAAGAATCAACGACAAGCCAAGTTTCGCTTTATCTTTTTTGATTTGATTGAAATTACATTCCTCCAGTTTGGCAATCATCTTTTCCTCCCCAAGTTCATTGAGCATCTTTACGGCAGGCACATTCAGCGAATTCATCAGCGCATATTCCACCGTTACGTAGCCGTTGAATTTCTCATCATAATTCTCCGGGCGATAGCCAGCAATATCCAACTCCACATCGGTGATAACACTTTTGGGAGTAATCAAACCTTCATCAATACAAATAGCATAGAGCAAGGGTTTCAACGCGCTGCCGGGTTGACGCACGGCTCGCACTCCATCCACTTGCCCGCCATCTTCTTTATTAAAAAAATCCGCAGAGCCGATATAAGCGACAGCTTTATGCGTTTTATTTTCTATCACGAGTACCGATGCGTTTTTGATGCCAAGCGCGTAAATGCTTTTTACATAATCGCCCGCCAATCGCTCCACGCTGCTTTGCACCTTCATGTCGAGTGTTGTTTTCACGATGTCATTGCGCGCTTCTGTTTTCATGCGCTGCGCAAAATGTGGGGCAAATCTGGGAACAGGATAGCGTTCCACTTTGAACGGTTCATTCAGCGCATCGGCAATTTCCTGTTCAGGAAAAAGTTTGTCTTTGCGAAATCGTGCAAGCCATTTGTTTCTTTCCTGCACAATTAAATCATTGTTCAAACCAGGCTTCAGCGAAGAAGGACGATTCGGCACAATGGACAATGCAGTCGCTTCTGCAAGCGAAAGAAAATCAGGTTCTTTTTTCAAATAGAGGATCGAAGCGGATTTGATGCCTTCGATGTTGCTGCCAAAAGGCACAAGGTTGAAATACAATTCGAGGATTTCATTTTTGGTAAACATCCACTCCAATTGCAATGCGCGAAACATCTCTACTACCTTGTTCAGATACGTGCGGTCTTTCGGTTGCAGCATTCTTGCTACCTGCATCGTGATAGTGGATGCGCCTGATGTGCGTTTTTGCCGAATCGTGTTCATCACCATAGCGCGCGCCATCGCAATCGGGTTAATGCCGAAGTGATAGTAGAAGTATTTATCCTCTTTGTAAATCAAGGTCTTTTTCAGCAGCGGAGAAATTTCGGAAGGTTCTGACTTCATGCGCCACTTGTCATCATCGGTGAGAAAGGCGTGAATGACATTGCCGTCTTTATCTTCGATGATAGTGGAATACGGGATGTTGATTTCAAGCGGAAAGCAAAGGTGCAGAACAACTAAAGAAGGCAGCGCGATAAAAATGAACAATACGATTGAAAGAAGAAGTTTTCTGAGAGGTAGCATAGTTCGTGTTTGAAAAATAAACGAAAATGCAGTGCGCACATTTTTATTTTTACCTTTCAAATAGATGATTTAACAAAATTTTATCCCCGTCATTTGAAATAACTGATTCCCTTTTGTCGTCATTTGTGAAACAAACAACTTCTTATGCGTAACTCCATCTTTCTTCTCCTCGCTGCTACTGCTTTGCTTTCAGCATGCAAAAACAAAAGCCAACTCACGCTTTCCGAAACAAGTTTCAAAGAGGAAGTGAGCCTGCTTGAAAATCTCTCGTTCACTTTTAACAAAGACCTCGCGCCTGATTCGCTGCTGTATCAATGGGATGCTACGCAGTACATCAAATTCGAGCCGCCTATTCCCGGCAAGTTCTCGTGGACGAATGCGAGCGTGCTTACGTTTTCGCCAGAGTCTCCTTTGATACCCGCCACAAGCTACAAAGCGACTTTCACGGACGATCTCACAAAGTATGCGAAACAATTTTCTGCGAAGGATTTGAAGGAAGTGCTGTTCAAAACGCCTGACACCAAACTCGAATCTGCGCTTGCACGTTGGGCGATGAACGAGCAAGACCCCCTGAAAACAAGCGCATACATTGACCTCTACTTTAATTACCGCATCAATCCCGCGAAGTTGAATGAAGCGCTCGCTATCGAAGAAGGCGGAACGAAATACGCCTTCACGCTCATCACTTCCTCCTCCGAAAGCAAACTCACTGCAAGCGTAACAGGGCTGAAAGTGGAAGACCGCGATTATGCATTCACCGTAAAAATCGCTCCGGGCATTTTGCCCGAAAGAGGCGTGAACGCAACGAAAGACCGCATCGAAGCAAGTGTTGAGCTGCCTTCCGCGTTGGCTTTGTTCATTAATAATATTGAATCGGAGCATGATGGCGCTGAAGGACACATTCGCCTGTTCACCAGCCAGCAGCCCGACACGAGCAAGTTGCTTTCGTTCTTGTCTATTGAGCCGAAGGTGAAATTCAAAACGGAATTTACAGGTGACGGATTGATGATTACTTCCGAAGAATTTCAACTGACGCAAGCATACACGATTGTGGTGAAGCAAGGGTTCAAAGGGAAATTAGGCGGCTCGTTGCGTGATGAATATAACACGCAGGTTTCATTCGGGCAATTGCAACCTTCCATCAGCTTCGCAAGCCGGAAAGCGATTTACCTGTCGAGAGAGGGAAATAAAAATGTGCAAATCAAAATCGTGGGCGTGCTAAAGGTGAACGTGACGATTTCAAAAATTTATGAAAACAACCTGATTGCATCGCGCAACGGTTATCGCGGACGGAATTATTACTATGATGAAGAATATGGCCATGAATATGAGTACGATGGCTATAATTATGCGGACTATTCAATGGGTGATGTGATTTATGAAAGCGAGATTGAGACAAAGTATCTCGCGAAAAAAGGCAGCGCGTCATTGTTCAATTTCAATTTCGAAGACAAGCTGCCTGAGTTCAAAGGCATTTACTACATCACGATTCGCTCGAAAGACCAATACTGGTTGAGCGAAGGGCGGTTTGTTTCCCTCTCTGACATCGGATTAATTGCAAAGGAAGGCAGCGACAAAGTGAGCGTGTTTGTGAATTCATTGAAGTCTGCTGAATCTCTCGGCAATGTGAGCGTTTCGCTGTATGGAAATAACAATCAGTTGGTTTCTACTGCGGTCACAAACCCTGATGGTTATGCAGAATTGCCGCTGAAGAAAAATGAGTTCTCCGGTTTCAAACCCGCGCTTATAACCGCGCGCAACGGCAGCGATTTCAATTACATGCTCTTTAATAATACGCACGTTGAAACATCGCGCTTTGAAGTGGGTGGGAAAAATTCCAATGTCACAGGTTTAGATGCATTCGTGTATCTCGAACGCGATATTTATCGTCCGGGGGAGAAAATCAATATGTCTGTGGTGGTGCGCGACAGAAAGTGGAATGTGCCCGCTGAAGTTCCACTAAAAATAAAGCTGCTGCAACCAAATGGCAAAGAGTTGAAAGTGATTCGCAAGAATGTGAACGAGCAAGGCTCGCTTGAATCAGCTTTTGAATTATCACCTGCGGCAATTACGGGCAGTTATCATTTTGAAATTTATACGGCAAACGACATCCTGCTCACCACGAAGAATGTGCTGGTGGAAGAATTTATGCCCGACCGCATCAAGGTGACGGCTGACATGAACAAAGAGTTTTACAAGCCGGGCGACACTGCTGTTTTGAACATCAACGTGATGAATTATTTCGGACCGCCCGCTGCCGACCGAAACTATGAAGTGGAGCAACAATTAAAAGTGAAAAATTTTTATTCCAAAAAATATCCGCGTTATAACTACTGGATTTCAAACCGCAATGAGATGTTTCAGCGTGCGCTTCGGCAAGGCGCTACTGACAGTGAAGGCAACGTGAAAGAAGAATTTGCTATTGACGCGGGGTATGACAACATGGGCTTGCTGCAAACAGATTTCTTCATCACCGTGTTTGATGAGAACGGACGACCTGTGAGCAAAAAACTTTCTGCCGACATTGTAACGCAAGATGTGTTCTATGGCATCGGCTACACGGGATATTATTATCATGCAACAAAGAATACAATTAAGTATCCGCTGATTGCGCTTGATAAAAATGGCAACGTGCAAAACAATGTGCAGGCGAAAGTGGTGGTGATTAAACATGAATACCACACCGTGTTGAGCCGTTATGGAAATTATTACCGCTATGATTCGCAGCGCGAAGACAAGGTGGTAGTTGATAAAGTTGTCGTGTTGAATGGCGAAACATCTTCCTTCAGTTTCACTCCCGCCACATCTGGCAATTATGAAATCCGCGTGATGAAGCCAGGCGCATCATCTTATTATGTTGCCGATGAATTTTATTGTTACGGATGGGGTGACATCACCAACACTTCGTTTGAAGTAAATAATGAAGGCAACATTGATATTGATTTGGATAAAGAAAAATACGCTATCGGTGAAACAGCAAAGTTGTTGTTCAAAGCGCCTTTCAACGGAAAAATGCTTGTGACTGTAGAGTCAGATAAAGTGCTGGAGCATTTCTGGCTGCAAACTGACAAGCGCAGCGCAACTGCATCCGTGAGTTTGAAAGCTGACTACCTGCCAAACGTGTATGTTTCTGCAACGCTCATCAAGCCGCATGAGGAAAGCGATTTGCCGCTTACCGTTGCGCATGGATTCAAGTCCATCGCTCTTGAAGATGCTTCCACAAAAATACCCGTGCAGATTTTTGCCGAGAAACAAGCGCGCAGCAAAACGCAGCAGAAGGTGAAAGTGAAAGCTGCGCCCAATTCAAAGATTACGCTCGCTGCGGTGGATGAAGGTATTCTCGCAGTCACGGGATTTTCAACGCCCGACCCGCATAAATTCTTTTATCAAAAACGGGCGCTCGAAGTGGAATCGTTTGACCTTTATCCTTTGCTGTTTCCCGAAGTGAAAGGCAGCATCTCGGTGATTTCAAGCACGGGCGGTGACGGTGAATTGGCGAAGCGACTGAATCCCGTGCAAAACAAGCGCGTGAAGTTGTTGTCGTATTGGAGCGGCATCACCGATGCGGATGGAAATGCCGAAGCGAATTTTGAATTTGCTGTGCCGCAGTTTTCAGGATTGATTCGCCTGATGGCTGTTGCTTACAAAAATGATGCGTTCGGTTCTGCGGAATCATTTATAACTATTGCTGACCCGCTTGTAGTAAGCGCTGCACTGCCGCGATTTCTTAGTCCGAAAGATACAGTGACTGTTCCCGTGATGCTGAGTAATACAACCGATAAAGATGCAATCATCACCGCATCAATCAAAACCGAAGGACCGCTGAAAGCAACAGGCGAAACGACAGTGGATGTTCCGATTAAAGCAAAATCGGAAAGCACTGCAACATTCAAACTGATTGCTGAATTGAATGTGGGCGAAGCAAAAGTGACAATTAAGGCGAGCGGCATGGGCGAAACATTTTCGGAAGTAACGGACATCAGCGTGCGTCCTACTTCGCCTTTGCAAAAAAGACATGGCGGTGGATTTATTGCCGCAAATTCAACGGGCAAGGTGAATATGGAAGTTGACAATTTCGTGAACACCGGCTATCAATTGGTAGTGAGCAAATCGCCCGTGCTTGAATTTGCCGACCACCTGAGCGAGTTAGTGCGCTATCCATACGGTTGCACGGAACAAACAGTATCAGCCGCTTTTCCGCAACTCTATTTTGCCGACCTCAGCGTGTTGTTTAATCAGGACACACTTGCGGCAAAAAATGCGAACAACAATATTATGGAAGCGATTAAGCGGCTCAAGTTGCGCCAGTTGTACAACGGAGGATTCTCGCTGTGGGATGGTTATGGCAACGAGCAATGGTGGGCTTCGGTGTATGCAACACACTTTCTGCTGGAAGCGCGCAAAGCGGGCTTTGAGGTTGACAAGTCGGTGATTGACTACGCGCTGAATTATATTGAATTTCGCCTGAAGAAAAGAGAATGGATTCCGTATTGGTATAATCGCGACCAAAACCGCAAAATCGCTCCGCGAGAAGTGGCGTATGGATTATTTGTGCTTTCGCTTGCAGGTCGTCCGCAGGCGAATACGATGAATTATTACAAATCAAACAGCAGCCAACTCACAGCCGACAGCCGCTACATGCTCGCAGCAGCGTTTGCGCTTGCGGGAGGTAAAAATGCGTTTTATGATTTGCTGCCAAACGGCTTGGGAGGTGAAGTTTCCAATACAGAAACAGGAGGCAGCTTCGCATCTTCTTTGCGTGATGAAGCAATCAGTCTTTACGTGCTGCTCGAAGTTGACCCCGACAATGCGCAAATTCCGCTGATGGCGAAACACGTTTCAGAAGAATTAAAAAAGAATCGCTGGTACAGCACACAGGAACGCGCATTCAGCTTTTTATCACTTGGAAAACTTGCGCGTAAGGCAAACCAGAGCAACGTAACTGCAACAATAAAAGTGAATGGAAAAGTTGTGGGCGAATTCAAAGACAAACCCGTGCGCCTCACCGACAAAAAGCTGGGCAGTCCCGCAGCAGAAATCTCGGTGAGCGGCAACGGCAATCTGTATTACTTCTGGCAATCAGAAGGGCTTACGCCTGATGGAAGCTATAAGCAGGAAGACAGTTATATCAAAGTGCGCAAAGCGTTTTATGACCGCTTCGGCAACCCGATAAAGACAAATAGTTTTAAGCAAAACGATTTAATCATCGTGCAACTCACGCTGCAAAACTCCTACAACACCAGCGTTGAAAATATTGTAATCACCGACATGCTGCCAGCAGGTTTTGAAATCGAAAACCCGCGCACACAGGAAATTCCCGGGATGCAATGGATAAAGAACGCAACGCATCCCACAGCGCTTGATGTGCGTGATGACCGCATCAATTACTTCGTTGACCTGTGGAATGCAAATCCGCAGTATTACTACTATGCCGTGCGGGCAGTGTCACCGGGCATCTATCAAATGGGACCCGTAAGCGCGGATGCGATGTATAATGGAGAGTATCACTCTTACAATGGGGCGGGAGTGGTGAGGGTGGTGAGGTGATTTGATAATTCGGCTTGTCTGCCGAAGCTTTAGCGAAGGCAGATGATTCGCCCTGATACTTGCTTAGTGAATAGTTGAAATCCAACTATTATTCACATCTCCAATTTTCACACCGATGAAATCTTGTTCGGTTTGATTAGAAGTGAGGTTATTGTAGGTTCTTGTTTTAAGAAATGAAAATGGATTTTGCTCATCTGTGAATCCGCTTACAAATTCCCATAACCTGCTGTTTGTGGGAGGAAATTTTGCGAGATTGTTCAACACCACGATTCTCACTAAAGGAATGTCGCCAGTGGTTACATTGGCTAAGTTGTTGGCATCTGCTGCAATGATTTTATAAGGCGAATTAAGCGGGGTGCCGCCCAGCACATGCCGTCTTATCAGCGATATATCAACAGAAGTAATGCCATTATTGGTGGTAGTGTCATTGCTCTTTGAAGACGCAACAGTATAGCTGCCGCCTTGCGCCACAGTGAAGCTATAAAGTCCGTCCGCACCAGTTACTATCGTATCGCTTTCCGTTCCTGAAAGAATTACAGAAACACCGGATACCGGAACATTTGTCTCTGTGAGGATAGCTCCTGAAATATTAAATGTGCAAACAGCAGGCGTATGCAGACATTGATAATCCTCACGCGAAAGCATCGTTAAATTTGCGCTGATTGCATAATTCTGAATGTAATATTTTTCGCAGTTCAGCGGGTCTATTGAGCTACTGCTATTGCAATCAAATCCAAGATTGTTGACGCCTGAAATATTGCTTGCGCTAACCCAATAGATAATTTTCCAATAGCTGTTTATATCAAATACAGAAGGATACGCTGCGCAACCTCCGCTGCAACGATTGCCATATCCGGCAAGAATGCGAAAAGTGTTGGAGGCGCTTCCGTAAAAATTTACGCCAACCATAAACTGCTGACCCTGCGGCAACGTGAAGTCGGGAGTTACACGCAACGTGATTGGAGTTGTTAAATTTGGCGAGAGCGATGCGCTTGTAATTATCGTATCTGCATATAGAATGGCATTCAGAATGTTCTCCTGATTATCAAGGTAAACGCCCGCTTCATCTACATAAATTAGAATAACAATCGAGTCAGGCGTTCCGGTAACATTTTGATGCGTAAACAACACGTCAATGCTGTCTATCCTTACTTCATTTTCGCTGTATAAATATTGTTGCTGCGTATTGACATCTTCCAGCCAGTTGAACCGTGTAACAGCCCATTCCAATTTTCCCGAATTGCTTTGATTGGTTTCGCTGAAATTGGTGTTCAGCGTCCATAAGCTGCGGGAATAGGTTCCTCCGGAAAGTTGCGTTGCCTGTTCGTCTGAAATATCATAATCAATATAAATGGCTGTTTCAACCGGGGAACAAACATCATTCGTGCAGAGGTCAGCGTCATCGCAGTCAACGGGTTCGCTGTAACATTGTCCTACAACGCAGAAATCAGCGGTACAAGGGCTGCCATCGCTGCAATCCAGCGGTTGGTTCTCGCATCCTCCTGAACAATAATCAAGCGTACAGGGGTTGCCGTCATCGCAATCAACTGGAGTATAAAAACAATCAAAGCCGGTGCATAAATTATTCGTGCAAGCATTGCCGTCATCGCAATCCAAAGGTTCATACATGCAACTACCCGCTTCGCACAAATCAAATGTGCAAGGGTCGCTGTCAGCGCAAGCTGTTGAACATGCGCTTGCCACGCAACCCAATGAACTAAGCAGCGTAATGCGCGCAGATGAATTCACTGCTGCCTCCATGCGGTCTTGCTGGTTTGGTGTGAAGCGGTCAGTAGAGCCGCAGTAGCTCATGTAGTTGTAGCGCGAATTCGCAAAAACACCCGAAACAGAACATGGATTTGATGCGCCACAATCGCCCCGCTTGTGCGGTGGCGTATCACAAATTTGGTCGCCTTCTAAAGAGCAATCAGTATTTGATGGACAGGATGCGCCATCATTATCGCCATCAAATGTATGCGCAAGGTCAAAGGCATGACCCATTTCATGCGTTAGTACTTTGCTGTTATTAGTCATGTAAGCAGCCTCCATCACTGCGCCTTCCAAAGTATAAGTTGTAGGATAATATGCGTATCCCGCCACAGGACCGTAGATGCCGTGAACTACCCAAATGTTATAATAATCAGCGCGGGGCCAGATACTAAGCAGCTTCACTTCAAACTCGCTCGCGCCTCCTGAACCATCCCACTCAATTCCTTCCGAAGCAAAATTTGCATCAGAACTCCCGTTCACTCTGTTAATTCCCGTTGTTGGATTTCCACCAGGGTCGCGCGCGGCAAGGCAAAATTCAATGCCAATATCTAAACTGTTTCCAATGATGTTGCGAAAGCGGTCATTTAATCCGTCAATCGCGCCTTCAATCTGCGCAGTAGAAATGTTTGAGCCTGACCCTTCCGGCTCACCCAAATGAATCACATGCACTACAACAGGAATGGGATAAACAACAATTCCTCCACGCTGTGTTGACTGCGCAATTATTCTGTTTTTGATTTCTAATTCAAGCGCGGTTGACTCATTCCGGTATTGGGGATGGTTCAAAATGAGTTTTTCATTCACCTCTTTTGTTCCGCAGGTTTGGGCAAATAAACGACCCGGCAGAATGAGTATTGGAAAAGATAAAAGCAACCAAAGCAGCAGCCGAAAACTTTCACATTTCTTCATACGGTAAAGGTAATTTTCAAATCACAATGTACAGCGAATAAGCGGGAAATCAATGTGGAACGCCATATTAGGGAGAGAAATTGACAACAACCGAAACCGAATCAACGGCTTTTTTTGGCTTAATTTTGTTTTCACTTCTTTCCATGAAAAAAACACACATTGCCGCGTTGATTCTCATTGTAATCTCTATTGGAGTAATCATTTCAATGACCAGCGATTTCAGCAGTTGGGAAACGTTTGCAACCGCGCAGGAAGCAGAGGGAAAAGAGTTTCATATTGTTGGCGAACTCGCGCGAAAGGAAGATATTTTGTATGAACCCGAAAAAGACCCCAACTATTTCGCCTTTTACATGACAGATAAATCAGGCGAGGAGCGCAAAGTAGTTTTTCAGGGCGCAAAGCCGCAGGATTTTGAACGCTCGGAAGAAATTGTGCTCACCGGAAAAATGGAAGGCGAGGAATTTCACGCCTCTAAAATTTTGATGAAGTGCCCCTCCAAATATATCAATGATGAACTGGAAGTAAAAGCAGTGGCTGCTGAAAATTGATGGACATACAATACACCGGTGAGCATCTGCTTCCCGGACAAATCGGAAGACTCTCAATCATCATCGCGTTTGTTTTTGCGCTCACGGCTTGCGTAGCTTATTTTATTTCCGCTACGCGCGATGAGTTGTCGGCTGCTTCGTGGAAGCGCGTTGGAAGAATGGCGTTTTTCGCGCATGGCGCAGCGATTCTCGGCATTGTGGCCTCCCTGTTTTACATCATCTTCAATCACTATTTTGAATATCAATATGCGTGGCAACATTCATCACGCGCACTACCCACGAAATATATCCTTTCGTGTTTTTGGGAAGGTCAGGAAGGAAGTTTTCTGCTGTGGTCGTTCTGGCATGTTGTTCTTGGTGTGGTGTTGATTTTTCGCTCAGGCAAATGGGAAGCGCCAGTGCTTGCAGTGATTGCCATTACGCAGGCGTTTCTCGGCTCCATGTTGCTGGGCATATATGTGGGCGATTACAAAATCGGCAGCAATCCTTTTTTGCTGCTGCGGCAAACGATGGATGCGCCCATCTTCGCGCAGGGAAATTATTTGCAGTTCATCGAAGATGGCAACGGGCTGAATCCGCTGTTACAGAATTATTGGATGACGATTCATCCGCCAACATTATTTCTTGGTTTCGCAGCTACGATAGTTCCATTCGCATTTGTAATTGCATCGCTGTGGAAGAAAGATTACACCGGCTGGGTTGGGCAAACATTATCCTGGAGCATCTTCGCTTCAATGGTGCTGGGAGTTGGCATTTTGATGGGTGGCGCATGGGCGTATGAATCGCTTACGTTTGGCGGCTTTTGGGCGTGGGACCCGGTGGAAAATGCTTCGCTGGTGCCATGGCTCATACTCCTTGCTGGGTTGCACGGGCTGCTGATTTACAAACACACGGGCAGAGCATTGCGATTAACCTACGGATTATTCATCCTCACATTTTTATTTATCCTCTATTCAACATTCCTTACGCGCAGCGGAATCCTTGGCGATACATCTGTTCACTCGTTTACTGACCTCGGCATGTCAGGGCAGTTATTGTTTTTTATGTTGTTTTTTGTCTTGCTCTCAATGGCGTTTCTTGTGAAAGACTGGAAAAAAATTCCTTCAATTCATGAAGAAGAAAAACTCGCATCACGTGAATTCTGGTTGTTTATTGGAGCGCTCATACTAACGCTGTCAGCGCTTCAAATTACTTTCACCACTTCCATTCCGGTGTGGAATAAGTTCTTGGTGTTGTTCCGAAAAATTCCCGGGTTAAGTGATTTTATTCAAAAAGATTTAGCTCCACCTGTTGATGTGGCTGGTCACTACAACGGCATTCAGGTGTGGATTGCAATTATTATCGCGCTACTTTCTGCTATGGTGCAGTTTCTGCGCTATAAAAATTCCGACACGACAAAATTTTTCAAAGCGCTCATCATTCCTGCCGTAATTGCAGTTGTGCTAACCGTAGTGATTGTAATCGCGTTGGAAATTTATCCTCCGCAATATGTATTGCTGCTGTTCGCATCATTGTTTTCCATAGCTGCAAACTTTAATTATTTGCTTGTTGTGCTGAAAGGAAAGCTGAATGTGGGCGGAGCATCCGTTGCGCATGTCGGCTTCGGGTTGATTCTTGTCGGTGCATTAATTCCCAACTATACGCAGCGCGTAATTTCTATTAATAACGAAGTGGATTTCGGAAATTCCTTTGATGAAAAAAATAAGCGCGAAAATATTTTGCTGCGCAAAGGAAAGCCGGTGCTGATGCATGATTACATGGTGACGTATAAAGCCGATTCTGTTTCGGGCGCTGATAATTTTTATGTGGTGCAATATGCCCGCATCAATAAAGAAACAGGCGATGTACGCGAAGAATTCACCTTATATCCCAATGCGCAAATCAATCCGAAAATGGGACTGATTGCAAACCCCGACACGCGCCATTATTTCACAAAAGATATTTACACGCACGTTACTTCCGTGCCTGATAAAAAAGCAAGCGAAGAAGCGGAAGCAAATTTTGAGCGGGACACCGTTACCATTGGCGACACGTTTTATCTTGCAAAGGCATATGCAGTGCTGGAAAGTTTAGTGCCGAATCCGCAGCATGAAAATTATCAGCCCGATGCAAACGACATTGCGGTGGGCGCAAGCATCAAACTCTATACGCTTGATGGCAAAATTTTTGAATCAACTCCCATTTATCTCATTCGCGACAGAACCGCCAGCACAATTGAAGATGAAGTGAAAGAGTTAAGCGTTACGCTGCGCGTGGAGCGCATCTTGCCTGAAAAAGAACAAATCGTAATCGGCTACAAGCAAAAAGATTTGGACAACGACTTTATTATTATGAAGGCAATTGTATTTCCCTACATCAATATCTTGTGGCTTGGAAGCCTGATGATGGCATTCGGAATGCTCATCAGTTTGGTAAAAAGGTATCGTGATAATCTTCGTATTTTTCGCTCGTGACAAAACATGAAATAGTGGTGATTGGCGCAGGCAATGTTGCCTACCACCTCGCGCACCAGTTCAAAAATGCAGGACATTCCATTTTGCAAATTTTTAGCAGAACTGAAGCTGCGGCTGAGTTTCTTGCTGAAGAAGTACAGGCTGCGTTTACCGATGATTTAGAAAAACTCAACACAGGCGCTTCGCTCTATGTGATGGCGGTGAATGATGATTCCCTTGAAGAATTGGCTGAAGAAATTTACCTGCCCGGGAAAATCGTTGTGCATACTTCGGCAATCGTGCCGATGGAAGCGCTGGAGCCTGTTTCAGAAAAATTTGGCGTGTTTTATCCGTTGCAAACAATGACCAAAGGACACGACCTTGATTTCAGCGAGATTCCCATTTTTATTGAAGCGGAAGACGAGGAGGTGCGCAAAACTTTAGCACAACTTGCGGCAAGCATTTCCGGCAACGTGCAGGAAGCTGATTTCCAAAAAAGAAAAACACTGCACATTGCTGCCGTGTTCGCCAATAATTTCACCAACCATTTATATCACATTTCAGAAACGCTGCTGAAGTGCGAAGGCTTGCAACTTGAAATCCTACTGCCGCTGATAAAAGAAACCGTGCGCAAGATAAACAGGAACAATCCGTTTGATGTTCAAACGGGACCTGCTAAACGTGGCGACATGAAAACAGTGGAAGAACATTTGGAATACCTCAATGAATTTCCTGAGTTCAGGGAAATTTATTTAGTGCTCACCGAAAGCCTCATCAGCGCTTACAAAAAGCCGATACGAGATGATGAATAATGAGTGGCTGCTGGAACTCTCGAAATTAGCGCGGGTAAAAAATTTAGCCATCATCGCGCTCACGCAATGTTTTGTGCGACTGTATGTCATCAATCCTATTTTCTTCAATTACAAAATTGAACACGCGCTCAACAGTTGGCAGTTTGCCTTGTTTGTGCTCGCAACGGTTTGCATTGCGGCAGCAGGCTACATAATCAATGACTATTTTGATGTGGATATTGACCGCATTAACAAGCCGGATAAAATGGTGATTGGAAATTTCTTTATGAGGCGCGAGGCGTTTCGTTTACATCTTGTTTTCAATGGCGCAGGAATCGCGCTTGGTTTTCTTGTCGCTTGGTTTGCGGGAAACATCAAGCTGGGTTTTATTTTTATTGTAATTGCGGGCTTGCTCTGGTTTTACGCGAAGACATTCAAGAAAGTATTTCTGCTGGGCAACTTGCTTGTTGCAAGCATCACTGCGCTTACTGTTTTAGTGACGGCATATTTTGAAACGAATTTATTCGGCAGCGCAGATTTTCTCGTGATTACAGCTAATAAAGAAGTGATGACTCTTGTGCTTGCCTACATGCTGTTTGCCTTTCTCGCCACGCTGATTCGCGAAATCATCAAAGACATACAGGATGTGGAAGGTGACAGAGAATATGGTTGCAAAACTGTTCCGGTTGTGCTTGGCAGGAGCAGCGCAAAATTGTTTGCAGGTTTTTTTATTCTCCTGCTGATTGGTTGTTTGTTTTTCGTGCAGCAACATTTTTTCAAAGACGAGTTGTTTTTGCAAATCTCTTACCTCCTCATTGCGCTGCAACTGCCGCTTGCGGCACTGTTGTTTTATCTCGTTCCCGCTGCGCAGAAAGATGATTTCGGAAAACTGAGCGAATCGCTTAAAATCATTGTGCTGCTTGGCATCGGCTCGATGCCTGTGTTTTATTATTTCGTATGACGTTCAAGGGAAAAATATTGCTTGCATCACAATCACCACGCAGACGTGAAATACTTACGCTCGCTGGATGTGATTTCAGAGTGATTTCCGCTGATGTGGATGAAACCTACTATGGTGATGTGCCCGTGTTGCAATTCCCTGAACATCTTGCATTGAAAAAAGCAACTGCCGTAACAAAGAGAGCAGAGCAGGGAGAAATTATTATCGCTGCCGATACGATTGTATTAAAGGATGAAAAAATTTACGGCAAGCCAATAGACCGTGCTGACGCGATTCGTATTCTCACAGAACTTTCAGGCGCGCGGCACGATGTGATTACGGGTCTATGCCTGCTTGCAAATGGAGAAGCCAAAACATTTTCAGAGCAAACGAAAGTCTATTTCAATGCGCTCACCAAAGCGCAAATCACTTACTACGTGGACAACTTCAAGCCCTTTGACAAAGCGGGCGCGTATGCAATTCAAGAATGGATAGGAGTTGTCGGCATTCGCAAAATCGAAGGTTGCTACTTCAACGTGATGGGTTTGCCGATGAGCCGCGTGTGGGAGGAGTTGCAGCGCAGTTAATCATTATCATGTCCGCTGCTTTCTGTTTGGGTAGCAGAAGTTGTTACGCTGCGAATTTCAGGATGCCTGATTTCTCCGCCAGTATTATTCACGCGCGCAATGGTGGCAATAGCTAACAAAGCGAAAACAAATGTTGCAAGCGTAAGCGTCTTTTGAAGCGGGTTGTGTTTTAGTGTGAAGTAGAATGCAGTTGCAGCAATAATACCAAGCAGTTCAATCGATATGATTCCCCACAATGCGGCTTCTTCGTGCGCCTCTACATAAGCTTCTTCAAAGCCGGGATTTTGCTCCAGCACTTCTTCGGCTGCTTCACCGCTGAAAAATGCGGGTAAGGTTGCGAGCGCAGTGAAAATGAAAATTCCAAAGGCAACTTGCTTCACTTCGCTTCTGTTCAGGAAAAAGCCTACGATTAAAACAAGAAATCCGATGAGAGTGCTAATAACAGGAAAATGATTGACAAGCAAGTGAAAATGCGCTGCGTTCATAGTAATGATTTTCAGTAAAGTTTGCGAAAGTAATATTGAAATCCAAATGACATTGGTCATCAAAGTTTATGCAGGAAACTCAACGGTGATTGCAGTTCCTTTCGGTTGGTTATCTGCTACGGTAATATTGCCCTTGTGCATTTCTACAATTTTTTTCACAATGAACAACCCGATTCCCGTTCCTTTGGTATTGCGGGTGTCTTCGTTGCCGATGCGGTAAAATTTATTGAAGATAAGGTTACGTTCTTTTTCGGGAATACCGATACCGTTGTCTTTCACTTCGAGTACAAAGGTATTTGCGCTTTTGTGCAGTTTCACTTCAACTTCGGCAGGCGCGGGAGAATACTTGATTGCATTCTCCACTAAGTTTTGCAGCAGCGAAGTGAACGCCATCTTGTCGGTTTCGAGCAAGATATTTTCTGCTATCTCAGAATGGATATGCGCGGTTTCGGAATTTGCTGCCACAATTTTTTGCAGCACATTATTTGTAATGATTGAAATATTTTCAGGCTCTTTAGGCAACAAAAAAGCGGCATCTTCCATGCGCACGGCAAAGAGAATATTGTCCACCAGCGCGGTGAGTCGGTCAACATCTTCCACTGAGTTTTCAGCAAGCCTGCGAAATTTATCTTCCAGCGTAACGCGCTTTAATATCGTTTGCAGCGACAGCTTCATTGAAGCAAGCGGTGATTTTAACTCATGCGTGATAGACAGTAGAAAATTGTTTTGCTGTCGCGCAAGCGCCATTTCTTTTCTAAAAGTGAGCCACAGACGAATGCAGCCGACAGAAAGCAATAAGAGGAACACAGAGCCTTCCCCGATAATCATCAACTTTTGCCGCAGGTAGCGTTCATGGATGGCATGATACGTGGGAGTATCCAGGTAATTAAGGGAAGATTCAGGCAAATTGTTCTTATGATTAAATGAAATTTTCTCTAACTGAATACGATCTTCAAAGGATTGTTCATTTTTCTGTAACAGCAAATACGACCACCAGATAAAGGAGGCGAAAACATAAGTAACCAGCAGATAAAAAAACAGAAGTGAGCGCGATTTCATTTGTTGATTACGAAAATTAGGAATTAGGAATGGAGAATTAGAAATTTTCAAACACTCGTTGCTGCAATTCCTAATTTCTAATTCTATTTGTGTTCCGGCAGTTCGATAAAAAACGTAGTGCCTGTATTTACGGTTGATTCAAACCAAATTTTGCCATTCGCATTTTCAATGATTTCTCTTGTCAAAGCAAGTCCTAAACCGGAGCCGCTTGATTTAGTTGTAAAATTCGGAGTGAATACTTTTTGCGCCTGGTCGCTGGAAATACCAATGCCGTTATCTTTTACAGAAGCAATTACACTACCGTTTTTTGAAACAAGTTCAATTTGCACGATACCTTCCCGCTCAAAGGGAATTGCCTGCGAAGCATTTTTTACCAAATTATTGAACGCGCTCAATAATTGGTTTTTATCTGCAAACACTTTGAATTGCTTTTCAGGTTTATTGAATTGAATCTGCACATGCTTCTCTTCGCTGAACAGGTTCACCGAATTTTCAATCACGTCAGCAATATTCAATACTTCGTTTTGTGCTTTGGGCATTTTAGCAAACGAGGAGAATTCGTTGGCGATATGCGCGAGGTTATCAATCTGTTCAATCAAAGTCACTGAAACTTTTTTTGCAAGCTCATGCGCTCTGGGGTCGTTCTCTGCAATGGAGCGTTGCAAATGCTGAATACTCAATTTCATCGGAGTAAGGGGATTTTTAATTTCATGCGCGATTTGCTTTGCCATTTCGCGCCACGCGCTTTCGCGTTCTGACTTAGCAAGCAGAAGCGCGCTTTTTTCCAATTCAGAAATCATCTTGTTGTACTCAGCAACGAGCGTCCCGATCTCATCGTTGCTTTTCCACTCAATCGGTTCGTTCTTCATTGTGAGCTTCACTAATTTCAACTTTTCACTGATTGCGCTAAGTGAGCGTGTCACCGAGTCGGAAAGTAAATACGCAAGCACACCTGCAAGCACTAAGAGCAGAACGTACACATTCACCAATGTAATAAGCAGCGCAGAAATTTCATTATTCAATTCGCGCTCTTTGGCAAAGTAGGGAAGATTTAAATAAGCGAGTAAGTTGCCTTCATAATTGCGGATGGGAGAATAAATTGAGAGGTAATGCAGATTACCAATTTGCTCGTTTTGGATGAATTGTGTTTTCTTTTTCAACGCCACATTTTTAAATGCAGTAGGCTCCATCATACTTGAAAGGACGCCTTTCTCAAAAATTTCCGGCTGCGAAGTATTAAGCACCTTTCCAGTGGAATCATAGATGTTGATGTCCATTCCATGAATGTCAGAGAGTGCGGAAAGGTCAATCGGGCTATTTGTTGTTGTTTGTGATGAAAGAATAGTAGAGTCTTCTTTCAGGATGTATTCGATTGCCGTGCGGATGTCGTTTTGTTTCTCTATGAGATGCTCATTGTGCGTTGATTCAAATTCAGACGCGAAGTGTGAAATCGTTACATAGCCGATAACAAAGAAGGAGAAAATGATAATGAAAATCATCGAGAACTGAATCTTATCACGAAACGACATGCTGAAAGGGCGTTCATACCGGTTTCTATATCGCACAGCAATTATCATGTAGCGCAGCAAGACAAACGAAAGTCCGAAAAGAAGGTAAATGCAAAACAGATAAGAGAACAGAGAAATGGGCTGAATGAAACTACTATGTCCCCCTGTGATAATTACTTCTTTATCTTCTGACGCATTGTAAACAAGATGAACGAGCGCATCTTCTTTCACTTCATAAAATTCATCTTGCGGTGAGTTCTGCTGAAAAGGAAAACGGTGCGGATAAGCATAATTGCCGCTTTTTTTTACAAGAGAACCAAGCGAGTAGAGAGCGTAGCTGTACCTATCAAGAATGTCGGGTGGTTTAACCTTTTCTTCAAGCAATAATTCGGGATAAAGATTTGCCTGCGAATACGTTTTGGGAGTCAGTTCAAGCACTACCGAGCCAAGTAATTTCCCTCTGTGAATGATGGGAAGATTGCTGATATAAGCGTAACTGCCGGATGCTTTTGGAATGTAAAAAAGATAATCGCTTTCCGTTTGTTGAACGCGGGCAAGCAATTCGTCATTCAACAGTTCAAGGTATTCATCTTTTGTTGAGCGCAGCAACTTGCCTTCCGTATTCAGCGTGTACACATGCACATCATATTTTCTGAAAAAACCGCTGAAGTATTTATTGATAACGCGATCAACAATTTCCTGCGTAGAAATAAATGGTCGTCTGAAATAGTTGCGAATGAATAGATCATTTAAGATTTTTTTCTGCACATCAATAAAAAGATATTCAGTAATCAGGTCGCGCTCAATGGAAAGCTTACGGGCGAGCGCCTTTCTGCGGTCAAGGTCGCGGTTTTGGTTAAAGTGATAGAGATAAATGGAAGAAAACATGGAGAGCGCGGCAATAAGCGCAATCATGTTAGAAAGCGAAGTAAGCGACAACTGCTGCAATACCATGCGTTGTAAAAAGAGAACCAATAGCAGAATCGCGACAGCGGCAAAATATTCTGAATGCGGACATCCTATCAACCACATTGCTCCGAGATAAATAAGAAAGGAGAGCAGCGTTGCATAAAGAAGCGTTTTCCCACTTGCGTTCCATGCGGAAATAAGCTGAATGAATTTTGCCGAAATCAAAGTGAAACAGGATAAGGCAAGCGTCAGGCAGCCCAACCCGATGAAGCTATAAATGTTGAGCGAGAGAAAGTCATTTAAATCAAACGGGATTTTTGAGTCAAGCAGAAGGCTTTCAAAAAGGGAAGAAAGAATTCTGGATGAAAAAAAGAGCAGCAGAAAAATTGCAACCGCAGCAATAAACTTCAAGTATGGCGTGCCATTCCATGAAAACCTGAGCTTCACATTTCTGTAGAAAAAAACGACAATCCAAAAGAGCATTAGCAAATTAATGGCAAGGTCGCCAAGCGATTTATTGAGCGCTGACGATGCGAACAATTGCGGGTTGAACAAATTGAAATCGTATAGCCCGTGCGGAAAGTTATAGATAAGTGTAAGCCACCGGATGAAGGTGAATGCAGAAACAAGAGCAAGCAGCGCTATCCATGCGTTTTGCACAGAGAAATTTTTCAGCAAAAAAAATACTGCAAAAAGAAGCGATGCCAGCGCCAACAGGAACAGCGCCACCTTTGGATAGTCCGGGTAATCATAAGCCCTTGATGGGTTAGACTCCAAATAGAACAATGCTTTACCGCTTCTGTTATTTACTGGTGTGCCGCCATCTTGTCCATTGAGTGAAAGGTCTGTATAATCCGGAAGTTCAAAAATCGGATTGAAACTGTTTTTTAAGAAATTATTCTCAACGCTGAAATTATGCTTCAGCAAGATGAGGCGGATAACGCTGTAATCCTGCCCATCAAATATTTTTTTTGATTTTGAAATTTCATAATAGCCATTCTCTAATTTGATTGAATTCCCTTCCTGCGAGGCAACCGCATTTACAAGAAAATCAGGCGGAATAACCTTGTTTTCATTCCAAAATACCAGTTCAGTTCCTTTGTAAATGAGAAACGAATAAGGTTTCTTCTGTAAAATTTCGAGATAACGGGAATCAAGTTTGTTTTTAAAAACATCATTCATAATCTCCTCATTGGCGAGGAGACTGTCATAGTCACTGATGATTTTGCTTAATGCCGCCTCGACTTTCTTCGTGAGCACAAACTCCGGGTCGGGCGCGTTCAGTTTACTTGATAAAAAAGAAAAACTATAGAGCAGCGCGGCAAGCAGAAGAAACAGAAATGATTTTTTTGTGTGGCTGTTCAGTTGCATACTGTTCTCTGCCCTATGAAATCTGCTCGCTTTGACGACCGTTTTCCTCTGAGAGCAGAGAGGTTTCTTCTTCTTTCGCTTTATTCCACAAGGCATCCATTTCTTGCAGTGTCATTGAGTTTAAATCTCCCTTGTTCTTGTTCACGCTATCTTCAATGAATTGAAATCTGCGCACAAATTTTTTGTTTGTTTTTTCCAACGCGCGTTCCGGGTCAACATTGATGTAGCGGGCGTAATTAATGAGCGCAAACAACAAGTCTCCGAATTCCTGCTCTGTTTTTTCGGCATCCAATTTTTGAGCGCTCGTTTCCGCATAAAGTTCATCCATCTCTTCTCTTACTTTATCCCAAACCTGTTCTGCATTTTCCCATTGAAATCCAACTTGTTTCACTTTATCCTGAATGCGATACGCCTTAATTAAAGCGGGCAACGATGGCGGCAAGCCCGACAAGATTGATTTTTTTCCTTCTTTCAACTTCAGCTTCTCCCAATTCTGTTTCACTGCCTCCTCAGAGTTGAGTTGCAAATCACCATAGACGTGCGGATGCCGCTGGATAAGCTTTTCGCAATGATGATTAATTACATCTGTTATAGTAAATGCGCCCGCCTCAGAGGCGATTTTCGCATAAAACACGATGTGCAAAAGCAAATCGCCCAATTCTTCTTTTATGCCCTGCATATCCTCGTTGATAATTGCATCGGCAAGCTCGTAGGTTTCTTCAATGGTAAGATTACGGAGGCTTTGTATCGTTTGCTTTTTATCCCACGGGCATTTTTCCCTTAGTTCGTCCATGATTTTCAGCAGCCTGCCAAAAGCGTTTAACTGTTCCTGCATCTGTTATTTATGTAAAAAAATAAAATTAACATTTTAAGGTGGAAGGCTTGCCCTGAATGATGAGCTTGTAATCATTTTGAGCTTCACAGGATATTAACTGACAAATGTCATTTTGAACAAACAAGAGAACCTTTTACCTATACCAAAAATTTGTAACCATGACTTTCAAACCCAAGTTTATTTTATTCCTTTCAGCAGCGCTTGCGCTATTTGGCATTGGTGGCTGCAACCTCTATCCCGACAGTGAAACCCGTGTTGAGGATTTGGACATCACATTAACACATTATGACAAAGAAAATGATTTTATGCAAAACCAGACTTACAGTATTGTTGACGAAGTAGTGGAAATAGATTCTGATACCAACAATGCTCCATCCCCGGTTGCGAACAGCGATCTTATCATTCAGCAGATTGAAGCAAACATGGCAGCCTTGGGATATACGAAAGTGAACGACAATCAGGATCCTGATTTGCGCGTTGTAGCAACAGCAACGGAGAATACACAGTATTTTATTATAACTACTATGATTACTGGTATTGGTATGGTGGTAGTTGGTATGGCTATGGCGGCTGGTGGGGTGTTGCTGCTACTATTATCCGCCTGCTATCCGGTGGTTGAATCATATACGTCAGGCACTCTTATCATGCAAATGGCACAATATAAAGACACTGCTCCCGGTGATACAATTAAAATGGTATGGACCGGAGTTGTAAACGGCTTGCTTGATGAAGACACACAAGCCAACCTGAAAACGAGAATCAAAAGTTCTATTGACGAGGCGTTTGAGCAATCTCCTTATCTAAAGGTTGAATGATTCTGTAATTAAAATCACACTTTAAAAAACGAACAATGAAAAAATATATTCTCATCATAGCAATTACGCTTGCGGGCATCAATGTTCACGCGCAGGAGAAAGGCAGCGGCATGTTGCAACTCAATTATCACATGGCGATGCCTACAAGTGATTTTAAAGATTTCTTAGACGAGCCTTCTTTCCGTGGGTTCTCGGCTGATTACCGCTACTATGCGGCAGACAAATTTGCCGTGGGACTTCAATCCGGCTATCATGTGTTTTCTCATAAGTATCCGAGGGACACGTATTATTTTGACAACGGTGCGGCAACACTCGTGCAGTGGCGCTATGTGCATGTTGTTCCTATTATAGCCGTAGCGCATTATGACCTCCTTGCGGAAGACAGCAAATTGCAAGTGTCCGCAGGGCTTGGCATGGGAGCTTATTATGTGCGCGAAGAGGCTTGGATAGGTCTTTACACCCTCACCGCTGAGCAGTGGGGATTTGGTTTGGCACCTGAAGTAATGCTGCGCTATAATTTCAACGACCGCTTCGGCATGTTGTTTTCACCGCGCTATGAAGTGGTGTTTGGCGGTGAACGCGCCAATCTCGCTGACGAAAAGAATAATCTCGCTTATTGGGATTTCAGGTTTGGAGCTTACTTCAAATTGTGAATTAATAAAACACGCGTGACGCGTATTTGACAATAAAAGGGATTCCATCCGCCTGAGGCGGATGGAATCCCTTTTTTTTAAATAGACTTTGATTAAAAAACATCCCATGAATAAAAACATTTTCTTTTTTACAGCAATCACATTTTTCTCTTTCACCGTATTTGCGCAGGAACGCGATTTGGCAGAACTGCTCCGCAAAGATTTACAGAAAGAGAAAGCCACGTTGATTACGACAGCGATGGCATTCAGCACTGACGAGTCAGCCGTGTTCTGGCCTATTTATCGTGATTATGAAAAGTCGCTCTCTGCGATTATGGACAAGCGCCTTGCGCTCATTCAGGATTATGCGAATAATTATGAAAAGATGACTCCTGAAAAATCCACCGAGATTGTGAATAAGGCATTTGACCTTGAAGCCGTGCGCACCAAGCTGCTCAAGAAATATTTCAAGAAGTTTTCAAAAGCGTTTACCCCAACAAGAGCAGCCCGATTCGTGCAGGTGGAAAACCAGATACTGAAATTGCTTGATGTGCAGGTAGCGCAGGCACTGCCGCTGGTTTATTGATAACTCCGATTTCCAAAGAGTGTTTATTATCCTTTCTTCATTGCCATTAACTTCAGGCAACGGTTATAGAACAAAATAAGAAATGGTTTATTTCAGTCAGGGTTGTTTTTTGTTCATCAGATAGGTGGTGAACTGTTTGATTTTGCCTTCCCGAAAATGGAACACATCGCAAAAGGCAGCATCTAAAAGTCCACCGGTTTTCATTTTACCTTGTACTTCTCTCTCTGCAATTACAATATTACCTTCCTCAACCAGCCCAACGATAGTTATTCACGGATTGCCTTCAAAATTCTGGTTTTCAATTTCCTTATCAAATTGTTCTTTGCCTGTAAGATGAAAATATCCAGACATGCCCCAAACAAAGACTTCTTCGGAAAATCATTGGATAGAAAGATTATAGAGAACGGCAATCAGGTTAAATCGTAAGAGGAATCTCCTTCTCCTGTTTCTGTATTTCTCGGCAAGGATGCGGAATATTTTCAGCGTTCTTATCAGGTTTTCTATCAGCACTCTGCTGAAACTGATGACTTGATTGTTCTTTTTATCCGCCTTGATTAAGAGATTTTTCTTGCTGCGTTTTTTCGGCAGTTCGCTGTTGGGATGCAGTTGCTGAATGCTCTGATATCCGGTATCTGTTGTCTGCGCTTTGAGCGCAGGATGAACAAGGACGCGACTTTGCTTGAAGAGTCTGAAATCATGCCTTCTCCCTTCGGTTTGTGTGGTGCAGAGAATGCGCCTGGTTTTTCGCTCGGAAACTACTTGTGTCTTGAGCGTGTGTTTCTTTTTCTTGCCTGAATAATACCTGCGTTGTTTTGTTTGGGGCGTTCAATCGGAGTTTCCGTCACATCAATCAGCACGACTTCCCAGTTATTTTCTGCTTGTAACAACTTCTTCTTGCCCGGCAAGTGAAACCGTTTATCACTGATCAGGATGCTTTCTATCTCCTGAATAATCTCGCAGACACGGCTTTCGCTTATCCCATAGGCGATGCCGATGTGCTCCATGGTGCGGTACTCCCGATAGTACATCAGCAGCAACAGTATCTTATCCTCCCACGACAGTTTGGGCGGCTTGCCTCTTGTGGGATGTTTTCGATGTGTCGTTTTATACGCAGTGACCACCTCTGACATCTGCCTTAAAATTTCTTTGGGCACTCCCGTAGCTCTTTTAAATCGCTTGTCCGGAAGCTGTTGAATATGTTTGTAAAACATGCCTCCAAAACTCTCTCTGCACCATTACTTCCCCCTTTCTCTTTTCCCCGCTCCTTTTGACTATAATTTTGTTTGTTGTACTATTTTCTGAAGAAGTCTAATCAACTTTACAAAACTGAATTTTTACAATAAAATGACGATTAAAGCGAACAATTATTGCACTGAATTTGTCGTATTTATCAGAGACTTTTCACGTTTAGAAAACCATTTAAGACAATCTACCGTATATGAAAATGGTAAACCTTCGCAAATTGAACGAAAAGAAGCCAATTAAAGGATCGCTTTTGCTCGCAGAGCCATTTATGCTTGACCCAAACTTCAAGCGTGCAGTGGTTTTTTTGTGCGAAAAGCAAAAAAGCGGCTCGGTAGGATTTATCCTCAATAGACCGATGCCGCTTAAACTGAGCGAAGCGGTTGAAGATATTTATAACTTCGATGCGCAACTTTATTTTGGCGGTCCTGTGCAAACAGATACGCTCCATTTTATTCATAATGTTCCCGCATTAGACGGCTGTATAAAAATCATTGACGGATTATATTGGGGCGGCAACTTTGAGGCGCTAAAAACCATGATTAATTCGGGCGAAGTGCAACCCGAAAACTTTCGATTTTTTCTCGGCTACTCCGGCTGGGATATGAGCCAGTTGGATAGTGAATTGCAAGAAAACTCCTGGATACTTTGTCCGGCAAAGGCATCTTATGTATTCAACACAAAACCGGATATTCTCTGGAAACAAGTTTTAAAAGAAATGGGCGGAGATTACGCCATGATGATGAATTTTCCCGAAGACCCGTCTTTGAATTAGGCTTTAATTAAAACTCCGGCTACCGATATTTTCTCTCCTGAGTGAAATCGTAGAACAACCTAATATGCTGTTCTGTTTTCTTTAATCGCAACATTCAAGTTGCAAATGCAACTTTGCTGAGTAAAAGGGAATGAAGATATTGAATAGGCGACAGATAGCCTAATCGTTATTCATTGCAGCGGCAGCACCAATTTATCATGGGAAAAGTTGGGTCGTAACTAAAGTAAAGAAGATTTTGATGCGTGGAGGGAAAAGGCAGGAAATATCATTTATGCATTTTTCTGCCTGTGGTTGATGTTTTCACCAACCACTTCTACATGCTAAGGCTGGCAGGTGAAACCACCTGCCAGAGGCAAGAAGTTTTTCAAAATACCCTATAATGAGATCGTATCGGAAGGCTTGAACCCGATTCTTATGCATTCGCGCCCTCCCTCTCCGCTTGGACTAATCATCCTGTAGCATCCGCTACTTATTGAAGATTAACTTTCCGCGCAGGGGCTAAAGCCGCAGAGAGTCGTTGTGGTGGTATTCTTTTTACCCCGCCATAAATGGCGGGGCTACTAATTGCCACGCCCTTCAGGGCGTGGGTAAGAGAAGCATCCCGTTCCTGCAAGGTTGTACCTTGCAGGATGTTCACTTAAAGCCTCCGGCTTTAGTGAGCCAGAGGCTCACCGTTCTCTCCTTCAAGCGACACGCTTGAAGGAACAGCGGGAGATTCTTCGGTCGCAAAGCCTCCTCAGAATGACGGGATTTATTTACTACCCCAATTGCCGCTTTGCAGAAAAACCTCACTACACTCCTGCAACATGCGCTACCAAACAATGCGTTAAAGAAATGAGAGAAGTACGCGCAAAATCTAATTCGGTAATTTGTTTATTCGATGATTCGATAATGCAGAGAGATTCATCATCGAATCACCGAATCATTGCATCATCGAATTAACTCCTACGCTTCCTGCAACTCCTCCTTATGCTGCGACACGAGCTTTTGCTGCACCTCCACCGGCACGGGTTGATACTCTAAGAAATTGCGCGTGTGCTTCGCCCTGCCTTGCGAGATGCTGCGCAATGTTGAACTGTATTTATACAGCTCGGCAAGGGGCACGCGGGCGAACACCTTTTGCGCGTGTCCATCCTGCTCCATGCCCATGATGAGGGCGCGCCTGCCTTGCAGGTCTGTAATCACTTCGCCCATACTCTCAGCAGGCGTGGTAACGGTGACTTCATAGATAGGTTCGAGGATGCGGGGCGCTGCCTCGGTGAAGGCTTGCTTGAACGCCATCATGCCCGCGATTTTGAATGCCATGTCGTTGCTGTCAACCGCGTGCATCTTGCCGTCATACACGGACACACGCACATCGCGCACGCGCGAGCCCGTGAGCGGACCGATTTCCATTTTGTCCATCACGCCTTTGAGGATGCTGGGCAGGAAGCGCACGTCAATCGCGCCACCCACAATGCAGTTGAGAAACACGAGCTTGCCGCCCCACGGCAGGTCAACCACTTCTTCACCGCGCACGGTGAAATCTTTGGGCTTGCCCATGCCTTCGTGATAGGGTTCAACGAGCATGTGTACTTCACCGAATTGCCCCGCTCCACCGCTCTGCTTCTTGTGGCGATAGTCAGCCTTCACTTGTTTCTGTATCGTTTCGCGATAGGGGATACGCGGCTCGATGAATTGGACTTCAATCTTGAACAGTTTTTCGAGTTTCCATTTCACCATGTTGAGGTGCAGTTCGCCCTGCCCGCTGATAATGAGTTGGCGCAATTCGCTGTTGTGTTCCACTGATAACGTAGGGTCTTCCGCGTGGAGGGAATGAAGCGCTTGTGAAAGTTTATCTTCTTCGCCTTGCTTCACGGTGACAACGGCAGCTTGGATAACGGGTTCGGGAAAATGTATCGGCTCGATGGCAAGGGGTATGCCTTTGGGATGCAATGTTTCGTTGGTGTGTGTTTGTTTTAATTTCACCACCGCGCCCAGGTCGCCCGCTTTCAAGAATTGAATCGGCTCGCGCTTCTTTCCTTCCATCACAAAGATTTGGTTGATACGCTCGTGGGCGCTTGTTTGCTCGTTCACTAAGTCCATTCCCGTTTTCAATTCCCCCGACATCACTTTGAAGAACGACATGTCGCCAAGGTGCGGCTCAGAAATGGTTTTGTAAATGAACAAACACGCGGGACCATTCACATCACACTTCAGTGTTTTGCCGTCTTCGAGCTTTGCCGGAGGCATGTCGCCCGCGCAGGGCGCTATATTATTAATGAAGCCCATGAGCCTGCCGCTGCCCATGTCGCGCTCGGCAGAAAGGCAAAACAGCGGGAAGATGTCGCGCTTCACCATCGCCATGCGCAAGCCTTGCATCATGTGGTCTTCATCAAGCTCGCCTTTTTCAAAGTAGAGTTCCATGAGGCTTTCGTCTTCCTGCGCCACAGCTTCCACCAATTCATTATGTAATTGCTTTGCTGTTTCTTTTTCGCTGTCGGGAATGGGGCGCTTTTCCGGCTTGCCGCCACCATCTGGAAAATGATACATGGTCATTTTCAATACATCAATAATCGCATTGAAGCCGATGCCCTGATTGAGGGGATATTGCACAACAATCACGTTGCTGCCAAATGATTTCTTCGCCTGCTCCACGCACTTGTCAAAGTCAGCCTCTTCGCGGTCAACTTGATTCACGGCAAGGATGAGCGGTGTGTGAAACTGCCCGGCATAGTCCCAGATAATTTCCGTGCCCACTTCCACGCCATATTGCGCATTCAGCAGCAACACGCCCGTGTCGGCAACTTTCAGCGGAGCGACAATCTCGCCAATGAAATCGTCATAGCCCGGAGTGTCAATGATGTTGATTTTGTTTCCTTTCCATTCGGTGTACGTGAGCGTGCTGAACACGGAGTTGCCGCGTTCATGCTCCAGTTCGTGATAATCGGACACGGTGTTTTTATCCTGCACTCTGCCGCGTCTGGTGAGCAAACCGGCTTCATAAATCATGGTTTCAGCGAGGGTGGTTTTACCCGTACCCGCGTGTCCAAGCAAGACAATGTTTTTGATGTTGCTGGCGTCATATACTTTCATTGCGTTTATGATTTTGGGGTGAAAAGAAAAGAACGAGCGAGACTCTAATATAAAAGTTTTTTTCGGGAAAGAAGATGACTTGGGGAATTTTTTTTGATGTGCTGATTTGCCAATATGCCGATGAGCCAATTCGGAAAAGTCCCCTTTGCGCGAATGCCTGTGGCGCAGGCGAAGGGGGCTGCGCAGGCATTGAGCGATTGGCAGGGGATGATTGTTCTTGGGCGCGTACTGACTTTGTTTCCGTATCGCATTGTCTTGTAGCGCAGAAGGCAGGAGGGTAATGGTATCTTACAGCAAGTCCTCCCACTCAAAACAACAAACCACAAACCACAAACACTAATCCTCCTTATCTTAGATGCTTCAAAACATCAACCCATGAAATGGAGAGGACGCGAAACAAGCCAGAATGTAGATGACAGGCGCGGTGGCGGCAAAAAAGGCATTGCCTTTGGCGGTGTTGGAATCATCATTGCGGTGATAGCCTATTTCATCAGTGGCGACCCCACGCAACTTATGCAAGTGGTGCAACAACAAGCAACACAAACAGAGCAAACGCACACACCCACTACCGAAGAAAATGAAGCAGCACAGTTTGTTTCCGTGGTGCTTAAAGACACCGAAGATGTGTGGGATAAAATTTTTCGCGAGCAGTTGAATGAAAACTACTCCAAGCCACAGTTAGTGTTGTTTACCAACGAAGTGCAATCAGCCTGCGGCTTTGCCAGCGCAGCGAGCGGACCATTCTATTGCCCCGCTGACCAATACGCCTACATTGATTTGAGTTTCTATGATGAACTGAAAAACCGCTTTGGCGCATCCGGTGATTTTGCAATGGCGTATGTGGTGGCGCATGAAATCGGACATCACATCCAGAACCTGCTCGGCATCAGCGCAAAGGTGCAGGCACAGCGCGGCAAAATCAGCGATGAAGAATATAATAAACTCAGCGTAAAACTCGAATTGCAGGCTGACTTTCTCGCGGGCTTATGGGCGCATCATGCCGACAAGATGAAAGACGTGCTTGAAGAAGGCGACATCGAAGAAGCGCTAAACGCTGCCAACGCCATCGGTGACGACCGCTTGCAAAAAGAAGCGCGGGGTTATGTAGTTCCTGAATCGTTCACGCACGGCACATCCGAGCAGCGCATGTATTGGTTTAAGAAAGGCTATACTTCGGGCGACATCAGGCAGAGCGACACGTTCTCGGAAGTTCAATAAGTAATTTTTTTCACGGAATAAATCCCGCACAGTATTTTTGAGTTGAAATGATTTTAAAAGCAGCGCGCATATTTTTTTACACAAGCATTCTTGCTTTTGCTTCTTGCAAGTTAGAGCCATGCAAGGATTATCGCTGCGTAAATGGTCTTCCGCTGGAAGATGGCAAGAACTGTATCTGCCTCTGCGACCTCGGGTGGGATGGCGCTGACTGCACGTTGGAAGATAAATGCGTTACCAATGAGGTTGTTTGTTATGCGGGACGCGGCTATTGCAACAACAACGGACTTTGCGTGTGCAACTCGGGCTATGAAGGCGACTCCTGTGAAATATTATCCCGCACAAAATTTCTTGATGCACGCGATTCCAGTTCTTGGACTGCAACGGATACTTGCGCAAGCCTCATTTTTCAATATGAAATTGATATGGGGGCAGGCTCGGATAACAGAACGCTTGAAATCTACAACATCAGGAGTCTTGGAGCTTCGCAAGTCATCTCTGTAAGCGCCAGTAAACTAACATTTGACCAGCGCACCGATGTGCTGATAGGCGCAGTTGAAATCCGCGATTTATTCGGAACACTTTCCACTGACCTTTCTACACTGCGCGTAACATACAAATCCGAAGAGGGGCTTACATCCAATTGCAAAGGAACATGGCTCCGGCAATAGGGCGCAAGAGCTTTAAAAACAATTTACCCGTAGGTTTGTTTTATTTTGTGCAGAATACTTCTTCCTCTTTAGAATAGAATCTCTAACTTCATCAAAACATTTCCAGTATGAAACGCCTCCCCCTGTTCCTTTTACTTTTTATCTCGGTTGCCTGCTTTGCGCAAACGGAAACCTTTCATGATTTCAGAGGCAAGACCCTCTTAGGCGTTGACCTTCCCTTTTCTACCTTTTATGGAAAAAAGGTGATGGCGGTGAACACTGCCACCTATTGTTCTTTCACTTATCAATACGAAGAACTTGAATCGCTTTATACAGCGTATCAAGACAGCAACTTTATGATTATCGGTTTTCCCTGCAACGATTTTGGTTCACAAGAACCAGGAGCTGATTCTACAATTCTTGAATTTTGCGAAGAAACATACAATATTGATTTTCAAATGATGTCGAAAGTGACTGTGCTTGGCGCAAATGCTGATGATGTGTATAAATGGTTACAGCAAGCAAGCAGGAATGGCGTTGCCAATGCTACGGTCGGTTGGAATTTCAACAAATTTTTGATTGATGAAGCAGGAGGTTGGGTAGCGCATTATCCGAGCACGACTTCTCCGTTTGACCCCGCGATTATTAATTGGCTGAAGTCGCCAAGCGTTATTCCTCCCGATACAACAGACACAGGGTTGCGTGACGAACTTCAAATTCAATTAATAAGAAATGAAGTGGTGGCAGGAATGCTCCGGCTTTCGTTTCAAAACCTTCCGAATCATAAGACGACTATTGGCTTGTACTCCGCTTCCGGTCAGTTTATTTCGACCTTGCATGATGGCATGCTTGCGAATGGGGAAAATATCACTGCTGACCTGCGTTCTCATTCAAGCGGCATTTATTTTCTTCGGGTGAATAGCAAGCAGGGAAGCAAGTCCTTCCGGTTTGCGTTGATGAATTAATATTCTACTTGTTGCGGAGATAAAGCACCAATCTATTATCGGGATAGAGCAGTTGCAAGTCAGTGTCGGTGATATATTTAATTACCCATTGCTCTTCGGTGAGTTGATTCTCGTTTGTTATCATCAGCTTGTTGCAATTCTGCAAAAGAAATGTGAGGGTATCGGTTTGTCCTTCCACAAGCAAACGACCATTGGAGCGGAAAAAGATCGGCTGCGCGGAGTTATCCTGCGGATACCACCATTTTTCGTTTAAATCAAATTCAAAGATGAGGCACGAGGGCTTCAGGATGCCGTTGTCGAGCGAGCAGGAATGTAAAAGCGCAAGTGAAAAGGACAGTGCAACCAACATCGAAACTCCTCTTATCAATCCCCTCATATCAGCCGGTTTTAGGATAACACAAAATAGACGCGCAGCAGTGGGTTTGATACGTTTTTTACAAGGGGATGTTTCAGGAGTGAATAGCCCTTGTATATTTGTGAGCGAGGTTTAAATGTCATGGCGGATTCATTCCGCCATCCCCCTATAGAAAACATCAGCGGATGCCGGAACAAGTCCGGCATGACACACGGATTGAAAGGAAATACTTTGAAAATTATGGAAACAACACATTTTGAAAAATTAATGGCGCAAGTGCGCAAAGGAAAAAACGTGTTTATCGCGCAGGGCGCTATTGTGGTTGGTAACGTGGTGCTGGGCGATGAAGTGTCGGTGTGGTATAATGCAGTGCTGCGCGGTGATTCTGATTTGATAAAGATTGGCAACCGCACGAACATTCAGGACGGCACGATTATCCACGTTGACCCCGGCACACCCGTTACGGTGGGCGAGGATAACGTGGTGGGGCATCGCGTGATTTTGCATGGATGCACGATTGGGAATAACAATCTCATCGGCATGGGTTCAACAATTATGAACAACGTGAAGATTGGCAACTACTGCATCATCGGGGCGAACGCGCTGGTGACGGAAAACACTGTGATACCTGATTATTCGATGGTGCTCGGCTCACCAGGCAAAATTGTGAAACAACTGCCCGAAGGCGTGAAGGATATGATTCTGCTGGGCGTGCAGGAATACATCATGAAGGCGTCAAAGTATTTATAAGGCTTGAAAATTCTCCTCATCCGCTTCAGTTCGATAGGCGACATTGTGCTTACAACGCCTGTTATCCGCTGTGTGCAGCAGCAGTTGGGCGCAGCGGTGCATTATCTCACGAAGCCGCAGTTTAAAGACGTGCTTGTTGGAAATCCTTACATCGAAAAACTGCATTTGCTGGATGAAAATATCTTCGATACCATCGCAACACTGCGAAAAGAGAAGTTTGATTATGTGCTCGACCTGCATCACAATCAGCGCAGCTTCCTTGTGATGCAATTGTTGTTTGCAAAAAGCAAATCGCTTAACAAGCAGAACATCGAAAAGTGGCTGATGGTGAATATGAAAGTAAATAAGCTCCTGCCCGTGCATATTGTTGACCGCTATCTTGACGTTGCAAAGCCGCTTGGGGTGAAACATGACCAGAATGGGTTGGATTATTTCATTCCGGGAAATGAAGAAGTGCAGAAAAATGAATTACCCGAAACGCATCGCAACGGATACATCGGCTGGGTGCTTGCGGCAACGCACAACACGAAGCGCTTTCCCGCGGAAAAGGTGATACATGCATGTAAGAAAATTGAAAAGCCCATTATCCTGCTCGGAGGAAGAAAGGAAATTCAAGAAGGAGAGGAAATCGCAAGCGCTTCGGGCAGTCATGTGTATAATGCCTGCGGGAAGTTCAGCATCAACCAATCGGCTTCGATAGTGAAGCAGGCTACCCACATCATCACAAATGATACGGGGCTGATGCACATCGCGGCAGCGTTTCAAAAACCTATCATCTCGCTCTGGGGAAACACGATTCCTGAGTTTGGGATGTATCCATATTATGGAAACGCAGGAAACAAAGCGGAGATATTGGAAGTACACGGCTTAAAGTGCCGTCCCTGCTCAAAGATTGGTTTCGCAAAGTGCCCCAAAGGACATTTCAAGTGCATGAATTTGATTGATGAAAATAAAATCGTGGAGTTACTCGCCCGGTAGCGGCTCCTTCTTTATCATCCGCACGATGAACTCGAGGTCTTTGTTCTCTTCAGGCTTGTATTCTTCCTTCAAATTGTGGTCATAGACCTTCCCTGCAATATTCCAAAAGAAAGCCACCACAGAACCTTTCATGTCTTTCACAATCGTGTAGCAGTTGTTGCCCGTTTCGCGGTTTATGAGTTTGATAAGAATGTGTCCCTGTGTTTTTGTAAGGTTGCGGATTTCCTTTTCAAACTTTTCGCGCATTTCTTTTTCCTTTTCCTTGATGTATTTTTTCTGCTGGCGTTTCTTATCAATGTCGGCAAGGTCTGTTTGCATTTCATTGTAAATCTGCACGGCAGTCTGCACGTAAGGATAAACCTTGTAGGTGTTGTTTTTCAGGCGCTCAAAAGCGTGGCGTTCTTCTTTTGTGGCAAACTGTTTTGAAAATACGCGCACTTCATCAAGCGTAACTGAGGGAATGGTGTCCCCGCCCTGAATTTCAATCGCGGCAAGGTTCAATTCCTGTGAAAAAGAGTTGAGATGTAAAACAAGAATGGTGAAAAGGAGGAGAAAGGTTTTCATTTGAATGGTTTCTGTGTGGAAAATCAAAATCAATACCAAACTTTTAACGTAAAGGCATATTAGTCTATTTTGAAAGCAAACTCAAGAATAGTTAGAATTCACCTGCCAAAAGTCAAATTCAGACCTTTCCTAAAAAGGGAGGGCTTACAGAGTTAGTTTGACCAGTAAAAAAAAGCGGACGCTACAGGATAATAGGCACAAGCGGAGACATGTCAACCGTATTGTTTGAGATGAAGGTCGGATTTTGATTGTTCACCAGCCACATCGCATATGTGCTGTTTTCAATCCGGTTGTTAGCTCTTGGTAACCTTCCTGTAAGTTGTAGTTCCATCTTTCAAAGAGATGCGCAGAAGATACAAGCCCGTTGCATACGCTGAAATATCTAATGTTGGTTGATTGAAAAATGTTTGCAGCAATTTCCCGCTCACATCAAAAATCTCCGTTTTGAGTAGTGAGTACTGAGTAGCAAGTATTGAGATATGAATAATTCCATCACTTGGGTTTGGAAATATCTTGATACTGCCCTCTTGATTCTTGATACTTCCTACTCCTACCGTACAATCTTTCACCTCCACAAACACACTGTCTGTTCTGCTTTGACAGCTATATTGTATGCTCGTATCTGTAAAAGTTACATAATACCATCTGCTGCTATCGGGTATTACAAAGGGATGCGACTTAGTTAATGTATCTATGCCCTCAGGAGGACTCCATTGATACTGCACCCCCGGCACGGCAGGCGAACCGATAAATACTCCTTTCACAGTGGTATCTTCTGAGCAGAGTGTTTGATTTTCTCCGGCAAAGGCTTGGTAGATGCTTAATGCGCCAAGGTTGTAGTTGGGCATGTTTGGGAGACCAAATGAAGAACGGGAACTATCACCCAGATAAAGTGAATACCGTTGAAATGAACAAGCCAATCCTAATGAATCAGGATTTTCAATCACACTAATATTTTGATTGTAATAGTTAAATACATGCGTATTATTGTACAAATTGGAAAGAATTATCTGACCTTGGGGCGTTCTTTGTACTTGTCCATATTGAACATAGAAATCCGTTTCGATTCGGATTGTTACTTGAGATGATGGAATATTGTTTGCATTTAAGTTGTACTGATACAGCGCGTATCTGTTATTTCCAAACCCTGAACCTGAAGTTGCTGATACATACATAATATGCCCTGATGATGAAAACTCGCATCCATAAGGATTGATATTATTTGTACCATCCTCAACTAAACGATAATCTAGCAACTCCCCTTTGCACCTATCAAAATTAAACAACTCAATTTTTTTTTCCATCCAATTAGCTGATGCCAATTGCGTTCCATCTTTTGAGAAAATCATTTCGCCCGCACCAGCACTTAGTCCACTAATACAGTGCATCGCACCTATATTTTGCGAATCAATTTCAATACTATTATTTGAAATCAGAATCTTGAAAAATTTATTTACGCAAGGTGATGCCAAATCTTTACGTCTTTCATGAATCAATATCCACCAATCCTTACCATTAGCGTGTCTTACCGCTGCAATTTTTTCCTCTAATGGCCCATTCAAAAGCAAAGTATTCTTGTTTAATACCAGCAAACTATCTGATTCTTTTTTAATTATGGTATAGTATAGCTGTATACAATAGTTATTAGGGCAATCGGTTACTGAAAATTGTTCACTAATCTGAAAAAGATAATAAACATTATTTTCAAACGGAAGAATAATCAACCCATTAGTCATACTTCCGTGTACTCTTAAAGTATCTCCTTCAGGTAATGCTTTATGACTTTTATTAAAAAGTTTAAATCTATTTGATTCAAAGCCTACATAAAACAGCAATTCCCCATTTTCATCGGAAATCGAAGCATTTACCTCAGAATTATATGCTTTGCTTCTGAATACTTGAAAACTATCTGGATTTGAAAAATTGATTCCTGCGTTAGCTCCAAAGCACCAGTTATAATCCTGCTGCGCTAAAGAATTTTGAGTTAGAAGAACCCATGTTATCAGGATATTTAATCTCATCGCTTACTCTATCTTAATGATTTTACCTGTAACTTTTAGCTGATTCTGAACCCAAATCTTATAGAGATATACCCCTGAAGAAACTTGTGAGCCGAAAGAAATTGTATTGTTACCTTCGGAAAGTTGATACTCATTAATCTTCTTACCTGTAATTGTTACAAATTCCAATTTCCCGCTTTCATCTTCATTTAAAGCGATGTTACATTGAGTTGAACCCTTTATGAGAGTGGGGTATAAAGTATAGTACGAAAATTGTTTTTTGATAGCAGGAGCATTTATTCTTCTCCGCCATGGCGCAAGCATGATGCAAAGCATACTGGCGCAAAGCGTCCGCTTGTGCCTTTCATCCTTGAGCGTCCGCTCATTTGATAAAACCATATCATCTTTACCTTTTTTCCTAAAATTACTGCTATGAGCCGGAAATACAAATTCAGGGACAATAGCCAACTTTATTTTGTCAGTTTCGCCACGGTGAACTGGATTGATGTATTCATCCGTA
>Ga0163154_10001198_pt1 | contig 40186 bp, 33 predicted proteins | sample OliLakLV19MP9P1_FD_148649 | JGI IMG/M metagenome (GOLD analysis project Ga0163154, IMG submission 148649) | Freshwater microbial mat bacterial communities from Lake Vanda, McMurdo Dry Valleys, Antarctica - Oligotrophic Lake LV.19.MP9.P1 | ecosystem: Environmental > Aquatic > Freshwater > Lake >... | reverse complement strand
GCGAACACGAATTCCTGACCCGCGATGCGCGTGTAAAGGAACGTAAAAAGCCAGGTCTCAAGCGTGCGCGTAAGGCACCGACGTACACTAAACGTTAGTTGACAGCCGCATTTTGAAGGTATTTCTTAGGCAAGATCGAAACCGGTCTTGCCTTTTTTCGTTTTAGGCAGCTAACATAATACTACAGATGACTTGGATGAAAGATTTTTTAGATGACGCTGACACTTCTCGGCCTCGGACCCGGCGCTATTGATGATCTGACACGCAAAGCATGGCGTGTTTTAAAAGAAGCAAAAACGGTTTATCTCCGCACCACGCAGCACGGGTGTGTTCCCTGCCTGCCACAAACAGGCGCGACCTATCACAGCTTTGATGAAATTTACGAAAAAACGGATCAATTTGAAGAAGTCTACGCGACAATTGTCAGCCGCGTTTTGGAAGCCGCCCAAATCGGCGATGTGGTTTACGCTGTGCCGGGCGATCCGCTGGTGGGCGAATCTACCGTGACGCAGCTTCTTACAGCCGCAAAAAGTGCCAATATTCCGGTTGAAATCGTCAACGGAATCAGCTTTGTCGAGCCGATGCTGGCGTTGATCGGTGTGGATGCGCTGGATGGCTTGCAAATTTTTGATGGTATTGATCTCGCCGCTATGCACCATCCACCGCTGAATCCCGATTTTCCGGCGTTGATTGGGCAGGTTTACAGCCGCGATGTCGCGTCTAATCTCAAGTTGACACTGATGAATCAATATCCCGATGATTTTCCGGTGATGCTGATTCATGCCGCTGGGACGGATTCCGCTGTCGTCGAAAATATCCCGCTGCATGAAATCGACCATAGTACGCAGATTAAGCACACCACGTCGCTTTATCTGCCCGCGCTCGGTGCGATGTCTAGCTTTGAGCAGTTTCAAGAGATTATCGCCCATCTCCGTGCGCCGGAAGGCTGCCCTTGGGATCAAAAACAGACGCATGAGTCGCTGCGGCAGTTCTTACTGGAAGAAACCTATGAAGTGCTGGAGGCTATCGAAAACGATGACCCGAAGGCACTTTATGAAGAATTGGGTGACTTGCTGCTTCAAATCGTTTTGCACACGCAAATCGCCATCGATGAGGGTGAGTTCTATATGTCCGACGTATTGCGGAGCGTGAATCATAAGATGATCCGCCGTCACCCGCATGTCTGGGGGAGTGTGGATGTCAACGGCGACTCAGAGCAGGTTGTCGCCAATTGGGAGACGCTCAAAAAGCAAGAACATGCTGAAAAAGGGATACAGCGCGAGTCGATTTTGGACGGCGTGCCGAAAGCACTCCCCGCGCTGCAACAAGCTTTTCAATATCAGGCGAAAGCCGCGAAATACGGCTTTGATTGGGAGTCTATCGCGCCCGTTAAAGCCAAGATACTTGAGGAAATGGGCGAAATTGAATCAGCACCCGACGATGAAGAACGCAAGAAAGAAATCGGCGATCTGCTGTTCGCGGTAGTGAATTGGGCGCGTTGGCTGAAGATCGAGCCGGAAACCGCTTTGCGCGATTCGAGTGCGCGTTTTTATCGGCGCTTCCGCTTCATCGAGAAATCGCTGGCGACGGATGGCAAATCCATGAGCGACAGCACCTTGATCGAGATGGATGCTCTGTGGGATGAAGCCAAGCGACAGGGATTGTAAAGCCCTAAACGAGAGAGCGCTAGAGCGCTTGCATCTTTTGTGCATTATCCATTTTTGTTTTAAGCTAATTGCTAAAAGCTAAAGGCTGTATAATGACGAACCTGCCAGTCCGCGAGATGGTGCTGTATAAACATGGGGTTGGGTTCTTCGTGCGCGAAGGGCAGACCGATTCGCAAGAAGTCGCGCTCACGTTTCGTGAAGATGAAATCAACGATGTGCTGAAAAGTCTTGCCGTCTTTGATCGCGCAGGTGGGCATGTCCTCGGCATCTATTATCAAACCCCGATGGATAAACAAGCCCGACTCGCCAACAGTTCGATTCGACTTTCCGACCATGCCACCTTATACGAATTGGTGTCTCAACTGCGCGGGCGGGAAGTGACTCTTACTTTTGAATCCGTTCCCGGTACGCTGGAAAATGTCGCGGGGCGGGTTGTCGGCGTGGACGGCCTCATTCAGCAGCAGCGAGCGCTTGGGATTGCGATTCCCAATGACGAGTCATTGATCTCGATTCTGGTCGAAGATGGCAATGTGCGGGTTTTTCGCTTTAATGCCTTACGCACTGTTTCGATTCAAAATCCCCAAGCCAGTTATGACCTCACTTATTTTCTCGATACCAGCATGATGGAAGATACACGCCGGACGGTTAATGTGCGCTTGAGCGAAGGCAGCCATGAACTCGTGGTGTATTATGTCGCGCCTAGCCCCACATGGCGGGTGAGCTATCGTATTGTCGCCGAAACGGATAAAGATCGCGCCAGTGGCACCGCCCTTTTGCAAGGATGGGGCTTATTTGATAATCGGCTGGAAGAGGATTTAGAGAACGTCAAAGTGACGCTGGTTGCCGGGCAACCGATCTCGTTCATTTATGAACTTTACGCCAGCCGCATCCCGAAGCGCCCAACCGTGCAGGACGAAAGCCGCATTGCGCCGGGGCCGATTGAGTTTGAAGGAGCGCCCAACTGGGATAATGAGGTCGGCATTGTTTATGACGAAGTAGTTACAAATGACAATGTAGAAGCACGACCGCGCTTTAAAAGTGGTGCTAAATCATCTGCACCTATTATGGCTCGTATGGAAATTGCCCAATCTGCACCTGCTGTCGCCAAGCCGAAAGATACAGGCGAGACGTTTCAATATGCCGTCACGACACCCGTTTCCGTCAAACGCGGCGAATCGGCGCTCGTCCCGATCCTCAATGCCGAAGTGAAATATGAGCGCGAGCTGCTTTATAACGGCGCGAAACTGCCCAATCATCCTGTCGCCGCGCTGCGATTTACCAATTCGACTGACCTCACCCTAGAACGCGGCCCGGTCACGTTAGTCGAGAATGGTGATTATCGCGGCGAGGCGGTTGTACCGTTTTCCAAACATGGGAGTCAGGTCTATTTGCCCTACGCGGTTGAGCTAGGGATTAAAGTCATAGAACATGTTGGATTACGCAACGAAACCATTGGCATGAGTATTACCGCAAAATATCTCATCTTTGAGACTTACAGTATTTCGACGACAACTTATGTCATCGAAAATACGACCAATAAACAACGCACGATAACGCTTGAATCATCTCTGCTATCAGCGTATGAGCCGTTTGATATGCCACCAGCCGATGTTGAAACCGCGACGGATCGTCGCTGGAAGGTTAAAGTTCCGGCGCGGGCGAAAGTGGAATTTGTGCGTAAGGAGCGTGTGAAGACTCATCGCCATGAAGAAGTAAGACACTTAACCTACCAAAATCTACAAAAGTATTTGGAAAACCGCTGGCTGGATCAAGCGACTTTTGATGCCCTTGATGAAATTCTGAAAAATTTCGCGCTGATAAAAGACGCTCAGGCCAAAAAGACCCAGATTACGAATGAACGCAGCGCCATTTATACCCAGCAGGAGCAGCTCCGGGCGAATATCGGCGCGTTGCAACCTGTTGGACAGGAGGCTGCATTTCGCAGTCGCTTGCTCAACCAATTGGAGGCCACTCAGAATCGGTTGGATGCTATCGATAGAGAGATCGCGGCATTAAATGTGAAAATTACGCAAGTGAACAGCGAGGCGGATCGTCTGATTGAGCAGCTTGGGCAAAACGCCAATTGATTTTCGGGGTTTATTCAGGCAGGATACAGCTTGAAAATTGTAGGGCGCGTCACGATGTGCCTTTAGGATTTGGGGTTGGGAGAACAAAAAAACTCGCTTCGTGAGCGAGTTTTTTGCGGGATGTCGGGGCGACGGGATTCGAACCCATGACCTCACCGACCCGAACGGTGCGCGCTACCGGGCTGCGCTACGCCCCGAATGACTCTGGCAGTGTACCGAAAAAGTACGTTATTGGCAAGGCTCAAGTTGACATGACTGTAAACCATCCCGTTACGCTGACTGATCGTGTGCGTGCTTTAAGCCATCGTGTGATGGAGCCCATCGGCACCGTGCTTTACCGCGCCGGATTACATCCTGATATGATTACCGTGGCGGGGCTGGTGATGGTGATGATCGCTTCAATCTTCATTGGACGTGGCGAAATGCGCCTCGGCGCGGCGATCTTGATCCTTGGGCTGCCGCTTGATGCTGTTGATGGGGCAGTGGCACGGGCGATGCAGCGCAAAGATCGATTCGGCGCGGTGCTGGATTCTTCATTAGATCGCTATGCTGACGGTTTCATTTTTGCAGCTTTGAGTTATCATTTTGCCATTCACGATCAGTTTAGCCTGATCCTGCTTGCGCTGGCAGCCTTGATGGGCAGCTTTATGGTGAGCTACGTGCGCGCCCGTGCCGAGGGTGTAGGCGTGGATGTCAAAATTGGGCTGTTCTCACGTTTGGAGCGTGTCGTCATTATCCTGATTATGCTGCTCGCGCCGAGTTTACTCGTGGGGGGGCTTTGGGTGTTGGCGATTGGCACAAACTTCACAGGACTCCAGCGTCTGTGGTACGTTTACAGAATTTTGAAGGACAGAGGGACATCTTAGATATGGATTTTCAAAGCCAATTTATTCAAATTGGTAACGTGCAGATTCGCTACTACGGAATCATCATCGTTACCGCCATGCTCATCGCCACTATGGTTGCCGCACGGCTGGCGAAGCGTACAGGTAAAGACCCCGAACACGTCTATGGGGCGCTGACCTGGGCGATTATTCCCGGCATCATCTTCGCCCGTTTGTGGTTCGTGTTGTTCCCGCCCAATGCTTTAACGGCAGGCTGCGGCAGGGCAGAGATTGATGCCATTTGCCGCAATACTGAGTGGTTCTTGAATAATTTCTTCGACTTGCAAAACGGCGCTATCGCCATCTGGAGCGGTGGCCTGAGTATTTTTGGGGCGCTCATTGGTGGGTTGCTCGGCGCGTATCTGTATATGCGCCGCAACAAACTGCCCATCGGCCCTTGGTTGGATATTGCAGCCGTTGTGCTGCCGTTGGGACAGTCACTTGGTCGTTGGGCGAATTTCGTCAATCAAGAACTGTATGGCACCCCAACAGGTGTAAACTGGTGGGGGCTGAATATTCCGCGTGAGTCGCTCCCGGAAAAGTATCGCGCTATCGAATATTATAGTGCGAAGTTCCACCCGCTGTTCCTCTATGAATCGCTGTGGAATCTCGCGGCCTTTTTCGTGCTGCTTTTCCTCTACAATCGTAACCGCAGCCGCTTTCGTGCGGGTGATTTCTTCCTGATTTATGTGGCGCAGTATGCCTTTGTGCGCTTCTTATTAGAGTTTATCCGCGTAGAAGTGACGCTGGTGAACATCGGCGGTACAGAAGTGAATATGTCGCAGTTAGTGTGCATCATCGCCTTTATTTTGGCGGTTGGGATGCTGGTCTATCGTCACCGTCCGGGTGTCGTGACGAGCTATGAATCGGCAGAGTCTGTGTCGGTGACACCTGCTTCTGATAATGCTTAATTAAGTAGAAAAGTTGAAAGTGACAAGTTAAAAGTGAAATAGTAGTATTTTACTTGTCACTCTCTTAAACAACTGCCCCTAACTTTAGGGGCTTTTTGCTTTTTAATACTTCCTTCACCCAAACCTGTGCGATAATAAATCCGTGTCGAATAATTAACCGGGTAAAGTTCATGATTGAATGCAACGAACTCACTAAAGACTTTGACGGCTTTCGTGCTGTCGATAAAGTCACCCTCTCTGTACCTGCCGGGGCAGTACTCGCACTTTTAGGCCCCAACGGTGCTGGCAAAACCACTACCGTCCGTATGATGACTTCCATTCTGCCGCCGACCTCTGGTTCTGTAAAAATCGCGGGCTATGATGTTGTGCAAGAGCCGCAGAAAGTGCGCTCCAAAGTTGGCGTTCTGACGGAACAACACGGCTTATATGAACGGATGAAAGGTCTGGAATATCTGGATTTTTTTGGCGAGATTTACCATCTTTCCCGCGTGGTACGGCAGAAAAACGCCTTGAACTTGATGGAGCGTTTCGGGCTAACTTTCGCTTTAAACAAGCGATTGGGCGAATACTCCAAAGGCATGAAGCAGAAATTAGCCCTCGTGCGGGCGATGCTCCATAACCCACCTGTGCTGCTATTGGATGAACCGACCTCCGCCATGGATCCTCTGAGCGCCAAGCAAGTGCGTGATGCCATTATTGAACTACAACGTGATGAACAACGCACTTTTATGATTACGACCCATAATCTAACCGAAGCACAAGTTTTAGCGAATCGCATCGCCATCATCCGGCAAGGGCGGATTATCGCTGGCGGAACATTTGACGAACTTGCGCGTGAATTTGTGGGTGAGCCGTTGATGGAACTGCGTGTGAACGGGGAACTTAATGGATTAGCTAAAGACCTTGCACAGATGGTTGATGTATCCGATACGGGAATCAATTGGCTGCGTTATACCGTTGCTGATCCTTATGTCACGAATCCTGCGCTGCTGCGTTATGTCACAGGACTGGGCATTGATGTGGTGACTTTATCGCCTGTAACGCGCACTTTGGAAGATATTTATCTGCAAGTCGTTAAAGAAGATGAGGCATCCCCCCATGGCGACAACCGTTAACGAAACTTTTGACCACAGTTATGAGCCGCCTCGGAGTCGTTGGACGGAGTTCCGGTACACGCTTTCGAATGCACTCATCATTACCCGACGTGAAGTGCGCGACAGCTTTCGGGATTGGCGTATTTTGGGGCCGATTATCATTCTGACGTTTATGTTTCCGTTTCTGGCACAGTGGGTGGCAGCACGGTTTTCTGGTTTTTTGAGCAATTACGGCGCGGAGTTGATCGGTGAGCGCACGATTCCGTTCTTATTGATGATCGTTGGGTTTTTCCCGATTTCGATTTCGCTGGTGATTGCGCTAGAAACCTTCGTGGGCGAAAAAGAACGCCGCAGCCTTGAGCCGCTGCTCAGTACGCCGCTGACGAATACCGAACTTTACGTTGGGAAAACACTGGCAGCGATGATTCCGCCGCTGGTTTCCAGTTACGGCGGGATGTTCGTTTATCTTGCGACACTGCTTTTTAGCGATTTAGCATGGCGACCCCAACCGATGCTGATTATTCAGATTGTCCTGCTGACGACGGTGCAAGCGTTGGTGATGGTGACGGGGGCAGTAGTGGTTTCCAGCCAAACAACCAGCACCCGCGCCGCGAATCTGCTGGCTAGTTTTATCATTATTCCGATGACGCTTATCATCAACGGCGAGAGCATCATTATGTTCCTCGCGCCGGATGCCGAGTCGCCGCGTGGAATTGCGGCACTATGGGCGATTATCGCGGGGATGCTCGTTGTTGTGATTTTACTGCTGCGCGTCGGCAACAGCATTTTTAACCGGGAAGAACTTCTCGGACGCACGATTGATAAACTAGCGCTGCGTGGAATACTGGCAAAAATTGGGTTATATATGCGCGCTGTTGATGACAAAGGAACACCAGCCCGTAATCTTCTCGATTGGTATCGCCGTGCGATTCCGTTCAGCCTAAAACGATTGAAAGTCCCGGCTTTGATTTCGCTGGGTGTTTTCCTCGCGGCTTTTATAGCGGGTTCTGTCGTCGGGTTGATACCGCGCTGGCAGATTGCGCCCTACCTTCCCGCACAGGAAGAATTTTCTACCGCTGCAGGTTTCTTAAATACGTTTTTAAGTACATCCACGCAGGGACAGGCGATGATGTTTATCTTCTCTCAGAATGCGCGGGTGCTTTTAGCCGCGCTCATTCTGGCGACGTTTACTTTCGGCGTGGCGGCTTTGGTATTAACCCCGCTTACATTTGCTATTTTGGGTTACATCTCCAGCCAAGTATTGATCGCGGGTTACAGCCCGATGCTGATTATCGGCGCGATTCTGACGCATGGCATTGTTGAAATACCCATCATCATCATTGCTACGGCGATTGCGCTGCGTTTAGGCGCGGTCATTACCAAACCGCCACAGGGCGACACGGTGGGTCATGCTTGGATTGTGACGTTGGGGGATACGTTAAAGCTGGTTTTAGGCGTTATCATACCGGGGCTGTTGATCGCCGCGTTTTTGGAATCGGTAGTCACGCCGCGTGTGGTATTGATGATTTTGCGCGGGTTGTAATTCAATACCGCGACTCAACCCGAATAAAACAGCATATAAACGCACACTCGGTTTATAATGTATGACGAGTGTGCGTATTTTTTCATCGGACTCATTTTTATCAATCTATCATTGAGGTGATTATGGCTCGAATCCTCATTCTCGGCTCGGCAGCCGCTGTTAACGATGCCAAGCATGATTACACCCATTTCGTCTTGATTGGTGAGCGTGACACCCCTGTATTGGTCGATGCGGGTTCAAATCCGTTGGGTAAGCTCAAGGAACGGGGCATAGACGACGAAGCCTTGCAGGATGTGATCTTGACGCATTTTCATCCCGACCATGTATCGGGCGTACCGAACATGATGATGCACATGTGGCTGCTGGGAAGACAAGCGCCGCTGCGTTTTTATGGCTTGCATCACTGTATTAACCGTACTGAAGATTTAATGGCGGGTTATGGTTGGCAAGATTGGCCCGGTTTTTTCCCGGTGGCCTTCCATCGTGTGAGTGAACGTCCCCGCGCCCCAGTTTTGGAAAACGAGGATTTTAAGATCACGGCATGGCCTGTCGATCATTTTGTGCCGACGATTGGCCTACGAATCGAGAATAAGGTTACGGGGAATGTGTTGGCGTATAGCTGCGATACCGCGCCCACGCCCTCGCTTTTGGAATTAGCGCATGATGCCGACATCCTCATTCATGAAGCCGCCGGCCCGCCGCCCGGTCATAGTACAGCGCGACAAGCAGGGGAACTGGCAACTAAAGCCAATGCGAAATCGCTTTATCTGATTCATTATCAGGTCTGGAATACCGACCCTACGCCGCTGATTCCCGAAGCGCAAGAAACCTATAAAGGGCCGTTGGTGCTGTGCAAAGATTTTGATGAATTTGAGTTTTAGATACTAAGATTCGGGGCGTAAAGACTTACGCCCCGTAATTATTGTTTCGGAGATTAGTTTTTTCTGTGGCTGGCAGGTTTTACTGTGGCATGAAGAAACTGAAAATCATCACGCGGCGGCATCATATCATGCACTTCCATTACTTCAAACATCATCAGGCCAATTTGCACCAGTGTTCCCACTTCTGGTTTTTCTTCTTGGTTTTTGATGCCGCCGGGATATTCACCGCCTTGTACAACATAGCTTACTTTGTAAATCATGCTCATAATATTTTGCCTTTTACAACTAGCTGCCTGAAGGGTCAAAATCACGATGGCGCAGTTTAAACGATAAATCTTGGGCAATATTCCGCATCATAATGTAGCCGATGGCGGTGTCTCGCTCGCACAGCGCGGTAAATTCGTGATTGGGAATGCTGTAGATGGTCGTGCCATTTTCCACCGCCATGACCGAGGCCGAGCGTTTCCCTTGGTCAATGAGGGCCATTTCACCCACGATTTGTCCTTCGCCTAAATAGATGGCGGCATAGGTGGTACCGTCGCTATCGCGAACCTGGACTTCAAGCTGGCCTGCACCAACGATATACATTTTGTCACCGGCGCTGCCTTGTTTAAAAATGACTACGCCCTGATCGTAGTTCTCTTCCTGACTGATGCTGGCGATTTGGTCAATCTGTGCGTTATTTAGCCCACGAAACAGATCAACACGCTTTAAAATTTGTTTGAGTTCCATCTTTATGTACCCCTTATTGGGCGATTTGATTGCTCCATAAAATTGTACTGTTATGCTAAACTTTGCACAATTGGCTTATATCTGAGAATAAAGATGACGTTTCTCACGTTGTACTAACGTCGATAAATTGATTGTCTAATAATTTTTTTACTGATTGATGATATATTCGGACTACAATAAGTAAAATAAGAATTTTATATGCTGGCGCAATCTACTTCCGCGCCAAAGGAAGCAATCTAAACTCGTGAGTCTGTATGAATTACTCCCCAAACAACATCAAGGACGGCATAATGATGACCGATAATGTGGATCACAGTTTTATGCAATGGGTGGCAATTAATGATAAAGCAGTCATCAACAAGTTCAATCTAAATCCGAAAGAAGAATCGGATGAGACGGATGATGACTTTACCAGCATCCCTTCAGAACTTCCGATTTTGCCGCTGCGGGGATTGGTCGTTTATCCCCAAACCGCTATCCCGCTGACCGTTGGGCAGCCGCGCAGCATTAAACTGGTCGATGATGTCGTCAATGCCGATCGATTAGTCGGCCTCGTGACTTCAAAAGACCCTGATCTCGAAACACCGGGTCCAGACGATGTGTATCAAGTGGGTACATTAGCCTCGATCCACCGCCTTTTCCGAGCGCCAGATGGCACGATTCGGCTGTTAGTGCAGGGCTTAGCGCGTATCGAGGTAGAAAATTACACGACAACTGAGCCGTATCTGAAGGCAAAAGTTCGCAGCTTGCCAGAGACTGTCGAATCCTCACTTGAAGTTGAGGCGATGGTGCGGAATGTAGTCGATCAATTTACCCGTCTCGCCGATCTTGTGCCAAATATTCCTAGTGAATTGGTTTCATCCGCGCTCAATGTGGATGATCCACTACAATTAGTGTATGCGATCGCGACCTATGTCCGCATCGACATTGATGAAGCGCAAAAACTCCTAGAGTTAGACAGCACCGAGTCTAAACTGCGCCATTTGATGGATGTTCTGTCCAAAGAAATCGAGGTGCTGGAGCTTGGGCGTAAAATCCAGACTGAAGCACAGTCTGAGATGGAAAAAACGCAGCGCGAGTATTATCTGCGCGAGCAGCTTAAAGCCATCCAACGTGAACTAGGCGAGGCCGATGAGCAGGCGGTTGAGGTAGAAGAATTCCGTAAGAAAATTGCGGAAGCTGGGATGCCGGAAGAAGCCGAAAAAGAGAGCAAGCGCGAACTGGATCGTCTTTCCAAACTGCCAACGGCGGCGGCTGAATACGGCGTAATACGTACTTATCTGGATTGGTTGACCAGCCTGCCTTGGTCAAAACGCAGCGAAGATCATCTGGATATTGCCAATGCACGTAAGGTATTGGAAGAAGATCATTATGCGCTGGAAGACATCAAAGAGCGCATCTTAGAATACTTGGCTGTCCGTAAACTCCGTGCAGAACGTACTGAAGAGTTTGATAATCAAGAAAAAGGGGATACGATCCGGCGTGATCGCCAAGGCGCGATTTTGTGCTTCGTGGGACCGCCTGGTGTGGGCAAGACTTCGCTCGGCGCGTCGATTGCACGGGCGATGGGGCGCAAGTTTATCCGCATGAGTTTGGGCGGCATCCGTGACGAGAGCGAAATTCGCGGTTTCCGCCGCACGTATATTGGTGCGCTACCGGGACGCATTATCCAAACGCTGCGGCGGGTGGAAACGCGCAATCCGGTCATTATGTTGGATGAAGTCGATAAGTTGGGGCGCGACTTCCGGGGTGATCCAGCCTCTGCGCTCTTGGAAGTGCTTGATCCTGAGCAAAATGCCGAATTCCGCGATCATTACTTGGATGTGGCCTTCGACCTCAGCGAAGTGCTGTTTATCACCACTGCCAACGAACTCGAACCGATCCCCGGCCCGCTGCGTGATCGTATGGAGATTATCCATCTCAGCGGCTACACCGAAATGGAAAAAGCGGCTATTGCTCGGCAGTATCTTGTCCCGCGTCAAATTCGGGAGAATGGGCTGCGCGTGGCGGAGATTAATTTTACCGATGAGGCACTTTTAGAGATCATCCGTGATTACACCCGTGAAGCCGGTGTGCGGACTTTGGAACGCGAAATCGGGCGGGCGGCGCGTAAAGTCGTGACCAAAATCGCGGAAGGCCATACCGAACTAGTGGCGATTAATCGTGAGCTGGTGCGCGAACTGCTAGGTAAGCCGCGTTATGGCTATCGTGAGGAAATTGAAGAACGCACCGATATGCCGGGTGTGGCGACAGGCTTGGCATGGACTCCGGTGGGTGGCGATGTGTTGTTCGTGGAGGCCAGCCGTATGCCCGGCGCGAAGGGCTTCCAACTCACTGGGCAGCTTGGCGAGGTGATGCAAGAAAGTGCGCGTTTAGCCTTAAGCTACATCCGATCTAAAGCGGCAGCATTAGGTGTTGACCCGACTTTTTATGAAAGCAACGATATTCATCTACATGTTCCGGCGGGGGCTGTTCCTAAAGATGGGCCGTCAGCAGGCGTGACGATCACGACGGCATTGGCCTCACTACTTACAGGCCGACCCGTTAAGAGTAATGTAGCGATGACGGGCGAAATTACCCTGCGCGGACAGGTGCTTCCTGTCGGCGGGATTAAGGATAAAATCCTCGCCGCGCATCGCTTGGGGGTCGATACGGTCATCCTCCCGAAGAAAAACGAGAATGATCTGGATGATGTACCGCAGGAAGTTCGCAGTGCTATGCACTTTATTTTGGTCGATCACCTTGAAGAGGTGCTTGAAAATGCCTTGATCGAGATTCCGGTACTGTCGGGCAGTAGACAGGCGGACTAGAAATCGCTAAACTACGGTCAGATTTGATCGTTTAATAGGGGCGCTAAAGACTGCGCCCCTATCATGATTTGACGGTTACTATTAACCTCAATCTTCAATCCTCATAAGGAGGCTCACTTTGACCAAAGTAATGATCGTAGATGATGACCGTACGACAGTTAAGCTGCTGCAAACACTGCTCGAACTCGATGGCTTTGATGTATCCATCGCGGGGCGCGGTGGTGATGTCATCGAACTCGCCAACAAAGTTGTCCCCGATATCTTCCTGATGGATTATCACCTGACCGATATGGATGGGGTAGATGTGCTGCGCGATTTACGTGCGGCGGGTAATTTTATGAAAACACCTGTCGTTATGACATCAGGCCTTGATGTCGAAGATGAAGTGATGGAAGCTGGGGCGAATGCCTTTCTCGTGAAACCATTTGAGCCAGATGACCTGCCGAAATTGTTTAATAAACTCGTCGGCTAAAATTCACGATTCTTTCAGACTCCTAAAGTGCGATTTTTATGATCACGCAAAATCGCCTTTCTTGGATTCATATCAGTCATATCTGTAAGTCTCCTCTAACAGAACAAACCACTTCTTCGGTTGCGCCTGTTTGATGCCACACGTATAATCGACTCTCTAACGTGTGAGGACACAAATCAGTATGTCAGTGGTTGAAGAGATTAAATCCCGCTTGGATATTGTGAACTATATCCAACAAACTGTTCCGCTCAAGAAAGCTGGGCGGACTTTTAAGGCGTGCTGCCCATTCCACAACGAAAAAAGCCCATCTTTTAGCGTCAACCCGGATACACAAAGCTGGAGATGCTTTGGCGCGTGTGCCGAAGGCGGCGATATTTTTACCTTCGCCATGAAACAAAATGGCTGGAACTTCAGCGAAGCGTTAGAAGCCCTTGGCAATATGGCGGGGGTGGAAGTTAAAAAAGAAACGCCTGAGCAGCGCCAACGTGGAGAAACCCTCGATAAGCTGCGTGGATTAATGCAAACCGCCGCTGAAATTTATCATCAGCATCTTGTTGAAGGTAAGACTGATGATACAAAGTCTACTCTATATTATGTCCAGACCAAGCGCGGCCTAACTAACGGGATTATTCGTCAGTTTCAAATCGGTTATGCGCTCCCCGGCTGGAAAAATATGCTCGATGAGCTAACCCACTTGGGTTACAGCGAGGCAGAAATTTTAGACGCAGGCATTGCCACTAAAAATGATGAGGGACGGGTTTATGATCGGTTCCGTAATCGGCTGATGATCCCCATCCGCGATGATCGTGGACGGGTGATTGGCTTTGGTGCGCGGGCGCTTGCTCCTGACGATAACCCTAAATATCTCAATTCTCCCCAAACACCGTTGTTTGATAAAAGTCGAGTCCTATTCGGCCTTGATATGGCAAAAAACGCCATTCGCGACGGCGAAACGGCTGTAATCGTGGAAGGCTATATGGATGTAATCCAAGCCCATCAAGCGGGATTTACCAATGTTGTCGCGCAGATGGGTACAGCGATGACCGAAGCACAAATCAAGACGCTGACACCTCGTTATGCTAAAAAGATCATCCTCGCACTTGACTCGGATGCCGCTGGACAAAGCGCCACTCGCCGCAGCTTAGAAACAGCACGGCAAACGCTGGAAAGCGATTATGCTGGACGGCTTTCGGTTGATATTCGTGTGTTACAAATTCCAAATGCCAAAGACCCAGATGATTTTATTCGAGAAACACCAGAACGCTGGCGTGAATTCGTCAATAATGCCCTACCTGTGGCGGATTTTGTCATCCAAATGGAGATGGCCTCGCTACCACAAAATCCATCGGTTCAAGAACGCGAGGCGTTAGCACGCCGTATTCTGCCGATTTTAGCGGCTTCGGAAAATAATCTTTATCAACACGACAATATCCAGAAATTGTCGATGCGGCTTCGTATTCCTGAACGCGATTTACTGGCTTGGGCGCAGGAACAGGCTGCAAAGATTGTTCGTCCGGCACAATCCGCACAGCACGAAACTAAAGCCAGAAAATATGATGAAGCGGAACCGCCGCCCATTAATTACGAAATGATCGAGCCGCCGGATTTCGGAGACCCAGATTTCGTAGATACTGAAGAGGCTTATCCTGTTATTAAGCCCTTAAATCCGCTGCGTCCAATGGTGCAAAATGCGGATGTCAGCTTAGAGGCGCACTGCTTGCGGCTGCTGCTGCAAAAACCGGAATTGTATTATCAGGTTAATCGGAAATTTCGGGAGTTAGCTGGCGATCATGCCGGATTGCGGCAGGGGCCGTTATCGGATTTAGGGGTGGGTGATTTCAGCCGGGGCGATTATCGGGCGATTATGCAGATGCTGATTTTGGCGCAGCAGCAGTCCGATATGGAAGCGATGGATTATCTACGCGAAAATCTTGATTCAGTCCTTTTGCAAGAGATCGATACGTTATTAGTCGCGGAAGTAAAGGCCGTCCATGATAAAATAGGCCAGCGTTTCCAAAGTGATTTTTCCCTCGTGGTTTGGAAGAATTATGAACGGCGTACCTTGCCGTCTTTGAATCCCGGCTTGGAAGTCGTTGATAAGGCGCTTCGTTTGCGCTTGGCGCGGCTGAAGCGTGACGTGGATGAATTCAGTTTTATGCAGCAGGATAGTCAGGATACCGACCCTTCATCAGGGGTGCAACTGGGAATGCAAGTTGTGCTTTCGCGTCAGGCGAGGCATTTACTTGATACCGAATTAGCTCGTCAGTTTAAAAGTTTGACGTAAGCAAGGATGCCGATGACAAAAAAACGTGAACGCAAGCAGAAACCTGAAGCTACTGAAGAACCGGATGTGAGTGAAATGCCGGAAGATTTCGACATTGTAGAGGAAGAACTTGATGTCGAGTTAGATGATGATGCCGCGCTGGATAATTTGGTCGTTCAAGGGCGCAGCGCCGATGCTGAACGAATCGGCGATGATGAACCTGATGAAGATGATCTTGAAGAATTAGACGATGATGCCTTAGAGACGGCGCGTTTAGATGCTGCGTCGTTGGCGGATGATCCGGTACGCATGTACCTCAAAGAAATCGGGCAAGTGCCGCTGTTGGATACCAATCGTGAAATGTGGCTGAGTACCCAAATCGCGGCGGAACGTCTGTTGCAATCGCTAACCGACCAGCTTTCCCGTGCAGAACATGCCAAGGCTTCTGGGCTGCCGAATCCCGCCGAGATCGTCATGCTGATTTACGATTATATCTGCGCTAATTGGCTAAAAGTGCTGGAAACGGCGGAAGCGTATAAAGTTCCCGCGCCGGATTTCCGCCAAATTATTGACGAAGTGCAGCAAGTTACGACGGCCTGGGATGTAGATGGCAAATCGTACACCCGCCAATATCTACGCCAGTTTGATTGGGGGCGTGATGATGAATGGACGGAGATGGCACGCCGCCTTTTTGATGTGATGCAGGGCTTGTATGTGGTTCCATTTGGGGAGAAGATCGAACTCCGCAAGTATTATCGTGAGCAAAAAGAACTTCCGCCGCGTGATCTCTTCCAACATTGGTTATTTTCCGATGAAGAGATGATCGACGGCTTGCCGGACTTTTTTGACGAAATTGAGCATAAGTCTGGATTGGCAGCCGAGGCGCTCACCCGTGCCAATTTGCGTTTGGTCGTCAGCGTGGCGAAGCGCTATATGGGGCGTGGCATCAACTTCTTGGATTTAATTCAAGAGGGTAATATCGGCTTACTGCGAGCAGTCGCCAAGTTCGATCATACCAAAGGGTTCAAATTCAGCACCTATGCCACTTGGTGGATTCGTCAGGCCATCAGCCGAGCGATTGCAGATCAAGCTCGTACAATTCGTATCCCCGTCCACATGGTCGAGACGATTAACCGTCTGATGCGTGTGCAGCGGCAGTTGATTCAGCAGCTTGGCGCGGAACCGAGTGCGGAGCAAATCGCGTTGGAGATGGAGTTCCTAACGAGTGAGGAGACCGAAGCAATCAAACTCCTGCGCCGTAATGGGGTGAATCTTGATCCCGGTTTACAGCGTAAACTGCGCCGCGCCGCGCAAAAAGTCCGTAAAATTATGCGAATCAGCCAAGAGCCGATGAGCCTAGAAATGCCGATTGGTCAGGAAGACAGCAGTCTACTTGGAGATTTTATCGAAGATGATAAAGTGTTGGGGCCGGTGGATGCCGCCAGTCGCCAATTGCTGAAAGAACAGATTCGTTCCGCGCTGGGTGTCCTCAGTGATCGAGAGCGCGAAGTGCTGGAAATGCGCTTTGGCTTGCAGGATGGGCAAGATCATACTCTGGAAGAGGTCGGGCGGCACTTCGGTGTAACGCGAGAGCGCATCCGCCAGATCGAAGCGAAGGCACTCCGCAAGCTGCGCCATCCAACCCGCAGCCGCCAACTGCGCGATTATTTAGAGATGTAAGCGGCAGGAGGCTCATGAGACGACGAGCCTCTTATCCTGATATTTTTCAATGGCTAAAGCGCCTGTTTACTGCCCCGTTTGTGGGCAGACCCTCACGCAGCGCGAGGAAGGCGGAAGACTCCGTCCGGCTTGCGATAACTGCGGCTATGTGCATTATGTCAATCCAGTGCCGGGCGTGGGACTGCTCATCGAAATGGATGGTGGCCTCGTCCTGATCCAGCGTGGAAATCCGCCGCACAAAGGGGAATGGACGCTGCCGAGTGGATTCGTGGAAGCGGATGAAAGCGCGGAAGAAGCCGCCTTACGTGAGGCCGAAGAAGAAACTGGCTTAAAAGTCCAAATTATCGAACTTGCGGGGATTAACTCCTTTCCAGAAGGGCCGCCCGTCAGCGGCATTATGATTTTTTTCCGCTTGCGGCCAGTCGGCGGTGAACTTCAAGCAGGTGATGATGCCAGTGCCGCGAAAGTCTTTCAGCCGGACGAAATCCCTCTTTTACCGTTCCGTACCCATCGTGAGATCGTCGCGGAATGGCTCGGTAAATATCACAGCGGCATCCTGAACCCTGCCAACCAGCCAGAACAACGCACCGAATTTTTTATCCGTCCCGCTGAATCGAGCGATATTGATGAGGTGATTGCACTTTTGGCGATGATTCCTGCTAATCGCAATTTAACTTCCGATCAATGGCGCGATGTCGGGCTGCGCCTGCGTGAATCGTCAGGTGTAGAAGTTTTCGTCGCGCAGACGTTTCAGTCGCCGCCGCTTATCATCGGGTGTATCGCGCTTTCCATCGTGCGGACGCTGACAGAAGGGCGTGGTTTCATCAATGATATGGCTGTGCTGCCAAGCTATCAACGGCGCGGTGTGGGCGCAGAATTGCTTGAGTCCGTGATGCGCCGAGCGAATCAAATTCAACTTTCGTCGCTTATGGTCAATACAGATCGCGCCAATGACCGTGTGCGTGCCTTTTATGCCGCCTCTGGTTTCGCAGAAAATACCTTTATGCTGCTAAAAATTCGATAAGTTTTCTTTTGAGCAAAATTGAGTAGACTTATCGTAATATAACTAATGTTGTTTGAGGATTTTCTATGAGTGTACAGCTCTCTCCATTACCTTGGGTCAATGGATATACCCACCGCGCAGAAGGCATCGTACCGAACACTTATACGGCCGATTATAGCCTGCGTCATCTCATACAAAATGGGTTGATTAATGCCAATGAAGGTCAGGCTATGCTGCAAGCGGCAGGTTTGGAAGACTTCGTCTGGCAGGTAACATGGCCGGAAGATTTTGAAACACCAGACGATATGCTGCAAGATCGCTTCTTGAACGTTCAAGGCTACGCGATTTTTGTGCATGGCTGGACGGGTAATCATCTCATCTGGGAGGAGCTGCCGGGGTTAGTCGTAACGGCAAATCGGCGCTTGGTTGCACTTTCAATTGACCATAATGGTTTTGGGAAGTCTATTTTTACGGATGCAACCCCGGAATTGGATACATGTAATCCACCGGCTGCCATGAATACGCTACAGCGTTGGATCGATTTGCTCAAAATCCGCCGTCAACCGGGATCGCCGGCTCCCAAAGTTGTCAATTTTGTAGGACACAGTATGGGTGGTGCGACCTTATTTTACTTGAACCCGATTCAATGGCGCTTTGGGGAAGTAACCCGCACCGCGCTTTCACCCGCTTTACTGCTCGAAGCTGAACTCAATCGTGCATTTTTTACGGCATTAGGCTTCGGCATCGGCATTTTGCAGCGCATCCCGATTTTGGAATTTGTCGAGCGCTTTATCAAGCCTTCAATGGTCAATTCACTCTGCGCGGGGGCGAGTAACAGTGTCAAAGATATTCACACCCAGCAGTATGACGAAACACCACGCGGCATTACTGGCGCAACATTTCTGGCGATGGGGCGGCTGCATAATTTTGAAATTGCCCGCACATGGGATTTATTTCGTGTGATGTTGGGGCATCGGGATCGCCTCGTTGGGTTAACAGAAATGATGGATTTACTGAGTAAGATGGAATTCCCAGCCGGAAATGTGCGTGTTGTATCTGGCTCACATTATATGTTTAGCGTGGGTACTGAAGATCCCCATAATGCCTTCCAACATGCCCAAAACCGCGAATTAGTAGTACAAGATATTCTCGATCTGCACAATCGAGCGTATGATATGCAGCGTACCGGTCAGCGCTTTGGATAAGCCTGACTGTAAAAGTCCGAGATTGGCACGAAAAAGGTTAGGAATCGCTTTACGTCCAGCGCAAGATACGTTACCTTTATAGGCGTGATAGGGTTGTCATAAATCACATCCTAAGTTAACTAAGGTTTCATTTGACAACCAACTAGGGCTATGTTAACCTTTGTTTAGTCGATTGTTCTTTTTTGAACAATCTATCAATTGAGGCGTAATCCATGACACTACAAGCATTTGCTCCGGCAGGGGCATTAATCGTCTTTGCGATTTTACTCACATTTATTATTTTGAATATCTCGCGGGTTTTTGGTCCTTTTAGACCGACGACCCGCAAAACCGCGCCTTATGAAAGCGGGATGAAGCCGATTGGCCCGGCGGTGCGCCGCTTCCCGGTGAAGTTCTATCTCATCGCGGTGCTGTTTATCTTATTTGATATTGAAGTGATTTTCTTTATGTCCTGGGCAGTCGTCTTCCGCCAATTGGGCTTTTATGGCTTGGCGGTGATGGGGCTGTTCTTTTTCATTTTGACCGTTGGCTTAATCTATGAGTGGAAAAAGGGTGCGCTGGAATGGGAGTAACACAAAAACTCGGCAATTTGGGTGTCGTCACGACAACGCTGGAAACCGCAATCAATTGGTCACGTACGGGCGCGACATGGCCCTTACTTTTTGGTTTGGCCTGCTGCGCGATTGAATATATGAGTACGCAGGGCGGCACCTATGATCTGTCGCGCTTCGGCATGGAACTCAACCGCGCCAGCCCGCGCCAAGCTGATCTCATCATCGTTGCAGGGCGTGTGACTCGCAAGATGGCTCCCGTGCTGCGTCAGCTTTACGATCAGATGGCAGACCCCAAGTATGTGATTGCGATGGGCGATTGTTCCTCTTGCGGCGGCGTGTATAACAATTACGCGGTGGTGCAAGGCGTGGACGAAATTATGCCGGTGGATGTGTATGTCGCGGGGTGTCCTCCTCGTCCAGAACAATTGATGCACGGCATCTTGACGCTGCATGAAAAAATTCGTGGACAGCGTATTGTGGATTGGGCATAAGTGATGAATATTCCAAATGCACTTGATCCAGTTGTTTCTACAAAAACCGCATTCGGGGAGGGCATTCAAGATGTCATCCTGTTTCGCGGCGAAACAACACTTGTGGTTGCCCCTTTTAATGTAGCAAAAGTTGCTCGCTACCTGCGCGATACGAATGGCTTGATCTACAATTTTCTTTCTGACATTAGCGCAGTTGATTATTGGGAACCTACTGGCGGAATTTCTGGTCGTCCGGCACGTTTTGGCGTGTCGTATCACTTCTATTCAATGCTTTATAACCGCCGTTTGCGCCTGAAGGCATTTGTTGATGAAGATGAGCCGGTTGTGCCGACTCTGACGACAATTTGGCCTGCTGCGAACTGGCTGGAACGCGAAATCGCCGACATGATGGGCATCAAATTTGAAGGCCATCCCGATCCGCGCCGCCTGCTGATGCCGGACGACTGGAACGGGCATCCCCATCGCCGCGATTATCCGCTGGGCTACGAGACGATTCAATTCTCGTTTAATGCGGAAGAAATCCTAAAACATAAACCCTTTGCCAGAGAGTAATTAGGGAAAATAGTTATGGTATCCACAGCACTCACCCAAGAACAACAATGGCAGGGCAGCCTGGAAGAATTGCGCGGTTTAGTTTCTGAACGGGCGATGACGGGCGAGACGATGATGCTCAACATGGGACCGCATCATCCCAGTACACATGGTGTTTTGCGCCTGCTGCTAGAACTTGATGGCGAAGAAGTCGTCACCTGTTTGCCCGATATTGGCTTTCTGCACACAGGCATCGAAAAGAACATCGAATCCAAAAATTACGAAAAAGCGGTTACGCTCACGGATCGGATGGATTATCTTTCTCCGATGTCCAATAACATGGCTTACTGCATGGCAGTGGAAAAATTGGTCGAATTAGATGTGCCTGAACGCGCACAAGCCATCCGCGTGATCGTCTTGGAACTTTCGCGTATTGCCAGCCACCTCGTTTGGTTGGGTACCCATGCCATCGACATGGGCGCAATGAGTGTATTCCTTTACTGCTTCCGTGAGCGCGAAAAAATTCTGGATATGTTCGAGATGCTCTCCGGGCAGCGCATGATGGGGTCTTATTTGCGCCCCGGCGGTGTCTGGCGTGATCTGCGGCCTGAATTCTTGCCTGCGTTGGAAAGTTTCCTCGCCATTTTCCCGGCAAAAATTGATGATTACGAAAAACTGCTGACGCATAATCCGTTGTGGGAAGATCGCACACAGGGCGTTGGCATTATTGAACCCGATGTCGCACTGGCATGGGGTGTCAGCGGCGCGAGTCTGCGCGGCAGCGGCGTAAACTGGGATATTCGTAAGGCAATGCCCTACAGTGGGTATGAGCAGTATGAGTTTAATGTGCCGCTTGGCGAGCATGGCGATGTGTATGATCGCTTCCTCGTGCGTATTCATGAACTGCGCGAAAGCAGCAAGATCATCCGCCAAGCGATTGATCGCCTGCCAGGTGGTTTGTTCCGTTCCAACAATCGCAAATTTGTGCCGCCGCCCCGTGCTGAATTGGGGCAAAGCATGGAAGCCGTCATCCATCACTTCAAATTATGGACAGAGGGCTTTTCCGCACCCGATGGCGAAGTGTACGTGAGCATCGAAAGCCCGCGTGGCGAAATTGGCTGCTATTTACACGGCACAGGCGGCAACAAACCGCGCCGTGTTCACTTTAAAACGCCCTCCTTTATGCACATCGCCGCTATTCCGGTGATGACACAAAATCACATGATCGCCGATTTAGTGGCGATTATCGGCAGCGTTGATATTGTGCTAGGCGATTGTGACCGTTAAACTTGAGCGAATTTTGTCGTAGGGGCGCACCATGATGCGCCCTTGTGCGTGACACAGGAAGTTAACATGCTGGCAGAAAAATACGCAGAGCGCATTCAAAGAACACTCTCTAAGTACCCGGATAAACGATCAGCCGTGATGCCGATGCTTTATATTGCCCAAGAAGAATATGGTTGGGTGAGTCCTGAAGGCATCAATGAAGTTGCCGTGATCTGCGAGATGGACCCGACCCAGGTGAAGTCTATCGCGGGTTTTTACACCATGTATTCCGAGCAGCCAAAGGGCAAATATTGGCTTCAGGTCTGCACCGATTTGCCGTGTGCGCTGCGTGGCGCGGATGAATTCCACAAAGCACTTAAAGCGGAACTCAATGTACAAGAAGGCGGCACAACCGCCGACGGTATGTTCACGATTGAGCATGTGATGTGCCTTGCGGCTTGCGATAAAGCGCCGATGCTGCAATGCAACTTCCACTTCCATGAAAGTTTGGATATGGACAAGATGAAGACGCTCATCGAACAATGGCGCTCGGAAGCAGCACAAACCAAATAGGCGCAAGTTTTAGTGTAATAAGGTGAAACGACGATGACGCAGCATATTATTTATCGTGAGAAAGACATCGCAAATATCCACCAGTTTGATGTATACACTCAAAACGGTGGTTATGACGGCTACAAAAAAGCCCTTTCGATAAAGCCGTCCGAGGTGATCGATGAAGTGAAAGCCTCCGGGCTGCGCGGGCGTGGCGGCGCAGGTTTCCCGACAGGTGTTAAATGGAGCTTCATCCCGCAGAACGAGCCGATCAAATATGTCGCCGTGAATGCCGACGAAAGCGAACCCGGCACATTTAAAGACCGTCAAATCATGGAAAATAATCCGCATCAATTGATCGAAGGCGCGTTGATTTGCGCCTATGCGATTCAAGCGACAGCGGTTTATATCTATCTGCGCGGCGAATTCTGGGATCTTGGTCATGAACTTGATAAGCAGATTGACGATGCCTATAAAGCAGGATTGATTGGCAAGAATGTCTCCGGCACAGGCTGGGACATTGACGTGTATACGCATCTCGGTGCAGGCGCGTATATCTGCGGTGAGGAAAGCGCTCTCCTCAACAGTTTAGAAGGCAAACTTGGTCAGCCGCGTGTCCGTCCGCCATTCCCGGCACAAAAGGGCGGTGGCCTGTATGGTGAGCCGACAGTTGTAAACAATGTCGAAACCTTAGCGGCTGTGCCATTCATCATGCGCGAAGGCGCAGCGGCCTACAAAGTAATTGGCACCGAAAAAAGCCCCGGCACGAAAATTTTCTGCCTGAGCGGGAATGTCACCAAACCCGGAAATTATGAACTTCCGTTGGGGACGACCTTCCGTGAGTTGATCTACGAACATGCGGGTGGCATCGCGGATGGCAAGCAGATCAAGGCGATTCTGCCTTCTGGAGCATCTGGGCCGATTGTTCCGGCAACCGATCAAGTGTTGGATACGCCCCTCACGTATGAAGATATGGACAAAATCGGTACGGTTTTGGGTTCAGCCTCGATCATCATTTTAGATGAGACCGTTGATATTGTGTGGGCGGCTTCTAAGATGGTGAAGTTCTTTAAGCATGAAAGCTGCGGCAAATGCACCCCCTGCCGCGAAGGGACGTACTGGTTGGATAAAGTGGTTGACCGTATCCTCGCCGGACAAGGGAAAGCGGCTGATGTCGATCTGATTAACAATGTCGCCAAGAATATGGCTGGGACGACACTATGTGCATTGGGTGATTTTGCCGCGAACCCAATTTTGGCGACCATTCGCCACTTCCCGGATGACTTCAAGAAGCATGTTGATGTCGTGCAAGTCGAAGAAAGCAAACCTGCGGTTAAAGCCCCGGCGAGGGCAGGCGGTGCAGCACAAGGACGTGCTGGACGTGCTTCTGCGACCAGCCCCACATCTTCCGGGGATTAAATTAGGGAATTTGCATGACGGATGAATTCGCGCCTGTTTCTGATGACGTTGAGCTTGTTAGGCCGCCTGTGGCCTCTGCTTTAGAGGCTGAGGTTGACGAACAATCCCATGTGCAAACAGAAACCTTCTGGCAGGGCATCCGTCATAAATTGTGGCCTTCGGTGGAAGATAGGATGCGTCGGGCTGAAGGTCAATTACAAGATTTAGATGAGGCGATTAGCCTTAATCCAGATGAGTGTACGAATTACGTCCTACGGGGCGAATTGTTTTTAAAAGTACGCGCTTATGACTTGGCTTTGGCAGATTTCCAGCGCGGATTAGAAATCGCCAATGAGCAGATAGAAAATGGCGATTGGGGTATAATCGCTCAGATCATGCAGGATCGCGCTTTGGTGGGAATCCAACATAGTCAGCGCCGGACGAAAATGAACAGAGCAGTCCCGTCATGATGGATCAGCCGCAAAAAGTGGCTGTTTACAAAAAGCGTGGTTGCAGTCGTGGTATGATGATCCTGCTCATGGTGGGGCTGGTGTGTATTGGGTCATTCGCGGCGTTGGTGGGAAGTGTTTTTATCTTTACACAACCCATTACTGAGGCAGGAAGCGCTTTTTTAAATGCTTTGCGTGATGAAGATTATGATGCCGCCTACGCCAAAATGACAGGTGCGCTCCAAAATCAGATAGGCAGCGCAGAGCGATTACGCACATTGATTACGGAATTTAATGCAGAGCCTTCTGTTTGGTCGATCAGCTATCGTAGTTCAAGCGATAATACGGGCGAACTGCGAGGGACAATTACCACAGACAACGGCAGCAACCATGACTTAACACTCCTGCTGCTGCGCGAAGAAGGTGAATGGCGGATTGCAGCTTTTAATCTGCTGGAGAGTACCGGGGCGGGGTCTAATTAAGCCACTGCCCCGATTGGTGAGTAGAGATTCATTTTGGAGAGACATTAATGTCCAATACCGTTAAGATCATCATCGACGATCAAGAGTATCAAGTCCCCGCCGGGTCGAACTTGGTGGATGCCGCCAAATGGAACGCCAACAACGACATCCCAGTGTTTTGTTACCATCCCAAGATGGAACCCGTCGGGATGTGTCGTATGTGCCTAGTCGAGATGGGCAGCATTGAAAAAGACCGCGCTACAGGTGAACTCGTTTTGGATGAGAAGGGCAACGCAAAAGTACGTTGGATGCCCAAGCTGCAAACGGCCTGTACTCAGCGCGTGAGCGATGGCCTCGTCATCCGCACAACCAGCAAACAAGTAGACGAAGCGCGTGAAAATGTGCTTGAATTTCTCCTGACGAGCCATCCGCTCGATTGCCCCATCTGTGATAAGGGTGGGGAATGTCCCCTTCAAAACCTCACGATGGAACATGGCCCCGCTGCCAGCCGTATGAACTTTGCCGATAAGCAGCATCTCGATAAGCATGTCCCCCTAGGCGACTTGATTTATCTTGATGAAGAACGCTGTATCCAGTGTGCGCGTTGTGTGCGCTTTCAGGATGAAATTGTGGGCGATGATGTGTTGGCGTTCCATGAGCGTGGGCGCAAGTTGCAGATTATCACCAACAGCGAACCCGGTTTTGATACGTATTTTTCCGGCAATACCACCGACATCTGCCCAGTAGGGGCGCTGACGACAGCGGATTTCCGCTTTGGGGCGCGTCCGTGGGAACTGACCGAAGTGCCGAGCATCGATCCGTTTGATGCGGCAGGTTCTAACATCAGCTTAAGCACCCGGCTTGACCGCGATTTTGGCGGACGCGCCATGATTAAGCGCGTGATGCCGCGTCAGAATGAATTTGTGAACGAAATTTGGATTTCGGATAAAACGCGCTTTGGGCATCACTTTACCCGCAGCGAAAATCGCCTTTTACGCCCGATGATGCGTAATTCCGGCGGCGCACTTGTGCCGATGTCGTGGACGGAAGCCTATGAAGCCATCGCGCCTAAACTTTGGGGCGCAGGCAGCAGCATCGCTGCAATCGCAGGCAGCGGCATGAGCAACGAAGATTTATGGACACTGCGCCAGTTGATTACGGGCTTGGGCGGTACGTCACTCGGCGCGTGGCCTTATACCCACGCTGGTGCTGATTTAGTGGCGCAAGTGGGTGTCGGTGTAGGCACAAATCTCGGCAGTCTCGGCAAAGGCGATGCGGTGATGATTATCGCCAGTGACCTCGAAGAAGAAGTCCCGATGTGGCGGCTGAGAATCAAACAAGCCCATGATCGCGGTGCCTATGTGGTCGTCGCCAATGCCCGTAAGACCCGTATGGACGATTTTGCCAGCGCGGTTGTCCGTTATGAATACGGTCAAGAGCCAGACATCCGAAAGATGGGCGAACAGTATCCCGAAGTTGCCGAAAAGCTCATGGGCGCGACTAATTTTATTATCGTGGCTGGCGCGGAAGGGTTGTCGCTCGATGGCAGCCGTGCTTTGATGCAGGCCTGCGCTAACTTCCTGATCGAAACCGGACATGTCGGCAAGGCCAACAACGGCTTGATGTCTACCTTCCCCGGTCCCAATGGCATGGGGCAGTTTTACATGGGCTTTACGCCAGAAAACACCCGCGAGATTATGCAAAATCCGCCCAAATTGTTGATTGTAGCGCAGGCCGAACTTCTGGCGGATGATCCCACAGCGGCGACATGGTTGAGCCAAGTCGAGACAGTTATCAGCCTGAACCTATTCCCGGATGCGGTTGCCGCACATGCCAGTTTTGTACTGCCGATCCAGAGTTTCGCGGAACGCGATGGTACGTTCACGAATGGTGAACGCCGTGTTCAGCGCTTTTATACCGCGCAAGGTCCGATGGGTGAATCACTCCCTACGTGGCAAATTTTGACCCGCATCGGCGATAAATTGGGGCAAGGTCGCGCTAAACTTTCCGCCGCGTCGGTCATGTTAGAAATTACGCAGAATGTCCCGGCCTTCGCAGGCATGACGTTTAAAGAACTGGCAAAAGTGGAACGTCAATTCCCCGAAGTCGGCGGGAGTGATTTGTATTATGGCGGCACGGCTTATCAAAATAAGGGCGGGTTGGGGATTCAAATCCCGACGGCGGCAGATCAAGGTGAAGCGGTAACATCCGGCGATGTGACAATGCCGGAAACGCCCAAAGCCAATGCTGGCGAATTGATGATTGTTCCATCGACGCGCTTATATAATCGTGAAAGCATCTTCGAGCCGAGTGCGCTGGTTCATCCGCGTGTGATGGCTCCGTATATTGAAATCAACAGCGCCGATGCCTCTCGCATGGGCATCAAGCAGGGTGATGTGGTCGAAGTCACTGTTCAGGATCATACCAAAGTCCGTGTCCGCGCTTATGTGAATGGCGGCGCTCCAGTTGGTTCAGCCGTGCTGCCGCGCCATCTGACGACAACGGCAACACCGTTGATGCCTGCTCCAGGTCAAATTGTTAAAGTGGAGGGTTAGTCCTCATGCTCAGTCGTAAAGTTTTTGGGTTTATTCCGATGTGGCTGGTCGCGCTGGTTGGCGTGATTGGTCTTGTGATTACGGGTGTTGTAGTGGTCTGGCTTGTGAGTAATATCACTGAAATCCTGACCTTTATCTTCACACCTTCGGAACGTATCGATCAAGTGATTGAATGTTCCGACTCGTCAGGATGCCTTTTTTGGCAGCCTGTCCTTTATTCTGCCATTCTCCTGTTTATTGTTGTCACGGGCTTCGCGTATACCACACTTTTGGAACGCAAGTTTATCGCGTGGTTCCAGCAGCGCGTCGGGCCGAATCGTGTGGGGCCAAGCGGTTTGCTCCAACCTGCGGCGGATGGGCTGAAGTTGATCTTCAAAGAAGATATTCGTCCCGCCGGATTAGGTGAAAACGAGTGGGTTTATCTGATCGCGCCCATGCTAAAAGCGATCCCAACGTTGGTTGTTCTGGCGGTTATTCCGCTGGGGCCGCCGATTATTATTCCTTGGTTCGATGGTAATTTTTATCGCATCCCGCTTGGCTTGGCGGATATAAATGTCGGCGTTTTGTGGATATTGGCGATCACCAGCATCAGTACCTACGGCGTAGCGCTGGCGGGATGGTCGAGCAACAATAAGTATTCGATGCTCGGTGCGCTGCGGGCTTCTGCCCAAATGATTAGCTATGAGCTGACGATGGGTATTTCGTTGGCGGTTCCGGTGTTAATTGTCGGCAGCATGAGTATTGTCGATATTGTTGAGGCGCAGCGCGGCCTTTTTGTGAATTGGTTTGTCTTCCAGAATCCGTTGGCGGCGATTATTTTGATTATCGCTTTAATTGCAGAAACCAATCGTGCGCCTTTTGATCTGCCAGAAGCCGAACAAGAATTGACCGCCGGGTATATGACCGAATACAGCGGGATGAAATTCGCGCTGTTTATGATGGCGGAGTATCTTGGGATGATCGCGGTCAGCTTAATTGCGGCTTCGATGTTCTTCGGTGGGTATCAGGACGGCTTTGGATTGGTGGATAGTTTGCCGATTTTGGGGCCGCTGGTCATGATTGGTAAAGTCCTGTTGTTCTTGTTTTTATTCATCTGGATTCGTGCAACCCTGCCGCGTATTCGCTATGATCGCTTGATGATGCTCGGCTGGAAGGTCATGCTGCCGTTATCTCTGTTGGCGGTGGTGTGGACTTCGGTTGCGGTTGTGGTCGGGGATGCGCTGGGTACAGGCGGCTATATCGTCGTTTCAGGTATCATGGGTGTCTTGGTGCTGATCGCCGGATACTTTATGTTTGGGCGCTCGGCAGCGAGTGAAGAAGAGGATGATCTGGAAACGGATCCGATTATCACGGGCGAACCCTACGGCATTGGCAACATCATTTTGCAAGCATTAGGCGGTTTAATCGCCGTGCCGTTTGTGCTGGTCAACATTGGCATCAGCGGCTTGAAAGCAACTGTTAAAGTCGCTATTGGGGTGCTGGAATATGTTGCACGGCTGGGGGGTGTTCCGATTGAGAAGCCGGACGATAGTGATAAATCCAAACCTGTACCGACGAAATCCGGCGGGGATTAAGTTTAAAATTGATATGCGTAGGGGCGATATCATGCCCCTACTATAAAGTGAGGTTGGATTATGAATGTCATTAAGGGTTTTGCAACCACATTCAAGCACGTTTTAGAAGAAAAAATTACGCTGCAATACCCGGAGCAGGTGCGCCCCTTCCAAGCCCGTTTTAAAGGGCGGCATCATCTACGCCGCTATGATAACGGCATGGAAAAGTGCATCGGATGTTCATTGTGCGCGGCAGCGTGTCCGGCGGATGCCATTTGGGTTGAAGCGGCGGAAAACACCGATGAGGCCCGTTACAGCCCCGGCGAGCGCTATGCTAAGACGTATGAAATCAATATGCTGCGCTGCATCTTCTGCGGCTACTGCGAAGATGCCTGCCCAACACAAGCAATTCAGCTTGGTCATGAGCATCAATTGAGCTTTACTGACCGCCGTGATGCAATCTTCGTTAAAGATATGCTGATCGACCCGGTACCAGAAGGAAAATCGGATACTCCGCAGCAGGTTGAGGCGGGTACATTTAACCGTTCCATCCCGGATATGCCGAACCCAATTTGAACTAGGAAACCAGGCGATGCTAAAGCTATGGGCGCAGTCGTTTTAGGCAGGCTGCGCCCTTATGTTGTCTGATGTTGTGAGCTTAAAAATATGTTCTTAAATCGTTTGAAGTCTGGCGCTATTTGTGTTAGACTGCACAAGTCGCTACCGTAAACGCCCGGATAGGACGTACAAAATGTCAATTGAAGTTGCACTTTTCGTAATTGTTGGCGGCGTTTCAGTCGCTGCCGCAGCCATGATGTTGTTGACTGAAAATGCAGTCCACAGCGCATTGTTTTTGATTTTAAATTTTATCTGTGTGGCCTTCCTTTATTTGATGTTGGATGCGCCGTTTCTGGCGATGGTGCAAATTGCCGTCTATGCCGGGGCGATCATGGTGTTGTTTTTATTCGTCATCATGCTCCTGGGCGCGGAAAAAGTTGGGCAAAGTGCGCGTGAGTTTAAATGGCTCGCGCCCGTAACGTTGGCATTGGCGCTCTCTTTTGTCTTTGCTACGTTCTTTGCATTCAGCGCCGGGGATATTGACTCGAATGACCCTGTTGCCAGTGGCGATCCGCTGCTGCGTGTGGTTCATGCTGCGTCAGGCTTTCCTGAAGCTGTTGATGTTTATGGCAACGGCGAACTGCTCGTCAGTGGGCTTGAATTAGGCGGTGGAAGTGATTACGTCGCCGTTCCAGCGGGTGATTATGCCGTGTCAGTTGCGGTTGCGGGGGATGATCCTGCGTTGGCACTGCCGCTTGGGGACATCACCTTACAGCCCGACAGCGCCCAGACCGCTGTCGCTTATGGTGCGGGGCGGCTGCCGTCTATCGCGCTGGTCAACGAAGATTTGAGCGATACACCGGATCGCAGTGGACGGGTTATCGTCTTTAATGCGTATTCAGGGGCACCTGCTTTAAATATAGTAGACCCCGGCAATGATTTTCTTATCGAAGCAGATGAAGAAGTCCCGGTAATTTATGAAGCGTTGGCACAAGGCACTGCGTCTGCGCCAGAACTTTATCGCCAAAGAACGGTAAATTGGGCGGTTGTCCCTTCGGATAATCCCGATAACATCGTCTACCGCTTGCGCGATTATCCAATCACGCCCGGCGAGACGCAACTGCTCGTTATTGGCGAGGAGCCGGGGGGTGTTGGCGAAGGCTTGCGCCCGATGAATATCGCTCTGGTGAGTCAAACACTCGCCAGCTTCGGCAGTCCGTCCGCGATTGGCGCATCCTTATTTGTTAAATATGTGCTGCCGTTTGAGATTGTCGCTGTGCTGCTGTTGGCGGCGATGGTCGGCGTGATTGTGCTAACGCAACGCGGCGATGTGAAGCCCAAGCCAGGTCGTCCGACTCGGCGTAAGGTCAGCCGTCCGCTGACGAGCGTGATTGCTTCTCAGACTGGTCATGATGTTCACGATCTGCCTGAACTGCCCAGACTTAAAGAGCCTGAATCCGCAGAGCCGGTAGGAGATTAACGATGGTTAATACAGAAGCGTATGTCATCCTGAGCATGGTCTTGTTCACACTTGGGTCGATGGGTGTGCTGCTGCGTCGCAATGCCATCCTTGTTTTTATGTCGGTGGAATTGATGCTCAATGCCGCGAATTTAGCATTGGTGGCCTTCGCTAAACAGTGGGGCGAGGTTGATGGACACATTTTCGTCTTCTTCGTTATCACAGTCGCGGCTTCGGAAGTCGCGGTTGGCTTGGCGCTGATCGTAGCGATCTTCCGTACGAAGAAAAGCATCAACATTGACGAACTGCATTTGATGGAAGGATAACTAACAGTGACAAGTAACGAGTTATGAGTAATGAGTCAACTTACGCTTGAACTTCATTACTTTCAACTCATCGCTCATCACTCATCACTGAAAGGTTCTTTATGCAAAGTCTGGCTCAACTCGCTCCACTGATTATTTTATTTCCGGCGGTAGGCGCGTTCATCAACTTTTTTTGGGGCGCACGTTTGCCGGAACGGTTTTCTGCACTGATTGGTATTATGGCTTCGGCGCTGTCGTTTGTGATTGCGCTGTGCCTGTTTAGCTATCTGGGCAACAACGATTATCAACCGCTGGTGATTAATCCGCCCATTATCGGTGATTGGATTGTGATCCCATCGGCTGATATGGTGATTGGCTGGCAAACACGGGTGGATACACTCAGCGTGACGATGATGCTATTCGTCACTTTTGTAGGCACGCTTATCCATATTTATGCTTCTGGTTACATGCACGGGGATAAGCGTTTCTATCGCTTTTTCGCGTATCTGAATATGTTCCTTACCTTCATGTTGATCCTCATCACAGGCAACAATTTCCTGATGATGTTTGTCGGCTGGGAAGGCGTGGGGTTATGTTCTTATCTCTTAATCGGCTTTTGGTGGGATAAGCCCAAAGGCGAAGGCTGGAAGAACAGCAACGCCGCCCGCAAAGCGTTTATCGTCAACCGTATCGGTGACTTTGGCGTTTTGATGGCGGTGTTTTTGATGTTCTGGACGTTTGGGACGCTCGATTTCTACAAACCGGGCGAAGTTAATAACCCCAATGCCGGAAATCATGGCGAAGAGGCCGAAGCCCATAGCCAAGAAACCGGTGCTGTCGCTGCTGAGGGTGAAGCCCATGCCGAAGGTGAAACCGCCGCCGCTGCTGAGGGTGAAGAAGTTGTCGCCAAGGAAGAAGGTCACAGCGTAGCGATTGCCACATATTCCTATTTGGATGAAGGCATCGAAATGCGTCAGTTGGGTGTATTTGGTCAAGCCGAGCGCATGGTCGAGGCCGAGAATGAAGTCGATTTCGGCCCCTTCCGGCTGCCGATTGATACCATCCTGATCCTGATTACGCTGTTTATGCTGCTCGGCGCGGCAGGTAAATCCGCGCAGATTCCATTATTCATCTGGCTGCCAGACGCAATGGCGGGACCCACGCCCGTGAGCGCCTTAATCCATGCCGCGACGATGGTGACGGCTGGCGTGTACATGATGGTGCGTTCCAACGTGTTCTTCCATCACGCCGAATTTACCTCGTTTATCGTGACGATTGTCGGCATTAGCACTGCCATCGTCGGCGGTTTTATCGCGGTTGGGCAATTTGATATTAAGCGCGTCTTGGCCTACAGCACCGTTAGCCAGCTTGGATTTATGGTGGCGGCGGTGGGGTTGGGCGCGTATGGCGCGGCGATGTTCCACATGATTACCCATGCCTTCTTCAAGGCGTTGTTGTTCTTGGGCAGTGGCTCGGTCATTCATGGCATGGAACACGGTCATCACCATCTCTCACATGGGCATGGCGACACGCATGGCGACGAACATGGGCATGATGAGGAGGAGCATTTCGACCCGCAGGACATGCGGACGATGGGCGGCCTGAGCAAGAAAATGCCGATCACCTATATCACTTATTTGATCGGTACTTTGGCGTTGGCAGGGATTTTCCCCTTCGCGGGGTTCTGGTCAAAAGATGAAATTCTGGCGGATGCGTGGCAGGTCGGTTTTGGCGACGGCGAACTCAAGGGTTTCCTCGCGCTCGGCGTACTGCTGCTTGCGGCAGGCTTTACGGCCTTCTATATGTGGCGACAGATCGAAATGGTCTTTCATGGGCAGTCTCGTCATGAGGCCGCCGATCATGCCAGCGAAAGTTCCCCGGCGATGACGATTCCGCTGATTATTCTGGCATTTTTCAGCCTTGTGATTGGCTTTATCAACATCCCATCAGGCATTTTTGTGCTGAGTAATTTGTTTGGCGAACACCGCCTCTCCGATTGGCTGGAGCAAAGCATCATCAATCTGCATATTGCACCCTTCCAGCTTATTGTGGCGATTGCTGCGTTGGGTTTGGGTATTGGCGCAATTTTCGCGGCAAGATCGATTTACAGCGGCGCAAAAGCTGCTCCCATCCTTAATAAACACAAAGACCCGCTTCAGGTCAACCCGAATACGGGCGTAATTTGGAGTTTGGCGAATGCCCGCCTTTATTGGGATGAAACCTACTTCCGCTTATTTGAGAATCCGTTCAACAAAATCTCCAAATTCCTCGCGGATGTGGTCGATTGGAATTTCTTCCACGATTATTTCCATGATCGCGTGATTTATCGCGGGTTTAACAGCATCGGCAAGCTGCTGAGTCAGCCGTTTGATCTTGGTATTATCGACGGCGCGGTCAACGGGGTAGGCTGGCTTGTCCGCCGGATTAGTGGTGGGATACGCCGCACACAGACGGGTTATGTTCGCACTTATGCAGTTATGCTGCTGTTGGGTGTTGTGGCAGTTATTGTAATTATGCTGTTGCCTTTAATTAGAAGTTAGCTATTAACCTTTAGCGATCAGCGATTAGCCCTTAGCTGTAAATGCTAACGGCTCATTGCTAACCGCTATCCGAAGGAGCTTATTCATGGAACCAGTGAGTTCAAGTTTATCGCTTACGACCATCACGCTGTTTTTGCCGATGGTCGGGCTGACCATTCTCATGTTCATGCGCGAAGATACACAAAAAGAAGCCATTCAATGGACCGCGTTTGGTTTTAGCATCGCCACATTTATTGCCTCGCTGCTGATGTGGGCGACGTTTGATACCGCGAATGGCGGCTTGCAAATGGCGCAGCGCTTCGATTGGCTGCCGACCTATGGCATTAGCTATTATGTCGCCGTTGATGGGCTTGCTATGCTGCTGGTGCTGCTTTCAACCTTCACCATGCCGCTGGCGATTTTGATCTCATTTCGCGCCCATATTATTGAGGAGCGTGGACGAGTCAAGCTGTATTATATGTTTATGCTGCTGCTGGAATGGGCGATGATCGGTGTGTTCGTGGCTCAGGATTTGGTCACGTTTTACATCTTCTGGGAAGTCACGCTCGTGCCGATGTATTTCCTGATCGGTATCTGGGGTTCGGAAAACCGTGTTTACGCCGCCGTCAAATTCTTCCTGTATACGATGGCTGGCTCGATTTTGATGCTCCTGGCGATTTTGTTCGTCGGCAATGAGGCCGGGACGTTTGCCCTGCCGGAAATCGTAGCAGGTGTACAAAGCGGCGCGATTGTCTTCCCGTTTGATGGCGTGTTCAGCACCCAGTCCTTCTTATTCCTCGGTTTCTTAATCGCGTTTGCGATTAAAGTCCCGTTGTGGCCTTTCCACAGTTGGCTGCCGGACGCGCACGTTCAAGCGCCGACATCCGGCTCGGTAATTCTGGCAGCGGTTCTGCTCAAAATGGGCGCGTATGGCATGATTCGATTCTGCTTGCCGCTGTTCCCGCAAGCAAGCGTGGACTGGGCTCCGATTGTCGCCGGATTGGCCGTCATCGGCATAATTTACGGGGCATGGGTGAGCTATGCCCAGACTGACATCAAAAAGCTGGTCGCGTATTCTTCCGTCAGTCATATGGGGTTTGTCGTCCTCGGCATCTTCGCGCTAAATGCACAGGGCTTGCAGGGTGCGGCGATCCAGATGGTCAATCATGGCATCAGCACGGGTGGCTTGTTCTTGCTCGTCGGGATGCTTTATGAGCGCCGTCACACCAAAGCGATGTCGGCTTACGGGGGTATCTGGAAAGCGATGCCGCTGTTTGGCGGAATAAGCCTCGTGATTACTTTGAGCAGTATGGGCTTGCCCGGTTTGAATGGCTTCGTCGGTGAGTTTACGATTTTGCTCGGCTCGATGGGCAGCCAAGTCCTCGGCTTCTTCTTTACCATGTTTGCCACGCTTGGCGTTATTCTGGCAGCGGTTTATATGCTCTATATGTTCCAGAAAGTCTATATGGGCGAACTGGACAAACCAGAAAATATGAACCTGCCCAAACTGCACTGGCACGAAATCGCTGTTCTCATCCCGATTCTCATCATGATTTTCTGGATTGGGTTGCAACCGGGTGTATTCTTTAGTCTGCTAGATAGCAGCACGTCGAAGTTAATCGCAGACATGGGACAGATCGTGCCGCAAATTGTGGCGCAGCTTCCATAGGAGTCTCGCATGATCCAAGCACCGAATATCGCTGATCTTAATCTGGAATACACGCTCCCGGCAGCGTTTCTGGCGATCTATACCTGTTTTCTGCTGATGGCGGATTTGTTCATCCAGCGCAAGACGGTGACGGCATGGCTGGCACTTGGCGGATTAGGCGTGAGCTTTGTCTTTAATTTGTTTGTCTTTAATCAGGGTGGAGAAGCCTTAGAAGGTCTGTTTATCGCAGATCAGTTCACTGGTTTCTTAAATATCATCATCTTGGTTACGGCAATCCTGACCGTGTTTTTGAGTATTGATTACCTAAAACGCACGCAAATTGAGCGCGGTGAGTTTTATATCCTGCTGCTGTTTTCCACAGCGGGCATGATGTTCATGGCGAGCGCCAACGATTTAATCGTTGTTTTCGCCGCGCTGGAACTACTCAGCATCCCGTTGTATATCATGGCGGCCTTTCGCCCTAACGATGTTAAATCGGAAGAAAGCGGGATGAAGTATTTCGTCCTCGGTGCTTTTGCCAGCGCGTTCTTCCTGTATGGCGCGGCGTTGGTCTACGGCGCGACGGGAACCACCCGCCTGCCGGAAATTTTCCAAGCGGTAGAAGGTATCGTCACAAACGATAGCAGTTCGGTTTTCTTGCTGCTGGTCGGCACGGCGCTGTTGATCGTCGGGCTTGGCTTTAAGGTCGCGGTTGTGCCGTTCCACATGTGGACACCCGATGTCTACGAAGGCTCACCGACACCAGTAACGGCCTTCATGAGTGTCGGCGCGAAGGCTGGCGGTTTCGCCGCGCTGCTGCGGGTTATGGTTGTGGCGCTGCCGACCTTCTTCTTGAATCAAGGCGATACTACAACGGCATGGCAAACGGTGGTCTGGATTATCGCCGCGCTGACCATGATCGTCGGTAATTTTGTCGCTATTTCGCAAACGAATATTAAGCGTATGCTGGCGTATTCATCCATCGCCCATGCCGGATATATCTTAATGGCGGTGGCGGCAGCAGGTACGGCGGGTGTTGCTAACGCTGCCGCGCAAGGTGCGCTGATTTATCTGCTGGCGTATGCCTTTACGAATTTGGGTGCATTTGGTGTCGTGCTGGCGCTGGAAAAGAACGACGGTACAGGTACGAACCTCGATGATTTTGTCGGCTTATCGAAGAGCAAACCGCTGTTGGCGGCGATGATGGCGATCTTCATGTTCAGCCTCGCCGGAATTCCGCTTACGGGCGGGTTCACCGGAAAATGGTTGATCTTCCAAGCAACCTTGGATGCCGGACTTGTCCCCTTAGCCATTATCGGGGTTTTAACGAGTGTCGTGAGCGCATTTTATTATGTGCGGATTATCGTCAATATGTATCTGCGTGACGGCGATGGCAGCTCGGCTGATGGGGCGACCCCGTATGTCACCTATGCCATTTATGCGGCTTTTGCAGGAACCGTCATTTTGGGTATTTTCCCCGTCCTAGCGACCAATCTCACGGATACTGTGACGATTGCCGCGAGTGTTATTGCGCGTTAATTTTATGCCTAAGCCTAAGCGTGAAGTGCCTTTACCAGAAATGCGAGATCGCCTAGCGGTCAATCGCAGCGGTAAACTGAGTCCTGCTCAATGGGTCGATATTGTGATTCAACCTCTGATGACGCTGCTGGTGTTAATGTTGCCAGCAGCGGTTGTTTTTTGGTCGAGACTGGTCGTTTTGTATAGGCCGGGGCTGATGATGTTGGCGTTTGTGACAGTCATTTTAGGCATTACGGTGTTTTTTAGGGCTTTGCGCTATGCCCGCGCTCCAGTGCATTGTGCGACTCTTTGTGCGGAGGCTGATGCACCGCCATTCTGGATGTTCTGGAAGCCGATTACCTTATATAGCGAGGACGGCAAAACGCTGCATTTTAAAAAGCGCCTATGTCCGCCGCCGCTTATCAAGCGTGATGTTTGCTACGTGGTTTATTTTCTGCGTGAGCCGCAAGAGGACATTCTATTGAGCATTACCCCGGCTGACCATCCCGAAGTGGAAAACTGGGTACCTGATAAACAGTTTCAAGCTCGTTTTGAAAGCCGCAGTGTGCGCTCTTAGGTGACTTTTGCGTTATTCTGTGTGATCCCATTCAAGACGTGGCTCAAGGTTTCGGCAACTTCTGAGAGATGCTTGCGTTCCTTAAGAATCAATCCTTTGCGTGCATATTCTGCCACTTCGCGGCTGAGTCCGCCTTTTAAAAGTGTTGCGATAGAATTTTCGGTGAGTATGATTAAGCCGTCGCGTAAATAAAGTATTTGGTTGTTATCCTCTGTCATAATGCAATTCCAATCCACTAAAGTGAAGATGTTGTGTTTCTGCCCTTATTTTACCTAATCGGCTGGACATTTACTTCCAATTTTTTATGAATTTTTGTGCTATGGATAGGGTGAAAATATCCCCTTGTGAAAGCCTACCTATGGCATTAGGCTTTTAATACAAGGGTATGAATGAGGCTGTATTTATGCGTAAGGCGTATTTGCCGCTGGCGTTAGCGATTCTGTTAATGGCGGCGGTGCTGAGAATTTCTGGTCTTTATACCTATCCACCGGGGCCGCACTATGACGAAGGCGCGGAACTGCTGATTACGCGCAGCATCGCTTTCGGCGGCGCGAACTTGTTCCCGATTGCCAACAGCTATCAAGGCCGCGAAACCCTCTATCATTACCTGAATGCGCCTCTTCTCCGCTTTATCAAAGACGACATTTTCACCCTCCAAATGACCAGTGTATTTTCGAATATGCTCACAGTCGCAGCCTCTATGACACTTGGTAGGCTGATGTTTCGCGGAAGACGCGGCCTCATCATCGGCTTGGCGATTGGCGTGATGATGACGATCTCGTTTCATCAGATTTATATCAGCCGTCAGGCGTTCAGGTCGGTACTGCTGCCATTATGTCAGGCCTTGTCGCTGTTGTTTTTATGGCGCGGATTAAATGCCTATCGTCGAGACTGGCTGTGGCTCATCTTAGGCGGGTTTTTTTCGGCGTTAGCGCTTTATACCTATATGGCATCGCGGTTATTTCCTCTGTGGTTAATCTTAGGCGGCACGGTGCTGCTTTTCGTAGATCGCGCTCAGTTTCGTAAACGGCTGCGTCAAGGCGCGATCTTTTTCGCGATATTAGGCATTACTGCTTTGCCGATGATCGATTATGCCTTGCGCCAGCCTGAAATCTTCTTGGGACGGCTGGCGGAAGTCACAAATACTGGCACAGATGTGACGTTGATGGAAAGTATTCGCCTGCATCTGCGGATGTTTTTCATCGAAGGTGAACAGTATGTGCGCTACAACGATCCGGGACGATCTTATTTTACACTGCCCGAAGGCTTATTTTTGCTGATTGGTCTGGTAGTGGCGGGTTGGCGATTAACACGACCTGGACGTGCTTCAGAACGTACAGCTTATTTTCTTGCGCTGCTTTCTCCTTTGATGGTGATTCCAAGCGTGATTTCGCTAGGTGGTTTACCGCCGAATTTCTTGCGGTCATTAGGGATGATGCCGCTGATTTTTGTGTTGGTCGCTGTCGGCTTTGAAGCGGTTTACGATGTTTTTAGGCAAATTCGTTTTAACGGTTCTTGGCAAAGTCGGGATGAGATGCCTTTGTTGGCGGCGTTCACGCTTGTGATTTTAGTCATCGGCAGTACTTTTGTGTCTCGCGCCTACTTCGATTGGGCAGGGCGGGCGGATTTATTTTATCAATCGGATGGTGATCTTGCGGCGGCGGCGCAGTGGCTTCCGTCGCATGTTGATGCGGATACATTAGTTTACGTCGCGTCTTACCACCGTGAACATCCGACCATCATCACAGGGTGGCGCGGCGAGGTGACATGGTTGGGGACAGACAGCTTGTTTTTGCCGCCACTTGGTAAAACCGGACTTTATATTTTTGCTCATGATGTGCAGATCACGCCGGAATGGTCAGCATGGCTTGATTCAGGCCAATTAAGCGATATTCCTCTCGGTGCGGATGCAACAGCCGCCTTTCGTGCTTTCCGCGTGTCTGGCGATGATTTGGCGGCACAAACGGAAAGTGTTGAGAGCGAGCAGGTTCATAATAATTTGATGACGCTCATGGGGCTTCATGCTGCGTCGATACCAGCCGGAACGCAAGGCGTAATCACGATGGATTGGCGGATTGACCAAGCCCCGCCTTATGCTCGTCTGCGCCCCATTTTAGAACTGCGAGATTCGATTGGAACGGTGTTAAGTACGTCCGATGCCTACTTGCTCGGCACAAATTACTGGCGACCCGGCGAACTGATGATGCAGCGCGTCCCGGTTGATGTGCCGATCGGTACCATTCCGGGCGAATACGGTTTATATGCCACTTGGGTAGATCGAGATAGTGGAACGTATCTTGCGTATCAAGATGAAAGTGGGGCTTTTGCCGGGATTACGGCGCAAATCGGCAACGTTGAGGTCATTCGTCCCGATCATTTTTCTGCGCCGGATGTGTTGCCTATCACGATTCGCCAGCCTTTTGATGTTGCCGAAGGGGTGCGGTTGTTGGGATGGAATCCGCCACAGAATACCCGTCGCCCTGGCGAATCACTCAACCTTACGCTGTTTTGGCAAGCCGTACCCACCCAGAATGAACGCCAATCCGTTGCATTTGAAGCT
>Ga0163154_10001196_pt1 | contig 40203 bp, 36 predicted proteins | sample OliLakLV19MP9P1_FD_148649 | JGI IMG/M metagenome (GOLD analysis project Ga0163154, IMG submission 148649) | Freshwater microbial mat bacterial communities from Lake Vanda, McMurdo Dry Valleys, Antarctica - Oligotrophic Lake LV.19.MP9.P1 | ecosystem: Environmental > Aquatic > Freshwater > Lake >... | reverse complement strand
GTTCCTGAAACGTTTTACGTCAACTATTTTAATAACTATCATATGAAGAGAGTGATGGAGCGATTTGATTTGAAAATTATTGCATTTAATGTAGATAATCAAAATATTGTAGAATGGAAAAAATAGCAAAATACCGACAAATTATTACGAGTTTCATGCAAGAGCAAGCAGACATTCGTAAAAACAGAGAACAGGTACAAACCCAATTTGTTAAAGATGAAGAGGGAAGGCATTATCAGTTGGTAAATGTTGGATTTCAAAAGGGAATTCGCATTTATGGATGTTTTATTCACATTGATATAAAAGCAGATGGAAAAGTATGGATACAGCATGATGGCACTGACCTTGAAGTAGCCGATATTCTGAATGAAATGGGCATTCCGAAAGACGATATTGTACTTGGTTTTTATGAAGAAAAACTGCGCCAATACACTGATTTTGCTATTGTTTAACCGCAGAAATTTTGCACGCAAAGACGCAAAGTTTTTATTTATAACAGCAGCAGGATGTAACTTTTAAGGATTGACATTACATGAACACATTAACACACAAACACACAAATACATCAAACCCAGCCTTAGCACTCCTGCTTTTCAACGAACTCAAAAAAATCACCCAGCGTACAGAGCCGTCTGGCAATGTCGCTGCATTATACCGTTTATTACAATTATTATTTTTAGAAGTAACAAAAGCCGAGCGGCTGCAATTTTCCACCTTGTTTGCACGCATCGCGTACGTGTCGCACCAGCATCAACTCGAACGGCAGCTCCAATTTTACATTCATTCTTTCCGAAAATTAGCGGAAAATAGCTTTAGAACTGGACAAGCAAGCGAAGAATTATATCCATTGGGTTTGAAAGTTGTTGCTGAATGTATTTCTATTTTATTACAAACGCCTATTACATCGGAATTACAAACATTAATCCCAGAAAAGTGGCAATATGTTTACACGCCTTCCGAAATCCGAGCCTTCCGACCCAAGTTGCGGGTGGTCGCTTTGCGCGATGATAAAACACTTAAACAACTGATTGTCAAGTCAGAAGATGCGCCAGAATATACCGTTCGGGTACAATATGGCATTATCGGACATAATGAAAATTTCGACCCGACAATTGCCGGGATTCGGCGGGTATTTGGCTTTCCGGTTACCTTGAATTTGCTGGATGTAGAAATTGATAAAGCGGGCATTTATCGCCCGAAAGCATTTGTGGTGGAGCCGGATTATTTGGTGGACGTGTCCGCCGTTGCCGAATGTTTCCGCGAGGGTAGGGTAGAGCCGTTCCTGCATTTGACCAAAAAATTTATGCCATTTGAAGTCAGCAAACACTTGGCGTTGGGAAATATTGCTAACTTTTTCTTGGATGAATTAATGCATCAACCCGATATTACATTCAAAGAATTATTTCCGAAAGTATTCCAAATCAGTCCTTTAGCGTTTTGTTTATTTGAAAATGCGCAACTCCGCGAGATTCATAACGAAAGTCAACGACACTTTTTGACGCTGAAAAAACTAGTAAAAGAAGATTTAGCCGAGCAGCAATTAGAGATTGACCACTGCTTTTTAGAACCTACATTCTACTCCGAAATCTACGGTTTACAAGGTCGTTTGGACGTTTTTCACCAATCCGAAGAAAAGTCGGCAATCATAGAATTAAAAAGTGGTAAACCTTTTCAGCCCAATGTATATGGCATCAGTCCAAATCATTTTGTACAAACTTTATTATACGATTTGCTGATACAATCCACTTTTGGTAAAGAAATTAATCCGGTTAATTACATATTATATTCCAGTCAGGAAGAGCGTCCCTTGCGTTTTGCGCCGCGTGTGCGAGCGCAGCAATATGAGGCGTTACAGGTTCGGAATCATTTAGTAGCTTTGGAATGGATGTTATTACAAATTGGACAAAAAGGCGATTTGTTAGAACAAGGTGAAAAGTTATTTGGCAAATTAAAACCGGGATTCTTTCCACATTTGAAAGGCTTTGCAATGAAGGATTTGACCGAGTTTGAAAAGAATTGGACTAATCTAAATGTAATAGAAAAAAAATACATTACTGCTTTTTCGGGCTTTATTGCACGCGAACATCAATTAGCGAAAACGGGTATTCAAGGCATCGAATCCGTCAATGGACAGGCATCGCTTTGGTTGGATACTTTTGAACGCAAGCAAGAACAATTTTGTATTATCAGTCATTTACAACTCGCTCAAAATCAGACGAATGCGGATGAACCACTCTTGATTTTTAATAAAACAGCTTACACGAATCCACTCGCCAATTTCCGACAAGGAGACATTGCTGTGTTATATCCACAAGGTGATTCGCCCTTAGCGCAGCAGATTTTCAAATGTACGATTGTAGAATTGAAACCCGATTCTGTCACGGTACGCTTGCGTTCGCGGCAGTTCAACGTTTCTATTTTTGAGCATTTTAAACTTTGGAATCTCGAACCGGATTTGCTCGATAGCTCGTTTTTAGCGATGTACCGCGGCTTATATGAATTTGCGAAAAGCCATCCAAGTAAAAAGAATTTGTTATTAGGAAATTGTCCGCCAAAGCAAGGAGAGCCGTTCCATTTAGTAAAAGATATTGAATTAACGGAAGAGCAACATAATATTTTACGTCAGTTATTATCCGCTCCTGATTACTTTCTACTCTGGGGACCGCCCGGCACCGGCAAAACCAGCGTTATGTTGCGACATATCGTACAGTATTTATTACAAAATACTAATGAAAATATTTTATTATTAGCTTACACCAATCGTGCGGTGGACGAAATGTGTGAATCTATTGAGGCAATTGGCGGCGATATTCGCAATCAATATTTTAGAATTGGTTCGCATTACTCGACGGATGAACGCTTTCACGGGCAGTTATTACAAACTAAAACCGAAGGCATTACTACGCGGCAAGATTTAAAGCAAGTCATTGAAAACCATCGTATTATTGTGGCAACCGTTTCTTCCATTGGCACCAAACCAGAACTATTTTCGCTCAAAAAATTTGATACCGTTATTATTGATGAAGCCTCGCAGATATTGGAACCGATGCTAGCAGGATTGTTGCCACAGTTTAAACGCTTCTTCCTCATTGGCGACCACAAACAATTACCTGCTGTTGTTACGCAAGATGCCGAAGCCTCCACCGTGCGCGATGCTGATTTGCAAAATATTGGCTTGACCAACTTGCGAAACTCTTTATTTGAACGCCTTTTCAAACGCTGTCAACAACAAGGCTGGCACTGGGCGTACGCGCAACTCAGCCATCAAGGGCGCATGCACCAAGACATCATGGTATTTCCAAATATTCATTTTTATCAAAATACCTTGAAAATTCTACCCGAAACTACGCCTGCTTATTCACGGCAAATCAATTCCATTATATTCCAAGTAAATGGAAATGCTACTGACTTAGAATATATGATTTGTCAAAAACGGGTCTTATTTATTCCTACCGAAATGGACACCCTCAGTATCACGATGAAAACCAACCGGCATGAGGCGGAAAAGATAGCGGAATTGATTGTGGCTTTTCGAAAATTGCAGGATGTCAGATACCAGATGCCAGATGCCAGACGCGAGCCACAAGATGCTGGATACCAAATACTAAATACTAAATACCAAGTACCCTTAAACATTGGAATCATAACGCCGTACCGCGCTCAAATCGCTCAAATCAGAAGCGTACTTGTTGGGAAAGAAATAGACATCACGAACTTAACTATAGACACCGTCGAACGCTATCAAGGCGGCGCGCGCGATATTATTCTCATCTCCTTGTGTACCAATAATTTATATCAACTCGAAGCCCTTTCTTCCCGCTCCGACGAAGGTATTGACCGCAAGCTAAACGTAGCCCTCACCCGTGCGCGGGAACACGTCGTGATATTGGGTTGTCCAACGTTGTTACAAGAAAGTGCAGTGTATCGGGCGTTGATGGAAGCCGTGAAGAATTAGGAAATCTTCATTGAATTAAACGAAATAAACGCCGAATCCGAAGGATTCAAATGTTTATAGCAAACGAATAATTCACCAATACGACCCCATCGGGGTCGAACCTTTTGTACGCATTGGAGCTATAAACATTTCATCCCTTTGGGATGACGCTATGTGACCCTGAAAGGGTCGTATGTTTATAGCACAAATAGATGTCACCTACATTTGACCCTAAAAGGGTCGCACCATGCGTGGGCACATTTTTCTATAAATAATCCCTTCAAGATAAGACTATTAAACCATCATTATAATTATCATACCCTCTTCTCCAGCACCACAAACTCCAGCGGCTGATTCAAAATTTCGAACTTTTCATTCGGTTCGAAGGGTAGGATTTCGCCTGTGCGTTGATAGCCGTGGCGCTCGTACCACGCGATGAGTTCGGGGCGTACGGAGATGACCGTCATGTAAATGGTAGGGACGTTTTCTTTTTGAGCGTAATTTTCGGCGGCTTGGAGGAGTTGCTTGCCAATGCCTTTTGCCTGCAAGGTTGGAGAGACCGAAAGCATACCGAGATAGATTTTATCATCTTGTTTTTTTAGGCGCACACAGCCGATGAGGGTGTCGGTTTCATTCACATACTTTAAAAGGACGCTGTCAGATTTGTTAATAATCTTTTGTAATTCTTCGGCATCTGTACGTAAGCCGCCGATGAGGTCAGCTTCGGTGGTCCAGCCTTGCTTGGAGCCTTCGCCGCGATAAGCACTATTGATAAGGTGAACGAGGGCTGGCACGTCTGGAAGGGTAGCAATTGAAATCATAAATTTTTGTAATTTTAGTGGGTTATTGAGACGTGACCGGTTTTCGAAAACCGGTCACGTCTGAAGATGCAAAAATGAAAATTTTATTTGTATAGATTTGCCAAATCTTAAATTGAATCAAATGAATCGCCTTCAAAACATTCCCGGATTTTCGATAGACCAAGTGGCAAATGCGGCTGGCAATGACCCGGACGTGTTGCGCATGGAAAATTTAGATACTGATTTGCGCCCACCGGAAGTAGTATTGGAAGCGACTCGGAACGCCGTCGGGCGTGATGATGATAACAGTTACTTGCCATTTACGGGTAGAATGGAATTGCGACAAGCAGTAGCCGAGAAATTACAGAAAGAAACAAAACTGTCTTACGAAGCAAACAATGTAGTCATCACTTGCGGCGGAACGGAAGGATTATTGGACGCGCTGCTGGCAGTTACGAATCCGGGCGATGAGGTAATTTTGACCGACCCGACGTATGCAGGCATGATTTATCGGGTAAGATTGGCGGGAGGCGTGCCGAAGCTCGTGCCATTCGTGTCCACGTTTGGCGAGTGGCGATTGGATTTGGACGCATTGCGGCAAGCGGTGACCCCAAAAACAAAAGCAATTTTTATCATGAATCCTTCGATGCCGTCGGGAGCAGTTTTAAATTTGAAAGAGTGGGAAGCAATTGCAGGATTGTGCCGAGAACGGAATTTGTGGCTGTTGTACAATGCAGCGATGGAGCGCATTTTGTATGATCATCAAAAAGTAGTTCATCCTGCAACGTTATTTGATATGTCGGAACGAGTGATTACAATTGGTTCTGTATCAAAAGAATATCGCATGATTGGCTGGCGCGTGGGCTGGGTCGTCGCTCCTAAATCTATTATCAACGAAATCGCGAAAGCACATATTTATAACACGGTAACGCCGGTGGGCATTAGTCAAATGGGAGCGGCAGCAGCTTTGAAAATGGATGAAAACGATATTGCAGAAAGCGTTCAAGTATGGGAAGCGCGGCGCAACGTAGTCAATGAGCAGTTAAAAAATTACAATATGATACCCGCCGCCGGTGGATGGTCGCAATTGTTGGATGTCACGTCTTTTGGAATGACTGCCGAAAAAGCGTCGGAATTATTATTACAAAAAGGGAAAATAGCCGTCACGCACATGACCCATTGGGGCGAGCAAAATAGTGAACAATTTGTTAGATTAGTATTCAGTAATGAATCGGTGGAACGATTGCAAACATTAGGCGAGCGGTTTCGAAGGACATTTGGCAGTTTTTAAAAATTGCCCCGTGCTTTCCGCCGTAGGCTACGACCGTCGGCGGAAAGCACGGGGCAATTGAAACTTCCAAAAAATCAATTTCCTAATCACCGCTCACCATTTCCTAATCGCACCCATTAAATCGTCCCAACAATACTCGGTTTTGAAGTAGGTGCAGCACTGCCGCCTTCTTTTTCCAAAGTGATAGCGAATACTTCCGCTGCTACAACTACGTTCATTTCCTGCAAATTGGAACTTCCAAACGTAATAAGACCTGCGTCTTGTGGTTTATTATTTACAATTGCCCAGAGTTGGTATTGTGTGCCGGGAGTTGGTGGTGCTAAGTTTTTAATAGACAGTAAAGTCTTTCTTCGTGCCTGATTCCAATAGACAATTACTTCTTCATTTGGTCTACCTTTTAAACGAACCGTCTTAGTCGTAGGGTTTTCTACAATATCTAATCGTTCGGAAGCACCCCAGTTGCGCGTCTCTAAATCTTCTTTTTCAAGCACAATTTTTTCTAATTCTTGCTCGGCACGGGTCCATTTGTACAAAAAGAAGAGCCACAAAAGCCATCCAATGAGCGCAAAAATTAGCAAAGCAATCCACTTTATGTTAGTGTTAGCAAGGGGAGAGACCGTTGTAGCGGCATCTTGAATTTTATCTAAAATTTGTTTTTTTAATTCCGGTCTTGGCTCCCGAGCATGTAGGAGTATATACTCATTCAATGCTTCTTGAATGTGTTCGATTTCGGCTTGTATTGCTGGGTATTGTTGTGCCAATGCCAACGCCGTTCTGCTTTCGGCAGGAGAGAGCGCTTCCATCACATAAAGTTCCAGCACGCCCGATTCTATGTAGGCTTTTACATTCATTACACCCTGCTAAAACATTTCTCTTAAACGATTAATGGCTGCGTACAGGCGGCTTTTTGCTGTTCCAAGTGGAATTTCTAAAGCTTCTGCCGCTTCTGATTGCGTGTATCCTTTGAAGTAAATCAAATCTACGATGGCTCTTTGTTCTGGATTTAGCTTTTTTGTCAAATCCTTCAAACCGATGGTTTCAGGATTCAAACCAGCTTCAGACAATACAAAAGAGATGTCTTCGATTTTTTCATTTTTAATATTAAAACTTTTTAGGCGAACCCTATCAATAGCAGCATTGCGCGCAATATTTACAATCCAAGTGAGTAAATTGCCTTTGGCAGCGTCATATTTTAGCGCGTTATTCCATATTTTCAAGACTGTATCTTGCAATACTTCCTCTGCTGCTTCTGTGTTTTGTAGCACCCTGTAGATAACGCCGTACAATGCAGATGCGTATTTATCATATAGCAATGACAAACCTTCCTTTTTACTGTCTTGCAGCAAACGGACAATTATTTCATCAGATGTAGGCAATTTTATCTTGCTCAAGGATAAGGTAGTCTTGGATGTAACAGCAAATATAGCCAATCTGAAAAGAGAAAGGCGAATTGCGCGTTTATGTTCGATTTAATTTCTTGTAAAAGAATAAAAAGGTCGGCTAAATGCTATTGTTCTTGGGAATTGAGCCAAAATTAAAAAAAATACTAATATGTCAAAAACAAGTGGTTAAGGTATAAAAAAAGCACGTCTGCTGTCTGTCTACCAACAGATTTACAGCCAACAAACGTGCTTCTACTAAGGTGGCGCATTTCAAAAATGTGCCAGATTTTCATTTGATAAATGCGCCACATTGTAATTTACTCTACCTTCGATAATTTGATGGATTGAATCGTCCGGTTGCCCAGCGAAATCCTTGCAAGGTACGTACCGGCTGCCAGCGAAGCGGTGTTCCACTCCGTTTGGTATTCACCCGGCTGTATATTTTCATTTACTACTGTCTGTAATAACTTGCCATTCATATCATAAATAGCAATAGATAACTTGCCACTCGAACGAACGCGATACTTGAACGTGGTCGTCGCTCTGAATGGGTTCGGGAAGTTATAAGCAAATACATCTTGTGCATTCAAACCTGTTACGCCCGTCGTCATAGAAGGCGGCAGGATAGCAGGTTGTGTGTAATTGCGCTCTTCACCGGAGCATTTGCCTGTACCTGACCAAGGCGTTTGCACGTATGGGAAGGCGGCTTTAAGCGTGGTATCATTCACACTTACTTTTGTATCATAACCCAACACACCCAGCAAGATGGGCGACACAGGCGAAGCGGTGCTGTCCAATGGATTATAATCATCATAGAACAAGCCAATCGCTGCCAACACAATACCACCTACTGCTTGTAATTCGATACGCGTTATATCATCCTCGAGGCGGCGTCCATTGGGGAAACCATCCATGTTTGGAATAAATTGCACATTCCTATTGCCGTTATATCGGGGGTCGGTCAAGCCTAATACCGCTGCTTGTACGAGTCCTAAAGTGCTAAAATCTGCACTATTACGCGGCGTGGGCGGCACTGCCATATTGAGGCGGAGCATGTCTCCACCATTGGGTAAAAAGTTGTTAATGAAGGGTTTGCCTGCTGCTAATGGATTGCCACGAGGCTTACCCGTCGCAAGTTGGTAAGGCGGTAAATTAGGTACGCCTGTATGAAAAAGGGGCCATAAATCCACAGAGCGCGGAGAATTAGCACTTGGGAGCAACAAATTGCCAAAACCGGCGGGCGGCTCTGCCAATGCCGTGCCATTCAAAGCTGCATTGCCTTTCAAACCAAACAAGCCATTTTTACCATTGCGGAAGTCAAAAGTACCGAGTGATCTACTCTGGATACGAAGCGGTGCAAAAGCGGGTACTGCGTTACCAAACTTCGTAGTATCCATGTACAACGCCAGTTCTGGGTTGTAAAAATAATTACCGAACGTAGCGATATTTGCCAAGTCTTGATAAGGCGTAAGTGCATTCCACAGGTCTTTGGAACCGATTGGAATCACTGCTTCATTCGTCAAGGGCATCCCGAGGCGCGATACTTGCACCCAATTGCCACTAAAGGATTCATTTCCAGCAGTATTCAAAGTACGGATCTGCTGACGGCTGGTAGATGCCCAAACTCCAATTACAAAATTTGGATCAAGGACATTTGATATCTGTGTAAGATTTTTGCCATCTTTTTGTAATAACTCAACCGGAATTTGTAATGCAATCGTAGCAACGTTGTAACAAGCCACTGCATCGGTCGGTTTGCTACTCTGGCGTGGTAAATCACCTAAATCAAACACACCACCTAAATCCACAAAAAATGGATCATCGGTAGGACCACAAAATACACGCTCGCCACTGGAAGCCGTATCAATCGCATTTGCCATCAACGTACCATACGACGTATTCAGACCGGCTCCACCACTGATAGAACGTGGACCGACATTGTAAGGAGGCACAGTGCCATTTGCAATCACTGTCGTAAAACTCATGCCACCATTGGTACTTTTTTCCAATTTAAAAGTGGTCTTATGATTTTGCTTACCCAATCTGATGTAGAAGAACGTAGTTGGATCTTCATACGTTTTGGTAAATGTGAAACGGTAAATAATGTCATCGCCGGCAGTAGCAATGTTATTATCAACATGAATTTCATACCGTATATTCTCACCAAAACCATAATAATTGGGACCACCTTGTGGCAATTGAAATGGAATGTAGGCGGCAATAATCGTAACCGTATTTGGATTGTCCGGGCTGCGGAAGGCATACACATCCGTGTTATCCGCCAGCGGGTCATTCGAAATAAGCGGTGCTTCCCGGTGGCTGGAGGCCAGCGCAACTTGTGCGACCAGTAAGCATAGATATAATAACGCACTTAATTTTTTCATTTTTTTAAATCATTAAAGTGAAATGAAATTTGTCACTCTATATATTTTGAAAATAAATAACTTATTGTCCAACTTCAGTTCCGCGCCAAGGCGTTGCCAAATAGGGAAAAGTAGGCCTGAAACTCGCATCGTTTGCTTCTACACCGGTAGAATATTGCAATACGTTTACTAATAAATTGGTAACCGGAGAAGGGCTGCTAGCAGGTACATAATCATCATACCACAAGCCAATAGCTGCCAATACCACGCCACCTACTGCTTGCAATTCAATACGCGTTACATCATCTTCCAGACGGCGACCATTCGGAAAACCATCCATATTAGGAATGAATTGAATGCTCGTATTTTTGTTGTAAGTCGTATCTGTTAAACCGAGTACCGCAGCTTGCACAAGCCCTAAACTGCTGAAAGCCGGACTGTTACGAGGAGTAATAGGTACTGCCATATTCAAGCGGAGCATATCGCCGCCATTGGGCAAGAAATTATTGATGAACGGTTTACCGGCTGCCAATGGATTTCCAGCTGGCTTACCCGTTGCCAATTGATAAGGTGGTAAATTGGGCACACCGGTATGAAAAATGGGCCACAAATCCACCGAGCGCGGAGAATTAGCAGCTGGCAATAATAAGCCGCCGAATGCCGCTTCTGCCAATGCCGTGCCTGCCAACGCTGCATTACCTTTCAACCCAAACAAGCCGTTTTTACCATTGCGGAAGTCGAAAGCACCGAGTGATTTGCTCTGGATACGCAATCCTTTGAAAGCAGGTACTGCTCCACCAAATTGAGAATCATCCATGTACAGTGCCAACTCAGGATTGTAGAAATATCTGCCAAACGTATCAAGGTTTGCCAAATCCTGGTAGGGCGTGAGGAAATTCCAACGGTCTTTATAACCAACCGGAATCACTACTTCATTGGTCAAAGGCATACCGAGGCGAGAGACTTGCACCCAAGTGCCCGTGTCACGCGGAGCCGTTCCATCCGTAGTAAGCGTACGCATCGCGCGACGGCTGGCAGATGCCCACACGCCAATCACGAAGTCGCCATCTAAAATACTTACCGCTTGGTTTACAGTCTTACCGGTCTTTTGCAATACACTGATCGGAACCTGAATAACGATACTATGCACATTGTATTTGGCTATTGCATCCCGAACTTTGCCAGTCTGACGCGGCGAATCACCCAAGTCAAATATGCCTCCTAAGTCTGCATAAAATGGGTCATCTACAGGACCACAGAATACCTTTTCGCCACTGGCGGAACTGGTGTTGATAGCTGCTTGAAATAGCGAGCTGTAATTGGGCGCACCTAAACCTACCGCGCTTTCGATGGAACGAGGTCCGATATTATTCGGCGGTACTATCCCGTTTGTGATGAGTGTCTGAAACGAAGTGCCGCCATTAATGCTGCGCTCCATCGTGTAAGTAGTCTTCAAATTCTGCTTTCCCAAGCGAATGTTAAAGAACGTAGTCGGGTCTTCATTGACTTGACGGAAGGTGAATCTGTAAATAATGTCATCCCCTGGAGTTGCTGTATTGTTGTCAATATGAATTTCATAGCGAATATTTTCGCCGAAATTGTAATAATTCGGACCGCCATCCGGCAATTCCGTCGGGATATAATTAGCGATAATTGTGATGGTATTTGGTGCATCCGGGCTGCGGAAGGCATACAAATCCGTGTTGTCCGCTAATGGGTCGTTGGAAATCAGTGGTGCTTCGCGGTGGCTGGATGCGAACAACAGCTGCACAACCAGCGCGAAAACCATTGTCAGTGTTGCTTTTGGTAAAGCAGGAAAACGCAATGGTAATAAGTTTTTCATGCACGAAAATTTTGAGTGATAAAAATGATATTAAGAGGAGCTAAAAACTTGCTCAAAAAAAGGTAGTCGTACCAGTATGCAGTTGGCTGTACGCAGTCAGCAGTCGGTAATTACTTGATAAACAAGTTTTTTGAGCTTGTGATGCGTTATTCCAATTTTACTTAGTAGTCAGTTAGTAACAGTTACGGGTTAGAGAAGGAAAACGGTTCGCAAAAATACAAACTATTTTTAAAATACAATCAGTTGATTATCAGTTTACACAATGCAGATGCCATGCAAAACTATTGTTAGGCATGATAAAAGCTAAAATATATTGAGATTACTTATTCCAACTCATAGGACAAGTACGGAGAAGTGCAAGCGATTGGTTTTGAAAAGAAAAAAGTTTTAAGGTTTATAGGCCATTTTGAAATCTTTTGACAGTGAACTTGTTTAAAATTGAAGATCTTATCTACCATGAATGGAATAGCTCGGCTGTGCGTTCCCTCATTTAACCACAAGGCTCACAAAGTGTTCCTTGTGAACATGCTGAAAATCCTTGTGCCCTTTGTGGTTAAAGGTATGGTTGGCTTGATACTTACGACTTTGTAAGTACCCATTCGGAAAACATATTCTATATTTTTATCAATTTTAAACAAGTTCAATGCGAAAATAAACACTTGTAAACAAAGCACCACTTTTGTTTAATCTGAAAAAAAGCGTGAACCCATTGTTAAGTTTAAAAACTTTAAGGCTCAATTATGATTTCAAGTTGCTTTTTAGGATTTGGCTAAAGCCCAGAAGTGGTCTACTATTTTATCCCCGCGCTAAAGCGCGGGGCAACTAATTGTCAACGTTTTACCAGTTGCCCCGCCATTTATGGCGGGGTTAAAAGCAAAATCCTACTCGGCTTTAGCCGAATTTTTACACAGCAACTTGAAACAAGAATAGAGCCAACTTTAAATAGGGCGAGACACCACCTTTCCCGCGTCACTTTCAGCGTGCCCATGAAACCAAACTGCTGTTAGCACTCCAAGCGCTAACAGCAGTTTGGTTTCATAACGATTAGAAATTCCAAAATCAGCGGAAATTTATACTTGGGATGCGTGTCTAATGGCTAAACCTTCGATATAATGAAATACAAATACACCTGCTACTTATTTTTAATACTAACCTTCTTTGCCACGTCAGCGTGGGCACAAAAAGTAACTCCCGCAACAACTTCCACCGCAACGAGCGTCAATGCAGCCGATTTTAAAGGCATGAAATGGCGCAACGTCGGTCCATTTCGCGGCGGGCGCAGTGTGACAGCAGTCGGGATGCCCAATGACCCGATGACCTACATTGCAGGCTACGCGGGCGGCGGCTTATGGAAAACCGAAAACGGCGGTGCCAATTGGACGAATATTTCTGACGGCTTTTTTAAAACCGGCACAGTAGGCGCGATTGCCGTGTCAGATTTTGACCCAAATGTGATTTATGTCGGCATGGGCGAGCACGCGGTGCGCGGCGTGATGACTTCCCCCGGCGATGGAATGTACAAAAGTGAAGACGCTGGAAAGACCTGGAAACACATTGGTTTACCCAATTCCTATCATATTGCTCGGATTCAAATTCATCCAAAAAATCCAGATTTAGTTTATGTAGCCGTGCAGGGCGCAGTGCATGGTCCCAACAAAGAGCGAGGCGTGTACAAAAGTGCAGACGGCGGCAAAACGTGGCGACAAGTATTGACAGTAGATGAAAATACGGGCGCGAGCGAGTTGAGTATGGACTATGAAAATCCGCGCGTTTTATATGCTGCTACTTGGGAGCATCGGCGCTTGCCTTGGCGTGCAGAGAGTGGTGGCGCGGGTTCTGCCTTATATAAATCCACCGATAGCGGAGAAACTTGGACGAAACTGACCAAAGGTTTACCAACAAAAATGGGCAAAACGGCAATCGCCGTGTCACGCGCCAATCCTGACGTGGTCTACGCCAATATTGAAGCAGACCGCAAAGAAGCAGGTGTGTACCGATCGGATGATGGCGGCATGAGCTGGCGCTTGACGAGCAAAGACCCGGCTACGATTGCCAGAGCTTGGTATTATATTGAAATTTATCCCGACCCGAATAATGTAGATGTCGTATACGTGCTTAACGCGCCCATGCTGCGCTCGACCGACGGTGGCAAAACGTTTACGTCTATTGCTACCATTGGGCACGGCGATACGCACGACTTGTGGATTAATCCAAAAAATTCTAAAAACATGATTCTGGCGGACGACGGCGGCGCAGAAATCACGTATAATAATTGCGAAAACTGGTCGTCTCAAGCCAATCAGCCCACGGCACAGTTCTATCGAGTCATCGCAGACAATCAATTTCCCTATAATATTTACGCCGGTCAGCAAGATAATTCTACAGTTGCCATTTCTTCGCGTACGAGCAGCAGCGGCATTGATTTGCGCGACTGGTATCCCGTAGGCGGCGGCGAGAGCGCGTTTATTGCATTCGACCCGAATAATCCTGAACTTATTTACGCCGGTTCTTATCAAGGTAATATTTCTGTTTACAATCATAATACAAAAGATGCGAAAGACATCATGGCGTATCCGACCGTCGGTTTGGCAATTACGCCAAGTACGATGAAATATCGGTATAATTGGAATGCGCCGATTGTAGTACAACCCCAAAATCCGAAAGTTATTTACCATGCTGCTAATAAAGTGCTTCGTACGCAAGATGCAGGTATCACTTGGACGGAAATCAGTCCTGATTTGACCCGAAACGACAAAGCAAAACAAGTAGATGGCGGTGGTCCATTTACCAATGAAGGCGCGGGCGGTGAAGTGTATAATACCATTGCTTACCTGATTGCTTCTCCGCATAAAGCGGGTGTGCTTTGGACGGGCAGTGATTGCGGCTTGGTACACGTCACGCAGGACGATGGCAAAACGTGGTCAAATGTAACGCCTCCGGGCATCGGCGAAGCCTTGATTAATTCCATCGAAGTGTCGCAGCACAATCCCGCAGCGGCTTATGTCGTAGCGAATAAATATAAATTTAATGATTTTGCGCCGCTTGTTTATTATACCAATGATTTTGGTAAAACATGGACGAAAATAGTAAATGGTTTTGATAAAGATGATTTCGTGCGCGTTGTGCGCGAAGACCGTGTGAAAGCTGGTTTGTTGTATGCTGGAACAGAACGTGGACTTTATCTCTCCACTGATAATGGTAAAAATTGGAATAAATTTCAATTGAATATGCCTGCCGTACCGATTAATGATTTGACAATTCAAAGTAATGATTTGATTGCAGCTACATCGGGTCGTGCGTTTTGGATTTTAGATGACCTGAGTCCGATTCAACAAAGTATGGCAAAATTTGGCGACCAGCCGATAGTGTTCCAACCCAAGACGACGATGCGTTTTCAAGGCGGCGGCAGAGGTCGTGCGGCTGGTGCTTTAGGCGAGAACCCGATGAACGGCGTGATTATTGACTATTATTTGCCGATGGATATGGACAGCACGGCGTTGACCATGGAAATTGTGGATAGTGAGGGTAGAATCGTGCGAAAATATAGCAATCTGCCAGATAAAAACTTTAAGCAATATAGCGGCGGACCCAACGCGGAAGCGGCTTTTGCTGCTAAAAAAGGCGTGAATCGTTTCAATTGGGACTTGCGGATGGAAGACGTGCCGGGCGTGAACGGCGTGTATGTAAATGGCAGTTATGCAGGTGCGCGCGTCGCTCCGGGCGATTATAAAATCCGCTTAATAACGCCAAAAGGAACCTACGAACAAACCGCAAAAGTAGTGCCAGACCCGCGCATGAACGCGCCGCAAGAAGCGTATCTCGAACAGCAACGCCTGATGGAACAAGCCAACATCAACGCGGCAGACATCCACAACTCGGTGACGCGGATGCGCGAAATCAAAACGCAAATCGAAGCCCTGAATGTGGTGCTAACCAAAGACGAATCTGCCAAAGAACTCTTGACGCTTGGCAAAGAGACCTTGAAAAAAATAAATGATTGGGAAGAGCAAGTCATTCAAACCCAGCACACAAATGGGCAGGATGTCATCAACTTTTATAATCGTATCAATGTAGAAATGTTGAACTTGAAAGGTCGCGTTGATTCCGCAAACCCAACAGTGACTGCTGGTGCGAAAACCCGCATGACTGATTTGGTTGCAGAGTGGGGACAGCAAAAATCCATGATGTTACAAATTCTGGAAAATGATGTAACAAAATTCAATCAATTATATCGGGAAAAAGCGCTGCCGGCGATTTCGGTGCCGAAGGTGAGTAAGCCGTAATTCAGTGGGCAGTAGGCAGTAAACAGTCAGCAGTACACTACACAGCACGTATGTATTGAGCGAACTGCCTACTGTTTACTGCCTACTTTACCACTCTTCCCTTCCACTCATATCTTTTCACCACATTTCCCAGTATTCCAATGACAATGATATACCAAGTATGCAGCACTTGCGCAGGTAAAAAACTTCGCATTAAAACTTTTCTATTAAAATAGCGACACGCCGTTCCAAGCAAATAATAATCACAAACCGTTTTTATTATAAATTGTAAAATGAAAATTATAAACATTGCCCAGCCGAAGAAAGAAATCAGAAGTAAACTGAATAAAATATTACAACAATAGAAAAAAACCATTGCTAAGATGAAGGTAATGCGCCATTCGCGGTAAGCGGTGGATTTGGTTGCCCACCGGATGCGTTGACTCCAAAAAGATTTCCAAGTTGATTTAGCTTCCGTAAAAACCGTTGCATCTGCATTTTTTAAAAACGTAATTCCATCTGGATATTGAGCGGCAATTTTTTGCACCAGCAGCATATCATCGCCGGAAGCGAGGTGACTAATACCTTCAAAACCTTGCATTTCTTCAAAAATTGCTTTTGGATACGCCAGATTCGCGCCATTGCTCAGGCGCATCGTGCGCGCGTGAATGCCTGCGCCCGTGAGGAGCATGGTGCCTGCGTAATCGAGGGATTGAAAGCGTTCGAGCAGATTTTTTTCGCGGTGAAAGTTGACCGGAGCGGCGATGCACTTTGGTTTTTGAACTTCATATAAACTGGCTAAATGTAATAACCAATTCGGTTGTGTCATACAATCTGCATCTGTTGTAATAATCAATTCGCCTTGCGCCTTTGCAATACCTATTTCTAATGCTTTCTTTTTGTAAGAATTTAAATGACTATTATTTACAAAATCAGCTAAATTTAATAATTTGATATTTTTATAAAGATTTGAAAATTGCAAAATGATATCGGCGGTACGGTCGGTAGAATGGTCATTCAACACGATAATTTCAAAAAGAGGTTTCGGATAATTTTGATTGATAATGGATTGTAAACACGCGGTGATGTTTTCGGCTTCATCTCTGGCTGGAATGATAATGGAAATCGAAGTTTTAGGTTGGAAGTTGCTTGGAATGTCCCATTGCGGCAAGCGGCTCCATTCGCGTAAAGCACTGAAAATAAGATAGATATAGAAAAGGCTGAGAATGAGGCTAAGAATAAAGTATACTGACATAACTTCTAAAGTTTATGTAAACTTCGGAAGATTTATCAATTATCGCGCTCATCACATGCACTTATAACATTAATGGGAACGCGGATGATGCGGATTGAGCGGATTTTCACGGATTGTTATTTAATTATAATATTATTCAAAAACGCTAATTTGAAATTATAAAACTCGTATAAAGCCGAAATTTTACTAAATTTTAATCTACAAATGAGCGAGAAACAAAATCTGCGTGAATCCGCCCAATTCGCGTTCCAATACTGCCCTAAGCGTGGGCAACGTTCCGTTTTTCAATTAAAAAACTGGTCGTATTCATTATTTTTCTTCGGGCGCGGCGGTTCTTCGCGTTTTTCTATTTTAGGTAAACGAAGCGAACGCTCACTTGGAATGTCCTCAAATTCAACATATTCGCCGATGACGGGACGTTGTTGTTCTGCTTCATACGCTTTTTTTGCTTGCCGCAAACGACGCGTGAAAAGTGCTTTGCCAAACAAGCCAACACTCACAATCGGAAAACCGATAATCGTCAACACAATCGCACCGATGCCCAACAAAGTATTGCGCCGCAACATACTAAGCAGCCATTTGCCATAGCCTGTGATGGTTCGATAATCTATGATCGCTGTGGCAATCAATAAAAATGGGGCTATAAAATACAGCAGCCGGAACACAAAACGCGCCACCACAAACAACATAATCAGCGCCACGATGCCGATGAGAATGCCACCGAAGTTGAAAGGGCTGCGTCGCGGCTCTTCTGTCCCAAAACCACCAAAACGATATGCTCTACGCTCTTGCATTTGAAAGTCCTTTCTATAAATAACTCAAATCGGACGTATTTGTTTGAAATGAGCGACATTGTATAGACCGACGCGACTTACTATTCGACGAGCAAACGTTAAAAAAATATTATCTAAATGGCGTAAAATAGGTTTTATAAGGGATTCCCGTTATTTTTGGAAAATTTTTAGATTTTAAAATCATGAACATGAAAGCTATTTCCCTGCGCCTGCTCGCGCTCGCTGGATGTCTGGCACTGACGACCTTGACCCTTGCACAACAAACGGTAACATTCACCGCTACGCTGAAAGATTGCCGTGGACCGGTGACTTTGTATCGTTTTAATGGCGTGAATTTTGAAGCGTTTCAGTCACCGACGGCGGTCTCTGATTCCGTTTTTCAATTTAAAATACCAAAGTCTGCCGAACCTGTTTTTTACTACGTTGGAGAACAGCCAGATATGGCGCGTCCCATTTTGTTGGGTACGGAGAAAGATGTCAAACTCGTGGGCAGTTGTCGCGCTATTCGCACTGCTACTGCTAGTAGCTCTCCTCTAAACGACCAATATGAGGATTTAAAAGGTCGCATCACTGCCTTCAAACGGGAAACCAGTCTGCTTGGTAAAAAATTGCAATCCGTGTACGGCGACTCTGCGCAAATGGCTCCGCTCACTCAACGGCTAAAAGTAATGGATGCAGCTAAACTGAGCTATCTGGATTCGCTCAAGAAAAAACAGCCTTTTTTTGGAAAAGTAGCAGCGTTGGATACCTACGTCAGCTTTGACCCGAAGAAACACAAATATCCAAGTGAAATCGAATATTTTGCGAATGACTACTTCCAATTTGTTGATTTTAAAGATAAAACGTATGAGAATTTGCCTTGGATTTACGAGGCGTTCAAAAGTTTTACTTCAACGCTCACGCTAATTCCTTTGCCAGAAGGCGCGATGAAAGGATATTTAGATAAAAATCTACAAAAGATTCCTGCCAATAGTCGTACTCGTTTGATGGCAATGAGTGGCATTATTACGATTCTAAAACAAAAAGAAAGTCCTGATTTTATTTACTTCGCCGACCAGTTTATTAATGAATTTAAAGAAGAAATGCCACAAGCGACGGCTGACTTGAAAAAACAAGTGAATGCCATTCGCGGATTCTCGTTGGGTGGCGAAGCACCTGACTTTGCACAAAAAACACCGGAAGATAAAGATTTGAAATTGAGTGACTTGCGTGGCAAAGTGGTACTCGTGGATTTTTGGGCAAGCTGGTGTGGACCATGTCGGAGAGAGAATCCAAATGTAGTGCGTTTGTACAATCAGTATAAAGAAAAAGGGTTTGAAATTTTGGGTGTGAGTCTGGATAATGTAAAAGACCGCTGGGTACAAGCCATCGAAAAAGACCAGTTGAAATGGAAGCACGTAAGCGACTTGAAAGGCTGGCAAAATGATGTGGCACAATTGTACGGCGTACGCGCTATTCCACACACGATTTTGCTGGATGCAGAAGGAAAAATTTTAGCTCGAAACCTGCGCGGCGCGGAATTGGAGGAGAAATTGGCGCAGTTGTTTAGTAAATAGTATTTAGTAATTGGTACTTAGTATTTAGACGCTTCCTGTTTTTACTAAGTACCAAATACTAAATACAAGATACTATTACTTCTTACTCAAATATATTAATTCTGAACAATTCTCTTCTCGAAAAACTTCTCCCGCCATGCGATGAATATCATCCGTTGTTACTTCCTGATATAGTCGGGCTTCGTCGTTGATTAAATCCGCGTTGGACAGCACTTCAAACGAGGCGAGATTCACGGCTTTGTTCAGCGCACTTATTTCGGAGAATAGGAGCGAACTTTCTACTTTATTTTGCAGTTTTTGCAACTCTAATGCTTCAATGGGTTTGGATTTTAATTCGTTTAATTCTTCCCAAATCGCTTCTCGCGCTTGCTCCATCGTCACGCCTTCATTGGGCTTGCCTTCTATAATGATTAAACCTGGGTCGGTGCTTCCTGACAAATAGCAATCAATCGAACTAAACAGGTTTTTTTCTTTTAATAAGCGGCGATACAAACGCGAAGATTGTCCATTGCTCAACACATCCGACAATAAATCACTCGCATAAAAATCAGGATGCAAACGCTCCGGCGTATGAAAAGCGAGATACAACGAATCCAGCGGTACATTGGCTTCATGCACGAGGCGGCGCAATTCTGTTTGTGGCGGCTCTACTGGTAGGTTTCGTTTTGGTGTTATACCCGGCGGGATATTTCCAAACCATTTTTCAGCCAGCCTGCGCACTTCTTCCGTTTTCACCTTGCCGGCTACCACGAGAATGGCATTATTGGGGCGATAATATTTGTAATAAAAATCTTTTACATCCGCCATCGTCACGTCCTCCACGTGTTGCGGCACTTTGCCAATCGTGGGCCACTGATACGGATGCACTTTATACGTCATGTCAAATAGCAGGTGCATCACATCGCCGTAAGGCTGATTCAGACACGTTTCTTTGAATTCTTCGACGACCACTTTTTGCTGCGTTTCCAGCACCGTCGGGTCAAAATTCAAACTCCACATTCGGTCGGATTCTAACCAAAAGGCGGTTTCCAAATTCTGCGCAGGCATCACCTCGTAATAAATCGTCATATCACTGCTCGTCATTGCATTGTTCTCGCCGCCTGCGAGCTGAATCGGGTCATCAAAATCAGGAATATTCATAGAACCACCAAACATCAGGTGTTCAAACAAATGCGCAAAACCCGTGAGATTCGGGCTTTCGTCGCGCGCGCCAACGTCGTACACCACGTTCAACGCTGCTAGCGGCGTACTATCATCTTCGTGCACCAGCACCCGCAAGCCATTGCCGAGTTCAAACCGAGAAAATTGTATCAAATTTTAGATTTTAAGATACCAGATGCCAGATGCCAGACTCCCTGAAATACCTAACTGTCTGGCATCTCTGAATCTGGCATCTGGCATCTCAAAAATAATCATTCCTGCATACGCCAAAAGTAAACGCCGCTGCATCTAATTAGTTGTGATTGGTGAGTTGTCAAATGGGATTGGTAAATGGGGAATTGTAAGTTGAGAATATTATGAAAAAGGTTTTTATTATCATTTTGGTTTTGGGTATGCAAAGTTTGCTGTTTTGGAGTTGTGAAGACCCATCGCTGGAGAAAATTGTAGTAAAAGAAGCAGAAAAAGCAGCTTTCCAATTTACGGAAGAACCTCAAAAAGTTATTTGTTATTTTGGAGGACCGCAACCCGGATTTCCTGGTGGAGCAAAAGAATTATTCAAATTTCTCGCTTCTAATATTAACTACCCAGCACAACAAGTACAGGATGGTGTAGAAGGCACTATTTATATTGCATTTTATATTGACATAGACGGTACCCTTTCCGATTTTCAAGTTAAAAGAGGCGTTCACCCGGTGCTTGATGCGGAAGCACTGCGCGTTTTGAAACTCATGCCCAATTGGGTTTGGTTTCCGAATAAAGAAGCTGACATACCAGAAAAAATTCTATTTACCATGCCTGTAAAATTCAAATTAACTAAATGAAAATATCATTTACCATTTTATTATTTTTTATGATGCAATTTTCGTTTGCGCAAAATCAAGTAGATACGGGCAAAATATATGTTTGGGTGGAACAGCAGCCATATGTTTATTTTCCGGGTTGTGACTCAACTTTGGAGCGCATCCCATTGATCAAATGTCAGCATGAAAAATTAAAACGCTTTATTGATTCAAATTTAAAAAGTCCGAATCCAGCAGTCGAGGCAATCGTTGGTGTCTCTTTCATTGTAGAAAAAGATGGGCAATTAAGCAATTTTGAGGTAGATCGAGCTTCTGCACCGGATTTTGGCGAAGAAGCCATGCGCGTTTTGAAATTGCTGCCGAACTGGATTCCCGGAAAGCAAAATGGGCAAACCGTTCGGACGAAATTTACAATGCCTTTAACATTTAAATTAAGCTAAATGAAAACCGTTTTTACATTTTTTTTATTTTTTATGATACAATCTGCTTTTGCGCAAAGCGATACTGTCATTTACACTTTTGTAGAAGAAATGCCGCGTTTTCCGGGGTGTGAAGATTTAGAAAGTGATACGGCGAAGATGAAATGTGCAACGCTAAAAATGAAGGATTTTATGGATACAAAGTTGACCGAGATTATATACAGCCAACCTATTTATCAAGAAAAACAATGCGAGAATTTTATTTTTTATGTAACAATGGTGGTAGAAAAAGACGGCAGCCTTTCTAATATGGAGATTGTACACGGTACAGATGAGGAAGCGTGTAGAGCAGCAGTTTTACAAGTATTACAAAAAATGCCCAAGTGGATTTCCGGCAAGCAGCGTGGAGCATTGGTTCGAGTATTGACGGTCGTGCCTGTAAAAGTGAAATAAAATAGTAGTACATTTTTTGTTGAAATAGCCCAAAAAATCGTGGTTTCTCTTTTTGGGAGTAGAGCGCTTCTGTGAGTGGAGCGCTCTTTTTTAAATCTAACTTCTTGCTTTCTAATAATCAATACGAATCCCGTTTTACCAATCCCAAATCTCAAATCACCAACATATTAATTTTTATAAAATACCTTATTTCGGGTATAGACAGTCTGCAAATTGTTGCTAACTTTGTATTACTAATTTTTTTATATCTAAGATTTTAATTGCTGTCCCACAGACCGATTCGACACAACACATCACCAAACACACGAGCATACTACACAGGCTATTTCTATTCGCATTCCCATGCAACGTATTCTTTTTTAAGACATTAGATATTGAAATGCAGATTATCTCAATTTTGATAGTCTGGCATCTGGCATCTAATATCCGGCATCCAGAATAATTCCTTTTTCATTATAACGCAATGTTTATAGTTCGCTATTAACAAATCATAATCAAAACAACTGTTTGAGAAACCTTACATTTTTTAGGTGAAGAATAGGTTTTTGGGATAGCCTCTCTCCGCGCTTGGAGGGGGCTTTTTCTTTTTAACGGAGGATAGGAAGATTGGAGGATGGGATATGGAGAGATATGCTAAGAATTTTATTGATACATTTACATCATGAAATCCTCCTATCTTCCCATTCTCCTAACTTGTTCCGCCACTGCGGAATCCTCCCTTTATGGCACAACACAATGATATCGGCAAAGCCGGCGAACACCTCGCACGCACTTTCCTCGAAAGCAAAGGCTACCACATTTTAGAATCCAACTGGCGCTACCGCCGTGCCGAACTCGACCTCATCGCCAAAGATGCTGAAACCCTCGTATTCATTGAAGTAAAAACCCGTAGCACCGACCTCTTTGGACAACCTACTGAATCTATTTCTGACCGCAAAAAACGCCTTCTTGCTGACGCTGCCAGTGCCTACATGGAACACATCGGGCATGAGTGGGCAATCCGCTTCGACGTAATTTCCATCATTTATCGCAATGAAAACCATTACACCATTGAGCATTTTGAAGATGCGTTTTTTCCGGGACTGGAATGATTTGATTTTACTTTGAAAATGCTTATTTTTGTAAAAAAAGATTCAGCATGACTGCACGAACACGGGTTAAGGTTATTCCTGACTACCTCATTTACGAAATGGATGACGGCAAACCGATTTATTATCGAGGTTATCAGGATGTTTTAGATGGTAAAAAAGAAGTAGAGGAAATCATGGCAGATGGCAATATACAAGCGTGGTTGAAAGGGCAAATTATTACGCTTTTGAACAATATTTTGTCCGACATTTACATCGCAACAGTTGGCGGACAAGGATTGTCTCTTGCAAAAAAATCGTGGCGTGCTGCCGATGTTGCTATTTTTAAAACAGAAAATTTTTTATTTACAAATGAATACTCGAAACTTCCACCCGAAATTGTCATAGAAATTGATACCAAAGCTCATTTTGAAATCGCTTTCACGACTACCAGTTATTACAATCGCAAAACCCAACAATTGCTGGATTTCGGTGTACAAAAAGTCATCTGGATTTTCACCGGCGATGAGAAAATAATGGTAGCGGAAAAAGGTAAAGATTGGATTACTTCGGACTGGAATAAAACGGTTGAGGTAATGGAAAATATTACGTTGAATATCCAGGAAATGTTGGACAAGGCGAAGAAATAAAATAATAAGTTATCGGATGCAAGAATAGGAAGCCATTAAAGCAGCAAAAAAATTTATCCTGTCTCGGCCCGTTAATATAGACATAGGATATGCAATAGGTAAAAAATTAGAAGATTTAGGAGCATATTGGCGATTTGATGCTTATTATTATCATAGAAACCCTATGAGACCGGATGGCTATTTTTTTGATAATATTTACATAATATCTAAAATAACAGGTGAAATCAACAAAATAAATTTTGCTGATTATTTTGAAATGACAGGTAAACACCCTGAAATATCATCAAGTGATGAACCCGATTATTAAGCATACTCCAACCTTTTTGCCAAACCAGTAAAGCGAGTTACTCGGTTAATATTTTCTTCGCAACAACCCGCCCGTTTCTGCTGTTATTTGCAAATCAAAAAATCATACTTTTGCAAATTCTTTTTCCTAACCATGACAAGGGCTTTTCAACATGAATAAAGTGACAGTTTTTGACCAATTTTCGAATCGCCATATCGGTCCGAACGAATCCGAAGTGCAGGAAATGCTACACCACATCGGCGTGGATTCGCTCGACCAACTCATTGATGAAACCGTGCCGCCGAGGATCCGCATGGAGCGCGAACTGAACCTGCCAGACGCGATGACCGAGTACGACTACCACCGCGAATTGCGCCGCTTGGGCAGCTTGAATAAAGTATTCCGCTCGTACATCGGCTTGGGTTATAATGGTACCATTACACCTTCTGTGATTCTCAGAAATATTTTCAACAATCCGGGTTGGTACACGCAGTACACGCCGTATCAGGCGGAGATTGCACAAGGACGTTTGGAAGCGTTGTTGAATTTTCAAACAATGGTGAGCGACTTGACGGCGTTGCCGATTGCGAACGCATCTTTACTCGATGAAGGCACAGCGGCAGCAGAAGCGATGCATTTATTCTACGGTTTGAAAAATGCGAAAATCCGCAAAGCGGAAGACGAGGCAGACACGTTTTTTGTAGATAAAAATGTGTTTCCACAAACGCTGGATATTCTGCAAACCCGCGCCGAATTTGGCGGTGTTAAAATCGTTATTGGCAATTGGCAGGAATTTGAACCAACGGCAAAAACGTTTGGCGCTTTATTGCAATATCCGAATAAGCAAGGTACAGTAGAGGATTATCGCGCTTTTGTGGAAAAATGCAAGTCGCAGGAAGTGTACGTGACGGTAGCGGCAGATATGTTGAGCCTCGCGCTACTCACGCCGCCGGGCGAGTGGGGCGCAGATGCAGTGGTGGGCAACACGCAGCGATTCGGTGTGCCGCTGGGTTATGGCGGTCCGCACGCCGCTTATTTTGCAACAAAAGACGAGTACAAACGGCAAATTCCAGGTCGAATTATTGGCGTATCCGTTGACCAGCATGGCAAACGCGCTTTACGCATGGCGTTGCAGACGCGCGAGCAACACATCCGCCGCGAAAAAGCAACCTCTAATATTTGCACCGCGCAGGCTTTGTTGGCAATAATGGCTGGAATGTACGCGGTTTATCATGGTCCAAAAGGCATCAAAGCGATTGCCGAGCGCATTCATACTTTGACCCAATTGTTGGATATAAATTTGCAAAAACTCGGCTACGTTCAATCGAATCAACATTATTTTGATACCCTTTCGGTAAATGTGAATGCAGCGGTTTTGAAGCACGTTCGACAACTCGCGTTGGGTCATCAAATAAACTTTTTCTACGCAGAAGGTTGTGTGCAAATCAGCTTGGATGAAACGACGAATCTGAAAGATGTTGAAGAAATCGTGCGCATTTTTGCGGAAGCAGATGGTGTTGATTTTCAATTAGACACAAACGAACCCGACACGTATCAAGTTGCAGAAAAACTGATTCGAGAAAGTGAATATTTGACCCATCCGGTGTTTAATAATTATCATACCGAAAGCAAAATGATGCGCTACATTAAGCGCTTGGAGAATAAAGATTTGTCGCTTACGCACTCCATGATTCCGCTCGGTTCTTGCACGATGAAGTTGAATGCCGCGTCCGAATTGATTCCATTAAGTTGGGATTCTTTTGCTAATATTCACCCATTTGTACCACTTGAACAGGCGCAAGGTTATCAAAAAGTTTTCAAAGAATTAGAAGCGTATTTGTCAGAGATTACGGGCTTTTCGGCTTGTTCCTTACAACCCAATTCCGGCGCGCAAGGCGAGTACGCGGGGCTGCTCACGATTCGCGCTTTTCACGAAGCTAATGGACAAGGCTATCGCAATATCGCGCTCATTCCATCTTCGGCGCACGGTACCAATCCGGCGAGTGCGGTAATGGCTGGTTTACAGGTCGTTGTGGTAGAATGTGACGAGAATGGCAATGTAATGGTGAGCGATTTAAAAGCAAAAGCCGAAAAGCACAGCGAACATCTCGCCGCTTTGATGGTCACGTATCCATCTACACACGGCGTTTTTGAAACAGAAATTAAAGAAATTTGTGACCTCATTCACCAGCACGGCGGCAAGGTGTATATGGATGGTGCGAATATGAATGCGCAAGTAGGCTTGACGAGTCCGAGCATTATTGGTGCGGATGTATGTCATTTGAATTTGCATAAAACCTTTGCGATTCCGCACGGCGGCGGCGGTCCGGGCATGGGTCCTATTTGTGTGAATGAGAGTTTGGCTCCGTTTTTACCAAAGCACGTTTTGATTGAAACCGGTGGTGCGCAAGGTATTCATGCAGTCTCGGCAGCACCTTGGGCGAGCGCGAGTATCTTATTAATTTCCTACGGTTATATCAAAATGTTAGGCAAACAAGGCGTGACTGACGCTACGAAATATGCGATTTTAAATGCTAATTACATCAAAGCTCGTTTAGAAAAAGAATACAAAATTTTATACGCCGGTGAAAAAGGTCGCGCTGCACACGAGTTGATTGTGGATTTACGTCCGTTCAAATCGCTCGTCAGTGCGGAAGATGTTGCGAAACGCTTGATGGATTATGGTTTTCACGCGCCAACGCTGTCGTTTCCGGTAGCTGGCACGATTATGATTGAACCGACCGAAAGCGAAAGTAAAAATGAACTCGACCGTTTTTGTGATGCAATGTTGCAAATCCGGAAAGAAATAGACGAAATCGCGTCCGGCGCAGCCGATGTGAAAAATAATGTACTGCACAATGCGCCACATACACTGGAACTCTTGACTGCAAACGATTGGAATCTGCCCTACACGCGCGAGCAAGCTGCGTATCCATTGCCGTACTTGCACGAAGGCTATAAATTTTGGGCTTCGGTAGCGCGAATTGACAGCGCGTATGGCGACCGGAATTTGATGTGTACGTGCCCGCCGCTCGACAGCTATCGCGCCGTGGAGGAGGTGGAGAAGGTTTAAAATATTTAGAACAACTTGAAATAAAAACGCTCGTAGTCAGTTGATTGCGGGCGTTTTTTGTTGTTCTATATTTAAAAAAAGCCTATCTTGCATGACTTAGAAAAGATTTTTTTATTTCTAATTTTAGAAAGATGCCTCAACTTCAACCATATAAAGAAAAATATTTGTAACTACTCAGGTACTCATTATTTTTTAAATAACTGATAATCAATTATTTGCAATTTAAAATTATTTTTAACAAATTTTTAACATATTTAGTTAATATACTGAAAATCAGTGATTTATAAAAAATAAATGATTTTAAAAATTGATTTTAAGGTTTTTTAATAAATATTCTAAATTATAATCAACTGAATATCAACACTTTAAACCACCTGAGTAGTCACAAATATTTAACTTTTAAAATTGGAGACAAAATGGAAATTGATAATCTAAGCTTTTCTATTAGGCATTTCCAATTAAAATTAGATACAAACCATAATAATACTTATATAGCTATTTGGGGTAATAAACCGAATGCTACAACAATATCATTGCAAAGTATTTCTAAAATAGAAAATTTATTCTGGAAAACAACTAATATCCGGTGCGTCACAAAAAAAGGAGCAGTCTTATTTATATATTCGGATTCTTACATTGAAGATGATTTAATAAAGTTTTTAGAAACGCAATCGAAAGAAGAAGATAAGATAGTAAGCGTGTTAGCTGAAATGAATACGAAACTTAATAAAACGATTCATTATAAGTTTACAGAATAATTATGACTTTCCTCGAAAACAATACTGCTGCTTTAACCGCCGTTTGCGAACGCCATCAGGTGCAGGAGTTATATGCTTTTGGCTCCGTGCTTACAGATAAATTCACTCCCAACAGCGACCTTGATTTTTTAGTAAGTTTTGACGCAACGGACCCCTTAGTGTACGCAGAGCATTATTTTGATTTAAAATTTGAATTGGAAGCATTATTCAATCGAAAAATTGACCTTTTGGAAGCAAAAGCTATTCGGAATCAGGCTTTTAAGAATGCTATTGACAGAAAGAAAAAATTGGTGTATGCAAGAAGAAGTCAAGGTTTAGCTAGAGGATATTGAGAAAGCAATAGATGATATTTATTCATTTCTACCCGAAAGTCGAAATTTCCTTGAATTTCAAGCAGATTTAAAAACGAGGCGAGCAGTAGAGCGAAGTATTGAAATTATAGGTGAGGCAATGAGTCGCATTCTGAAAACTGTTTCAGATATTGAAATAAGTAGTGCTCGAAAAATTGTGGATACGCGCAACCGAATTATTCATGGTTATGACTCCGTTTCAGAAGATGTGCTTTGGCTTATTATTATTCGCTATCTACCTACATTACAACAGGAAGTTAAAGTCTTGAAAGATGGATTAAATAAATAATTTTATCGTAATTTAATAATCATCTTTTTATGCAGCCTCGCATTTACTAACGGTTCATACTCCATATCACTTTCTATTAACTGGATATTTTTATATTTTGTAAATAGCTGATGTAGAGCATCTACGGTCATTTGCACTGCGTAATGTTTTGCTACACAAGTGTGAATGCCAGCACCAAAAGTGAGGTGTTCCGCGTTATTACTTCTATTAATATCAAATTGATTAGGATTTGTAAACTTTGCTACATCGCGGTTGGCGGCGGCTAATACGACGATTACGGAATCTCCTTTTTTTAATGTTTGGTCATTTATAATAAGATTTTCAGTTAGAACGCGTCTTGTGTTTTGAATCGGCGGGTCGTACCGCAAGGTTTCAGTGACCACTTTTTGAAAATTGGATTTTTTATAAACATTTATTGGATGATTTAATAATTGTAACAGCGTACTGCTTAAAATGCCTCGTCCAGCATCATAACTCTGAAGGATTAAGCCAATCAAATTACATACGTATAAAGTTAGCTGCTCTTCTTTTGGAATTTCACGGTTTGAATCATTCATTAAACTGGATAATTTTGTTGTAATGTGTTGCTCGGTAAGTGTGTAAATTTCTTGACTTACTTCATTGATTTCCAATATCTGTTGTTCGGTTTTTTGCGGCAGCATAATTTTTACCAAGCGTTCTATGTTTGTTAGAAACAATTCTATCGTAGTATCTGGAAAATCAAAACTTTTTAAAACATTTATTACTGGCAGTTTTTTACAAACGGTTTCTACCCAATCCAATTCTGGTTTACAATCAATTAATAACGAATTTAAAATATCTGCTATTTGAGTAGGCTTCATAGCATTATATAATTGCGCTGCTGCGAGTCGAGCTTTTTGATGTTGCGGCGGATTATTTAAACGGGCTAAATGTTGAATCAAAATTTTACTATGTTCATTCATTTTTTCGAGCGCACCATTATTTTGCAATGGAATGGCAGCGACGGTGGAGTTGAGTATTGTTTGACAAGCATCATAAGAATAAATACCCCATACCTTATTTTCAGCATCCCAATAAACAGGTGATTCATTTAGCATTTTATTATAGAGTGTGTAAGGATTTGTAACTTCAGATTGTAGGAATAATACTTTTTTCATGTTGTGATAAATTATAATTTGTTTTACTAATAAGCGTAAAAACCTCTATTATCGGCTCTGCGTCCGCTGCGTTTCTGCGGTTAAAAACGAAAGTGCTTTAGCACTTATTTATCATGCCATGCCTTATTATCGATGGGAGCTTGTTCGCGTTCAAACATTCCATAATCCCGCACCACTGCCGCCACTCTCAGCCGATAATCTTCAAATACATGCGTTCTGCCTGCTGATTGCGCTTGTCGGTGCGCTTCCAGATTGCGCCAAGTAGCTACGGCATTTTCGTCTTCCCAAAAGGATAAAGACAAGATTTTTCCAGGATTATGGAGGCTTTGAAAGCGTTCGATAGAAATAAAACCCGCTATTTGTTCTAATTTTGGTTTTAAATCCGCAGCAATATTCAGATAGGTTTGTGTTTCCCCTTCGGCGGGTACGACTTCAAAAATGACAGCTACCATATTCATTTATATTTTTATTGTTGCAAAATTAGGTACATTTGAAAAAGGATACTTCATTCAAAAATGAACTATGGACGTAGAAGCGAATTTCGTAATAACAGCAAGTTTGATTGGCGAACCAGCACGGGCAGCCATGCTGTGGAATTTGTTGGACGGCAAAGCTTATACCGCGACTGAATTGGCAATTGCAGCGAATATTTCTGCGCAAGCTGCCAGCAATCATTTGAATAAGTTGCTGGAAGCCAATTTGTTACAAGTTAATAAACAAGGTAGGCATCGCTATTACTCGTTCGCCCGCGCAGAAGTCGCGTATGCCATGGAAGCGTTAGCGAGTTTGGTAACGCAAAAGCAAACAAGTGTAAAATCGAAGTCAGAAGCTAAATCTGGAATAAAATATTGCCGAACTTGTTACGATCACCTCGCCGGAAAAGTGGGCGTTACGATTACAAAAGCGCTCGTTGAGCTAGCGATTTTACGAGAGAAAGAAGCGCATTATCTACTGACGGAACAAGGACGGCAATGGTTTGATAAGTTGAATGTAAATATAGAAGCATCAGAAAAAATACGCCGCGCCTTTGCCCGGAAATGCTTGGATTGGAGTGAACGGGAGCCACATTTGGCGGGGTATTTGGGTGCTCAGTTGCTGGATAAAATGACAGCGTTGGATTGGTTTAGAAAAATGAAGCATTCCAGAGAAATTATTTTAACTTCAGAAGGGAAGCGTAAGCTGTACGAATTTTTAAAGATTACGCTATAAACGTTTCAACTTCATTCGGCAGCACCCACCGCGTCCGCATCACCGCTAATTCTTTCTCATCAGAAGCACGTACCAAGCGATGTAAAAACGTTTGATTGTCAATGTGTTGCAACTCGGATTCAATCGTATCTTTCCAAATTCCTTCCAGTTTAAATAGAATATCTAATTCTTTCAAATAGCCCATTTGCAGCACCTTATCTTCCACCGTTTCCAGCATCCATTGAATGTAGAGCGTATTATTCAAGTGCATATTGAAATCGAGGTCGTGCCAGTTGACTTCATACATTTTACGGCGATGCAGGTGTTCCAATTTCGGCAATTTATCGGTCGGGTGGGGGAGGCAATCGGCTTTGGCGGGCATTTGTTCGTTGTATTTCAAAATAAAATCAGGGATGCGCGCCATTCGTCGGGTTTCGGTATCCATAAGCAGCCAAGTGGAGGAAGAATGCGCAATCAAATTACTTTCGGCATCAAAAACTTTATAATCTCGATGCGTAAAAAACTTCTCGAATCCAGCCGGATACGTAAGGACGCGAATTTGTTCGCCCAGATTTGGTAAGCGATTGATATGTAGGTTCAAACGTATGAGCACCCATGAGATATGATGTGGTTCTAAATCCCACACAGACAATTTTAATTGAATGACATTTTGCATGGCGGCTTCCTGCATCAGGCACACGAGCGCGGCAGGCGTGGCTTTTTTGCGGTTGTCAATCTCGTAAGCTCTGATTATAAAAGTTTCTTCGTATCCAAGTGTCATGTATTTAAGTGTTTTGGTGTTAGGGTGTTTTGGATTTGAAAATTGCTACAAATTCCGCTTGTTCCGCTAGATTAAAACCATTACCTGCCCAAAACTGTTGAAGGGATTCCGATGTCATATATTTAAAGGCTTATTTGTGCAAAGAAAAAAAATATTTTTTCAAAATCACTTTTGCAATTGAAAGAAAAAATCCTACCTTTGCAATCGCTTTTGAAAAAGGCTGGATTTTTATTGTGTAAATGACCGAATAAAGTTTAATCAAAGATACAATATGCCTACTATTAATCAGTTAGTGCGCAACGGAAGAGAAAAAGTGGTGGAGCCGAGCAAATCGCGTGCACTCAATTCATGCCCGCAGAAGCGAGGCGTGTGTACCCGCGTATACACGACGACGCCGAAGAAACCGAACTCCGCGCTGCGCAAGGTGGCAAAGGTGCGTTTAACGAATCAGATTGAAATCATCGCGTATATTCCGGGCGAAGGACACAACCTGCAAGAACACTCTATTGTGTTGGTGCGTGGGGGTCGAGTAAAGGATTTGCCGGGTGTACGTTACACCATTGTACGTGGTGCATTGGATACGCAAGGCGTGAACAATCGGAAAAAGAGCCGTTCAAAGTACGGTACTAAGCGTCCAAAATCTTAAAAACGGTTGTATTCAGGTACGATGTGTTCATGTGTTCATGTAAAGAGCGACACCAACACATTAACACTTGAACACACGAACACGATAAAACAATGAGAAAAAGAAAACCAAAATTACGGATTATACAGCCTGACCCGCGTTACAACGACCCGATGGTCACCCAGTTTGTCAATAACATGATGTGGGATGGAAAGAAAAGTACGTCGTTTCACGTATTTTATGATGCAATGGATTTAGTGAAAGACCGTACGAAGCAAGATGAACACGGGCTTTGGAAAAAGGCATTAAATAATGTGATGCCGCAGGTGGAAGTACGCAGCCGTCGGATCGGTGGTGCTACGTTCCAGATTCCAACGGAAATTCGTGCCAAGCGCAAGGTTTCTATTGGTATGAAATGGTTGATTCGGTTTGCAAGAGACCGCAGTGGCAAAGGGATGGCAGATCGCCTTGCAGCAGAAATTATTGCAGCAAGTAAGGGAGAAGGGGCAGCGGTAAAACGGAAAGAAGATATGCACAAAATGGCAGAAGCCAACCGTGCATTCGCGCATTTCCGGGCTTAACTTTTTAAGACTATAGATATTAGACGATACACCTTAGACATTAGAAAGTGCTTTTTATCTAAAGTCTAAAATCTATCTGCTAAAGTCTCAAAATAATCATCATGGCAAAGGATTTAAAATTCACGAGAAATATTGGGATTACGGCGCATATTGATGCCGGTAAAACCACTACTACGGAGCGCGTCCTCTACTACACTGGTGTATCTCACAAAATCGGTGAAGTACACGACGGTGCGGCTACAATGGACTGGATGGAGCAAGAGCAAGAGCGTGGTATCACGATTACCTCTGCGGCTACCAAATGTTTGTGGAAGATTGGAGAGCAAGATTATGATTTCAACATCATTGACACACCGGGTCACGTTGACTTTACGGTGGAAGTAAACCGCTCACTGCGTGTATTAGATGGATTGGTATTTTTATTTAGTGCAGTAGATGGTGTAGAACCACAGTCGGAAACAAACTGGCGATTGGCGGATGGCTACAAAGTGCCACGTATCGCTTTTGTAAATAAAATGGACCGGGTAGGAGCTGATTTCTTCAATGTTGTAAACGACATGAAGATTAAATTGGGTTCCAATGCGCTGGCAATGCAAGTGCCGATTGGTGCGGAAGATGATTTCAAAGGCGTGGTGGATTTGGTGATGAATAAGGCAATTATCTGGAGTGAAGAAGACATGGGCATGACCTATGACGAAATTCCAATTCCAGACGATTTGATAGAATTGGTAGAAGAGCATCGTTCCAAGTTAATTGAAGCCGTAGCAGATTACGACGAAAGTTTGTTAGAGAAATTTTTTGAAGATCCAAATTCTATTACGGTAGACGAAATTCGTAAAGCCATTCGCAAGGCGACTATTGCCATGGCGATTACGCCGGTATTCTGTGGTTCTGCATTTAAAAATAAAGGTGTACAAGCTACTTTGGATGCAGTTTGTTACTACTTGCCAGCTCCGATTGACATTGAAGCGGTGAAAGGTATCAATCCTAAAAATGACCAAGAAGTATCGCGCCGTCCAGTGGTGACTGAGCCATTTGCTGCATTGGCATTCAAAATTGCTACCGACCCATTTGTAGGTCGCTTGTGCTTTATTCGGGTTTATTCCGGTCGTCTGGACGCAGGTTCGTATGTTCAAAATACACGTTCTGACAACAAAGAGCGCATCTCGCGTTTGTATCAAATGCATGCCAACAAGCAGAATCCGATTGATGCGGTAGAAGCAGGCGATATTGCAGCGGCAGTTGGTTTCAAGGACATCCGTACGGGTGACACGCTCTGCGACCCAGCACATCCGATTATATTGGAAAGTATGGTGTTCCCAGAGCCAGTAATCAGCTTGGCGATTGAACCAAAGTCACAGAAAGATTTGGATAAGTTAGGTACTGGTTTGTCAAAACTGGCAGAAGAAGACCCGACTTTCAAAGTAAGCTATAACGAAGATACCAACCAGACGATTATCGCTGGTATGGGTGAATTGCACTTGGAAATCATTGTAGACCGTTTGCGCCGAGAGTTTCATGTAGAATGTAATCAAGGCGCGCCGATGGTAAATTACAAAGAGGCATTGACCAAATCGGTGAAACACCGCGAGCGTTTGAAAAAGCAAACGGGTGGTTCTGGTTTGTTTGCCGATATGGAATTTGAATTGAGCCCAGCTGACGAAGAATTCTTGCAGACGGAAGAATTCAAAAGCGGTAAGAAGAAATTACAGTTTGTATGGGGTATCGTCGGTGGTTCGATAGATAAAAACTATATGAAGCCCATCAACGACGGTTTCACTTCCATGATGAATAATGGTATTCTGGCTGGTTATGGGATTGACTCAATGAAAGTGCGAGTATATGACGGTTCGATGCACGCGGTGGATTCTAAGCCGATTGCGTTTGAATTGTGTGCAAAGGAAGGTTTCCGTGTAGCTGCAAAGCAAGCAGCACCGGTATTGTTGGAGCCTATCATGAAACTCGAAGTGGTAACACCAGAAGAATATGTAGGTCCAGTTATCGGTGACTTAAATCGTCGTCGTGGTTTGCCGAAAGGACAGGAAGGTCGTCCCGGTGGTGCCGTAGCAATTCAAGCAGAAGTGCCACTGTCAGAGATGTTTGGTTATGTGACCCAGTTGCGTACCATCACTTCCGGTCGTGCGAGTTCCTCTATGGAATTTTTGCACTATTCGCCAGCTCCGACCAACATTGCGAATGAAATTATTGAGAAAGCAAAAGGTACAGTAAAGGTTTAAAAGTTCAGTAGTTTGGAAGTTTGAAAGTTGACTTCCGAACCTCCGAACTTCCAAATATTCAAACGATTTAATAAAAGGCATGAATCAGAAAATCAGGATCAAACTCCGTTCGTACGACCACAATTTGGTGGATAAGTCAACGGAGAAAATAGTGAAGACGGTACGCGCAAGCGGGGCTGTTGTAGCTGGACCGATTCCGCTGCCCACAGAGAGGAAAGTGTTTACGGTGCTCCGTTCTCCGCACGTCAACAAAAAATCTCGGGAGCAGTTCCAGTTGCGCACCCACAAGCGCCTTATTGAGATTTTTACACCCACCCAGAAAACGGTAGATGCCCTATCGAAGCTGGAATTGCCGAGTGGCGTGGATATTCAGGTGAAGTTAACCTAAAGTCAGTTGGCAGTGGGCAGTTTGAAGTAGGCAGACACTTAATGAGTGTTCGCCTATAGTAAAATTGACTCACTTCTATTTAAAACTGACAAAAGATTTAGAACAGGTTATTGGGAATTAAGTAAGCTGATTATAAGTCGGTTGTAATGTAGTCGCACTAAGGGACTGCTTACTGCCAACTACAAACCGCCTACTTAAAAACCTCATCTAAAAATATAAAACGGATGAACGGATTTATCGGAAAGAAAATAGGCATGACGAGTGTCTACGACAGCAAAGGTCGGAATGTTCCTTGCACGGTCATTGAAGCGGGTCCTTGCGTAGTGACACAAATAAAGGACGAAGATACCGATGGTTATTCGGCGCTTCAATTGGCATTTGGCGAGGCAAAGCAAAAAAATACTACCAGACCACTCATCGGGCATTTCAAAAAAGCGGGTACAGGTCCTAAGCGTAAAGTAACAGAGTTCAGAGACTTTGATGCGATGCCAAAGAACTTAGGCGATATCGTGAAAGTGGAGGAGCTTTTTGTAGAAGGTGACATCGTTCATGCAGTAGGTACTTCTAAGGGTAAAGGTTTTCAGGGTGTTGTGAAACGGCACGGCTTTAGGGGCGTAGGTATGGCGACACACGGTCAGCACAATCGCTTGCGTGCACCGGGTTCGATTGGTGCTTCTTCCTTTCCATCCAAAGTATTTAAAGGTATTCGTATGGCAGGTCGGGACGGCGGCACTCGTGTAAAAGTCAAAAACCTGGAAGTTATAAAAGTGCTACCAGAACGCAACCTGATTCTGGTGAAAGGGGCAGTCCCGGGACACAAAGGTGCTATTGTAATTTTGGAGAAAAAACCTAAGTCGTAAAAAAGCTGGCAGACAGCTCAAAATGATAGACCATGACAGTGGACGTTATAAATATTCAGGGCGAAAAAACTGGCAGAACTGCGGAGTTGCCAGACAATGTCTTTGGCATTGAACCTAATAAACACGCCGTATATCTGGCTGTAAAGCAATATTTGGCAAACCAACGCCAAGGTACACACAAAGCAAAAGAACGCAGCGAAGTATCCGGTTCTACCCGTAAGTTGCATCGGCAGAAAGGGACTGGTGGTTCTCGTAAAGGCGACATTAAAAATCCATTGTATCCGGGTGGTGGACGTATATTCGGACCAAAGCCACGCGATTACAGCCAGAAATTGAACAAGAAAGTGAAGGCATTGGCAAGAAGATCGGCACTGTCGAGCAAAGCAACCTTAGGTTCTATCATTGTGTTGGAAGACTTTTCTTTTGAAGCACCTAAGACCAAAGCGTTTCATGGCATTTTGAAAGCATTGCAATTGCACGATAAGAAAACCTTGTTTGTGACGGCAGAATACGAAAAGGAAGTGTTGTTGTCGGCTCGCAATTTGCCAAGAACCAGCATGATTTTGGCTTCAGATTTGAATACATATCAGATTTTGAATGCGAATGCAATCATTTTGTCGGAAAGTGCTATTGAAAAAATTAAGGAAACACTTGTGTAAGCAAGTTCAATTGGAAAAGCCATGATAAAGACCATTCTTATACGACCCGTCATTACAGAAAAAGCGGATCGGCTGTCGGAAAAGCGAAACCAATACACCTTTGTAGTGGCAAAGGATGCAAATAAAATTGAAATTAAAAAAGCAGTAGAAGCCAGATTCAATATAGGAGTTGAGTCAGTCAACACGCTTATCATTCCAGCTAAAACTAAAAACCGCCAGAGCAAATCCGGTTTAATGCGCGGTCGCAAGCCTGCTTTCAAAAAAGCAATTGTAACGGTAGTAGCAGGAGAAGCAATTGATTTCTTTGAAGACCTTTAATAGATGCCAGACGCACTCTGACTTCTGACTTCTAAAATTTGATTTAGCATATTGAAATTGTACAGCAATGGCAGTAAAAAAATATAACCCGATAACGCCGGGTACTCGTTTTAGAATCGGGAATGCGTTCACCGATATTACGACGGATACGCCGGAAAAAAGCTTGTTGGCACCTATCAAGAAGTCGGGTGGTCGTAACAACACGGGTAAACGTACTATGCGTCAGATCGGTGGTGGACACAAACGTCGCTATCGAGTCATTGACTTCAAGCGCGATAAAGACGGCATGACAGCGACGGTCAGCACTATTGAGTATGATCCAAATCGCACGGCTTATATTGCATTGGTAGAATATGAAGACGGCGAGAAGCGCTATATCATTGCACCAAACGGCTTGAAAGTAGGTGCCAAAATAATGTCAGGTAATGGCGCAACTCCAAATGTAGGCAATGCCCTTTTCCTACGCGATGTGCCGCTGGGTGCTAATATCTTTGCGATTGAAATGCAACCGGGCAAAGGAGCAGCTATCGCAAGAAGTGCTGGTACGTATGCAACACTCACGGGTCGCGAGGGAAAATACGGCGTTATCAAGTTGCCTTCTGGTGAAGTGCGTCGGGTGTTATTAACTTGTAAAGTAACCATAGGAGAGACCTCTAATCCAGATCACGGTTTGGAAGATTTGGGTAAAGCCGGTAGAAAGCGCTGGTTAGGCAGAAGACCTCGGGTACGTGGTGTAGCGATGAATCCTGTGGATCACCCTATGGGTGGTGGTGAAGGTAGAGCTTCTGGCGGGCATCCGCGCTCCCGCACAGGTAAGTACTCAAAAGGTATGAAAACCCGTAGCAAGAAAAAATCTTCCAACAAGTTGATTATTTCGAGAAGGAAGAACAGAGTTGGTCAGTAATTAAATTAAGGGTTGCAAAAATAAATAGCAGTGCCAAGATCAATCAAAAAGGGACCGTACGTGTTCCACAAGTTGATTACGAAAGTAATGAAATCGAAGGAATCCAATCGGAAAAGCGTTATCAAAACATGGTCACGCGCTTCGATGATTATTCCTGATATGGTAGGAGAGACGATAGCTGTACACAATGGCAAAACCTTTGTACCCGTATTTGTAACGGAAAACATGGTTGGGCATAAATTAGGCGAATTCTCCCCGACACGTAACTTTAAAGGACACGCAGGGAACAGAAAGAAATAATGGGAAGCCGGAAGTCAGAATTGGGAAGTCGCAATTATAAATGAGGGCTTCACTTTCAAAGTACTTCTACTTTTTGAAATGAAAAAATTGTAGAATTCATGGTTGCTTTTTACAAGCAATTATAAATGGATAAGAAATGGAAGCAGTAGCTAAATTACAAAACTGTCCGATCTCCGCGCGCAAAATGCGCTTGGTAGTTGATAATATTCGCGGCAAGAAAGTAGTAGATGCCTTGGACATCTTACGTTATAGCAAGCGCGAGTCTACGATCTGGTTGGAAAAACTGGTTCGTTCGGCTATCGCCAACTGGGAAAATAAGATGGACGGTACGGAAAGTGCGGATGATTATGAGTTGTACATCAAGACGGTTTTTTCCAATGAAGCAGGTATGCTCAAGCGATTTCGTCCGGCACCGCACGGGCGGGCGCACCGTATTCGCAAGCGCAGCAACCATGTGACCGTTATTGTCGCTAATCGAATTCCATTGCCAGATGAGGCGCAAGCGGCTCAACCGGAAGTAATGGAAACAGAGGAAGCGGTGGCTGAATAAGAGAGAGACCAAGAGAACAAAAGCCAAATAAGGGTAAAAGTCTCGAAGTTATTTAGTCTTTTAATTATTGATAATTAAGTATTTTATACCATAAATATGGGTCAGAAGACAAATCCAATAGGTAATCGTTTAGGCATCATTCGCGGTTGGGATTCCAACTGGTTTGGTGGCAGAGGACGGGATTATGCGCAGAAAGTAGTGGAGGATGAAAACATTCGTACCTACTTGAATGCACGTATTCAGAAAGGTGGCATCGCCCGTATCGTGATTGAGCGTACGCTCAAGCGCATCACGGTTACGATTCACACGTCTCGTCCCGGTATCATTATCGGCAAGGGAGGTCAGGAAGTAGACCGTGTACGGGAGGAGTTGAAGAAACTGACCAACAAAGATATTCAAATCAATATCATCGAAATCCGTAAGCCGGAGATGGATGCCAATATTGTAGGAGAAACAATTGCCAAGCAAATCGAAGCACGTATCAATTATCGGCGTGCGATCAAAATGGCGATTCAATCCACGATGCGTGCAGGTGCGGAAGGCATCAAGGTACGTATCTCCGGTCGTTTGGCTGGCTCCGATATGGCGCGTACAGAGGAGTTGAAAGAAGGTAGAACGCCTTTGCATACGTTCCGTGCCGACATTGACTATGCTTTGAAAGAAGCTCAAACGGTATATGGCAAGATTGGTATCAAGGTGTGGTTGTGCAAAGGAGAGATATTAGGAAAGCGCGACTTGTCACCCAATATTGGTGCGGCTAAAAAAGAAACCAGACCCGGCGACCGTAGAGAAGGCGAAGGCGAAAATAGAAATGAAGGCAGAGGCGGCGACCGCAGAGGTGGCGGCGGTGGTGATCGCAGAGGCGGTGGTGGCGGCGACCGTAGAGG